>JACLAD010007717.1_pt1 | contig 34737 bp, 38 predicted proteins | sample 8027901 | NCBI WGS metagenome assembly JACLAD01 (sample SAMN15725071, study PRJNA655200) | protist metagenome | isolation source: fluorescence activated cell sorting (FACS) single amplified genomes of... | place: Spain: Blaines Bay Microbial Observatory, Mediterranean Sea | collected 2016-07-05 | reverse complement strand
CAGGTATTGGTACCGTTTTCGGTGCTTTAGTTATTGGAGTATCACGTAACCCTTCTTTAGAGCAGCGTTTATTCCGTTTAACTATTCTTGGTTTCGCATTAACCGAGGCTATGGCTCTTTTCGGGCTAATGATGGCTTTCCTAATTCTTTTCACTTTCTAGTCAAAAGGATAAAAATTATGGGCGAATGGCTGAGTGGTCGAAAGCGGTTGTTTTGAAAGCAATTGTATGCAAATACCGGGGGTTCGAATCCCTCTTTGCCCGAATAATAACAGTAATGAAAAGAAAGCCAAAACAATAATAAATGAAAAATACGTATATAAAACAAAACTTAAAAAAAGTTCAACTAGGAAACATAAGCCATATAATTTACTATAAAAACGATCAAATAAGTAGGGAACACACTATTGAATTCTATCAGAGATTATTAGAGATAAGCAAAACCGAAGTATCACTATCTCCTGACATTTTCGCTGGCCCTGATTTACGCGAGAATTCCTATGAGAGTATAATAATTGAGGAACCTAAAAATAATTATGAATATCTACGAAGTCCATATGTAGCCATACCTTTTACTAAGAACAAAATTGTTACAGACTTGTACTATGATTATTATTTTGAAAAGACCCTTCCCCTCCAGACACCCAAAAGTCTGAAATTATGCTGGCCTCCCTTTGAGGACCTATCCAAAGAAGATTACCAATTAGAAGTGGTGCCTCCCATGCTCATAGGATTTATCGAGGCTTGCTTAAGTACGAAAAAAGTATTAGGTTCTACGCAAGACTTTAAGTCTTATGGTTATTTACTATTGTATAATTATTTGGAACATGGTATGATACTCAACCAATATACAACTTATGAACAAAAGGGTATTGAATTATACCGAGGGGACCTATTAGACTTCCAGTATAACTATACTTTTGGTTTACATAATTTAAGCTTTCAATTTAGAGAGGGTGTTATTCCATTCATCCTAAATGAGCTTTCTATTACAAATGAAAGTCATTTCTTATTGAAAAATGGTAGTCTATCGCTAACGCATGACTTTAATATGCTAATCAAAGCTCTTGTATTCATATATAAAAATCCCTCAATCGAGCGTAAACTTCTTAATGAGTATAATATGTTATTACATCCAAGGGGTCACGACTTCGATGCTAGCTACGAAAGGCTTGAACTTGCACTGAGCCATTTGAAAAAAAATTATGACTTAATGGTTTAGCTCGCTTGGTGAAATTGGTAAACACGGCAGACTTAAAATCTGCTCCCTATGGGTTGCCGGTTCAAGTCCGGCAGCGAGTAAATAAAGGAAAGGTGGCTGAGCGGTCGAAAGCGCATCCCTGCTAAGGATGTTTGTAGTAATACAACATGGGTTCGAATCCCATTCTTTCCGAAAACATGAATTTTTTAAATTATTAGAGAAACCCATTAGCCATTATTTAGGGTATTGGGATTATACAAGCGCGTATTGTTACGCGCAGTTATGGGTGGGACTCCCATACTTATATTTTTAATTATTGTAGAATAGAATGAAAACTATTATAATGATAACTTTATTAGCGATCTCAGTTGTGAGTGTTAATCCAACCCATGCGGATGCGGCACAACCTTGGCAAATCGGTTTTCAAGATCCAGCAACTCCAGTAATGGAGGGGGTTATTAACTTTCATAATGACCTTATGATCGTTGTTATTGGGGTAGGTGTTTTTGTTGGATACGTTATGTGGTCAACAGTATATAACTTTGAACAAAGTGTTAATCCGACTCCTAACCGTGTACAGCACGGTACTCGTTTAGAAATTATTTGGACAGTAACTCCTGCAATTATCCTAATGTTTGTTGCAGTACCTTCATTTGCTCTTTTATATTCAGTGGATGAGATCATCGATCCAGAAATGACTTTAAAAGCCGTTGGACACCAATGGTATTGGAGTTATGAGTATTCTGACCATTGTAATGAAGAAGGCGAGTTTATTAATTTTGATTCTTATATGCTTCCAACTGAAGATCTAGTTAACTTAGATCCTGGTGTAAAAGAAGCAGGAGGGCGTTTACGCCTATTAGAAGTGGATAACCGCGTTATTTTACCGGTAGAGACTCATATCCGTGTTGTGATCACTTCAGCAGATGTTCTACACTGTTGGGCTGTACCTTCGTTAGGTGTTAAACTTGACGCATGTCCGGGTCGTTTGAACCAAACTTCTATGTATATCAAACGTATTGGCCGTTTCTTCGGACAATGTAGTGAAATTTGTGGTGTAAATCACGGATTCATGCCGATTGTTGTGGATGCCGTAAGTCGTGAAGACTACGCGGATTGGATTAACCTTAAACTTGAAGACTTAGAGTAGAATGCCTACCCTAAGCTTTCTCCAGATTATTCTCTTAATCGCATTAATCTTTTTGCTTTTTGGAGATGTTCCTGGCCTTATAAACCGTTTGAAGCATGCTTTGAAAGGTTCAACAAGAAAAACAGATACTAAAGAGTAAAATAACTGTTTTTGTAGTGCTTCCCCTTGCTGTGTGAGTTTAGTGAGGTTTTTAGGTAGTTGAATTACTTTTAACTGAGCTTCGGTTCGGGTGAGACCACAGGCAGGCTTTTTGGCACGTTTCGTGTCATCAAGTTTGTCTGTAAACTCGTATAACTGGGCTTCTCGCTGGTTATACTCAACTAACCACAAAGATATTGGTACCCTTTACTTCATTTTCGGTGGAATATCTGGTGTTATGGGAACTACATTATCAGTACTATTACGTATGGAATTGGCACAGCCGGGAGCACAAATACTCGGAGGTAATAACCAGCTATATAATGTGATTGTAACAGCTCACGCTTTAGTAATGATTTTCTTCTTTGTTATGCCAACAATGATTGGAGGTTTTGGTAACTGGTTTGTTCCATTAATGATTGGAGCACCAGATATGGCTTTTCCTCGTTTAAATAACATTTCATTCTGGCTTTTACCACCAGCATTATTACTTTTACTGAGCTCGGCTTTAGTAGAAGCAGGTGCTGGTACTGGATGGACTGTATACCCGCCATTAGCAAGTGTACAAGCTCACTCAGGTCCTTCTGTTGATTTAGCGATCTTCAGTTTACACTTAGGAGGTACTTCATCAATTCTAGGAGCAATTAACTTTATTACTACCATTATTAACATGCGTTGCCCAGGAATGACTATGCACAGATTACCGTTATTTGTTTGGTCTGTACTTATTACCGCTGTATTATTATTACTATCGTTACCAGTATTAGCAGGTGCAATTACCATGCTTTTAACTGACCGTAATTTTAACACAACTTTCTTTGATCCAGCTGGAGGAGGTGATCCTGTATTGTATCAGCACTTATTCTGGTTCTTCGGACACCCTGAAGTATATATTTTAATCTTACCAGGATTTGGTATGGTTAGTCAAATGGTTTGTACTTTCTCTAAAAAACCTATTTTTGGTTATTTAGGAATGGTATATGCTATGTTATCAATTGGTATCTTAGGATTTATTGTTTGGGCACACCACATGTATACTGTAGGTTTAGATGTGGATACCCGTGCATATTTCACTGCAGCAACTATGATTATTGCAGTGCCAACAGGTATTAAAGTGTTTAGTTGGTTAGCAACCATGTGGGGAGGTTCACTAGATTTACGTACCCCAATGCTATGGACCTTAGGGTTCATTTTCTTATTCACCATCGGTGGATTAACAGGTATCGTATTAGCAAATTGTGGTATTGATATTGCAATGCACGATACTTATTATGTAGTGGCTCACTTCCACTATGTATTGTCAATGGGAGCTGTATTCTCTATTTTTGGAGGATACTATTATTGGATCGGTAAAATGACCGGATTACAATACCCTGAGATTTTAGGTAAAATTCACTTTTGGATGACCTTTGTTGGTGTGAATATTACCTTTTTCCCTATGCACTTTCTAGGTTTAGCTGGAATGCCTCGTCGTATCCCAGACTTTGCCGATGCTTATGCAGGATGGAATGCAGTGGCTTCTTATGGTTCATATTTATCAGCTTTAAGCGGTGTTTTCTTCATTTATATCTTATACGTAACATTAGTTCGTGGACAGAAAGTGGGTAACTCGTACTGGTAAAATGCTTGAAACTCTATTTTCAGGCGCAAGCGAAGGTGGGGTGTTTATTTACAATTGCAGTTATTTAATTTACATTAAACGCGCGTTGTTATTATCTTGTGTGGTGGTTGCTTTTTCACCTCTCATGCCCTTCTTTGTTATGCCAGCTTTAGCGGGGTTTAATTGGTTCGTGATCTACGCCAAACTAGGCATCATCCATGCTTTGGTTATGAGCGTTCAACATCTAGTGCTTACCCCCACCAAGCATGCCAGTATAGCTGTTCTTGGTAATGGTGGTGTATTCTGGGCTCCCTTAAAACAGTTTAATTGTTTGCAAGATGCACTTGTGGGCAATTTAGTGGATCCTAAAGATTTGGATTACGTTATCCCCCCATCAAGCAGCGCTGCCGGTAAAACTGGCTTAGAGCTAGCTGATTACATGCAGCAGTTTTACATCATGAACCCCGATCAAGCTCTTTCCAATATGGAGCTTTGTTGGAAGTTCTTAATTTTTATTTAAAAGTATGGTTTCATCTGTTAGCAGTGTAATGAAGTTTAATTCTTCAATGAAACGTATAAATAACGAATGGTAACAAACAACCAATTACTTAAATATCCACGACGACCAAAGCGTCGTACAACAAATGTTCCTGCGTTAAAGGGCTCGCCTCAGCGTAAAGGAATTTGTTTAAAAGTTTACACAATGTCTCCCAAAAAACCCAATTCAGCTAACCGTAAAGTTGCACGTGTTAGATTGACTAGCCGTGCGAAAGTGAGTAGTTACATTCCAGGTGAAAAACACCTACTTCAACAGCACTCCGTTGTGTTGGTACGAGGTGGTCGTGTTAAAGATTTACCTGGTGTACGTTATCATATGATACGTGGAAAGCACGATTTATTTGGTGTAATTGATCGCTCTCAAGCCCGTAGTAAGTACGGTACTAAAAAGCGTGATGTTATACGCAAAGTTTAGAAATAATAACAAATGTCGGTGAATAATTTGAACACTTTTTCTAAGTTGGTAGATAAAACTTACGCGTTACATAAAGATGATATATTATGCCGCTATTCGTTTAGTGAAAAAGAATTACATATTATATTAACCCGCATTTTCGATGGCTGGTTAATATATAAGGTAAAGTATAATTGTGCGTACGATAATTACTGGGTTTTCCTCGGTTACTTATTTACTGGTATGATTTCCTATAATTCAAGGCCTGTTATGAAGCGATCTGTGCTTGCTCTCATGCGTAAAAGTAAACAAATCATGATATTAGAAGAGCCTTACTATCATTATCGTCGTTTCTTATGTTTATTTCAATACATTTCGACAGCAATGGAGGATTTGGACCCAAATGATTTATCTGATCATTGGCAAGGGCCATTAGGGTTAAAAAGACATTTTGAACATTGCTCATTATTACTGCCAAATGATGTTTTAATGGACGAGGTAATTTTGAATTACCTTCTTAACGCACGGGATTATCCTGAAGTCGAGTGGGACGTGGATCACCAATTTGCGGTCCAAAAGGTAGAGTACCCTACTTTTCCTGATTCCTTACAAGAGTTTTATGATAATAGGGTTTCGGACTCTAGACAAGCATACTTCCAGGAGCTTGCACAGTTGGAACCTGAAATTTTCTTATCTTTAGACATAGTATACTTATGTTTCATTGACGACATGAGTCGCATTTTTTCGAGTTATTTCATAGATAATGGTAACTAACAAACAAAGAGTAACGACAAGCATTTATGAAATTCTTTGGTAGCTCAGTTGGTTAGAGCATCCGGCTGTTAACCGGGGGGTCGTCGGTTCAAGTCCGACCCAAAGAGGGCGGGTATAGCTCAGTTGGTTAGAGCGCTAGATTGTGATTCTAGAGGTCACGGGTTCGGATCCCGTTATTCGCCGAATAAAAATTATATGACACATATACTTGGTAATTATATACCCGAAAATAAAAGCCTTCCCGTAACTTTACGTTCTATTTATGGGATTGGTCACAAACGCGCGATAGAGTTTTGTAAAGAGCTTGGTTTTAGTCCGCGTACGAGAATAACTGATTTGTCAGAGGTGCAATTAGACGCTCTGATAGTAGCAATTGACTCTTACGGGTCATTGGATAGTGAGCTTCAGCGTGAAGGTTACTTACGTATTCAAGAATTAATCGAGATCCAGGCCTACCGTGGGATTCGACATTCTAAAGGATTACCTGTCCGCGGTCAGAGAACCACAACAAACTCACGTACTCAACGACGTTTGGGATCTAAACGTTTACGACGCTAATGAATAGAAAAGAATTTCTTAATATAAAAGATATCGATATATTTTATCGTAAAGAAAACCCGGAACCTCAGGCTATTTTACATGCCACGTTTAATTATAATACTACACGATTAACATTAACTGACTTGACAGGAAATACCATTATATGGTTAACTCCCAGTCGATGTGGGTTTAAAGGAACAGTCCGTCGAACCGTATTTGCTTCAAAAGCCGCAGTAAACGAAATGGCTAGACAAATGGTTGAGCTTGAAATCATGAATGTGCATATTCGGTTAAAGGGAATTACCCGCGCTGGTAGACGCCAACTTGGTCGCCTATTAGAAGCAGAAGGTTTAATGATAACTTCGATTGAAGATGTTACTCCAATCCCTTTCAATGGTACCCGCTTAAGAAGTAAACGTAGAAGATAGCATGAAAAATATAAAAGAATTTAATATAGAAGATAGCAATTACTTCAGCGATTTAGTTGATCGAATCCACCACAGCCATGTATACGCAGGTGGGAATCTCTCGAAAGCAGGTCTGAGAAAATTTACGTAGGATTCTGAATTCTTGGGGTTCAAGCGATGGGGATTACGTTTTGTTCGTAGCATTATATTTTTATAGAGGCGACCCTTATGGTTTCAAAAAAAATAAGTCACAAACCTATCTGTTTGAATGAGTATCAAGGGTACGTCAGCTTATTTGGCATGTTAAGGTTTATTGAGGCTGCTGGTGTAAAAGGGGATCTTGAGGATCTATGGTTCGATTTAGGTCATCATGTCCGTGTCTTTAGAGATGAGGATGATCTCCAACCACCAATTGATGTACGAATGTTTTTTCAAGATGTGAAGATAGATATCCTTAAACTAACGTGTACCACACGTGAAGATTTACTAGATCAAGCTCGTCATTTTGAATCGTACCCAGCTATAAAGAGGTTTTATGTCAAATACCCGGATTTAGCCCTTAGTTTAGATTTTTCAACTATTGTGTTTATCCATGAGTTAGATTTAATTTCTAATTCGGTTAAGTAAAGCTTATCTACAGCTGTACAAGATGACCTTGCTTAATAAACATCGGGGCTGTACTTTCAGCCGGCATAAGTATAACCTTTAAAATTATTATGTCTACGAATTCAATAAAAAATTTTCAGAGACACCCTTTCCATTTAGTGGACCCTAGCCCCTGGCCGATTTTTTCAGCCACTATGGTATTTACCATGGTGTCAGGAGGAGTTATGTGGTTCCACGGTTACTCACTCGGAGGCTGGACTTTAGCCTTCGGTGGGATCGGAGTATTATGGAACATGTATACCTGGTGGCGTGATATCACACGCGAAGCCACTTTTGAGGGGTGGCACACTAATATGGTACAAACCGGTATGCGTTATGGTATGATGCTATTCATTTGTTCAGAAGTAATGTTCTTCTTCGCATTTTTTTGGGCATTTTTCCATTCAAGCTTAAACCCAACCCCAGAAATTGGAGGAGTTTGGCCGCCAAAAGGTATCGAGGTATTGAGTGCTTGGGAAGTTCCACTACTTAACACCGTTATTTTACTAACCTCAGGTGCTTCGTGTACCTGGGCCCACCACGCGATTGTAGGTGGAGAGCGCTCAGAAGCTATTGTTGGTATGATTATTACTTTAATTCTCGCAGTATTCTTCACAGCTTTACAGGCATTCGAGTATGTAAGCGCTGGGTTTACTATTTCCGACAGTGTATTCGGTTCAACTTTCTTTATGGCAACCGGATTTCATGGTTTCCACGTGATTATTGGAACCCTTTTTCTAACTGTATGTTATTTCCGTCTAATTGATTATCATTTTACAAAACAACACCACTTCGGTTTTGAAGCAGCTGCCTGGTATTGGCACTTTGTTGACGTTGTGTGGCTATTCCTATTTGTGACTATTTATTGGTGGGGAGGTGCGTAATCTACTTGATTAATTATGTCAAACGCTTTTAGCATAATTAATAATCCCCTAGAGCAGTTCCAAATTGTTCCAATTATTCCAATCAAATCAGGGGCGGTAGATATTTCGTTTACAAATTCAGCATTAATGATGACCTTAGCAACTGGGTTTTTCGTAGCTTTATCGCGCGCGATCCTAGTAGACGGTAATGGTAACTTAGTTCCAAACCGTTGGCAATCTTTAATCGAAAGCATTTATGCTTTCATCCAAGATATGGTATTTAGTAACGTTGGAGAACGCGGACAAGGATTCTTTCCTATGTTATTCGTTCTTTTTGTATTCCTGTTAGTATGTAATCTTATAGGTATGGTTCCTTACAGTTTCACTGTAACAAGTCATTTAATCGTTACTTTAGCTTTATCATTAACAGTTTACATTGGAGTTACTTGGATCTTATTCCGTGAGCACGGTTTCCATGCTTTATCTCTTTTCTTACCAGCAGGAGCACCATTTGCTTTATATTTCTTATTGATTGGTATTGAGTTAATTTCAAATGTTATTCGAGTAGTTAGTTTATCAGTTCGACTGTTTGCTAACATGATGTCAGGTCACATCCTATTAAAAGTATTATTAGGTTTTGCTTGGACAATGGTGATGTCTGGAGGTATTATGATCTTAATCCATCTTGTACCAATGGCTGTAGTATTTATTCTATTATTTTTAGAAACTGCTGTGGCAATTATTCAGGCCTACGTATTTACCATTTTGACTTGTATTTACTTGAATGAAGCCCTAAATTTACACTAATCATGAATAACTTAGAAACCTTTGTATTCGACAGTGCGTTTTATACCGAGTATTTTTCTGTATTTCTAACCCTTTTAATTGGTTTAGCATTAGCATCTGTTATTTCAGGTGCTTCGTATTTTCTATCACGTCAAGCAAGTGATCCAGAAAAGTTATCGCCTTATGAGTGCGGATTTGAACCATTTGAAGATGCCCGTAATACATTTGATATTCGATTCTATCTAGTAGCTATCCTATTTATCTTATTCGACCTTGAAGCTTGCTTCTTATTCCCTTGGTCAGTATCACTAAATGATATTGGAAACGTGGGATTCTGGAGTATGTTAGACTTTATTATAGAGCTAACAATTGGTTTCATTTATGCGTGGAAAATAGGTTCACTTGAGTGGGAGTAGATTCACTATTTTGGAACATGGCCAAGCGGTAAGGCACCTGCTTTTGGTGCAGGGGATCGAAGGTTCGAATCCTTCTGTTCCAATGACAACCTTTGATGAGTCTTGTTATACTTAGAGTCTAATTTTTTGTTAGATATCACAAATTCTATTTTGCTATGAGAGCAAGATGGACTAAAGCACAAGGATTAGACGTCCTTGGAGCACATTTACTTGATTATCCTTCTCCAACTAACTTAGGTTACTTATGGGGAGTTGGATCAACTGCAGGTCTTTGCTTAGGTATTCAGATTGTTACTGGTATCTTCCTAGCAATGCACTATACTCCACACGTAGACTTAGCTTTTGCTAGTGTAGAGCATATTATGCGCGACGTGAACAACGGTTGGCTATTACGCTATTTACATGCGAATGGTGCTTCAATGTTCTTTATTGCTGTATACGTACATATGGCAAAGAACCTATATTATGGTTCTTACACTCACCCAAGAGAGCACTTATGGTGTTCAGGAGTGATTATCTATCTTTTAATGATGGGTACTGGGTTCATCGGTTATGTTTTACCATGGGGACAAATGAGTTTCTGGGGTGCAACCGTGATTACCAACTTAGCTTCAGCAATCCCATTTGTTGGACAAGCTATCGTAGAGTGGGTATGGGGAGGTTTCTCTGTAGATAACGCGACTTTGAATCGTTTCTTCAGTTTACACTATTTATTACCTTTTGTAATTGCTGGTTTAGTAATTACTCACCTAGTATTATTACACCAGACCGGAAACAACAACCCATTAGGTGTTGATACTACCACCGATAAAATGCCATTCTATCCTTACTGTTATGTAAAGGATTTATTCGTGTTTATTTCGTTTGCGGTGTTTTTCTCATTTGTTGTATATTTTTATCCAAATGTTCTAGGACATTCAGATAACTATATTCCAGCAAACCCATTAGTGACTCCGGCACACATTGTTCCAGAGTGGTATTTCTTACCATTTTACGCTATTCTACGTTCAATTCCTGACAAATTAGGAGGAGTGGTAGCAATGGTTGGAGCTATTTTAATTTTATTAACTATCCCATTCACTCAGAGTTCAGAGATTAGAAGTTCAACTTTCCGCCCATTGTTTAAGATCTTATTCTGGGTCTTCATCGCGGATTTCTTGATTCTTGGTTGGATTGGACAAAATGTAGTAGAATACCCATTTGTGGAGATTGGACAAGTAGCGACGGTTTTCTATTTCGCTTATTTCCTAATCATCATTCCATTCTTTGGATATTTTGAGTCATTCTTACTACGTATGAAAGTAGACAACTAACTAATTACTGATGCAATCTACAAATCTTTTAAATATTAAAGAACTTCAAATAAAAAAACTGCTTGAATCTAATAAGTTTATTGCTTTTGTTTCTTATTCCAATTTTGATACAAATCAGTCGTATGAATTCAAAAATTCTTTGAATAACCTAGGTTTTAAAGCCAAATTTATTCAGAATAAACGTCTAAAAAGCCTTCTGGCGGACACTGGTTATAAAAGTATATCTTCTGTTTTTCAAGGAAAAGTTTTTCTGATTTATTCAGAAAATAGTGGTTTAGAAACACAGAAAGAGTTATTGAAACTCATTGATACATCACCCCAGTTATTTCTGTTGGGATGTCTGGAAAATGGCTTATATTTTTATAGTCCTTCAATGGTTGCGAAATTGTTTGGATTATTAAGTTTGTTTGAAAATCAAGTAGGTGTTTATCAAAATTTAACTAATTCTTCAAAAGGGGTATTAGGTTTATTGAATAATGGTGGACAACAATTATATCGTTTTTTAACACATAATCAAGTGAACGTGCTTAATTTGTTGATTGCAAAATCAAAATAAGGCGAAATAGTTCAGTTGGTTAGAACGTTGGAATCATAATCCAAATGTCGTAGGTTCAAGTCCTACTTTCGCTAATGCGGGTGTAACTCAGTTGGTTAGAGTATTTGCTTGTCGAGCAAAAGGTCACGGGTTCGAGTCCCGTTATCCGCGTTTACAAAAATGTATTTATTGATCGTTTTTTTACCGTTAATAAGTGCTTTGACTGCTGGTCTTTTTGGTCGCTTCATTGGTCGTGAAGGTGCCAAATGGATCACAGTTGGCTGTACAGTAACTACTTTTTTCATGTCACTAGTGGCATTTTATGAAGTAGCTCTAGCAGGAAGCCCTTGTTATTTCGAAGTGATGACTTGGATTGATTCGGAAATGTTTAGTACCTCATGGGGATTCATGTTTGATTCTCTAACAGTTGTTATGTTAGTTGTGGTTACTTGCGTTTCTTCTCTAGTTCATCTTTATTCGACTGAGTATATGGGAGGCGATCCACACTTACCCCGATTTATGTCGTATCTGTCATTGTTCACTTTTTTCATGTTGATCTTAGTGACTGCAGATAATTTCCTTCAAATGTTTGTTGGATGGGAAGGTGTAGGACTATGTTCTTATTTACTTATTAATTTTTGGTTTGCACGCCTACAGGCCAATAAAGCTGCAATTAAAGCTATGTTGGTTAACCGTGTAGGAGACTTTGGTTTAGCATTAGGGATCTTTGCTATTTTTCTAACTTTTAAATCAATTGATTATGCAACCGTTTTTGCAGCAGCACCAACAGTGCTTGGGCAAACTACTACCTTTTTTAATTTTGAGGTAGACACATTAAACTTAATCTGTTTACTTCTATTTGTCGGTGCCGTAGGTAAATCAGCTCAAATTGGTTTACACACTTGGTTACCAGACGCTATGGAGGGGCCTACTCCGGTATCTGCCCTTATTCACGCAGCAACAATGGTTACAGCGGGTGTTTTCTTATTAGCACGTTGTTCACCATTGTTCGAATATGCTCCAACTGCTTTAGTAGTTGTAACTGTGATGGGTGCTATGACAGCATTCTTCGCCGGAACAACAGGTCTTTTACAAAATGATCTTAAGCGCGTGATTGCTTATTCTACTTGTAGTCAATTAGGTTACATGGTTTTTGCTTGTGGTCTATCAGGTTATTCAATTGGTGTATTTCATTTAGCAAATCATGCTTTCTTTAAAGCGTTGCTTTTCTTAAGTGCTGGGTCAGTGATTCATGCAATGGGTGATGAGCAAGATATGCGTAAAATGGGTGGTTTAGTACGCGTTCTACCTTATACTTATGCTATGTTTTTTATTGGGTCATTAGCTCTTATGGGATTCCCGTTCTTAACAGGATTCTATTCAAAAGATGTGATCTTAGAAATTGCATATGCACATTATACTCTACATGGGCACTTTGCTCATTGGTTAGGTACTTTAGCTGCCTTTTTTACAGCTTTCTATTCAATGCGTTTACTCTATTTGACTTTCTTAGCTGAAACTAATAGTTATCGTCAAATTATGGTGAACGCACATGACGCTCCATTTGCTATGGGGTTCCCACTGTTTATTTTATCATTGGGAAGTATCTTTATTGGTTATATTACCAAGGATATGATTATTGGTGTTGGTACTGATTTCTGGGGGAATGCTTTATTCACCCATCCAAACCATTTAACCTTATTAGAAGCTGAATTTATTCCTCATTATATTAAGTTGGTACCCGTTATCTTTAGTTTAAGTGGAGCGATTTCAGCCTTTTTCTTATATAAAAATCACACTCGTTGGTTATACGAAATTAAGGTTCACCCATTTGGGCGTAAAATGTATACTTTCTTAAACCGTAAATGGTTCTTCGATAAAGTATATAATGAGTATATTACTCAAAATATGTTACACTTTGGTTATCATACTTCATATAAACTGATTGATCGTGGAGTTTTCGAATTCTTAGGTCCTCTTGGTCTATCACGTATGGTTACAAAGCGTGGAGATACTTTAGCAGGTTTACAAACCGGTTTCTTATATCACTATGCCTTTGTTATGTTATTAGGTGTAACCTTTCTAATTGCCGTTTTAGGCTTATGGGATGTAATCTCATCATATGTTGATGGTCGATTATTTTTCATTCTATTAATTGCTGCGATTGCTTCGGCCAGCTTTTTTAAACAACAAGAAGCATCATCATAAAATATGTTATTATCTAATTTAATTTTAATTCCTTTGATTGGTTCATTTTTAGTATTGTTCATTCCAAGTCAATACAAAGAAACCATCAAAGTGATCGTTCTGTCATTTTCATTGGCAGAATTCCTACTTTCATTGATGATGTGGATGTCTTTTGATAACTCTAGTTCACGATTTCAATTTGTAGAAGTTTATAATTGGATTGAATCATCGAATATCATTTTCTACTTAGGAGTGGATGGTATTTCATTGTTCTTTATCCTATTGACTACTTTACTTATTCCAATTTGTTTACTAGCTAGTTGGGATGCAATCAAATTCAATGAAAAAGAGTACTTTATCGCCTTTTTGGCTATGGAAGCTCTAGTAATTGCTGTGTTTTGCGTACTAGATATCATTTTATTCTATGTATTCTTTGAAAGTGTATTGATCCCTATGTTCATTATTATTGGTGTATGGGGATCACGTGAGCGCCGTATTCGTGCAGCTTATATGTTCTTTTTATATACATTATTAGGATCTGTACTGATGTTACTTGCTATCTTATATATCTATTATCAGGCAGGTACAACTGATTATCAGATCTTATTAACAACAACTTTTGATCCTGAAGTGCAGAAATTGCTCTGGTTAGCTTTCTTTGCGTCTTTTGCAGTTAAAGTGCCGATGTTACCAGTTCATATTTGGTTACCAGAAGCACACGTGGAAGCGCCAACAGCAGGTTCTGTAATTCTAGCGGGTATTTTACTAAAGTTAGGTTCATATGGTTTTTTACGTTTTTCGTTACCATTATTTCCGTATGCCTCTGTTTATTTCACCCCATTTATTTATTCGTTTGCTTGTATTGCAGTTATTTATACAAGTTTAACGGCTATTCGTCAAACAGACCTTAAACGTATTATCGCTTATGCTTCTGTTGCACATATGAATTTAGTATTGATTGGTATGTTTGTATATAATTTACAAGGGTTAGAAGGAAGTATTCTTCAGCAGTTAAGTCATGGACTAGTTTCTGGTGCATTGTTCTTATGTGTTGGTGTTATTTACGACCGTCATCATACCCGTTTAGTTAAATATTATAGTGGTTTAGCGCACACTATGCCTATTTATATTGCCATATTTATGTTCTTTAGTATGGCGAATATTGCGCTACCAGGTACAAGTAGTTTTGTTGGTGAGTTCTTGATTCTTGCGGGGGCTTTTCAAACAAATACAACTGTATGTGTGTTATCCGCAACGGGTATGATCTTGGGAGGGGGTTATTCGTTGTGGTTATTTAATCGTGTTGCTTTTGGTAACATTAAAGTTCAATATATGAAAGCTTTCTCTGATGTAGACAAGCGCGAATTCGCGACCTTGCTTCCATTGATTGTTTTAACTCTGGTAATGGGAATTTATCCAGAGGTCTTTTTAGATCCTATGCATATTTCTTGTAATAATTTACTGATGCATAATTTTTGTCACTGTGCTAACACTGGGAGCTATGTATAAACTCCAAGAGAGATGTTGGTTTAGCGTTTCGGCACTTTGCTATTACTGGAGGAGCGAATCCACTTTCTATGTGTTATAATTCACCAATTGACTATTTGCATTATATTCGTTTATGAATTGCATGGAAATCTAATTGTGCTGTTATTCCCTATAATTTTTGGTGTCATTGCCAAAATATATTCTCATTTCCTAATTAAGCTAAATTGGAAACAGAGGATAATTATGGTTTTTTTTATCTCTATGCTTCTTAGTTTTTATTTTTTCACTATTAGTACACATGAACTAAGTAATATTCGCGGTGTTATGTGTATCTGTTTCGCAACTATATTTATTATATTTAAGTTATGTGTCGAGCTTTACAAAACATATTCGAAATCTCCCACTCGAAGTAAGTTCATTTCGGATATGTTGACACAAAATGAAATCTGTGATGCGTATGTTCAGCGAAGCTTACCTTTACGATTAATGCAATATTACCAGAATGGCGTTGTTCCTAGTTTAATTTTCAGCGCGTATAATGGGCTGTTCGAGAGTTCTTATCAGTATTTTGGGTTTGCAATCATGAATCTTTCATTTATGTTTATATTTTCACTTATCGTGCTATTTTTTGGATTTCGCCCTGCGAACTATTTTGAAGAAGAAATCGTTAAACCTGGGCCTTTTCATCGTCGTAGATTCCATTCGTCTACAAAAAGGGGGACACCACTTGAAACCGGTCCAGATAATGTCTTTGTTCTGAAGGATACCCCACCACCCGAGAACAAGATTACTATTCATAAACACTACCATAAGGTGAAAGTGAAAAGTATGAAGCCTACAAAAGGAGCAGGAGCCTCTGCGTTTGGTAATATCGCTTTTCAGTGCGGTATAATCGCTTGCGGTTACGTGATGTATCAATGTAATGAAGCGCTAAGTGGTGACCCACATAGAACACGTAACACTATGTCATTCCTTAGAATTCCCTTTCAAGAGGCTCATAATGGAGTGAGCTACGAAGGCAAAGGGGTCTATTATTATAAAAAGTGTCTTAATTCCGATGATCACCAACAATGCTTGGAAAAGTTTACTAAATTTAAAAGCAGTGGGGATATCTGTTCGAAGAACACGGGTCTGTTGCACGAGGAACTAGACATGGTTGATAAAATTGACTTCGACAAAGTCGATTTGGTTAAATCATCCAAGAAGTCAGGAGGCCTCACATATGAAGAAATTCGTGAAAAAAAAAAGCACGATATTTCAACTAATTTATGGCTAATAAAAGAAGGCCATTTGGGACCTGGCGGCGCAATTAATAACATCTTATATGATGCTTTTAATAATAAAAAAAAATAAATAAATAGAAGAGCCTGTAACTCAGTGGTTAGAGTGTACGCCTGATAAGTGTAAAGTCGGTAGTTCGAATCTACCCAGGCTCAAAAAAAGTTTTTTTTTCAATTATTAGAGATTATGATCAAAGCGTCCTTAGCTCAGTCTGGATAGAGCACCGGCCTTCTAAGCCGTGGGACATAGGTTCGAATCCTATAGGACGTAGGAATATAAAAGTTATAAAAGCACTTTACAAATAAGGATTTTATAAAAGTTTCATTATTTAGATATGAAATAAATAAATATGAGTTTGATCCTGGCTCAGAATGAACGCTTGTAACATGCCTTACACATGCAAGTCGCATGGTTTTTGCAAATAACCATGGCGAACGGGTGAGTAATACTCGGGAACTTACCTTATAGTCTGGGATTTGAATACCGGATACTAAAAGAATGTGAATTCGCTATAAGATGGGCCTTAGGAAGATTAGGTAGTTGGTAGGAAAAAGCCTACCAAGCCGAAGATCTTTAGCTGATTTGAGAGGATGATCGGCCACATTGGGACTGAGACACGGCCCAAACTCCCTTGGGAGGCAGCAGTGAGGAATATTGGACAATGGACGAAAGTTTGATCCAGCAATGTTGCGTGAGTGAAGAAGGCTATTTAGGTTGTAAAACTCTTTCAGTGGAAAAGATAATGACTTTCCGCAAAAGAAGTCCCGGCTAACTCCGTGCCAGCAGCCGCGGTAATACGGGGGGGGCTAGCGTTATTCGGAATGATTGGGCGTAAAGGGTCCGTAGGCGGTTTTTTAAGTTAGTTCTATAACTTTATGGGCTTAACCTGAAAAGTGAACTGAGACAAAAAAACTACGAGTTTGAGAGGGGATAGTGGAATTCCTAGTGTAAGGATAAAATCTCTAGATATTAGGAGGAACTTCAGTAGGCGAAGGCGACTATCTGGCTCAAAACTGACGCTGAGGGACGAAAGTATGGGTATCAAATGGGATTAGAGACCCCAGTAGTCCATACCGTAAACGATGAGTGTTTTGGATTCGGGTCCGAAAAATTTAATAGCCAGTAATTTCATGTAAATTAGAGGCGGACAAGTGCCAAGGTTGATTACCTATATACGGTATCTTTTCCTTAATGATTAGGTTTGATCAGGTAATTTTGAGAAAAAATATAACCATTCTTATTGCTAGACAATTATAGGATTCCGAGTACAAAAATTATATATTTTTAATAAGCTAACGCGTTAAACACTCCGCCTGGGGAGTACAGTCGCAAGACCGAAACTCAAAGGAATTGACGGGGGCTCACACAAGCGGTGGGGTATGTGGTTTAATGCGATGATACGCGCAAAACCTTACCAGCTCTTGCATCTGACATGTTGATGAAATAGATTTCATCTTAATAAAGTCAGACAGGTGTTGCATGGCTGTCGTCAGCTCGTGTTGTGAAATGTTTGGTTAATTCCCTTAACGAGCGAAACCCTTGTGGTTAGAAGGGCTTTTTGATATAAAGAAAGCTATTTAATCCTACTGCCATTAATAAATTAGAGGAGGGTGAGGATGACGTCAAGTCCGCATGGCCCTTATGGGCTGGGCTACACACATGCTACAATGGCAATTACAATGAGAAGCAATGGTGCGAGCCGGAGCAATCTATAACTGTTGCCTTAGTTCGGATTGTAGGCTGCAACTCGCCTACATGAAGTTGGAATCGCTAGTAATCGTAGATCAGAACGCTACGGTGAATTTGTACCTGGGCTTTGTACACACCGCCCGTCACACTCTGGAAGTTGTTCTTAATTGAAGCTTATAACCTAACCTTTTTGGAGGGTGTATGTGAGATTGAGGGGAGCGACTGGAGTGAAGTCGTAACAAGGTAGCTGTAGGGGAACCTGCTGCTGGAAATAATAACGATAAAAAAGCTTTTTATAACAACATATTCACATATTAACTATGGTGACACTAAATTTATTTTATTTACTAGCAGGTATTGCTTTGATTTCATCAATTATGGTGATTAGCGCACGAAACCCTGTACATTCTGTATTATTTTTAATCTTAGCCTTTTTCAATGCGGCTGGGTTATTGATTCTGATGGAAATGGAGTTTTTATCGCTAATCTTCATCGTTGTTTATGTTGGAGCAATTGCTGTATTATTCCTATTTGTTGTCATGATGCTTAATGTTAAGATTTCAGAAGTTGAAGATGAGGTTCTACAATATCTACCAGTAGGTGGAACAATTGGATTGATTTTTCTATTTCTAATTTTCTTCATTATTGAGGGAGACTTTGTTTCTTTTAATGGCCAAGCAAATAGTATATATTTAGATTGGTTTCAACAGGTTGATGTTGTTTCAAATATCGAAACACTTGGACAAGTACTTTATACAGAGTATTTAGTGTATTTCTTATTAGCTGGTGTAATTTTATTGGTAGCAATGGTTGGAGCGATTGTTCTAACAATGTCTACACGTACTAGTTTACGTCGCCAACTAATATTTCAACAAGTGTCACGTGATTTCGATAATTCAACACTTCTGGTATAAAATCTAAAGGCTAGATAGCATAATTGGTAATGCCTGAGGTTGCAAACCTTTCCAATGTCGGTTCAAGTCCGGCTCTAGCCTATTTGTATGGGGGCATATCGTCAATTGGTAGACCGTTTGCTTTGCATGCAAGAAGTTGCCGGTTCGAGTCCGGCTGTCTCCATTTATTAACTATGAAATATCTAATCCACAAAGATAAACGTAAACGAAAACTGTTTCAAAAAGTAGAAAAAACCCAAAGAGTTCTAAAATCTATAATATCTGATGAATCCCAAGAAGAGAACTTACGTCAATCCGCCTATAAGAAATTAAACTATGTTGGTAAAATTGGGTCGAAGACCAAAATACATAATCGTTGTTTAATGTCTGGGCGTTCTAAGTCGGTTTATAGGAAATTTAAAGTTTCACGAATCGAGTTACGCGAATTAGCTTTAAAAGGCGCTATACCGGGGTATACTAAGAAATCTTGGTAAATAAGGGTAGTTAACTCAGTTGGTAGAGTATCTCGTTTACACCGAGAAGGTCAGCGGTTCGAGCCCGTTACTACCTATTTTGCAAAGTGCTCCACTCAAACCCATTTCGAACTTGATGGTGATCCCTTTGCTTGTTAGAGATACTGTAAGGGAAACATAACTACAGCGGGGTGAAGCAGTCCGGTTAGCTTGCCAGGCTCATGCCCTGGAGGTCGTAGGTTCGAATCCTACCCCCGCTACATAATAAAAAAAATGAACGTTAATCATTTAATAAGTGATACAATTGCACGAATCAAAAACGGGTTTGTTGGCCGTAAAAACACTGTTTCTGTTTTAAAAAGCAAACAAACCTCACGCATTATTGAAATTTTGGAACAAGAGGGCTTTATTAGAGGTTATTTAGATAACAAAAACACCATTACAGTTCAACTAAAGTATCTTGATGGTAAATCAGTTATTCATAACTTTAAGGTTATCTCAACACCTGGTGAAAGAATGTATTTTGGGTTTAAAGACTTGATTGATTGGAAAAATGAAACAAATTCTTTTGAAATGTTAATTCTTTCCACAACCCAGGGTATTTTTGCTGATCATGTTGTTTTAGAAAAGGGACTCGGAGGTGAAGTTCTCTGTATAATCAAATAATATGTCATATTTAGGCCGTAAACCCATTAAAATTCCTACAGACACAAATGTTGAAATAAGTGATAACCATATATCTGTTCAAGGTCCATTAGGTACTTTGGAACGTTCTGTTCATGAACAAGTAGATTTAATTATAAATGACACAGATATTGTTGTTAACGAACCTAAGAATAAAAAGGATAAACCTCTTTGGGCAACCACTCGCTCACTGGTTATGAACATGATTATTGGAGTAACCCAAGGTCATTCTCAAACTCTTAAAATTGTTGGTGTTGGGTATAAAGCAGAATTTTTTGATTCTAATCTATCAAAAGCGGAAAATCTAAAGTTAAAGTTTGACCCTAGCAATTCTTCTATTAAACTATCTTTGAAATTGGGATATAGCCACCCTATTTATTTAGATATACCTAAATCTGTACATCAATTAGATTTGTATATGAAGGGTACTATTATTAATATCCAAGGAATTGATAAAGAATCTATATCTAACTTTGCTAAGTCAATTCAAAGTTTTCGACCACCTGAGCCTTATAAAGGTAAAGGAGTTTCTTTTCTTGATCAATTTATTAGACGAAAAGAGGGGAAAAAGAAATAAAAACAGTCAAGACTCAGGGTTAAACCTTGTTTTGATAAAATAAATTTAAATGAAAGGGCATCCAAGGGATACCTAGGTAGTCAGTAGAAAGGACGTAATTTGATGCGATAAGCTAAGGTAATGAAAACAAACAATAACCTTAGATTTCCTATTGGTAAACCATCCTTTTTAGGATTCAAAAACTTGGTGAAGTGAAACATCTCAATAACCAAGGAAAAAAATCAACCGAGATTCTGGTAGTAGTGGCGAGCGAATCCGGATTTAGGCCATAAATAATCAATGTATGTGAGAAGGCAATAACAGTGGAATTTTGTTAACCAAGGTAGGTGAAAGTCCTCCAGTTTTCTATTACGATTATTTTCGAGTAAAACAAGACATGTGAAACCTTGTTTGAAAATAGGAGAACCATCTTCTAAGCCTAAAAATACTGAACTAACCGATAGTGTACAAGTACCGTGAGGGAAAGGCGAAAAGTCCTTAGGAGGCATTAAATTTTCTAATGAAATTGGATGCCCAATATCTGATGGAGCCCGTTAGGGTGACATCGTACCTTTTGTATAATGGGTCAGCAACTTTATTTATTTAGCGTAGCTTAAACTTAGAAGTGGAGGCGTAACGAAAGTAAAATAGGTCTGATAAGGGCCCAGTTAGTTAAATGAATAATACCCGAAACCGTGTGATCTAGTTATGAGCAGGCTGAAGTTCATGTAACAATGAGTGAAGGGCCGAACCCGTGTATGTTGCAAAATACTGGGATGACTTGTGATTAGGAGTGAAAGGCTAATCAAACTCGGTGATAGCTGGTTTTCTGCGAAATCTATTTTAGTAGAGCGTCAAGGAATCTAAATTTGGGGTAGAGCACTCAATGGACTAGGGGGATGAGAGTCTTACCAAACCCAAGGAAACTACGAATACGAATTTATGAAAACTTGGCAGACAGACATTGTGCGCGAAGGCTCAGTGTCAAAAGGGAAACAGCCCTTATTATCTGTTAAGGTCCTCAAGTAATTTCTTAGTGAATAAGGAAGTTGTATTACCATAACAACCAGGAGGTAGGCTTGGAAGCAGCCATCCTTTAAAGAAAGCGTAATAGCTCACTGGTCTAGTAATATAGCGCCGAAAATGTATAGGGACTCAAGAAATTCACCGAAACAGTAACTAGTTTAACTAGGGTAGCAGAACGTTCTGTACGCCTTTGATGTTGTTTTGAAAAAAGTGATGGAGGTATCAGAAGTGAGAATGCTGACATAAGTAACGAGAAACTATGTTTTAGAATCATAGTCGCCGAAAGTCTAAGGGTTTCGAAATATAAGAGTTCGACTTATTCGATTAAAACGGCCCCTAAGGTCAAAGCGAAAGCTGTAGCCGATGGGATATTTTTAAAATTTCTTTTGTGTATGACGAAAAAGTTATGGTTATGTCTTTTTGAAGGCAAAGTCAATTTTTTCCAGGAAAAAGTCACAAAATATAAGACCGTACCCCAAACCGACACAGGTAGATTGGTAGAGTATACTAAGGCGCGTGAGAGAACCAAGTTTAAGGAACTCGGCAAAATGACCTCGTAACTTCGGGAGAAGAGGTACTCCTTTTGAGGAGTGACACAAAATCGGGGGTAACGACTGTTTAATAAAAACACATGACTCTGCTAAATCGTAAGATGATGTATAGGGTCTGACACCTGCCCGGTGCCAGAAGGTTAAGAGGAGAAGTGTCTGCTTCGAATTGAATCCCTGGTAAACGGCGGCCGTAACTCTGACGGTCCTAAGGTAGCGAAATTCCTTGTCGATTAACTGTCGACGTGCATGAATGGTGTAACGATTTCCCCACTGTCTCAAACTTGGTCTCAGTGAAATTGAACTGTCCGTGAAGATGCGGACTATCTACGGCTAGACGGAAAGACCCCGTGCACCTTTACTACATCTTTTCATTGTATGTCGGACTACGTCATGCAGGATAAGTGGGAGTCTATGAAACCTTGGCGCAAGCCAATTGTTGAGACGTCCTTGAGATACCACTTTTCTTAGATCCGGATACTAACCTCTTATTTTAAAGAATAGGGGGAACAGTGAATGGTTGGTAGTTTGGCTGGGGTGGCCGCCTCCCAAAGAGTAACGGAGGCGCACAAAGGTAAGCTCAAGCTGGAAACAAATCAGCTGTAGAGCGCAATAGCATATGCTTGCCTGACTGTAAGACAGACATGTCGAGCAGGGACGCAAGTCGGTTATAGTGATCCGGTGGTCCATTATGGAATGGCCATCGCTCAACGGATAAAAGGTACGCCGGGGATAACAGGCTAATGACTCTTAAGAGCTCATATCGATGGAGTTGTTTGGCACCTCGATGTCGACTCATCACATCCTGGGGCTGGAGAAGGTCCCAAGGGTTCGTCTGTTCGCCGAATAAAGTGGTACGTGAGTTGGGTTTAGAACGTCGTGAGACAGTTTGGTCCCTATCTACCGTAGATGATAGAAAAATGAGAGGACCTCAAGCTAGTACGAGAGGACCGAATAGGGTTGACCTCTGGTGTATCGGTTGTTTTGAAAGAAGCACTGCCGAGTAGCTACGTCGATTAAGAATAACTGCTGAAAGCATATAAGCAGGAAGTTGACCTCAAGATTTTTTCTCAAAAGCGTAAAAGAATATTACGTGGATAGGCATGATTTGTAAGTATGGTGACATATTTAGATAACATGTACTAAAACTTTAAATTAAATTACAGGAAGAAGACGTCTTAACGCGTCTTTTTCTAGAGGTTTACCATTAGCCATTATTTAGGGTATTGGGATTCTACAAGCGTGTTGTTACGCGCAGATGCCATACATTTTGGCTTAACTTATAGACAATAAGTGGCCTATGGGCTCCGACGTTGTCAATTATTACTATGATTATTCAGAATAACTTTAAAAAATTAATTTATACTTCTTTTAAATTCTATGAAGAGATAGGTTTTAATGATTTGACGCACTTCACTAGAGATGAATTTAAACAACTTACCCTTATATTCCTTCAGTGTTGGAAAAGATATCAGAAATATGATTTTTTGCCTTCTAAATCTATTAATTTTATTGCAGATTTTTTTGTAAATGCTGAGGTAATTTTGTCTCAGCCAAGACCTTATCCTGATGGCGTTGCTTACAAGGGGTGTTTTGCTGCAGGGGCAACTGCGCCTATACAAGAAATTTATCAATATTTCCATCAATACCAGGTGCTTAAAAAGCTAATGCTTTCCTTATTCTTCACTATGCGAAAAATGGCTGATCAACAGGAAACTAATCCATCAGTTGGACTTTTGATTAATGAAAATAAATTTAATATGTTTGTACGTACTTGTCTCATACCTCGTGATATAGATGATGAAATGGTCGCAAACTACATGTTTAAGAGCTATAGGTATAAGGATAAACCTACATATAATGTTTTCTATTTGTTTAATTTATTAGATAATACAACGGATTCATTTTGTGGAAGTCCTGGCAATCAGAGTGTTTATGTAAGAGCACGGTTTGAATATTTATCAAAAAAACATTTATTTAAAGATTTAGACCCAATTGCTTTATGTTTTCTTATAGAGTTAAACCGTTTATTATCTAAATATGATACCGTAACTTAAGTAACCTCGTAAAAAATTAAACTCTAAAAAAGTTTCGCAAATTACGATTGTCCTAAGAAGAAAGCTGTTTTAAAACTCTTTTTTCTAAAATATAAATGAAAGAATATAATCCTAGAACATCGTCCCAAAGACAGCTTATTTTAGTTGATCGAAGACACTTATCTAAAGACAAGCCAGTTAAAAGTTTAGTTACCGGATTGAATAAATCGGGTGGCCGTAATAACCAAGGGCGTTTGACAGCCTTTCGTAAAGGTGGTGGACATAAACGTAAATATAGACAAATAACCTTCAAACGTAGTAACTTAAACGGTGTTGTTGAAGCTATTGAACATGATCCAAACCGTTCTGCCTTTATTGCTCGATTAAAAACCGATTATGGTAATTGGGCCTATATATTAGCACCACAAGACCTACAAATAGGTCAACGAATTGAATCAGGAGAAAGAGCACCCATTGAAGTCGGAAATGCGCTTCCTCTTCGAAAAATACCCATAGGTTCCATTATACATAATATAGAGTTAGAACCTGGAAGAGGTGGTCAGTTCTTACGTGCAGCTGGTGCTTTTGGGCAATTGGTTGAAAAGATGCAAGATCGAAAACTCGTTCGAATTAAATTAATTTCAGGTGAGCAACGACTGATACATGAGGATGCCTTAGCGACATTAGGTGTTATATCTAATATCGATAATAAAAATCAAAAATTAGGGAAAGCTGGCAGAAACCGTTGGTTAGGTAAAAGACCAGTCGTTCGTGGTGTTGCTATGAATCCTGTGGATCACCCGCATGGAGGTGGTGAAGGTAAAACAAGTGGGGGAAGACATCCTGTAACACCTTGGGGTCGACTAACTAAAGGCCCAAAAACCAGACGAACTAAGAGACCTAATCCGTTTAGATTACAAGACTTAAATAGAAGACGATAAATGAAGAGAACTTTTTTTGATCCATATATACAAAAGAAAATTGACAAGGTACAACATATTTGTGAAACTCGAGGGTTATCGCAAACTCAAATTATCATATCACTTTGGTCAAGACAATCCACAATCCAAGAAAATTGTGTAGGATATCATTTCCAAATACACAACGGAAAAACCTATAAAAAACTTATAATAACACAAGACATGGTTGGTAAAAAATTCGGAGAATTTGCGCCTACTAGACGATTTGTTACACATAAAAAGAAAAAAACAACTTAAATGGGAACTAAAATACAACCTATAGCACTACGATTAGGACAATCAGTTGGCTGGAAATCTAATTGGCAAGCACAATCGGATGAGTATGCCGATATGGCCTTCCGAGATAATCAATTACAGGAATTAATGCGAAATTTTTTAAGGCAACATGGTATACTTATGGGAGATCTTTATGTGCAAGAAACCATTAACGACAATGGCTCGACACATTTAATTCTAGCCTCTACTTTTTATACACGAAAAAGGCCTTTTCTGACCGCCTTTAAACGAAAAAATGATCTTTTTGAAATCAAACAATTGAATCGAGGGAGAAGACGTTACGCAAAACGCAAAGGGTTTTTGAGACAATATATTTCTTTTGCCTTAAACGAAATTATTAAGGTGAAAACACCTGCATTGATACGAAACTTCTTAGATAACTTTGATTTAACAAAGAATCAACAAATCTCATTCGAATTAAGATTAATCAACGTCCATAAAGTGGGTAGATCTCACTCAAAGAAGATACATTGGGCGCGAAGAATAACGAAACGCAAAAACCCTAGGGTAATGAGAACTCCTTATAGTAGAGATATGTACTTCCTTTTACATAAAATGTTTTTACTACATAACACTACAATGGTTGGAGACCTAATTGCGACATTACTTGAAAAGACGAAAAAACATCACCTTGTTTTAAACCGAGTAGAAGAATTGATGAAGATAGTCTATGAGCAGTATGGTGAAATTAATGGTGTTCGAATTCAAACAAAAGGACGAATTGCGGGAAGTAAACGTAAGCGCAAACGCGTACTACAAGTGGGTAAATTATCTCTACAAAAGGTCGATTCACCTATTCATTATACATGTCACAAATCCGTTACTCGTTTTGGAGTGACTAGTATAAAGATTTGGTTGGCTTAAATAAAAGGGCCTGTAACTCAGCTGGTTAGAGTGGACGACTCATAATCGTTAGGTCGCTGGTTCAAGTCCAGCCAGGCCCATGTCTAGGTAGCTCAGCTGGTTAGAGTAGGAGACTGAAAATCTTCGGGCCGCTGGTTCGAATCCAGCTCTAGACATATTTATTAATAATTACATGTATACATTGACCGTAATCATTAAAATTTTGCTAATAGCAGTTCCTTTATTATTAGCAGTAGCGTGGTTCACTCTACTGGAACGCAAGATCATGGCTGGAATCCATAGACGTCGTGGACCTAACGTAGTTGGAGCATGGGGTCTGTTACAGCCACTCGCAGATGGTTTAAAATTGATATTAAAAGAAACAATTTTACCAAGTAGTGCCAACACAGTTATTTTCATTATTGCACCTATTTTAACTTTTACTCTAGCAGTAGTAGGTTGGGCAGTAATTCCTCTAGGGGAAGGTATGGTACTAGCAAACGTTAACCTTGGTATTTTATATCTATTCGCAATTTCTTCACTAGGAGTATATGGTATTATTATGTCCGGTTGGGCAAGTAATTCGAAGTACGCCTTTTTAGGTGGGTTACGTTCCGCAGCACAAATGGTGTCTTATGAAGTCTCGATTGGTTTCATTATCATTACTGTTTTAATTTGTGTTGGGTCACTAAACTTGAGTGAAATTGTGCTTGCACAAAAAGGTATCTGGTTCGGTATTCCATTATTCCCAATGTTTTTAATGTTCTTCATTTCTGCATTGGCGGAAACAAACCGTCATCCTTTTGATTTACCTGAGGCAGAAGCAGAATTAGTTGCTGGATATAATGTAGAATATTCAGGAGCTGGTTTCGCTCTATTCTTCTTAGGAGAATACGCCAATATGATTCTTATGAGTAGCCTTACCGTTATCCTATTCTTAGGTGGTTGGTTACCTGTATTTGATATCTTACCGTTTAATTTAATCCCAGGGCCAATTTGGTTCGCTCTGAAAGCTCTAATATTTGTAGCGTTATTCGTATGGGCGCGTGCCGCTTACCCTCGTTACCGTTATGACCAATTAATGAGACTTGGTTGGAAGATCTTCTTGCCTATCTCACTTGGTTGGGTATTACTAACCGCTGGTACACTAATTAGCTTTAATTGGTTACCAGTAACAAATTTATTATAAGATGACTATTGGACTATTAAATCAATTAACTGTATCGACCACCTTATTCCTTTTAGGTATTTGGGGTATTGTACTAAACCGAAAAAATATTATTATTATGTTAATGTCAATTGAATTGATGCTTTTAGCTATTAATTTAGCTTTAATTGCATATGCTATTCATATTGATGACATAATTGGACAAATGCTAGCACTATTCGTTATTACAGTAGCTGCTGCAGAGTCTGCCATTGGACTAGCTATTTTAGTAGCCTACTACCGTGTACGAGGTACAATCGGTGTAGAATACGTCCGTCTTATGAAAAACTAACAATGTTACAACAACGTTCGATCCTATTTATTTTAGATAATTCAGGAGCTAAAAAAGCTCGCTGTATCCAAGTCCATAAAAAACCCAAAAGAGGTGTAGCCTTTATTGCTGACAAAATGACCGCTTCTGTTCAACAACTAACAAGTAATAACGTGAAGCTAAAAAAAGGTCAACTATGTCAAATATTGGTCCTGACTACAAAGAAAGTAGAAAACCGCTTTGATGGTAGTTCATCTAGTTTTGACTTAAATAGTGGGATTGTTCTTGATCCAAATGGAAAACCAGCAGGGTCTCGTATATTGACCCCAACTTCAGATAAACTTCGTAATGAAGAACATGCCCGTGTTGCTGCTCTGGCTCCTGCCTTATTATAACTTATGAACCGATTAACATACAATCATAAACTTTCACAGGAAGATATGTTGACAAGGTATCATTATACCAATACTTATCAAATACCTGAATTGAAGAAAATAACCGTGAGTTTTAGTCTTCAACAATCTCGTTTTGAACGAAAGAATTTACCTAAATTACTGTTAGCATCCACCCTTATAACTGGGCAGAAAACCAAGCCCGTTCTAACAAAAAGAGGTGATGCATCTTTTGGTATACGTAAAAACGATCCCGTAGGTACAAAAGTGACCTTACGTGGACAAAATGCACTTAATTTTTTAGATTTTGTCGCCACTTTAGTTCTACCACGCGTGAAAAACTTCGAGGGACTGAAATCTAATAATATTAATTTACCTAAAGCTTTTAACTTTCAAATAAATAATGCGCTGGCCTTTCCACAATTAGAAATGGCCTACGAAAAGTTTGATAATTTGGGACCCATTAGTGTTTAATTGATCACTTCAAACAAAAATGCCAAAAACATGGAAGCTTTCTGGCGTATGCAAGGTCTTCCATTTAACTAAATTAAATTGTACATAGCTCAACTGGGAGCACTTGACTGATGGGTCAGGTTTAGGTTCGAGCCCTATTATTTACATTATTTATATTAATATGACACGCATCATTATTTCAATTATAACGATACTTGGGTTTATTAAAACGGTAGGTGAGCCGCCACAAGACCACAAGTTAGACCAATCGGGTAAAGAGAATTCTTTACCAGAAGCTAGAAAAAACCAAAGAAGTGCTAGAAAACTTGCCAGATTTCGAGCACGAAAATTACATACCGTCAGCTACTGACGCCTTAATACATTTATCGACTTATTTCGACATGGATTTAACTACATTTGCTGCAATAATTCTTGTTCCACTACTTTTTAAATGCACACCAACAATTAACGATAAAATGACTGCTTTTGAGCAAGAAGAATTTAAAGAAAGAATCAATAAGAAGTTAGACTATGTACCCCCTCGAAAATTGGCAGATGAACGTTTTTATACGGGACCAGGCTATGCTGGAATGAAGTTAGCCAAAACAATGATTGCTGCCGCAAAAAAAAAAATGCCAAGGGCTGTTCCAAAGAAGAGGTCCCCATTCCTATCATCATTACCAAGCGTTAACGACAATAACGATAATAATAACAATAAGCCACTATTCAAAATGGATAAAAAACCCCAATGTATCGATAGCCGTGAATTTGGATCTTGGAAAATTAACCAACAACTTGATTCTATAAATAGAATCAAAAAGTCTGCGCCTAGAATAATCGATATTACCTTAGCAGATGAGATATTAATAAATGCGGATTCAACAAATAAATGGTAGCACGACTATTGAGGTTTCTTTTGATACCGAAACAAACCGTTATCATAACCCTCTTATTGAAGGGTACCTTCAAGGTGTAGATTTTAGTACCGACCAGCTTAAATCACAAATTAAGTTGATTGAACAAGGTACAACGGCTGAAAAATCCAAAATTTCCAGACAAATGGTGTCCGTTTTAACTTTCAACCATCTAGTTGAGGCTTATGCCTGTAGAAAAGGGATTGCTATCGAATCTTATGATATTGAGTCTCTTTCAAAACAGTTTACCCCAGGTTACATTCAGTTAATTTTAAAATTTGCGAACAATAACGTGGATAAATTGATCCAATACTCGTGGGACAATCATTTGGACGATCGATTTACTCCATTTATAAAAGGTGTAACTACCGATTATAGCAGCCAATACTTAGAAAACTTTCATAGAGTAAAAGTAAATAAGCCTTCATTTAAAACGATCGTCGATTTTGCTGAAGCAGCTGATGTAGATGGCATGGAATACTTGAAACCATTAGCAGCTATAATCGACCAATTTAAAGCAGAAGAATGCCCTTTAATTATGATCAAAGGGCAAAATGCCGAGCAAATGTTAGAAAGATTAGATTATTTGTTGAGCCATGATTATGAACACCTTGAAACCAAAGAAATAATAATGAATTTGGTTAGCCATCCCATGGTTACACCTGATCAAATTTCCAGTTTCCGCTCTTATTTGCAGGATAAAAATGATCAATGGATACAACAAATCCCGAAAGACATGCCTGTTGCGGACCAAAATAAGAAATTTCGCTTTTACTGCGAGATAGACAACTTTTTAATTGATAATTATGTTTATACGAAATACAAGCAATAAACTACAAAATATTAACGTTGGTAACGTTCAACAGATATTATACATAAAAAATAAGAATCGAAGTCATCTACTTGTTAAAGCATCTTATGACTGGCTTCGACAAGTGGGGCATAGCTTTGACATTTATCCTTGGGTAATGGGAGGCCTACATATGAACCCATACAATAATTATTCAGATATACTCCTTAAAGACCCTAACTCAATCGAAGAATTTCTACGAAGTACTTATATAGCTATCCCTTTTACAAGCAATAAGATTACTAGTCAGTTATATAAACATTACTATCTTGAAGAGATAGACTCGGATCAGATACCCAAAGGCTTATCAGAAGCGTCTACCTTATTCAACAAAGTACGTAAAGAAAAATACTCTCTTAGAACTTCAACACCGATGTTAATTGGTTTTATAGAAGCTTATTTAAATACAGAGAGAGCGGGTATTACAGATTTAAAAACGTATAGCCACTTGTTGCTTTATAATTATATCGAACATATAACCGTATTTGACCAATATATGACCTATGAACAGAAAGGTATGGAAATCGTGCGCGATGATTTAGCTTTTAATTCGCGAGCTACGTACGACCATATTAGCCTACAGTTGACAGACGATATAAACCTTTTTCTAACAACAGAATTCTCTGAAACCAGTTTAAAGCACTTTACTATTAAGGATAATAAGGGTGAAATTTATATACTCAATAATCCAATGTTGCTTGACTCACTAAAATTTTTAAATGAAAATCAAAAATCCCTTGCGAGTATAATGCTACAAATGGATACTAATATTGACTCAAGTCCTCGTGGTCCTATGACTGTCAAAAAATCGATGGCAGCATGTATTCAAAAATTGCATAATTTGAAAGAGATTCTTTTAAGGAGAGATGGCTGAGCGGTCAAAGGCATCTGACTGTAAATCAGACAACATTTGTTTACGTAGGTTCAAATCCTACTCTCTCCACGCCCCTTTCGTCTAGTGGTTAGGACATTGCCTTTTCGTGGCAAGGGCACGGGTTCGATTCCCGTAAGGGGTACGGAACGTAGCGCAGCCTGGTAGCGCATCTGCTTTGGGAGCAGAGGGTCGCGTGTTCGAATCACGCCGTTCCGAGCGGGTGTATGTTAATGGTAAACGATTTGGCTTCCAACCAGAAGACGAGGGTTCGATTCCCTCCACCCGTAAGAAATGTAGCTCAGTTGGTAGAGCACTGGTCTCCAAAGCCGGGTGCCGCGGGTTCGAGTCCTGCCATTTCTGGCGTTTGTAGCTCAATTGGATAGAGCATCTGACTACGGATCAGAAGGTTATAGGTTCGAGTCCTTTCAAACGTAATGAATTTTATGTTTTATTGGCATTTCAAAGAATTAAAGTTACGCTTTTGCTACCTAATAACAGGTGTGTTGGCGACTTTCCTAATTGGCTATATTTATTCCCACGAAGTTTTGTTTTTATTTACAAAACCCTTGGTTGAAATAATGAATAAACCTAATATGCCCTTTATATTTACGGAATTAACAGAGGCTTTTCTAATTCAAATTGAAGGGGCTTTCATCTTAGCTATAATGTGTGCATTTTGCCCATTATTTTTCGTGCATTTATGGGTTTACCTAAAGCCCGGTTTATATGAATACGAATCCAAGGCTTTTACTTGGGTTATCCTCATATTTTTAGTTTCAATAAGTCTTGGTTTTGTTTTCGGATATATGAAAATTATACCTTTGGCTTGGCAGTTTTTTATAGGCTTTGAATTAAACATCGAAACAATGCCTTATAGCATAATGTTGGAAGCAAGGATAAAAGATTACATGGATCTACTATTTTCATTCACATGTTTAGTAGTGTTAGCATTTCAAATCCCTTGTTTAGTAGGAATAGCACTGTTGACCTCAATTGTTGAGGTTGATACCCTAATTCAGAAAAGACGTTATATATTCTTTTTCGTATGGGTTATTTCGGCCTTAATAACACCTCCTGACATTATTAGTCAAATATTATTAGCATTACCCTTGTATCTATTCATAGAATTGGGGTTTTTATTTTTCTTCATTACGAAGGATATTAGCCAGAGTGGCGGAATTGGTAGACGCGCAAGGTTTAGGTTCTTGTCTTTTTAAAGGTGGGGGTTCAAGTCCCCCCTCTGGTATCTTGTCAACATGTTCAAGTATTGACAATATTCTATTAGAATTTTGTGTCATTTTACTAAATGTTAGAAGAAGTAATCAATTTTCTCGGCGAATCAGAGTCGGCGTTGCCACTTGATTTGCTAGGAGTATTTCCCGAGCTGTTTTTATTTGTTGTAATTTCAACTTTATTAATTGTAGGGTCTTCATACTCAACTTCACCTTCTAATGGTTATCCAATCATGGTACGACCAATAGCTTGGTTAGCACTTTATTCATTGATTTTAACTCTTTTGTTAAACCTGAATAACCCAATTAACTCAGAATTATTATTTAGTGGATCACTGTTATTGGATGATTTAACCTCATTCGTAAAAACTGTTGTGCTTATATCAAGCGCGGCTTGTTTAGCAGTATCTTTAGATTATCTAAAAAAAGAGCGTGTACACGCTTTCGAATTCTCTGTATTGATTCTATTTACAGTAGTAGGTACCCTACTATTAGTATCTTCATATGACCTGATCAGTTTCTATTTAAGTATTGAAATGATCAGTTTATCTTCATACGTATTGGCTACTTTTAAACGCCAATCGGCCTTTTCAACTGAATCAGGATTGAAGTATTTCTTATTAGGAGCTTTCTCTTCTGGTTTATTGTTATTCGGTACCGCATTAATTTACGGAATAACTGGTTCAACAAACTTTGGGCAAATCTCTTTGTTTGTGGCCGGTTTATCAGACTTGTCAATTGCCATGTCTAGTGGTTTAATTACAGGTGTGGTATTTATCGGTGTAGCTTTGATGTTTAAAATCACTGCAGCCCCTTTCCATATGTGGGCACCTGATGTTTACGAAGGAGCACCAACCATCGTTTCAACCTTTTTCGCAGTAGTTCCTAAAATTGCTATTTTAGGGTTCTTACTTCGATTCTTTGTTGCAAGCTTTTATGATTTAGCTGATTTTTGGCAACAACTTGTCATTTTTTCTTCTTTATCATCAATGATTATTGCATCTTTGGTAGCTTTAAGACAGCGAAAACTAAAGCGTTTCTTCGCTTATAGTTCTGTTGGCCATGTTGGATACCTATTAGTTGGTTGTTCAACAGGTACTACCGAAGGTATTACAAGTATGCTTGTTTATACAGTTATTTATATTGTTATGACATTAAATGCTTGGACTTTAATCCTTTCATTAGAATTAGAGTCACACGGACGTGGAACTTACTTTACTGATCTAAGTTATTTATCACGTATTAACCCGTTATTAGCCATTACTTTTACTATGACCCTGTTATCTATGGCAGGTGTGCCACCTCTAGCAGGATTCTGTGCAAAAATGTACGTTTTCTTTGCTGCCATGGAGGGTTCAATGTATCTATTAGCCTTGGTAGGAGTTTTAACAAGCGTAATCGGAGCTTTCTATTATATCCGTTTCATTAAAATTATGTATTTTGAAAAACTGGTTTCATGGTCTTTCTTTGACCAAATTAGTCGTGAAAAATCTATTATATTAGGTTTCACAACTTTATTCATATTAACCTTTTTCTTATATCCAAGTACTCTGATGATCACTGCCCATCAGCTAGCGCTAACTCTGTCAATTTAAAATGAAAAAGAAAAATAAAGGAAACTTACGACGCGTGCGTATTCGCCTTTCAAATGGGGCTGGCTTTTATGTTAAATGGTCCTTCCCTAAACGTAAATATCGTTCATTAACAGACCCAACTAGTCATCGTTTTTGGACTAAACCTTAATTGTATGATTCATACTTGTATTGTTTAAAACCTTATTATAATTTTATTTTAAATATTTATGCCACAATTAGATACAGTCACATTCTTATCTCAATTATTTTGGTTAGTTATTATCTTTGGTGCTTTCTACCTAATAGTATTAACTGACATCCTTCCTTCTTTTAGCCGTGTTTTAAAATCTCGCCTTAAGAAATTAAAATCAAATAAAGACGCTATGTACTCTTTAGGTGATGAAAAGGGTGAAACCTCATCTCTATATGATAGCTCATTATCAACAGGACTTGACGGATCACGTGCAAACCTATTAGACGGTTTAAACTCAGGTTCAACTTTAATGGAAAACAACGCGAACTCAACTCAAAAAACATTCATGGGTTCTGCTTTAAACGTTTACGCTTCAACAGCAGGAAAGATGCTAGGACAACGCAAAGTAATCAACAAGCTTTATAGCTAAAAATCTCGGGTGTATAGCTCAGTTGGTAGAGCAGTAGACTTTTAATCTATTGGTCCTGAGTTCGAGTC
>JACLAD010010840.1_pt1 | contig 34954 bp, 31 predicted proteins | sample 8027901 | NCBI WGS metagenome assembly JACLAD01 (sample SAMN15725071, study PRJNA655200) | protist metagenome | isolation source: fluorescence activated cell sorting (FACS) single amplified genomes of... | place: Spain: Blaines Bay Microbial Observatory, Mediterranean Sea | collected 2016-07-05 | reverse complement strand
CAGTTTGGTGCAATTTTTGGCGCCGGGCTGGGGGCGCCAAAAATTGTACCAAACTGACCATCCAACGACTGCATCGCATCAGAGAAGAGTCGCCGTGTTTTTTATTCAAAAACATGAAAGTTCATTGATTTTTGCAATTTTTTTGAAAAAATTACCTCGGCATCGTCGGGCATTGCATCGAGTTCGCCGGCCAAATCGGCAGTTGCCGCCTCCAAGGCGTAATGTTGCTCTTCCGCAATTTCTTGGTGCTTAGGTTGGTGTGCAACTGCGCTCTTCGGCGGGATCTTACCTGCAACAAAAAACAACGAAATTTGAAGAAAAATTCTACCAAAATCAAAATTTCGAACATCAAAAAATCCCTTGTCGAACTCCAGAAACTATCCATTTGATGGTACATTTTCAAATTGTAATTTTCTCTCCACACACGATGATAACGCTCTTGCACCGTCTACACAAAAAAATGAAAAAAATAAATGGAACAATTAAGTTTCGATCAAAATTTGATTGGAATCACACCATATCTAATGATTTTTTTGTATCTTTTGAAATCCTACCTCGATGTTTTGTTGGAGTTCTTCTTTCGCTTGTCGATGTTTGTCTACGCGAGCCTCAAACGCTTTCACATTCCTCGCATCCTTCTCCTGATACCTTGAATTTTCATCAAATTGAATGTGTATAATCATTTTTCAAAATGTTTGATTATTTTGCAGAATGTACTCTTTTTGAGCTTGCTTGAATTGCTTATCGATCTGCGCTAGCTCCAAGTCATACTGTCGCATTTCGGATTCTAAGGCGACGATGTCACGTTCAGCTTGGGTTTGCTTCTGCTGATGTTTACGGCCGATTTTTGCTTCTTTTTCCTGGGCTTCCTTCAGCTGTTCATTAATTTTCTGCAACTTTTTCTCAAGCTCCTGTGAAACGAAAAAATCAGCACCAAAAATCATCTAATCGCATCGAATTTGATACACATTCAATTTTTTAAAAAATTAATGAAATACCTGACCCATATACTTGTATGGGGGAACAGCTTTTTTGTGTGCATGATGTCGCCTCTTCGCAGCACCGTGAATCTTGTCACGGTCGGCCGCGCGCCTTTTTCTAGAATGAACGGAACCGCCTGGCGTTGATCGGCGTTCAACAGACGGACCTCAAATACAAACGACAACACTGAAAACATGTCTAAAAACAAAGAAAATTCAAAATAATTCTACCTGCCATCTCCATCTCATCTAAAAGTGGGGTTGCATCTCCAAGCCCTGTTTGTGATGGTGTACCTTGAGACATGGTTTTGTTCTGTGAATTGTAGGTATTTTATAAATGTGAATTGGATATTATGTTACTGTTCCTTTTTTAAAATTTTTAAATTCAAGGGATTTAATTTAAAGCTGGTGTATATAATATATAACAAGGGTTTGTTTTGGGCCACAAACGAAAACATTCGAACATTCGATCGCCTGAACAAATAATCAATCAAACAACACAATCACACACAATTTCAATATGTTTTCAAAGACAAGGAATTGTAATAAAATCACACATGTATCTTTACATAATGTTGCATTTACACCCGGGAGGGTTTGAATTCGTATTCACTCTGTGATCCCGGGCCGCGCGTAATTGGTCGTCTAATTCGCTGCGGATATTAGACATCCGTTCTTGTAAGCGGATCATTTCTTCATCTTTCTTTTGAAATTCTAGGACTATGTTTTTATCTTGCGGATTCTCCCGTGCTGCTTGGGCGTCTCGTCGAAGTTCTTGGGCTAGTTTTTCCGCGGCGAGTTGCTCGGCTTCTGCTTGAGCTTGGAGACGTTGGAGGGTTTCTTCTTGCATTTGCCGAAATAATTGTTCTTGCGCTTCTGCTTTCGCTTTTTCGACCTATAATATAGTTAAATCATGCTGTTTGATTGAAAAATTAAAACAAAAAATAAAAAATACCTTTTGGTCAGCTTTGGATTTTCGGTCTCGCTCTTCGATATCTCGTTCCGCAGCTGCTCTGTGAATATGAAGAAAATCTTCGAGTACATGGTCTACAATATTTTCCGGCCCGCGTGCACGCTGATGATACTGTGCGAATTCATCTGTAATAGCTTTTTCAAGGTCTTCTTTTGATTTGTATTGGCGGCGTTGTACAGCTCTCCCGACCGGTCGCCACATATCTAAAACTAATTGTTGGCAATATTCCCTTGCTGCGTTTTCATTAGCGATTACAATCTGACCCGCCTCCTCTTCCACGATCGAAGCGAGACTTTGCCGAGCGCGGTCGGTCAATTGCTCATCACCAAAAACTCTCTCACGAAAAACTTCATGTGCGGCATCTGCCGTTTCCACGAGGGCCTGCTCTAACCCTGATTCAGAGAACGGTAGATTCTGTCGTAAGGCGCGCATCGCATCCAGCAACCGCCGTGTGGCTAGTTCCAATGCTTTTTCAATCTCCACCGCACAGACCGCACTCCAAGTACTCGCGATCTGTGGAATCTTACCAGAGTTAATACTTTCAACAATCACCTCCACTAGGGTGGTCAGGCCAACCCCCGATACGACACTAGCACCGACGGTCTTAACCTGTGCGCTTCGAAATATCCTCTGTTTCAGAGCCGCCATCTGATCTTGGAATTCCCTCCTCATGGCGCCCAACGGCAAACTTGATAAGACTTGCAATTCCTCCTCTTCGATCACAGGCTGTACCAGTGTACTACAACCCCTTTGCCGAAACAAGCTCACCAATTTTTCTCTCGCCTGCCGACCGTCTTCACTCTGCCTCCAAGCGCCGCCAGACCTATCCGTAAACGCAAGCTCTAGATAATCATCACTTGTGATTTCTCGCCCCTGTCCATCTTCAAGCTGTAAGCAAAAATCGCGCAACAACCATAAAAAGAACGGTGGATTTATGATCACATTCTGCTGCGCTTGAATCTGCGCGGCTAAATTCGTAACAACACTTAAGGATTGGATGGCGGGCTCGTCAATCACTCCCTTGGAATTATAAATGAAGAACGAGGACAACAAAACCGCGACCGCAAACAGTTGAGTATCATGTGCACGGTCTTTTTGCACATTCCCACTGCCCTCACAATCCAACATCAACACCACCCTTCCATCACTAGTTTCTCCACTTGCCCACATCCAGATCCCATCTGTACACGCATTCACGGTACTCCCTACTCGAAATGAATTATTTCCATCTTTCCCGCATAAGCAATTCAATAAAAACGATTTCCCACTTCTATACATACCACATACAGTCACAATAATCACTGGCCTCCCCGCAACTTCCTCCTCAAGATACTGCTTCGCTGCTGGGTTAAAAGTGAATTTCGGCGCACCATTCCTAGTTGCATCCCTCGATATAGACAATAGAAGAAGCGGTGCGGAGGACGTCGTCCACTGTAGGTCAGACCGCTCGTCATTTACAACGTAATTTTTCAATGGCCTTCCGTCATGGTCATACTGTACCTGCTGTCTAACTTGCGGCTTCTGCTGCGTCGCACTCCTGGGATAGTTATAACCATGGTTTGGTACCGTGACACCGAGAAGATCGTTAACTCCCATACTTACTGTCGATTGAGTTCTCTGTTTGAACTGTTGAATGTAAACGTGTATATGTTTTCTGTTAAAGAATCATCTCAAATTTGATCACAATTACATAAACAACAACCGCATCAATCAAAAATGTAATTAATTGAAAACGGCAAGGTGAGCTTTAAAAGTTTAAAGCTGGACAAAAGATCAAGATTAATCTCTCGTTAATTCAAATAATGTTGAATCGCAGAGACCAACAAAACGTTCAAAAAATGTAAAGATAAAGCTGTATTTAGCATGGAAAGAGAAACTGACATTACCCAAAATGAATTCACCAAATCACCAAAGAATTGGTTTGTACGTAAGTAATATTAATTCGTTAGGCCGTAACAGAAGCTACCGCGCTTTTTAACTAGAATTCAAGAATTTTGAATTTCAAAAGTACAAATTGTTAATGATCCAAAAATTATAATATGATATCACCTGCCTACAATACATAAATTAAAGCACATCGCTGCTCTTGTGCTGCTTCAAGAGAGAAATCGGTTTTGGGCGCAACGACGGCGTACCGGGCGTTGCCTTGGGTTGCTCTCGCTTTCCTGTCAAGTAAAAAAAATTAAAAAATTCGAAGATGAAATGATATGTCTGTCAAATGAAAATCGTACCGACACGTTCGGACTCAAGCTTGCTCAAGGACTCCAACTCCGACAACGGCGTAAAAACCAGCGCATCCTGATCCATTACAGAGGGCGCCAGGCTCGGCGTACGCCACGAGTTCGGCGGGTCACGCGGCGTGGGGCGCATAACTGGGGTGTGGCGCGGGGTGATTGTCGGGCGACCGCGCAAGTGTCCAGGTCCTGCGGGTTGAGGTTCTAGCATGGGGCTTGCGTGACAACTACCCAATCCAATACTCGTCAAAGAATTATGACGCTGAATATTACTGCGGACCGGAGGTAACGGCTGTGACTGTGGGGACACCGTACTTTTACGACGCTCGACGGTCAAATACGGAGACGACTCTGGAATACCAGCTGGGCTTAACGTCGGGAGCGTGGCAGCACGAGAAATGGCTCGCGGACGGGAGCTTGCATTGGATCCGCTGTCAGAGACATCATGTTCAGGAATGGTAGCTTGCTTCTGCTGGATCTGCCGATACAACAGCTGCTGACGCGCGTTCTTATACACCACCAGAAAATATTGCAGCGCCTCCATCCAAACATCCCTAGGACGACTATCCGTGCAATTCGCACTCAACACAATAACCTTATGCGGCGGTGCCTTGTTATCCCCCTCATACGCTTTAAAATGGATGGAGAACTCATTCGGTTGAATGGCCGGTTGGATCGAATCGATGGTCATCACACTGACACTATTCCTCGGCGTCTGGCCAGAACGGAAACGCTCGATGCTTTCCCACCAGGCTAATTGCCAATGCTCACTCGGTTTCTTGCCGGGGATAATAGCAAAATACCTAGTCTGCATCCATCCGCCAAAGCCAGCTTTCTTCAAGTACCCACAACACGTCTGCGCCACAACTTTCGGGTCACTCAACAGCTGCTTCTTGGACAATGACATGTCCGAATCCGCGCGGGAGCGGGATCGATCGTTATCACTGACCTCGCTTGACACCGTGCTAGCATACTTCTTTCTCCGCATCGGAGATTCGTCAATGCCGTTGGATAATAGACTCGTGCGCTCGCTTACCGTACCAATCTGCGTAGATGCCGGTGCGTCTTCAAGATTCTTGCCAAGGGATTTAACCCACATGGGATCGTTGGACGGGATTAACGCAGGGGACGGGCGGCTACGGCCCTTCGCCACCCAACTGGCGGTGGACCGCGCGGTAGACACGCCTTTCACCTGACTGGCGCGGGTCTCCTTCTCCCTCGCAGCGGCTTCCTTAAGAAGACGTAACAACCCTGACGGTAACGCTTGTGTCGATTTCGGCTGCAATGCAAACGAGAAGTTGAGCTGGCAGATCTCTTTGCCATCCTGCATCAACGGGACGATAACGCTCTGCGGGAATCGGCGATCGAGAATTTCCTGCTTGATATCGAGCTTCGCGCAGGCTACAACCGCCCGCGCAAATCCAGCACCTTTCACAAGGAAGATCTTCAACTTAGTACAGGTGGGATCGATATGCAAATTATGCTGCTCTTCCCATTGGCCCTTTGTCCAGCTTGTATGCACCTTCTCATTTCCAGCTTCCAACCGCACACGATATAATTTCGTCCCGCCCAGCATCGTATGTTGCAGCTTGTGAATGGTAACGATCAAATCAATGCCTAGCTTGCCATAAGACGATCCTGGGGTCGGGCAGTTCTTGATGCACGATGGCGTGCCATCCATCCAGCGGTAGCTACGCAACATCTTGAACAAACCACAGGTTGAGAGCGACCAGAAAAGCACGACTAACACCAAAGCAGCAACCTGAAGAAGTAAAAACAATAAAAATTTAATGCTTTTGCTCAACAAACATCTTCATTTTTCAAAATTTCTTTCAAATACCGCAACTTGCAACCCCCAATGCATTTCGCCGATCTGCTGGAAGAACTTGCCGAACAAACCGCTCTTCTTCACCTTCCCAGATAAATTCGTTTTGGCACGAGCCTTCGCAGATTTCTTTGCAGACTCCGCCTGCCCCTCACGCAGCGGACCATCATCACTGCTTAGCGAAATATCACTAGAGATCGAATCCTGCTGGACATTAAGAGCAAGACCAAGCGAAAGAAACACCAACAAAAATTTCAGAAGAAACTTCATGGTGAAAGGAAAACAAAATAATATTCAACTCAAACTAAAATAATATATCGATATCAGAAAATAACAATTAAAGTAGAATTGAATTCAAACAATCATGGCTTTCACCACGATCAAACACAGAGATTAACTTTTTTGTTTAACAGAAGAGGATTATTGTTTGTAAGAAATGTGTTGTAAGAACTCACTGTAGGGTGTTTCAAGTCAAATTTGCGAACAGAGAAGTTTGTAAGGTCAAGAAATTATGGTACAAATCTCACGCGACGGAGACAAAAACTGACAGGAGCTGAATTAGTGAAAAAAGTTGTGGGTTTGAACTGGCGTTATAACAGAAGGGGTTTTAAATTAAAGTAAGAAAATCTATGGCACGTATGCCTGGATCTGCGGTGTTATGAACCAAAAACACAAATAATATAGAATTCTGTTGAATCAATATATCACTTCACACGGAACAGCTAAAACTAAAAAACAACAATTTGACCATTCTCAAGAGCATCGGTTGAGACTCGAAGAAAACGTATATTTTTGAAAATACTAATTCTTAGCTTTGCGCAACTTTTTGAGCTCCTTCTCAGCTTGACGGAGGGATGTCTGCAATGCCTCGTTTCTAATCTCGGCTTCTTCCCGCAATTTCATTTCTTGGTCTAAACGGATGGAGAGGTTGGTCTTGTCATCTGTCAAACAGCGGACATCGTTTTGCGCTGTTTGTGCAACCATCTTGTTTTGCTCTTTTTGAACGAGCTGCAATTCATACTTGAGTGATTGGTTCGCCTTTTTCAGATCGGATACCTCAGCGAAATAATTTTCGTGTCGTTCTAGCTTGTCCTTAACAGCTTGCATTTCTTTCTTATGCTTATCTTCCATTCTTCTTTTCAGCTCCTTCATGGCAGAGACGTGACGCGTTTGGGCTTCATCTTTGATGGTCTGGATAGCAAGCTCATGCGTTTTGGCAGTGTTGGCTATCTGTAGGAGATAGTGCTGCTGTACCACCTCAAACTTTTGAACTTCACGGTACAGATTATCTACCATCTGCTTTGTACTTTTATGCGCTTCAACCTCTTCCAGATAGTTTTTGTTGTCGAATTGCGGCCATTGGCTATTCATTGGTTGGGCGCAATATGGACAATGCCTTGACTTCAACTTCAATACACAATCTAAATGAAATCCTTTCTCGCAGCTCCCACAGAGGAAGATTCCCTGGCCGCCGCGATGTTCAATATCATCAAAACATAAATGACAACCGCCGATTTCTACGTGGCGTTCTTGACAATTGTTCATGGTTTTTGATGGTTCAGAAATGTGTAAGTCGTATTCTTTTTCTGATCGAAATATGTATGATAAATATATTTTCCCAAATGACGACTACCATGTGCAATTGCATCGGTTGAGACTCGAAGAATTCGCACATTTTGGAAAATAAAAAAATCACTACTTCAAATTCAGGAATATATTGATAGGCTTCTAGATCTTGATTCGCATGGGTTTGACCTCTACCTCCCACATGTTCATGTCGTACTTACTAGGCTGCATCTTCAAGATTTTATCGACCATTTCTTGATTTTCGTATTCGACCATGCCGCACCAATAACTCAAAACAAAATAAGACGTGAAAGAAAATGTTCGATCAGACATTACTTTTGCGTACTATAAGTGGCACTGGACAACATTGCCGAACTTTTCGAAATGCTGAAAGAAGTCAACCTCCTTGCAAGAGGGAGACAGACCGCTGACAAAGATCTGGTTTGGAACAATCTTGGTGTTGCAATGGGTCACTTCCTCCTCCTTGGCGACGGGTTGTGGCGCTGCTGCCCGCGGTTCGGATACACGATTCAACCCTGCAACAAACTTTGGAGCTGCGGCCGCTCTGACTGGATCCCGCTGCTCGGGGACGCGCGCTTCTTTTTCACGATTCAAACCCGACTTTGACGCTACGGCCATCCTGTTCAAATCCCTCTGCTCGGGGACGCGGGGTGCCTGTGCTTCATGAACACGATTCAAACCTGCAGCAAACTTTTCCGCCGCGGTCATACTGTTCGGGTCTGGTGGTTCTTCTGCCGGTCCGGGCACCACACGATTCAAACCCGACACAAACTTTTTCACCGCAGCTGCTTCGGTAGTCATGTTCACCACACGAGCCATCTTTGGCTTTTGGGGATGTTCTCCAGTTGCGGTTGCCGCTGGAAGCGAAGCTGCACTCCCCTCTTGCTGCGGTGGTGCAGGTGCCTCCCGGATTCCATCGACGCTCTGTCTGGCGGCACCCAAAGCCGAGAAGCGATCATCTTCACCCATTGAAGCATTGGTTTCTTGACCCCTGCCCTTGGAGCCTCGTTTCCTCCTATTTTTGCGAGGTGATGTTTGATCCTCGGACGCATCTACAATCTGTCTGGCAGCACCCAAAGCCGAGAAGCGATCATCTCTTCCTGCACCTTTACTAATCGGCGCACTGCTTTCTTCCTTGCGGCTCTTACCCTTAGCACCTCCCTTACTAATAGATTTCGTCTTGCCACCTCCCTTGGGTACGCGGTAACGGTTATCGCCGCCAAAAAAGAGAACTTCCTCGCTTGACTGCGTCGACTCCATCACAACTTGATCCTTGGGTCTGCGACTATACCCCTTCCCCTTGTGGATGTTGCCCTTCCCTTTACTTTTAGCAGAATACTCATCCAAAATACCTTTGGTCACTCGGGCAGTATGCTCATCCAAAACGCCAGCTGTGACACTGTTCTGCAAAAGAGAATTCATGATTCTCGAGTGTATACAATCAAAAGAAACTAGACTAATGTATATAAAACGTTTGTATTTCTGCACAAAACGAATAATAAATATTACTACATACATTCTTTCACACCACAACATGTTCTACAAAAGAATGAATCAGAAAAAAATCTCTCTGATCTGTAAAAGCCATGTGAGCGTGACATCATCAAAAACGGAAGGATCGTCAAATATCATCATTATTCTCCACTTGCTGCATCAGCTGCTCCACCATTTTCACAAGTTCTTGATTATGATTCTCCAAATCACTTATATGTCTCTCATATTCGTTGATCTTGCCGGAAACTTCCTGCCGAAGCTGCTCTTTGTACGCACTAAATTCAGCAGGTGTGGCACTGTTACTTGCGGTGGAGACCCTCCCTCCGCGGAGTTCCATGATTTCGTTTTTTAACTTGTGCACTTCAAGCCGGAGGGATCGCTCCTCCGCGCGTGCCCGCTCGCTTTCTTGTATTGCTACCTAAAAACAAAATTTAAATTTTAAATTTTTGATAAACAGGATTTGTAACGAAAAAGAAAACAAAAATGATTAAAATCCAAGCATTTGTAGAAAAAATAGCAAAATTTGAATTTGTAAATTCTTGGACCGCTTGGTTATCCCGTGCTTCTTTTGTTGCCATGTCCGCTTGATGACACCTCCTCTCCAATTCTTCCACTTTCTGCGCCTGAATTGCAAATCATTACATATTACTTGGAATTTTGAGTAATTGCTGTATGATAAAATGTACTGCAGCAGCGACGTCTTCATTTTTTCTTGTCAACATAGATTTTGTTTCATCAAATTGCGCCGCCTTATGCTTATAGTCTTCATTCAATTGATGCGCTGACTTCAATTTTTCCTGGAACATTAAAATATTTATCAAAATCAAAATTCGATGTGTAATGTATATGAAAAATGTTTGTACGGCTGCATCATGATGTAATGTTTGGAACTTTTGCTTCCAAGCTTCAATTTCATCGCCGGCAGATTTTATATCCTGAAGATGCTTCTCCTCCCTTGAACTCATCTGGTCCAAAAGTTGACTCATTTCATCATATCTACATAACGAAGAGAAATGTTTGATTTGTTGCTTCAATAAAAGGTTTTCTGAATGAAAATTACTGTTTCCGCGCGTCTGCTTCGGATTGTTGAGTATGCATCATTTTCTTCTGACTATCTTGTAACGCCTTCCCAACCGATTCTATGTCGTTCAAAAGTATTTCAACCTCTTGCTGCATCTCAATACAAGCTAATTGCCACTTATCCTTATCCTGTTTCAAATTCATGTTTTCAAATTGAAGGTTTATCGCATCCATATTACTGGCATTGGTATCTCTTGCAGAAGAGCTTGCTGGCATGGCGGAGCTAGATCGAGCTGTGGCGTGAGGCATGAATGGTTGGACTAGAGGTGTGGTATTGTTCATTGGATTGAATGGATGTGCTGGTACGCCGGTTGGGGTATAGTTGCGGCTCTGCATCATACCTGGTTGGATGAGTGGCGTGTGGAAGCCTGGGTTGCGTGCGGTGTCCGGTGTACGTGGGACGCCATGCTTTATGACAAGCGGTGTGCTTGTTTTTATGTTTGGGTGGGCGAAGGTGTTGTTATTCTCCTTGTTGACGCGGGATACCGGTAGGTTGCGGATTGGTGTCCGCCCGCTCATTTTACTTCGATTATATTGTACAGAGGTATTGTAAAGAGGGTTGTTGTATAGGGGGGCTGTAATAGAATAATGTTCTTCTGCAACACATTATAAAAATACGATCACATCTGTTTGAAACTAAACCCAAATTCAACACAAATCACAAATTTATGGCGTAAATATGGAAAATAATTATTTCGTTATTCACATTTGAAATTCAGGAGCACGCGACCAGTCCAGCTCATCCAGACCTTCGCACTCTGGAATGCCGGTGATCTCTTGGCAGCCCTGCCAATTCGCCATTGTGCGCCGTGCTTTTTCCTCCCGCATGGCCATGCGGAGCACGCGGTTTTCTCGTTTTAGCGCGTCGATCTCTGCTTGGTAATCGTATTGCTTGCCGAAGAGGACGTGTTCAAGACGGCGCTGGCCGTCTGGGTCATGCTGCGGACAGGATTTTGAGACTTGCCGCTCGCGTTCCTCCTGTTGACGCCTTTGTTCCGCTGCTGCTTCATCTGCATCCCCGACAAGACCGCGGATGCGTGCATTCAATTCTTTTACCTCTTTTTCCAAGAAGTTTATCTCACGTTCACTCTCCTTCTCAATCGCCTTCTTTTGGATCCGCATCTCACTTTCATAATGCTGTCTTGTTTGCTGCATTTCTTGATTTGATTTATCAATCTCCAGCTTGACGAGTCGTTCTGTTTCCTTTCTTGCGTCTTTTAATTGCTGTTGGAAGCGCTCTGTGCCGGAATTGATGGTGTCGCCAGCAATGTTGATGAGGTGTTGTAAAGACCGTTTGAGGCTGAGGTCGTTGATATCTCGCCAGGGGTCGATCTTCACTGCTTCGGGGATCATCCAAGTGGTTTGGCAGGATTGCGCCGCGTCAGCAGCGGTTTTGGTTGCTAGCTCGGTTTGACGCTTGTAGAATAATCGTTCTGTTTCAACCTCCTCAAACTTTTCCTTCCACACAGTGATATCCTTATGTAAAGCTGCGATCTGATCTGCAGCTGGGCCGGCGAGTTTTCTCCAGCGGGAAATTTCTTCGTTAGCGTTGGATTCAATTTTGATGATGTCTTGCTGGAGCTGGTTGATTCGTCGTTTGAGATGGTCGCTGGCGTTGGATTTTAATTTGATTTGAAGCTCCGCGAAAGCGATTTTTAATTTCTGCTGAAGCATGGCATTTTCCTTTTCGACCTCAGTTTCGTTTTTCTTTTTATGCCAGATTTCATAAGCAGCCGGTGGGATCTGATGCTCGGGGGTCATCATCATTTCAGGTGGTTTGAGGGGGGCGGATTGTGGGCGCTTCTTCTTGCTTTTGAATTTTCTGGCAGCGTTTATCGCATTCAAACCGGCCGTGATTTGAGACATCAACGGACGCTGCTGAACTTCTCCAGTTTCGGGGTCTGTATTATTTTGCAGCAATGCTTTCGCAGTTGTACCGCTCCGCGATAGACCCGCTGATTTTGCCCGCGCCTTCTTCTTCTGTGGTCGAGGCGATTCGCTCTCCTCACCTTCTGCATTAGCATGGTTACCTTTTCGAGAATGGCCAGCAGACTTTGCGCGTTTTATCTTCTGATGTGTGACCTCCTGAATTGTCGACAGAAGCTGGTCCTCAAATTCCTCCACTTCATCATCGTTAATTGGATCTGTTGCATTTTTGAAATGCTTTTTCGATTTTGTACCACTACGCGACAAACCCGCACTCTGCGCGCGCTTCGGCTTTTTAGTCCCGGTAGATGGACGTTGCCGGCCCGCTGTGGAAGCCCTGCGTAATGGGGTGGGTGCGTTGGGGTCTGATAACTTGCGGATGTCTGAAATGGTTGCCCGCTCGGTGAAATCACTAGTATTGGTATTACTCCTGAGAGAAATCCTTGATGCCGTGCTCGGTCTACCATGACTCGGTATCGACCCTGTACTAGGTCTACCTCCGCTACGCACCCCTGTACTAGGCCGTTCAACACTACTCCTCTTATTCGATGAACTCGACGAATTGTGACTAATATCTCCTGAACTTCTTTGCGGAACGCTTCGCACCATCGGCGCGGTGCTAGGGCGGCCGCTCGACCCGAAACTGCTTGATTTGGACATGGTGACAGTATCAAAAATACAAAAATGTTCGTTTGATTTGACGGAATCTCTATCTTTTCAGGGGGAGATGACGTTAAATTATATGAATGATTTGATAAAACGCTTCTCGACAACATGACAAACATTTCAATATGATCACACATAAAAATCATTGGATTACACTGAAATTTTCCATCTCTTGCTCATTGTTTTGCGCCAATGGAACAGCACTGTCATACACTCGAGAATTTCTTCTACCGAACCAATTCGCTATTCTTGAGATTACACTGACACTAGTATCAAAAGGAGCTGTTGTCGCTGGTGTTGTATTTACAATATTTTCACCGTCAGGATCGAACGCATGCACATCGTATGGCTGCTTCTGTAGTAAATGAGTCAATAACGTCCGCCTTGATAACACACCATACTTTGGCAAACTATCACTGCCGATCCCAAACCGTCTAAACCGAACTATCACACCATTCACCGGCTGCCTCAAAAATACCCCATACGCAATCTTCAAATACGTCTCCGCGCTAACCACCGGACCCTGCTTGATGAACCCACCAATGTCAAGCAGCCGATCATCATTTGACAACGCATCATGTGAGAATGAGCATAACTGCCCTATATCTTCTGTTCGTTCTAAAAATACTCTCAAAGCATCGACATTAATAAAACCAATCGGTTTGTCTTCATTATTCAAAACCGGTACGCATTCCCCCATGACATATCCATTCGACTCAACTCCGCTGGTTTCCAACAATGTAAGAAGCGTCCTTATCGGTACATAACTTTCCAAACGCAATGGATTCCTAGCTGGCAGCACCAAATCACTGACCCTCCCATCAATCTGACTACCGCCACTGCTCAAGGGGCACCCATCACTGTTCACCGTGAACCCCTGCAAAAATGCATGCTCCGCGTACACGGACTCAGTGAAGGTGTCGCCAGACCACTTGGCAGCCAAAACACTGATCATAAATGGGATAATAAAACTCGCCGATCCTGCAGTCAGCTCAAACATAATCACGACCAAACTCACTGTCATTCTGGTCACGCCCGCTAGCATCCCTGCGGCTCCCACCATAGCATAAATTCCGGGTTCGATCATGGAGTTTGTCGTAAGCGTTATATTCCGATCAAGCAACAACATCGCATGACCGATCCCCCGACCAAAGCACGCACCAATATAAAGAGAGGGAATAAACAGCCCAGCCGGGCACATCGCACCGAAAGTAACAATCATCTGCAATAGCTTAATCAATGCCGCACCAAACAACGCTGCAAAAACACCCCTGCCAAGATTATAATCGCTATCACTCGTCTTCGCACACAAGCCCAGATGCTCCGAGTGCTGACCGACATTGCCGGTGGCGCAGGATTCAAATAACGCATGGATCGCTTCACTTGGGAGCATCCGCAGTAATTGATGCGTAGGGAAATTCATCAGGGCAGTGACCAATGCAATAAATCCGACCTCAACAACTGGTAAACTTCTTGGGTCAGTGATTTTATTTTTTAGCCAGCGGGGTAACCACCATATCTTACCAAAATGCGCTATCCTCGCGGAATGTACCCTCAGATTTAAATCAATGAACATAGACCCAAATACCCCGCCGCATATCCCTAGGAATGCGAATGGTAAAACTTCCCAACTGCTCCAATTCGTGTCCTCTCTGTAACTCACATCAAATAGCGACATCCTTCTTCCACCAGTTTCCTTAAAATACTTGAGGGTAAACGCAGCTGAAAACGCACTTGTAAACGACAACAACAGCGCTCTTTTACTGAGCGACCCATCCGCGACTTCTTCGATCGCAAATAGCGCGCCTCCTAATGGCGCCTCAAAAGCCGTCGCCACACCCGCCGCACTACCCACACATAACAATTCATGACTTGGCATGCCGAGGCTCTTTAAAACTGTGGGAAATGCATACACCGCGAGAAACGCCCAGCAGCTACCAATATGTACCAACGGCCCTTCCTTACCCAAACTCATCCCAGCCCCGACAACCATGGCTAATGTTATACACTTAATCAGCAAAGTCCTTGGCACAAATGCAAACGGCAAGTGAAACCCACAAAACGCAGATTTCACCTCGGGTATTCCGCTCCCTTTCGCTGCCTGCCCAAACTCAACCACAAGCTTCGCTGCCAGCAAAGCCAGCACCACACTCGTCAGCACATACACAAAAAAACTTACCGCATACCCCGGATAACTGCTGCTATTAAAAAATATCCTCTCCCAAGGAACCCACTCAACATTGTCCCACCGCTGGCCACTCGCCGTCTCTCCGGGTATGCATCGCTCATTCACCACATCAAAGTTCTCCTTACCCCCGCAGCACGTAAACCGATCTGTCCCAAACGGCAACCCGCTACAATACCCAAACCGAAAATCACTAAAAAAGTCACTTCCTAAAAATCGAAAAAAATTGAAAAAGAAATGGATTTGGAAAGAAAAATATGAAAAACGAGCACAAATCATCATCAAAAATGATGAGAAAATTTGCAGAATTTGTATTTTCTTTCTTCGACCACTTGCAATCACCATCCCGCTACACGCTGTACATACTCCAATCAACACAGCCGACACCCAAGGGGCGAACATTTGCCACATATCAATACACACCACCCAAAACCCCTGCTGCGCCCGCGGCAAAATGGGAATGGACTCCGTGTTTCGTATGATCTGCTCGGCTTCATTGAACACAGCTGTTTCAGGATTCTCCTCATTTAATATTTCATCATCCTCAGCCTGCAGCAGAAGATCTGCACAGACCTGGTATCTCCATTCATCCCCCATCGTTCATACTTTATGAAAACAAACAATTCTTGAACCATATGAAAACGATTGAAAACAGATATACATACATACGACTAGACCACACAAAACAAACTATAATGTAGTACTGGAGTATAAATATTAGGTATTGTGAAAAGAGGCCTAAAACGTTATAATTGCACGAGTGCTAAAAATTGAATTATTAATATACCCCAATGGAAAACAAAAATTGATGATAAAAACAAATAAATGCAAAGATTTATTGTTTTTACTGTTCCTTCTTGCCCTCTTCTTTCTTGTCTCTCACATTCTCTCCCGCCTTGGGTTTTGCTTGGTAACTCTGCACAAAGAACTGAGCGAAGAGCACAATAAAACTGATGTTCACCGCATGCATAAACCAAACCACATACTGCCTCTCCATCCTTCCGCAGCCGTCTTCTCTTGTGATCGCCAAATACAGATAGATATTCACATAGAAAAACCCCGTGAAAAACTGCACAATCTGTCCAGCTGTCAAAAACTTCTTCCACCACACTCTTTGACCAAGCGCAGCAAGCAAATAATAGACATACATGAAGGTATGAATAATGGAATTCACAATCACACACCATAGAGATCCCTCAAAAACGTCGTACCGACAGAATGCCCAAGCTACAAATTCAAAACAAAAAATTAAATTAAATTAATGATTAATAGAGCATCGATTGAAACCCGAAGAAACTAGACTTTTTGAAAAGAAAATGAAAATGTACTGATCCAAAGCATGATGACGTGGTGATATAAATGAAGAGGGATGGTTGTCTTCTTCTTCATGCAGAGCAAGAATGTATCACCCAACTCATAATACTTCGACAGATAATAAACCTTCAACCAAAATCCTGCAGCTCCATCCAAAATATGATGCTCCGGCCTCACTGCGCCAGAACAAAACACACCTAAGAAACCTTCATCACGGGCACGCTCATAGAGTGCGTGGGAGGCGCCGATTGCCATCACAACACTCAAAGCAATGAGGATGCAATTGTGCACGACAGCCAATGCAAGAGAATCAATTGGACCGCCTTCCCTCGCTTTTAACAGCTTACAGACCACAATATAAAAGATCGTTCCAGCAGCCGGCTCCATCCAGCTTGGATTATAGGTCGATGAATCAAAATTATTCATCATATCAAACGTGGTGTCCATCATAGTAGGTAGTAATAGTAGTTCAATCCAAAACTTTGAAAAATGAACTTTGTAAAAATAGTAGTTCCTAGATAAGTAAATTTTTGTTGATAATAAGATTGTTTTTGATCCGTAACAGAAAGCACAAAATATTTTAACGTATACATAATAATAACAACTTTAAATGATGTGAAAATGTAGAACATTTTATTCTTCTACCTAATTCTAACAAATAAAAACTAAACCAACAACCTTCATCACAAAAAATGATGTATCAGACAAAAAACTGTACACTTAAAAAGTTATTTATTATTACACGCGTCGCCTAGAGTAGGTCAGGGATCCCCGCAAAGGGGTCGCTATTTTGCTTGGGGGGTGGTGGCGGTGGGGGTGCTGGTGCAGCACGGCCGTTGTTCGGGTAAGGATTACTATTAGCGCCGGTGGTACTAGAAGTATAATTCATGAAATCGCTTCTACCGCTGGCGCTACTCATTTCTGGTGTGGTTGTGCCCTTATCATATCCATGCTGCTCCCAACCAGTGTTAAACAAAAACTGACCGTCTTCAATCTCGATAGAACTTCCATCAATTTTCTTCACACCATTGACTAATAACAACTTGTACTTCAATCTAATTCTCAACACACAGCAATTCTGCAATTTCAATACCTCCAAACTATCTGGACAATATCTTGAGGGAGAAATTGCTTGCGGTTGAAACTGCACGGCGCGAATTCTATCCATGGGTATCTCAAAATTACATCGTAACGCATCCGCGAGATAACTCGCCTTACTAGCCTCTCTCGGCCAATACAACTGCAAAATCCGTCTAAAGAGTAATGAATGCCCAACAATCCCAACGGGCCGACTCGCCTGGCTAGCTGGTAGCGAAAAGATCTTCGCCATACACGTATCAATCCTGTTTCTAATTTCGATGTCACTCTCCAGATTTTCACTCCACCATCTCTGCTTGCAAAGCTCAATATCATACTTCCGAAACATATCAATGGATTTCCATAAATGATCCGGTTCAAAATTCCTCGCTTCATAACTCTTACTCACACTGCTAATCGCACGTGCCAGCATCCTTGGACCCCAATTCTGATCCTTCCCCACACAATCTCGACTTTCTCTGCGTTTGTAAATTTCCCTTGCTAATGGAAAAACCTTCATCTTAGCATGTGGATTGTTTTCAACTAGTGGTACAAGAGAAAGAGCGGACGTTTCCAACGCGCGTAAAAAGGGAGAAACCATCCAAAAATCAACAGAATCAATCCACTCTACTTCAGGGGAAGGCATGCCAGATTCTTTTGTTTGCCGCGCCTTTTCAAACTGATCCCGCAACTGAAAACACTGCTCAACACCATAAGCCGACAAAGCATGATCATTCTTCCTTAAAAACGCCTCACTATGACTCGCCGCCTGTCCTACTTTCTTACCGACAGAAATCCCCTTGTCCACAATCTTCCCGAATAGCGATTTACTCTCCTTTTTCTTCTCAACAGGTTTTTCTTCTTCCCCCTTGAAATCGGGGTTGTCTTTTCCCACATCCAGAACAGCATTCCAAACAGATTGAGCATGTCGAATCAAAATTAGATCTTTGTACATCACCATTTCTTCAGGATTCCCAGAACTAAAAAACAAAACATACAAATAAAATTAGGTTTAATGTGAAAAAAACATTTTAAAATACAAATGATCTTCGCACAGATTTGGAAGAGGCGAGTTCGACCGCGTACTGCCGCCCTGCAGTAAGTTTGGGGCTGGCGCATCCATCCTGCTGTAATGTAAAAAAATAACTTGAAACAAAAGAGTGAAGTAGTTTATTATATATGTACAAAATTTGCAAACTGCGGCAAAAAATTGAAGTATATTACAATGAAAAAATTGAAAATTGTAGAGTCCTGAATGATATGATGAGTGATGAACCAAGATGACATAAATATTATAAATAAAACGACAAACTAATTCTGATGGATGTGATCTAAACGTAATAACTTCTGTCAAAACTAATATCTAGCGGATCAACCTGCGAGTAGCAGATTGCAGACTCTCCTTAAAGTATCGAGCCTGATCCCTTGACATCTTATACATTTGCCTGCTCTTTTCCTCATCATAATATGTATGCGGGTCCCTTCTGACCATCGCGTACAACTTTCTCTCCTGCGCTTTCTTCACATTCTCTCTATGTGTCACACTTCCATCCGGTGGTCTCTCTCCCTCAAAAAGAAACCAAAAATTTAAAAAGAATTTTGGAACAACAAAAGGTGCGAAGTAACGAAAAGTTGGTGAAATTTATTCAAATTTGAACAAAAAATGAAAATTTATTTTGTATTTTTTGAAAATTGCGTATTATCATTTGAGTGAATACCAGTGGCATGTTCATGAGCATTTTGAGGCGGTCGTAGCTATGCAAATGGCGGCGCACGGACAACGGCGGCGTATCCGCATCCCTATTGCCCAAGCTTTGCAGAGGAAGATTTAAACCTGGGGTATAAAAAAGTTCTGAACAAAAATGAAAAACGTAACCAAATTTGCAATAATTTTCAATTTGGTGATCCGAATTTTTAATTTTTCAGTTTTCCACATCCAAGATTTAGACGCATCTTTTTGATTGCTGCGCGCGGACTCCATTGCTCCTCTTTCTCCCGCCTACAAACAAAAAAGTGCAAATTCTTCGGGTTTCAACCGATGCAATCATTCTTTTGAAAAAATGAAAAAAATTGGAAAACGATTGAAATTTGATGACATTTCACGTTTTTTGATCAACAAAATGAATATTTTGAAGGTCAAATCAAAACTTGATGTTTCAATTATTTTATGATCTGTTGATTGTGTGCATACATGGCACGTGGGGTCTGGCCGTGGATCAAACTTGCCACTTGTCCACCATCTTGCACATCTGAATCATTTTGATGCGCTCTCAAGCTAAACACAGGCGCGGTCCGAGGACTCTTACTCCAGCTCATTCTCTTAAATATTTTCTGAAATTTTATTTTGATTAAGTGACGCTTTCTGTCGGATTCTGATTTGAAAGGAAGGATGATATTTGGATGGACGGATGATACACGACAACATCAAATTCAAATGACATACGAATACAATTTTCTAATCCCGATTTGATTGAAAAAGATACGTCTTTTTCATTCAATTTGAAACACGACAACATCACATTCAATGAAAAATGTGGAAATTAATTTTTGGTTGTTTTGTTTCCAACATATAAAATTCAAAATTATGTACACATTCATTCAATATGTCGAATATGCACGGAAAAAATTAGGTTGGCTGTGCATTAACTAAATACATAAAACAATCTATGAAATTCAAACGCCCATCTCCGCGTGCGTTTAGAGCCAATTGAAGGGACCATGGCAAAAATCTTCAAGATCCTCTATCGACATCTGAAAAAATCAACAAACAAAGTAATCATCCAACGATTTCTAATGAAAATACGAAAAAAATTAAATGTACCACTGCGCTTTCACCGTTGTCCTCGCACAAGCACGCGAAGATCAAATCGGCATCAGCCTCCGTAAACGGCGGCGTCACACGGCACTGTAAAAAGCAAAAAAAATCATTGAAATCGTTCGAAATTCAATCGAATTTCGAACTTTTTCTGAAAAAATATTTCTACCTCAATGGCGAGGTTGTTGCAGAATTCTGCCTTCGTCAAGCCGTCCTTATTTGTAGTAGCATGTTGCGCAAACATCGCCGCCAATCTAAAAATAAAAAAATCAATGAAAAAATATAAAGAAATCATCAAAATTCAATGCAAAATGGAAAATACTGGCCGTTGAGTTGGGCCTGCTTGACTCCAACGCGAACGCGCTCCAACTTTCTGCTCTTCATGAACGCAGAGATAAAGGTCAAAAGACCAACAACAAAGACCGCTCCACCAAGAAAGAATCTAAAATTAAACAAAAAATGAATATAAACATTGAAAAACGACAAGAAAATGAAAAAAGATACCCGAGGAAGGGCGACATGGAATCATCGAAGAGCTTGGCATACGTCAAACTTCCCATAAACATATAGTAGATACCTCACCAAAAAAACATGTTTTTTTGAAAAAATATTTTTTTGAAAAAAAGCACGCAAGAATGTTGTTTTTTTTGAATGTTTTTAATCCAACTTTTCATTTTTTTTCAAAAAAGCGTACCGCGGCCGGTCAAACGAGTGAGAGCTCGCATATACTTGTGGACGAAGTAGCGCAATTCCATGAAGATGACAAAATTGAAGGGCGCGTCCAACACAAACATGAAGCATGACAAGAAGAGCATGTAAAGCGAGATCACCAAATCGAACACGGTGAAGCTGAAGGAGAATGTGTTTCCCAAAACTCCGATCACACTTCCGAACATAGTCAAAACGGAACACGCGCAGAAGATCTCAATACAAAACAATGTTTTTTATATCTCATTTCACCAGAATTACTGTTTTTTGTAGTAATTTTTGACAAAAATACGAGGCTCATCTTGAAGGGAAAGAAATCGGTTTGCGAGTCATGCTGGCGAAGCGGAGTGCTATTCAGCGGTTTGGTCTGTTCTTGGAACTGGTTCATAATTATGTAGGTATGCTTTGAGTCTATATGGTAATATTTAGTACTGGTTTCTGTCTGTTTTAAGAACCAAGTTCAAAAAGATAACAATAATACAACAACGACTTCAACAATTCAAGATAATCATCAAAAAAACTCAATCATCATCTAAGACTGGTTCGTATGCAAAATATACAGACCGATCCGAAAATAATGTTTCATCCCTCGCGTCATCAAAAATTGCGTTTCGCTTATTCCGCAATGCTAATTCAAATAAATTTTGCTTCAATGAATTAACGGTGTCCTCGTTATATTCAATTTTACTAGCTTCTAACCAAGCTCTTACTGCATTGGTTGAAATAGTAACCCCTGCAGTTGTTTCATGAAAAGATTTTTTCTCATCCTTGATAATTGCATTACACTTACCACTTCTCCTATTTCTTGCGAGAACCTTCGCCTCCCTTCTAATAGATTCATTCACAACCCGCATATCATCATTCAATTCGCCCAGTAGCACATGTGGTGTGGGGTGCTCGAATGGTTTGCAATGCATGCAACCACGGTAGTTCGTATACCGAACATCAAAAGAACAATTCTTCCATATGATAATTGGAAAGAATTCTTTTCTGTTGGCTACATGAATTGTTGAATCTGAATGGTGCGTTCCATTGATATAGAGCCGTGATGCTGCATATGGGCTTCCCAGCATACTAGATAAGCTTAATCCAAGGACAACTCTCCCGCCATGTTTTAAACAGTTAGAATAATCCAGTGATTGCTTTTCATATTGCGCTAAACTCGTTCCATTGAATGTCTGCGGGCCGATCTTCTTAACTGAATTATCATTCGTCCATCCGATTTTTATTATGGAATCAGCACTAAATTGTGACATCTCAACTTCGTAGTATACCGATAAACTATATGAAAACTTGACCCCGACACTTGCCCTGGCCACGCAAATTAAATCTAAATCCCCGATCTTTTCACTTGCCAAACTATAACCTAGAAACAAAAAAATAAAAAATTAGATCGGTCATAATATTTATTTGTCGAAAAAAACTTTCATGAACCGCCTCCCTTGATTATAGTATTTATAGTGCAACCGACCTCCTCAAATTTGATGCAGGACCTGCAGACGCAATCCCGACTGCATTCCGGCTCCGATAAACATTCTGTGTCGGCCTGAGAATCAACATCATCATCAATACTTATATGTATCGGGGAATGTAAGGGGGAAACATTTTGTTCTTCAGGTTTTGGTTGTGGTTTGGTCTCGCTTCCTGGTAATTTCCAGGCATTGTGCCACACAACTTCGCCAACGCTCTCTCCATAGAATTCAAGAAATCTCCTTTTGGTGTACGTACCACAGGCTGGCATACACGGATCAATTCGCCGTTCCTCATTCGGGTCGTCATTGTTATGAAAAATTATATCGGCGTTTGCTATATCGACGATTTCCCTTGGTGGCGTCTGTACATTTGAAACTTCGATTGGATTATTCGGTTCTGATTTTATTTCGGTTTTTATGCGCTTCCTCGCTGTTCTTGGTTTGAATGGTGTTGCAGCGCTAGTTGAAGGCGTGCTATTATCCACATTATCATCATCGACTATCTTAACCTTTTTCTTCTTCTTAAGATTGACCATTATTTTAAAAAACTTGAGTTAATATGCCGAAAGTACATCTACACACTTGAAATATTCGTAAATTGAGCATTAATTACTTCAAACTAATGTGACTACATCCAAAATTCAAAATCAAGGATGAATGAAACATGCAAGGGGATTTTGATGAATACGAGCATGGAAAATAAATTGCTCGTGATTGAACGCTTAATAAAATATTCAATGTGTTGAATTATGCAGATGTTTAATTAGTGTATTTTAATTGTTGTCGGCACAAAAATCACGCGTTTTCAAGAGCTGCCTGTTCTTCCGCGTCCTTCTGTTCCTTTATTTTGTCTAGCTCCGCTTTTTTCGTTTTCCAGATTTCCAAATTCAGTTTTAACATCTCTACTCGATCATACCTCAAAACAAAAATTGCATCGGTTGAGATCCGAAGAATATGAACTTTTGAATAATGAAAATTGTACAGGCGGGGGAAGAGTGCGCCAAAAGTTCCCCAGAAGGGCTCGACAACAAATTGGATAAACCCGATTTGTAACTTCGCGAGTTCCATTTCGTTATCGGGATGGGGTTCCATAAACGGGGCGTAGGGTAAACCAAGCCTTTTCTCCTCATTTGCTTGCTTGTGGAATTCCAGAACGACACGATAGGCCCAACACCAATAAATCTTGGTTGGTAACACCGGATTTGATAAATCCGCAGCGTGAACTGTGGACGAGAGAATTAAATCCTTCTCTTGTGCGGAATTCGCATCAAGTTCCTTGTTTTTCAAACCTTGTAGCTGGCTGGTCAACTCAAAATGAATTTTCATATCTGTAGCTAGAATTACAGCCACGGCATGCTTTCGAAATTGGCGGTATTGCTCATCCTTCTGATTCCATCCACAGAGAAAGTTATTCTCTGGCATGCGAAGGATCTCGAATGTTAATGCGGCATGCATATTTTCTAACACTGCTGCGTCATTGTACCGAATAGCTAACTCATGCTTTTTCTTCACGAAAAAGTCATTATTCATCCCCGGATGCCCAATATCATGCGTCAAACTTGCCATCAATAACGCTAATGTATCCACCTGCGTGCAATAGGCATCGACTCCGTTTTGGAGGAAGATGCCAACAGCTGTGAGGACGGAATAGGCGTGCTTGAAATTGTGATATGGGTTGTCGTTATGGTAGTTGGAATGGGTTGCACCGATGAAGTTTTTCATTTTCTTCTTGTTGATCGCTAACGATTTCAAAACATTATCCTCAACGCCTGTCATGTCTGGATTAGCAGCCGGCGTTTCCGTGGGAGTTGCGTCAGACGTGCACCAGGTATCAAAGATTGTGAACGCGTGCACGATTAACTGCTCAATTTTCGTGTCTAGAATGTCAAAATCCCATGACATAAGCTCGGCCAACTTTTTGTCGTTGATATTATTCCCGCGGAACACGGTTGACATCCGCATCTGATTCGCTTTGATACTCTTCATAGATTCTGATGCTTTATCTTGTATAGCGTCGTTAATCTGAGAAAATTCATCCGCCCACTCGTTCACAAACGAATGCATCGCATCAGATTCATTACCTACAAAAATAAATCAGAAAATCAAAAAAGCGCATATTTGAATTGAAAATTGCGAAACTGTTTCTCGAAATTCATTTTGTTTTGGCTTACTCATCTGCACGGTCAAGCGGCGCATGACCTGGGACTTGGTACTTTCACCGGGTGGCCTGCGCGAGCCTCGTCTGATGTTCGGAAGATCCGCAACCTTGCAAAAATTTGAATGAAAGGCTAAAGAATATACTAAAAAAACCAAATTTTATCGCAACATTTTTCGTTTTTGAGTGACCTCATCGTCCTCTTCGTCTTCTTCACTTTCTTCTTCGTCGTTGCTCGACCGAATAGAGGCACCTGACTTTCTCTTGTGCATAGACTCCCCCATATGCGCATCAATATGCCTTGCAAAAAAATATTTTTTGAACAACATAAAATGGTAATAATTTGCAAAACAAATCGAAAACATTGCGAATTCGATATGATTTTCAACGTTTTTCGAAAAAATATCTTGAATACTCCTGCATGAAAGTGAGGGGGTCAGCGGGGGCCGCCTTGCCAAGATCCATCAACATTTTGACAAGAAATTCTTCGAGGTCATGCTCCTTAAAATATCTAACAACAAAAATTCAAAAAACAATAAAAAAGAATGGATTTCAATGAAATTTGATGTGATTTCACTGTTTTTGATTAACTTTTTTAAAATTTCTCATTCAAATAAATTTTTCAAAAATAAAATAAAAATTACTTTGAGATGCGGACGGAATCATCGTCATTGTCACCCCCTCCTAAGAGGCTCGCCATCGTAGTTTTGAAAAATTAAAATAATTTACAAAAATGAAAATAGTATATGAATTTTACTGTACAATAAATTATGAAAAATGGTAGTATGCGTGGTAAGCCACGCGTTTAGAATCTACCTAAGTAATCATGACTTTATGGAAAGAAAACGTTCAGGAAATATATTCGGAAATAGAATTGGAATATATGGAAAATGAAAACAGAAACGTATATCACACACAAATCATATCACGTCAATAATCTTGAATGCGGGTATCATATATCAGAACAAAGCAAACTAAAATTCTACTCAATATCAAATATAAAATCGTAATCATCTTCAATATTCACAAGACAAACATATACTCATATATACCGAAGTAGTTTGAATTATTCAAAAAGATTTGGTTCAAGTCAAAAAGTTCAAAATTTACAATGTCTTGTTCCACACCAAAAGTTAAAATCGTGGAAATAAATACATGTATGTAAATTTCATGATTGAAATTTGATTAGTGTACATGATCATTTGATTGCGCCTGGCTATGTTTATGTGCCCAGCGTTGGGCACTTAAAAAAGAATCGTTCAAAATTGAGGGTATAGCAAAACGGACGTCGTGTTGATTTTTGAATTCAAAAATAGATCTAGGCGCCCTTGACCTCAAAAGCAAAACCATTTGATGAAAGCAAAAATTAAATCTTGTTGCCCGGTTTGAAAAAGTGTTTCTTGAAATAATATACTTTTTTCGACTCGACCTTATCGCTGGTCGTCTCGGTCAACCACTCATCTCCATCCTTACAAATAGTTCCTCTATCCTCACCCGAACCTAAAATCGTAAAAAATCAAGCACGAAGTGTGAAATTTGACAAATTTGGGTGCAATTTCACGTTTTTTGAATTTCAGTTTTGCAAATTTTGCTGTTTTTGGTTTTTAATATGGTACCTTTGCCAGCGACTGCGACGTCAACGCCATCACGAATCTTCTCAACACCCTGTTTGCCTCTCATCTCAGCAATCTCGGGACCGTGGCACTGAGCGCGCTTACGTAAGAGGTCGCCAAGCTCTTGCTTGCTCAATCCCTTAGAATACGGCATGTAGAATGCATCAACCAGTTGGTCCATATCGTCAGATACGATGAAGGCGAAGATCTCAAAGATATTCTTCTTGTAAAACACACTCGGAACAACGCGCTTATAACCTCAGATCCCAATTGCAATTGGTAAAAATGAAAAAAACGGTGATACAAAATTGACATTTTTTAAATCCCTTTCTTGGACCTTCGAGATGCTTCTCATACAGTTCGGTGTTCTTCTTCCAATGAACGCCGGCATATTGATGATGAACAACGTGATACTCCTCTCCACAAGTAAAATTCAAGCCTTCGATGATAGTCGTGGAATTGATGTAATCGTTGTTGGGTTCGTCGGGGTCAATAAACGCGTGCCAAACCTACAAAAACATAGAAATTTTACAAAAAACAACGAAAAAATATTTCAAATTCGAACCAATAAAGTCAACATTTGCCAGAATTGTTTTTAGACATCTCTTTGTTGGACCCAATTCACGACGGCGAGGAGAACGTTCGCTTCGAAGAAAGCATAAATGAGGGTCAGCAACGTGAAAGTCGGCTGGATGGAATAGGCAAGCGCAAGGACAGAATAATACCAAATCGAACCTGAAAAACAAAAAAAATGAAATTTCTAAGAAAAACGAAGAAAAAACACAAAAAATATTTTCGAAACGTCTTTCTTGAACTCAAAATAGTCTGCCAAACCATCTTTGTATTTCCATCATCTATGAAGGCGAGCACAATCGTAGCATTGGTTGCGTAGCTAAACCAATCATACAAATAAGCCACCCAATTCTTAAACGAATTTCTGGGACGAAACGCCGTGGAAACGACATCCGGCGCAGCGTTATCATATTTATGATGGTTGTACACATGAGCACACGTAAAATTTCCCGGCATGACGCCGTGAAATAATCCAACCCAATGATTAAACACGTACTTCAAGAAATAGTGATATGGCTTCTTGAACAAGCTACCACTGCCGTGTGCCTCCTTGTGCGCCAACACATAGACGTACATAAAATTCGCATATGCCGGTCCGATGCGAACGATATTATAGAAGATGATACGATACCAGACGACACCATAATTGACCGCATACCAAAATTCGTAAAAGAACCAAGCAGGCTGAACCACACCCAGCCACAGAAGAATCGGGGGCACAAATCCATCCTCCTTGTATTTCATGCAAAAGGTTAAACTCGGCGCAACACTTGCATTCCAACGCTTAATCGCCGCGACGAAGCCGAAAACTTTCTCGTCGATGAACTCCCACGCTTGGCACATTGCGACTTGCAACGCGGTGTACGGACCAAAACACGCTAAAATACTGCATCCGACCACGAATTTGAATTTTTCTGTGTGGGGGCATTTGCGCCGCATCCACATGTCCGCCCACCCGCCGTCCATGTTTGCTGATATTGATTTGACCGATTCAGAGTAAACAATGTAAAGTAAATATAAATTAAACTTGAACCTATAATATAAGGGATCATAAAAATAAATGCACCGCCGAGTTTTAGCGTGTATTGGTTGATCAATCAAAAAACAATTTCATTTTCAATCTCTCATGACTATGCATGTTGCACAGATAATCATCCCTCTCTGGTCACATAAAAAAGGCGCGCTCAAAATGTGCTGGTTGTTACCGAGCAGCAAAATTCTGTTCTTTTAACAAAAATTACGCATGTGACAAGTTTTGATATTTGGTGTGCAAAAAGAACAAAACTGTGGACAACAATGATATCTAGAAAACAATTGAACCAAAACTGAGGACTTGATGTTGACTCAATGCGTATGTAGGGGATGTTTTATATTACACACAAGAATTTCCAAACTACAACTTCATATATCAAAAAATGTTTTTTAATGTAAAAAATTGTCATCATCTCACGAATGTTTTTTCCGTGATTTCTTGCCCGGATTTTTGACAGACAAGCTTAATGGTTTTGATTCTTTAGCCTTGGTGGTAGGTTTATCGTTGGCGCGTAAGATATTCAGATCTTTTCGAATACCGCTCTTTGCTTTCATTTGTGCAGACGTCGCTACGACGTCATCACCCATTTCCGTCGAACCTCGCTTATTTTTTGAAGTTGATTCGCGCCGACCAAAATTAAGCTCTTCTGTGTTATTTGATTGCATGATGGTATTGCCTGTTGCTACTTGACGTGTGTTAGATCGTATCATTGCTGGTCTTGCTGATAGAATGGTGTTTTCCTCTGGTTGGATGCTCATTCGGCGAGTTGCCACTTTATCCATTTTATTTTTGATTTCGTCTAATGCGGTCGATTTACTTGGGTCTGCTTTCATACCAAGACGTAGATTTACCTTCTCTGCATCTGGGACTTGGTCAAGGTGGCCGGTTTTTGCGCGGTGCATGGTGCTACTTTTGTGTAGGGTGCCGCGGACGGCTTTACCCTGTTGGCGGTTGTTATCAGGCTGGTTCTCCTTCGCTGGCTGCTTTTTATCGCGTGGTGCTAGACCAGCAAAGATTCCCTTCTCTTCCTCTTGTTGTTGAGAGGTTACCATTCGTTGTCCTGCTGTCATAAACAATTGACTTGCTCGACGTTCCTTCGGCATCAGGTCGGGAGCAACGGCCCCGCCAGCAAGGTATTGTTTATCCGATACGTTAGATGCGGAATCATTTTCTGGGATAAGTTCTTCTGCCAAATCGATACTTTCTCTTGCTTCGGCGATGCTTGCAAGAGCAGCAGCTGATTTTGTCGCCCAGCTCAACCCATTCGGGGAAGATGGGGTGTCGTCTTGCATCTGTACCTGCTTTCCAGTTACGGATTCGATCTTTTCATCCAAATTTTCACTAGAGAAAGATAACAATGTTTTCATCTTCCTCAATTGCACTGGCAGTGCGGATTGGAAATCTTTACTTGCTTGTTTAGCAATGTCTGCTTTGGTTTTGTCGTCATGTTGAAGGGCTGGTATCTCAGTCTTCTTCGGAGATCGTGGTGTGGACGGCTTATCTTTTGCTTTTGCAGCTGTAATTTCCTTGGAAAAGAATTCAATAGCGAGGGCTCTTATGCGAAGCAGCAACATTTCACGCGTTGGTGTGCTTGTCGTCTGACGTTCTTCATCTGAACGTTCTTTCCAAAAATAGGTGATACCATTCCATGATGATTTTGGCACGCGCCAGTTGCTGAGGCATGATTCAAGCATTGGTTCAACACCATTTTCAAAATCAGCTGCAGCAGGCTCATTTGGAAATGGGGGTAACTCGTTTTCTAGCATATCTTGTATCGTGTCAACGCTTTTGTAATACTTAACGAGAACGCGAGTTAGTTCGTGCAGCGCGTCAAACTGTTCAGCATCCTTCATCATTGCGATGAAATCATCCCATAGAATGTGCCCGCTTCCAAACACATCAATAATTCTAAAGATCTTCTGAGCTTCCACGTCTGGAATCCATATTCTTACTAATGCCTGCTCAAATTCATCAATATAAACCTAAAAACGAAATTGAAAAAGTTGACAAGAGAAATAAATATCGATTCAAAAAACATTGAAAACTGGCAAAATCTATCGACACTGGTAGAAAAAATACAAAATTTCATTACTGTATTGAAAAATCCATTTCTTTGACTTCATTTTCATGAATACCGCCAATGGCCAGAACTGCCTCCTCAACATCCTCCATTTCTCTGCAAACCGCCATCAGCTTCTTATGTACGTCTGAAATACACGCGAGCGGTGAGGTGTGCTGGATCGCCAACATAAACTCGCTTAATGATACAAATCCATTGCCAACCAAATCTAATACGGCGAACATGCGCACTGCGTCTGCATTGCTAAATCCCATGTATTTAGTGGTGATTGAAACGAAATCGACACGCCATAAAACGTCACTGTCATCACCCTTACTAGATTTGGAACAGAGGGCTTTGAAAGATGCTGGGAGCGTACGATATTTTGTAAGTAAGCGCGGGCGGAGTAGTTGGACCAGTTTGATGCCGATATGCAAATCCATCCACGCCACATCTTGGATGTTCAACCACTTCGAAAGAACCTTGGACATTGCCACAGCCGTTCTTTTTTCCTCCTCTTCTTCAATATTCATAGATAATTGCCTTTGGAACATACTCGTCCTTCTTCTACTTGGAGATGATGGCGACGCTGGTGATGACCCACCATCTGCAGAGTCATTGCTCTTAAAATTAGATGGGCTTGCATTATTCTTTGGAGAAGTTGGATCATTACTGTCAAAAGATGTCTGCGAGAGGAAGAGCGCGCTCTTCCTACGATTCTTCATCTGACTAACCCTTCGCCGTCTTGCCGCACTAGGCCCTTTCTCCAGCAATGCGCCAGTATGCATCTTTAATGCAACAATCAACGACTCAACGGTAGGTTTAACAATCGATAATAATGACCGCGCGTCTTGATCTGAAAGAACAGGGCCGAGTCCGCTAATAACGGATTGGAATTCGGCGTAGGATAGGCTCCTCTGCTTGTTCATCTTAATACTCTTAAAGATTTTATCAAACCCGCAATTTGGATGCTTTCTAATCAACGTCCTTGCTACATTCCACAATACCGTCCAACTGTCAGCACGGCTCATCGCGCTTATAAACATAGGTCGCGTGATCCCGCCCTGCTTCCAAACCTTTTCGCCCTCATCACCTCTTGTGTCCAACAACACCTCATATAATGTCTTCGCATCACTTGCAATGATCCTCCAGCGACTGCAACAATCCCGCCACTCCTCCGCCGATATCCTACCGTTTTTATCATCGTCAATCGAATCATAACATGCATCTAATGTTCGATACCGAGAGAGGATGCGGGCGCGTAAATCAGATAAATGTACGCATGGTGCAGCATGGCGGAGCGACTCCATCCATTCTGTTAATTCGACAGATTTGGTTTGATCGCTGTCGATCACAAAAAACATCGACGCCGCGTCCTGTGATGGAATACCAAATTGTGCAAGCGTCGCACAAAATTTCTCCACCTCATACAATATCCAACCAAAAATCAAAAAAAAAAACGCAGAGAATCTCCCTCCCATATCCAATAATATTGAAAAATTAAAAACACCTCCCGCGGGGCTCGAACCCGCGACCACGGGCTTAAAAGGCCCGCGCTCTACCGACTGAGCTAGAGAGGCTCTGACAATGATCGGCTGACGTTTATTGATATGAAAATGAAAAAATGGTGTGAAAACTTACCCCGACAGGCTCGGTGGCTATGGAATCAGAATTGATCAGCTTGTCGAACAACGGACGAAATGAGGTTGACCGGACCAACAGCTGGGTACGATACTTTCGAAGTAATTTCAAACCATCATGTAATTCTGAATCATGATCCCAGATGTTTAGATATGCATCTTCATACCGATACCTTCGCCAAGGAACTGTCGATTCTTCAACTGGTTTTTCACCTTTTGCTTTTAATGATGCACCTGCATTCACCAATCCATTGTTGAGCTGATCATGAATATTACTCTTAGCAAGGACGGACTGCTTGCGCTTCGGCTGACCTCGCATTTGCGATACCTTTTGCTTGTCGGCTCGTTTCATCCAGACTAATAATTCACGGATGGAAACGAATCCATGCGTTTCGATTAGATTGAATATGTTCTTAGCGTCAGCCTCTCCAGCTCCTATATTTGTGAGCTCTGCCACTAATTGTGTTTTTGTAAGAGCTTTATCAATCTCTGGTATCTCCTCGATTTGTTTCTTAAACTTTTTCAGTCTGCGCATCAAGACCTCATCTTGTATCTTACTAGGTCGCATCAATAGATCGACGAATGCATCACGCGTGCAGACTCGTATCAATCCCGTGTCTGGATTGACCTCTGTGAGTTCATTGCTGTTGTCGGCTGCCGACTCTTTTGAATCTGTGGTTGCGACCCGACCCCATAATTTCTGTGCCTCTGTAGCGTGAATATGCAATTTCAAACAAGCTTTCATAAACTCACTCGCGTCAATCTCCCCGGAACCATCCGCATCCCACGCATCAAAGGCGGCTTGAACACTTACATACTGCCGGCAAATACGTTCTTTCATATCCATGAGAGAACGTACAGGTGTTGCACGTCGCAAGGACGTGACTAATTCCTCTTGAGAAATTGACCCATCACCGTCTTGATCAAGGTATTCGAAGATCGCTTTGCATTGAGCATTGGATAAATTGAATTTCTGCAGCGCCCGGGTCATCCCTGCAATGGTCGGTGATTCGTCGGTGGCGTCGTTGGATACTTTATCCGCTTTGTTGTGGATCCGCGCGACGACTTCAGATTCCATGATTGTTTTGTAAAAGGAAGAGAAATTATCAAACTTTTGTAATACTTCAATGCGGAGGTTCTGCATCAAGCGTAAAGCAACCTGCTTGCGGTTTTGCTTCCACGCCCATATACCAGGTAAATCATTCTCATTAGAGAAGCGATCTGCGATGTGCTCGTCTTCTGAATCATCTTTTTTATCATCGACAGGTTCGTCTGGAGCAAATTCAATCAAATCCAGGCTTACTTTTGGTGATCCGAACATTGTCACTCCACTGACCTGAGGTCGTTTTACAACTTCTTCCTCTTCTTCTTTTTCCTCATGAAATAACACGCGCGATTTTGTCTGCCCTTTCTTTTTACGCTTGAGCTCGATTTGAGCATTTAATGTTGCAGTGTCTAACTTTTTCTCGCTCTTTGGCTGTAATAACCCATCCCCAATAGACGTACGCTTTAACACTGATACCCGTTTCTGTTCAGTATTGGGTGTGACTGCTACATCGGAGGCTTCGTTTGAAGAAAAACTTGGTATTTCAGTGGGTGCAAACATAACTGATCGTTTTCTGTCCGGTTTGGGTTTGGTATCAGCATCTGCTTGTTGATCGGCGAATGCGACCGAGCGGCGGCGGGTGATTGCACTCATCCTTGCGGAAGATCGCTTCGATTCTGGAGAATCATCCTGGCTAGAACTACTTGATGAAGAGCTGCTTGAACTTGATTCATCCTCATCAACTTTTTCTAATTTTTTGGCATCAAGATCAGCGTTCAATTTCGCGTATAATGCATTTGCTTCCGCCGCCGTCATTCTTCTTGACTGGGATTTACGCCGCGCCACCGCTGCTTTATCCGCGAGTTGAGATTTGATATGCGCACCAAGGTTAGATTGACTGCTCCTACGCATTGCTTGTGTAGTAACATCATCCCCAAGATTGAATGCATCTTCTTTTTCCAACAATTTATCAAAATCTTCAGCAGACGCAGATCCCTCTGCCGGTGTTCCCGTCAGCCTCCTCAAAAACAAATCCATGTTTGCACCAATTTCAGTAGCCACTAATCGATACAGATGCCGTGCGTCCATCTCAATCTGAATACCCCAAGTTTGCACTATCTGCCTAAACCTTCCCATAGTGACTGGTGGGGTCAAAAGCCGTTGATCGACCTGTGCTACTGCATTGGCCACTGAGTGGTATGTTGATAATAATCTGCCACGCAATGCAATCAACGCCATGATCCCTTCAGCATGACTTACCGAATGAGAGAATGCATGTCTCGTTATACATGGCCCGATGGGCTGATCGATGGTTCTCTCCTTATGATTCGGACGTAAATCGGGGACTGCTTCATCAATGAGGATGTACAACATTCTAGCATCTTCCACCGTCACAGACATCTCAATACATCCTGTTTTAAATTGCTCAGGCGTAATAAATCCTGTGTTCATTTCATCGAACCGATCTACACAACAACTGATAGTGTTATGCGCGGTGACGATTCGACTTCGGAACTGGACCAAACCTCGCATCGGGGCTGCATCGCGCATTCGGCTGATGAATTCTGCGGATCGAACCTGTCCGCTTCTTTCGATGTCGAGGTTTTTGAAAACGAGGCTAGCTTCGTCGGCAGAGATGCCCCATATTGTCATTGTCGATTCAAACTTACCCTGCGTTAGATATCCCTCCCTCGCTTGGTCCATCGCGTCGAATGCAGACTGCAGACCCTTATGCTTCTGCAGCATCATGATTCGAATCTTTTGCAAAGCGCGCAATGACCGATGCTCATCGGATTGATCCTCCCATGCCGGGGAACGAATTGCGGGACTTTGAGCTACACTGCCTTTCGTTTTCATTGGAATCTTTTTCATTGTATCTAAATGTAAGGATGCGCGTCCACCCATAACTGCTGAACCTCGCTTGGAACCGCGTTGTAAAGATCGCCGCCGCGTCGTTCCAGCAGAATCAGAGTGATCTGTTAACTCCTCATCGGCCTCATCGCCGGTATCCTCGCCATGGCTGACAATTTCTAAGAAGAGGTTGGTCGCCGTTTTGCGAGTTTTGGATCGACGCCGTAAGAGGTCTTCTAGCTTGCTGGTTCTAGTGGAACCGCGGATTGGCCCGCGGGCGTCGTCTTCAAATGTGAATAGCATAGGTTTGGCGGAGACCTTCTTTTGACGTGCTTCGCGCATGACGCTGCTCATATGTTGGATGCGTTTTTGTGCACGTTCCACTGCGCTAAGTGGGCGTGCGTGTTCGAATCCATCTTCAGTTAACGACTTCTTCTTGGCGTATCGCTGTTGCAGAATATTCTTCAAACCTTTGCCGTGTCCTCTAAAACCAACGCTGCCGAATGCAGCAAGACCACGGGAACTTCCACCGCCGAAGTCTTCCGCGAGCCCCGGCCCCGCGCGATCACTTCCAAAGACCATTTGACTCGCGCCGGATAAGCGGGCTCCGCCCATAGCATCTTGCGATGCGAAACGTTCCATGACTGAC
>JACLAD010003310.1_pt1 | contig 34969 bp, 56 predicted proteins | sample 8027901 | NCBI WGS metagenome assembly JACLAD01 (sample SAMN15725071, study PRJNA655200) | protist metagenome | isolation source: fluorescence activated cell sorting (FACS) single amplified genomes of... | place: Spain: Blaines Bay Microbial Observatory, Mediterranean Sea | collected 2016-07-05 | reverse complement strand
CGTTCGGGATCCTTTAACACGTCATAGGCCTCATTGGCCTCTTTAAACTTTGATTCTGCGCTTGGGTCAGAGGAATTGCGATCAGGATGAAGCTCTTTGGCTTTGCTACGATAGCCTTTTTTAATTTCATCCGCAGAGGCCCCTTTAGAAAGCCCGAGCACTTCATAATAATCACGTTTTGACATGCACCATCTTTCCTTTTTGAAGCACAAAACCGGCCTTCAATCACGAGGGCCGGTTTGCAAGGTTCAATGCCTCAGTTTAAGAGCGATTGCGATCATCCAGATCTTCGAAATCCGCATCGACGATATCATCCCCGCCTTCACCCATATCCGCGGCAGATGGCTCAGCGTCACCGCCCTCTTCTTGGCTGGCCTTATAAATCGCCTCGCCCAGTTTCATGGCAGCTTCCGTCACGTTTTGAACACCAGATTTGATTTTTGCGGCATTATCAGTTTCAAGATCATCCTTCAGTGCCACAATCGCCAACTCGATCGCTTCGATTGTTGTTGGATCGACCTTGCCAGCATGCTCTTCCATCGACTTCTCCGTGGAATGGATCATGCTTTCCGCTTGGTTCTTAGCTTCAATCAACTCGCGTTGCTCTTTGTCTGACTCTGCGTTTTCTTCCGCTTCACGCACCATATTATCAATGTCTTCATCCGACAATCCGCCGGAGGCTTGGATGGTAATAGTTTGCTCTTTACCAGTGCCTTTATCTTTCGCCGCCACCGACACAATCCCGTTGGCATCAATATCAAAGGTCACCTCGATCTGCGGCATACCGCGCGGGGCTGGAGGAATGTTTTCAAGGTTAAATTCACCCAGAATTTTGTTATCCTGCGCCATTTCACGCTCACCTTGGAAAACCCGAATGGTCACCGCACCCTGATTGTCTTCCGCGGTTGAGAACACCTGCGATTTCTTGGTGGGGATTGTTGTGTTGCGATCTATCAACCGCGTAAACACGCCGCCCAAGGTTTCGATACCCAAAGACAAAGGCGTCACATCCAGCAGAACAACATCTTTTACATCGCCCTGCAAAACGCCGGCTTGGATCGCCGCACCCATCGCAACAACTTCATCCGGGTTCACCCCTTTATGAGGCTCTTTGCCAAAGAACTTGCTGACTTCTTCATTTACTTTGGGCATCCGGGTCATGCCACCGACCAAAACCACCTCATCAATATCACTAGTGCTGAGACCGGCATCTTTCAAAGCTGCTTTGCAAGGTTTCATCGAAGCTTTGATCAAATCACCAACAAGGCTTTCCAATTTCGCACGCGTGAGTTTCATCACCATATGCAATGGCTGGCCAGTACTGGCATCCATCGAAATAAACGGTTGATTGATTTCGGTTTGCGTGGCCGATGATAATTCAATCTTGGCCTTTTCGGCCGCTTCTTTCAACCGTTGCAATGCCATCTTATCTTTCGAAAGATCAACGCCGTTTTCTTTTTTGAACTCATCCGCAAGATAATTTACGATGCGCATGTCGAAATCTTCACCGCCCAAAAACGTATCGCCATTGGTAGATTTCACTTCGAACAAGCCATCATCAATTTCAAGAATGGTCACATCGAATGTGCCACCGCCAAGATCATACACAGCAATAATTTTGGTTTCTTTTTTATCCAAACCATAGGCCAAAGCGGCCGCTGTGGGTTCGTTGATAATCCGCAAAACTTCCAAACCGGCGATTTTTCCAGCGTCTTTTGTAGCCTGGCGCTGTGCATCATTGAAATAAGCAGGCACTGTGATCACGGCTTGCGTCACATCCTCGCCCAGATAGGCTTCTGCTGTTTCCTTCATCTTTTGCAAAATAAAAGCGGAGATCTGGCTCGGGCTATAGGTCTCGCCTTGCGCTTTTACCCAGGCATCGCCATTGCCGCCATCCACCACTGCAAAAGGCAGGTTCTTTTTATCTTTTGCCAAATCTGCGTCATCATTGCGCCGCCCAATCAACCGTTTCACACCAAAAATGGTGTTTTCAGGATTGGTAACGGCTTGACGCTTGGCGGGCTGACCAACCAAACGTTCGGCATCTGTAAAGGCAACAATTGACGGTGTGGTGCGTGCGCCTTCAGCGTTTTCGATCACCCGAGGCTGCGCCCCGTCCATAATTGAAATACAGCTGTTGGTCGTTCCAAGATCAATTCCGATAACTTTGGCCATAAATTTGATCCCTCTTCAATTCAGGCGATACAACCAACGTCAACCCATGCGGCTTTGGCGCGGTGTATTAAATGTTTGCATAAATGCGCAATTCTGCGCCGTGTGTATATAAGCAGGGGGTTTGCGACCTGCAAGCTTTCACAGGACCAAGAATACTTAAATTTAATTAAAATTATGATTTAATTGGCTTTTTCGTACAAATTAAACACAAAAATAGCATTAAACCTTTGCCAACCAACTCGAAGATACCCTTCATCGGTTGTAATATTCACTTATGAAACCAAGCATAAGCAAGCCTAAAGAAAAATATAAAGGGTATAAAAGATCGCTGTTGCGCGGTTTGCACCAACATGACCATATCGCAGTCCCAAGGCTTTAAGGCATAAATGACCAGACCGATGGCGCATCCAAAAAACCACGCGAGCACAAAAATCATAAACGCGCCAAGCGGCTGTTCGATCACAAAAGGCGTAAAAGCAAGATAATAAAATCCAAGAATAACGATAGTGGACAGCAGCTGCATATAAAAAGAACTCAATGCAGCCAAGGAAACCGCGATCACCGTATTCGTAGGAGCATGCTGCATCATCAGCGATCCAGGGCCCTCGGCTGTGGCGACTGCCGTGATCGCACCGATATGGGTCATAAATAAAAAAACACCGCTCATGATAAAAATAACGAAATCGCCGCGAAGAGCCGATCCGGTGGCCACCAGCACTTGAAACATCCCGATAAAGCCCATGGTAAATATCACCGATTGGGCAATCACAATAAGCAATGAAACTACCGGTAAACGATGCTTTTTGCGCACGCTGCGCACCGAGCCATGAGACACTGCATCAAACAATTTGTAGGCCGCGCAACCAAGCTCTGCAAGGTTCCGCCAAACTCTCATTCCGCGACTCTCAAGGTTATAAAACGCGTCATACCGGTTCCTTTTTGCGTGATTTAGCGCGCTGCTGCGCCCTATCCTAACGGCGCTATGCTTGGTACGTGCTTCTTAGCTTTGCGAGCAGATCCTATCGCGGAAAAATGGCTTAATTAAGGCTAGATCGCGTTAATATCAGGCTCAGCACGCGCGCAAAAGATTATTATTTCCACCTCAAATCTGCAGGCCGCAGCGTAAAAATTTATCGCCAAGAAAAAACGGGAAGGATCACTGAGGGCGCATGCGCGCAGAAGGAGGCCTAGCTTTCAAGCTCCAAACGTCCTCCCACCTGACGTTTAGAGTGCGATAAATCTTTCTCCAATATTTTCAATACGACCCATGGAGAGCACCAGGCAAAAAACGATCAAAATTAATATACAATTTTACCCTTTTTAGCCTCTACAACTGTTTCGACCCAGCACAAATTTCTGCCGGGCTTACAACATAAAAGCAAGCAGTTGGGGCGATGTTTACATGCGCCGCCCCAACTGTAAAAGGAAACCCTCATGGCTCAGACGACGCTGTGGTAAACATATTAGTCACCAGTGGGGCGGGATATGTCGGATCCCATGCGTGCAAAGTGCTCAAAGCGAACCGGACACACGCCTGTTACGTTTGACAACCTGAGCAGCGGCTGGCGCGATGCAGTGCGGTTCGAGCCTTTTATTTTCGGCGATATAAATTCTCCGTCATGCCTAAAAAGCGCCTTTCAACATTGTCAACCGCAGGCCATTTGCCATTTTGCCGCCCACAGCGATGTTTCTGAAAGCCAGCATCAGCCAGCACAATATTGGCTCACCAATGTAATGGGCAGCTTGAACCTTTTGCAGGCCGCGCAACTCAAAGGGTGCAACAATATCATCTTCTCATCAACTTGCACGGTGTATGGAGATCAGCCGCGCGAGCCACTGACCTAAAGTGCCCCACTCAACCTAAGCAACGCCTACGCTGCCAGTAAGCTCGCCGATGAGCATCTTCTGCAAGATTTTCAACATATTATGCCATTAAAATATCTAATCTTCCGATATTTCAACGTTGCCGGTGCAGATCATCGAAAAAAGCCGTGGGCAACATTTTGCAAATAGCAGCCTGTATCAATCTTATCATGACAATTTGATCAAGAACCCAACGCTCTGGACCCCCTATTCAATGCGTCTGCGCAGCTGACGACAATTGCAGCATTTGGAGTTGGTGTCCGCCGGAAGTTGGAGAGTAAAGCAAAACCGCAGCGCGCATTCTGCGTCTGGGCGCCAAACCCAAAACGGCACTTCAAGTGCCCGCCCACGTATGAGCCGCTGAGATGAGGCTTGTGCGTCTGCTCCAGCTACGAGCGCAACGCCACTAGCTAAATATGCGCGTCTATCGCAACGCGGCAGAGCTCACTCAGATCCGCAATCGCTGCAAAACCATCAAACCCAAAGACATTTTGCTTTTTACAACTGTAAGAGATGAATATATTCGCCTGCCCTATTTCTTAGAATACTACCGAAAAATCGATATAAGGCATTTTTTGATCGTTGATAATAACATCCTGGACGGGGGCTGCAGGTTTCTGGCCAATCAACAAGATGTCTCACTTTGTTTAACGAGAAACAGCTATAAATCTGCGCGTTTTGGGATCAATTGGCTGCACGGCTTATTGAACCGCTACGGAAACGGGCATTGGCGCCTAACGGCGGACCCGGATGAGCTTTTGGTCTACCCGCATCTCAACACGCGCCCGCTTTGCGCCTTAACCACCTGGTTGAACTAGCAAGGCCAACGCAGTTTTCCCACCCAGTTGCTGGATCTGTTTTCCAAAGGTCCTGTGGCAAAAGCCTGATATAGGCTTGGCCAAAACCCATTGCATATCTGCCGATATTTTGACGCAGGGAATTATCAAATAACCCAAAATAACCGTGATAAAAATCTTTGGATTCAAAGTGGCCCGCAGGCACGGCATCTCTTCAACGATCTGCCTCATAAAAGCCCTGCCCTGAATAAAATTCCCTTAATCAAATGACAGGGTTATGCCTATACCAGCAGCACGCACGCGCTGCTGCCGTCATGCTTGAAAACGGTCTATGACTGGTCGGGGAGGACAAAAAATAAGCGGCGCGCTATTGCACGTAAAATTCTTGAACACGCTTGAAGAAAAGCTCACCGATGCACTCAGTAATGCGGAACATTATCAGGAAAGTGCCGGATATCGGCACTACACAAACCAAATGGCAAACAGCCCTGCGCTTTTTATTCCCGGCACTGATACTTTCAAAAATTGGATACAGCTGGAAACTCTTGGCGTAATGTCAAGAGGCGCATGGGCTCAGCGCAGCGATGGCACAATTGGGGATCATCCTGCTTATTCATTCTTCCTTTGAACGCGCAGATCAAACAGCGCGCCTGTGGCGCAATGCGGGATGCCTAGTTGTGGTTCATATAGATAAGACTGCGCCCAGCGGACCAGCCAAAGCGTTTCAAGATTAGTTTCAAAGCGATAAGTTAATCAGCTTTGCTCCACGCTATAAAGCCGCGAGGGGCGATTGAGGTTTGGTTAAAGCAAACCAAGCTGCAGCAGCGCTTTTGCTGCACAAATCACCAGAGCTTGGGCATATTCTACTTACCTCTCAATCCTGCCTAATGTTGCGCCTGCCAGAGGAATTGATCGCCTTTCTGAAAAATAACGCCCATACTAATCTCATCGAATCTATCTGGATTGACAAAATTCCATGATAAAGCGGAGGCTTTGAACAAGAACGGTTTTACTGGTATTTTCCCTTCAATTGAAACAGCCAACGGCGCTTGTTCAATGCGGCTGTGGCGTTTCAAAAAGCCCGTAAGATGCGCCGGAAACCACCGCTAGATCTACGCCTGCATTTGGGATCACAATGGCGGTGCATGACCAGCACAACGCTGCTCGCAGTTTTGGAAACCCGCAAACGCAAGGGCTATGAGCGTTTTTCAAATCAGTTTGGATCCTCGACGAAAGCTATTTTCAGACGTTGGCGCACTTATATTCCGATAATCTCGAAAGCCAGTCACTGACCTATTCAAAATCCTACCACCACGGCAAACCCTCCCTCTTTTATAACGATCACCTACAGCTGCTGCAGCGTTCAAACCATTTTCTAGCGCGTAAAATATGAGCAAAAGCCGATACCTTTTATAGCGCCTTTCCAAGGCGCAGCTCCACACCAGACAACCCACCAAACTCTTTCACCTTGTACAGTATATTCAACAAAGCCGACACTATCGCCAAAATTGGCCGGCCCGGATTGGTAATGCAAAGCTCAGTCCCTGCGCCAAACCCGGAGCCCGAAAAAACCGCAGTAGCCCACGCGGTTTTACACGTATTCAGCAGCTTGTTTGACAGGTTTAACTCATGGTTGCAAGCCACCAGCAACGCGACCGTGCATGGGCATCTCTTTGTCAAGGGAAGGTATATTTTGAACATAATACCGCGGTTTATAAAGGAGGTATGATTGGCTCAGCGCCATTGCGCGACCGCGATCTTGAAGCATTTTTACAAAATTTGATCTAGAATACCCAAGGCCGGTTTCAATACCTAAATTTTGGCATGCAAGATAAACCGAATATTCTGGCTTTTATGATGTCAGATAAACAGGCGATCAAGCTGATTATTACCGGAGCTTGGCTGATCGAACTGGCGCAGTTATCGGCACCGTTTGAGGTGATCCAAGATTTGGCGGCAACGTGGCACCAAAGCGAACTGGACTTAACCGCTGCTCTTCGCCAGCCCGCCGCACGCGGAGTTATACAAATTTGGACTTTAGCAGAGGTTTTGAAAGCCTCTAAACCATGCCTCAGGCGCGTTCTACACCACCTGCCAAAGGGACAGCAGAGAGTTGCGTTGTACTCTTAGGTAGGATTTGACCAATCTTAACGCGTTCTGCAGCCGTTTGAATGACAGCGGCATTCCCCTCTCTCTACCGGGGGATCTGAGCAACCGACGCGTTTTTGCAGCCCAACAGAAACATGTCGGCCCAGTCAAACTCCGTGAAAGGTGAACAAGATGGCCTTTGCTTTTAAATATTTTGTAATCTTTGAAGAAATGCGAACAGGCTCAAACTTCTTGCAATCTCATTTAAACAAATTTCCCGACCTGCACTGCTTTGGCGAACTGTTTAACCCAGTATTCATTGATCGCCCGGGCCAATCAAGCACCTTTGGGCTTTCGATGGCTGATCGCGATAAAAACCCCATTTCGCTGCTGCGAGAAGTAAAGAAAAATCGCGAGACGGTGCAGGGGTCTCGATATTTTCACAACCATGATCCAAGGATCTTAAGTGTGCTATTTAAAGATCCAGGCTGCGCAAAAATTATTTTAACGCGCAATCCGATCGACAGTTTCGTCTCATTAAAAATTGCCCGAGCAACAGGCCAATAGAACCTCATCAACACCCGCCAGAAAAAACCGCAAAAGTTAAATTTATTGCAGAAGAATCCGAAACGCGGCTTTCACAACTGCAATTCTTTCGAGAGCTAATTTTGCAGCGCTTACAAATGATGGGCCAAACGGGGTTTTATTTACGCTATCATGATTTAAACAACCTGTCAGTGATCAATGGCCTTGGAAGCTATTTGGGCAGTGCGCATAAATTAAAGGATCTTTCTTCGCGCTATAAACCGCAAAATCCAACCTATTTGCACGAAAAAGTATTGAACCCAGAAAACATGCAAACCGCATTGTCCAATATGGATCCCTTCAAGTTAAACAGCACTGCAAATTTTGAACCGAAACATACCCCAACCTTGCTAAATTCGATCGCAGCGGCGCAATCGCTTTTATTATATTTATCGATCCCTTCTGGCCCCGATCTCAACGTCGAAAACTGGCTCGCCAGTTTGGATAGGGTTGAGACGGCCGCGCTACAAAAACATTTTTCGTAATCAAGCCTTGTTAATTGGAAACGCCGCCATGCCACACATCGCAGCTATACCGTTTTGCGGCACCTTCTGGACGTTCAATATGGTTTGCATCTTCCAGAAAAAATTACGGGGTTTGAAAAGTTTATTGCTTTCCTTGCTGAAAATTTAAGGGGTCATACACCATTGAGCATTGATCCACACTGGGCCAGCCAGACAGCTCTTTTGCGCAGCTACTCTGCATTCTGTCCTACCGATATGATTATTCGTGAGGATGAGCTGAAAACTCTCTTACCCTTTTTGGCGCAGCTGACAGAGTATAAAAATCCCCCAACGGTAGTATTGGAACCAGAGGTTTCTTTGGCTTGGCTCATGGCCACTTACGACAAAAACTTGGAAACGCGCCTGCAAGATATCTATCAACAAGATTATCTGTCATTCAGGTTTGGAGCCTAGAGCACAGCGTAAATCAGCCGATGGGTCAACCAACACAAAAGGTTTACGCAGCCTGCATCGTTTGGGCTTCGGTCAATAAGGCATAGAGCGTTTTGCTGTTCGGATTAGTCCGCAACTTGTCGCGCAGATCCGTGTCACGCAACAGCCGCGACACTTTCGCCAATGCGCTTAAATGCTCAAACCCTGCATTTTGCGGTGCAAACAACGCGAACACGATATCAACCGGCAATTGATCTACGGCATCAAACATCACCGGAGTTTCCAGCAAAATGAAACTGCCCATCACCCGCTCGACGCCCGACAATCGGGCATGTGGTAGCGCCACACCATTGCCCACGCCGGTCGGACCCAAGCTTTCACGCTCTTGCAGAGCGGCGAAAGTATCGCCAGCATCCAACCCTAGCGCAGATTGCGCCAGATCGCCTAGGGACGCAATCAGCCGCTTTTTGCTAGACACTTTGGACACTACCCGAACTGCTTCTGGCCTCAGAAGATCAAACAATTCCATTTTGTTATTCCCTAAATTTATGCTAATCCAGCGCCGATATTACCGTGGTTCAATCCACCCTATATTTCCATCGTCGCGCCGATACACCACATTAATGCTGCTTTTTCTTTCGATCCGAAATATCAAAAACGCAGAGTCTTTTAGTTCCATTTTCATCACAGCCTCAGCCACAGAGAGCGATGCAATATCGTATTCCGTTTCCAATATAACGACTGGCTCCAAGCTCTCAGGCTTGACTACATTTATGCGAGAATCGTTATTAGAAGTGTAAGAGGCTGCTTGAGAAAGTTCAACTGGTTCGCTGCACTCTTTATAATGGTTCTTTAAACGCCGTTTATAACGGCGTAATTGCTTTTCCAATTTCTCATTACAGCAATCAAATGCTGCATAGATTTCAGTATCATGCGCCTTAGCCTGCGCAATCAAACCGGTTGAGAGATGTAAGGTCGCCTCACAAACAAACTCATGCGCATTTCTCGAAAATATCACCGTCACATTGGTGGCCCGCTGCGCGTATTTATCGATAAACACGCCTAACACCTCCTTTACATATATTTGTAACGATATTCCAATGTCGATTTGTTTGCCTGAAATTTTATATCGCATGGAGACCTCTTAAATTTTAGTAACTAAAATCATAAGACTGTGTTAAGATTATAATTAGGTAACAGCGTTGACGACGATGGCGCTATGGCTTTACGTCAAAACCAATAATCGAATTTCTTACCTGCAACAGACTTAGCTGCAATCAGATGTATTATGAACTATTGAAGGCGACAGGGGCGTCTGTGTCAATGGGCAGGAGCAAAAATCCGCCGCTAAACCGCGTCTATCTCATCCGAAACGCATCGCCCAGATAAACTTGGCGCACATTGTCATTTTGCACTACCTCATCTGGCTTTCCAGATGTTAAAATCTTGCCGTCGTACAAAATATAAACCCGATCAACCAGTTCAAGCGTTTCCCGAACATTATGGTCGGTGATTAATACGCCAATTCTGCGCGATTTTAAATCCGTAACCAATTGGCGAATTTCTCCAACAGCGATCGGATCAACCCCTGCAAAGGGCTCATCCAAAAGCAAATATTTTGGATTGGCGGCCAAACAGCGGGCGATTTCAACGCGTCGCCTTTCGCCACCAGATAAAGCAATGGCTGGCGTCCGCCGTAAATGCTCGATTGAAAACTCGGCAAGAAGCTCTTCCAACCTCTCGCGCCGCTTATGGCGATCGCCAATCGCGATATCCAGAATAGCTCCGATATTCTGTTCAACGTTTAAGCCCCGAAAAATCGACATTTCTTGCGGTAAGTAGCCAATTCCCATCCGCGCCCGCCGATACATCGGCAGCGCCGTTATATCATCGCCATCGATGCTCACTTTTCCGTCATCAGAAGAGACCAAACCAGCCACTGCGTAAAACGCTGTGGTTTTTCCGGATCCGTTCGGGCCCAACAAACCAACCACCTCACCGCGCTGTAAGGTCATTGAGACATCCCGAATAACCACCCGCTTTCGGTAGCTTTTTCGCAAGCCGTAAATTTTCAAACCAATTTCAGGGTTCTCACTGGCCAGCTCTGCAATATGAGCCTCCAGCTCCTCACTCATCGCTCGTTCCCAAAACCGTTTTCACAAGGCCGCTAAGCGTCGCCGCGCCCGTTTCAAGATTGATTTCAGCCCGTTCGGCAGATAGATTGTTGCCCACCTGTCGCACGAAAACATTGCCCGTCATAATGATTTGGTCTAAATCGACCGCATATTCAGCGCGGTCGGCTTTGGCTTCATCTTCACCGGAACGCAAAATAACCTCACCAGTTGCCAGTAATGTTTGGATGGCGCCGCTTCCAGGCGTGTAAGTCGCTTGCACAAAATCGGCGTTCACAGATAAATCTCCTTGCAGAATTTCAACCATACCGCTGAATTCCGTTACACCAGTTTCATCATTTATGGCCAATTGATCCGCAGAAATTTCAATCGGCTGTTCACGATCCACCGTGACAGATCCGAACTCCGCAGCGCTCTGCTGCGCGAATGCCAATCCAATGAAAGACCAGCTAACAAGACCAAAAATAACTAATTTATTCACGCCATACTCTTTCATTTTTTAGGGTCGTATAGCAGCTTGATACCACCTTTGAAAATAATTTGCAGGCCTTGCGTGGCTTCTTCACGAAAGATTTCCATTTCCCCCGCCAATAAACTGCCATTTGGAGCTCTACCTTCAACTGGCCCCTTTGCGCGCAACCATGTTTTGCTGAGCTTAACCAAAACTTTCGGGCTACTCACCCGATAGCCCGCATCGCTGATGACCTCGACTGATTGATCGACAACCAATTCATCTTTTTCAACCTGATAGCGGCCCAAGCTCGCCGTAAGCCGTATCTGCTGAGCCTCACGAGGCTTGATAAGCAGCGCTAAATCTTCAACCAAAACCGTATCCTCTTTGGCCGGATCTGGTAAGATCTGAAGCGCCGAAAGGCTGACACTGTCACCACCCGCAGTCACCCCCGAATAATAAGGTTCGGTTATTTTCTGATCTGAAATTAAATCAAGCCGCTTGGCTGGGGAAAACGGCAATTGGCTTTGCGTGGGCATCGGCTTTGAAATCAAGAATAATGTTGCCAAAAGCCCCAAAGCGCTGAGCGGCAGCACAATTTTTAATGCTACTATCACCGGATAATAAGAGGCTTTAGATTCGGCCATACTGCTTTATTTAAAAGGTTTTGGGGTTAATGTGCAAAAATATCGACCTCAGGCCAGCCCGCAAGATCTAATTGCGCGCGCGTTGGTAAAAATGAAAAGCATCGCGCCGCTAGCTCGCTGCGATTCTCACGTACCAAGCGTTTGTCCAATGCGATGCGTAACTGATGCAGGTAAAGAACATCATATGCCGCATAATCTAGTTGGGCGTCGCTTAATGTTTCAGCCCCCCAATCCGATGATTGCTGGAACTTTGAGATATCAACCGAAAGCAATTCCTGCAGAAGATTTTTAAGCCCGTGCCGATCTGTGTAAGTGCGGATCAATTTGCTGGCGATTTTTGTACAATAAACGGGCTGCGCCAACACTCCAAATGCGTGATACATCGCCGCAATATCAAACCGGCCAAAATGAAACAGCTTCAACACATCTCTATCTTCAAGCAAAGCGCAGAGATTTGGCGCAGACTCAGCTGCGATTTGCACCAAATGCGCATTGCCGTCGCCGCCCGAAAGCTGCACCAAACACAGCCGATCACGCCGCGGGTTTAACCCCATCGTTTCGCAATCAATCGCGACCACTGCGCCCAAATCCAATTCATCGGGTAAATCATCTTTGTAAAAAAAACTGGTCACGCCCCTGCTCCTGTAAAAACTGCGTTGTTGGGGCACCCATAAAGGCAATCGCTAAGCCCCGCAACTCTTTGCAGCTTCTGTTTTGCGTTACACCACCCGTACCTACGGCCGCGCAAATTTGGCCCCAATGCATAGCGCGTGCCGAAACGCCCTCAAAAATTGTTTTCGACCAGAGCCTTGAAAAATAACCAGCTTGTAGGCCATCATCCGCTTATCGCCTTCGGGCTGCACGCTTGGTGTGCATAATCTTGAGAAAGGGGAAGGTTATGCTTCCATCGAATCTCTTTAATTTAACTGGCAAAACCACTCTTGTGACGGGCGGTGCAACAGAGATCAGAAAAATGGCGGCAACGGGATTGCCCGCAGCGGGTGCCAAAGTGTTTATTGCCAGCCGCAAAGGCGAGGACTGCCGCAAAACCACTACCGAGACTAATGCGCTAAATTTTCCCGGATCGGTGGAAGGCTTCGCCGCTGATACCGCCACTCAAACAGACATTGAAGCCTTGATAAACGAACTTCACAAAAAAACCGCGCAATTAAATATATTGCTGAACAATGCAGGCCGCAACTGGGGCGCCCAGCTGGGCGTCTTCCCGCATGACGCTTGGGGCAAAGTACTTGATTTGAACGTCACGGGTATGTTTCACCTCACGCAAGGCCTAGTCGAGATTTTGGTAGCATCAACACAGCAAGAAGATCTATCGCGCGTGATCAATGCTAGGTAGCATAATGGGCGAAATCTCGATGGGGATCAAACCTATTCCTATTCTATTTCGAAAGCCGGAATACATCACATGACCAAAATTTTGGCCAAAGAGCTTGGTCCGCGCCAGATCACCATCAATACTTTAGCACCTGGGCCGTTCCAGTCGGGTATGACCAAATTTGCCATCGGTGAAGACAAGGGCAGCGCCTGGATGGCAGCGTGGGTTCCGGCCGACCGATTGGGGCGCCCCGAAGATATCACAGGCGCCATGCAATTTTTATGCGGCGCCGGAGGCGCGTATATAACGGGGGCCATACTGCCACTATCAGGCGGAATAAACATTGCCACCGGCCCCTCAATATTTGCAGAGGATTAGCTGATGCGCAGCCTCTCACCCCAAGCGTTTAAAGACTGTGTAGGGCAAACATTTGCCCCCTCACGCTGGTTCCAGATTGATCAATCCCGCATCGATGCTTTTGCGGCCACTACCGATGATAACCAATTCATCCATGTTGATCCAGAGGCCGCCGCACAAACACCGTTTGGAGGAACCATCGCACATGGGTTTTTAACCCTATCGATGCTTTCAGCGATGTATTATGATGTAGTGCCGGCTATAGACGGCGCCGAACTTAGTGTGAATTACGGATTTAATAAGTTGCGCTTTCTGTCGCCTGTGAAAGCCGGGGCTTGGGTGCGTGGACATTTCACTCTGACCACTTTGCGCCAAATTAAAGACGATCAACTTACCAATATCTGGGATGTGAGCGTTGAAATCAAAGGGCAAGAGCGCCCAGCCTTGGTGACCGAATGGATTGGGCAACAATATTTTTAACGCAGCGCCCAAAACCGCCTGTCGCCCGCAGGCATCACAGGGCCTGCTAATAAAAAGGCTAAAAAGGGATTAAATGGCCGAGTCTTACCTAATTCGCCATGCGCAAGCCAGTTTTGGCGCAAATAATTATGATAAATTATCTAGCCTTGGCCATCAAAAAAACCAAAGCTTGGGCAAGGCCTTGGCCGATCAAGACGTTAGCCCGGATCTCTTTTACGCAGGTGATATACAGCGCCACCGCGAAACCTTAGAGTGTATTCAAGCCGGGCTGGGGTAAAAAAAGCCTCTTTATTCTTCATAATGACCTGAATGAGTTTGATTTTACCGCGCTTCTAAACACCCGATTTCGCAAAGGCGTAGCGCCTGCGCTGATGCATAAAGACCGCAAAGTACATTTCAAAACGCTGCGCGACACGGTTTTGGCTTAGCAGCAAAACCAAATCGAAGATCCGCCAGAAAGCTGGGGCGTGTTTTGCACTCGGATCGAAGCGGCACGGCAAGCAATAATGATCGAAGGGCCCAAAACCGTGCTGACTGTCAGCTCTGGAGGGGTGATTGCCCAAATGATCTCCGCGCTATTGCAAACACCCGCCGAACAGCGGATAAAATTGCAACTTCAATTGAAGAATTGGGCGGTCAATCGGTTTATTTTCTCGGCGCGCTCTACCTATCTGCACGGGTTTAATGAAACCCCGCATATCACCGCAGCCACCGAGCCTCTTTTATCTTACAGCTAAGGCTTTCCAGATGACGGATCACACTCCCATTGATACAGATGCAGTGGCGCTGTGGATGACCAATCACATAAAGGAGTTTCAAGGCCCGATATCCGCCATAAAATTCATCCTTGGCCAATCCAACCTATGCGTTAACCGCGCAGTCAGGGCGTTATGTTTTGCGGCGCAAACCGCCCAGTATCTTGCTCAAATCCGCGCATGCGGTTGAGCGCGAATTTCGCGTGCAAAACGCATTCAGCGGCAGCGCGGTTCTGGTAGCCCGAATGTACAGGCTCTGTGAAGACCCCAGCATCAGCGTTTTACGTGATGGATATTATAGATAGCGTGACCTATAACGAGCCGCATCTGCCCTATGCCGCGCGCGACAAACGGCGGGCGATTATTATAGAAATAAACCGCATCTTGGGCGCCATTCACAGCGTTGATTTAAGCGCAACGGAGCTGACCGATTTTGGCCCTGAGAGAAATCATTACCACCGCCAGACTGACCGTTGGACTAAACAATATCGCGCGAGTGAAACCGAAACGCTGCCAGATATGAACGCATTGGCCGCATAGCTTGATCAGAATATGCCTGCAGAAGACGGGCAGCGAAGCTTGGTGCATGGCGATTACCGACTTGATAATATGTTGTTTGCAAAAGACGCGCCCCGCTGCTTAGTAGTCTTGGATTGGTAGCTGTTAACGCTAGGTCATCTCTATGCCGATTTGGCAGGCGTGCTTATGCAATGGTCGATGCCCGTTGGGGCACAAAGGCGCGGCTTGGCAGGGCTTCAACGCAGCGCCAAAGGGTTAATGGAGGGTCAAGAATTTATCGATCTTTACTACGCCCAGCGCGGTTTGGCACAAATCGATCGATTCGAATTCGATCTGGCCTTTTGTTACTTTCGAATAGCCGCTATCTTGCAGGATGTGAAAAAGCGAGCGCTGGAGGGCAATGCCTCTAATCCTGAAAAAGCGATGCAATTAGCCAAACATGTTACGGCATTGGCCAACGTCAGCATCCAGGCCGCACAAGGCTTGTAAATTCTAAACCGCCAATAAATACATAACAGATGACCTCTCAAAGCTCCCCAAGAAGCCCCCTAACCCTTTGTAGCGCCATTTAGGGTTTAGCGTAACCGATTGGCGGATTGATTACTGCCGGCTTGAATTGCCGCTTCAAGGCTTTTTAATGAACCGGCAAGGCATTCCACATGGTGGCCTACACGCAACATTGGTGGATACAGAAATGGGGTTTCCGGGCTGCTTTTCGGATGATCCAGAACGCGCCCGCTATGCCATGACGTTAAACTTATCCGTTAATTTCCTTGGTTTGTCAGAAGGCGATTTGCTGATCACGCAAGGCTGGCGCACCGGCGGCGGACAAAGCACATTTTTTACCGAAGCCAAAGTCACCGATGAAAATCAAACCGTTTTGGCCAGCGCAACAGGCGTGTTTCGCTATCGCAAAAAATTTACGAAAGGCCCAAACCATGGATAAGCCGACATTGCAACATATTGTGCTATCCCAACATCCCGAAGGCCCAGCCAGTGAACAACACTTTCGGCTTGAAACCAAACCCATGCCCGTGCCAGCGCAAGACGACGTTCTGGTTGAACTCGCCTATCTGTCGGTTGATCTCTATGTGCGCGAGCGCATGAATGATGTCAGATCCTATGCAAAGCCAGTTGCCTTGGGCGGCACAGTTGGACGGGTTATCGCGTCGCGCAGCGCCGCTTTTGAAACCGGTGATTACATGATGGGTCCCTTTGGATGGGCCAGCCATGACTGTTGTCCGGCGGCCCATTTGCGCAAACTGGATACAAGCATGGCGCCGATCAGCACGGCGCTGGGGGTTCTGGGCATGCCAGGATTTACTGGCTGGTATGGGTTTGAAAAACTAGGCCGCCCAAAACACGGGGAAACGTTTGTGGTGGCCGCGTCCACGGGGCCAGTTGGATCTATGGTAGAGCAATTGGCAAAAGCCGCAGGCCTGCGCGCCATTGAGATTGCTGAGGGGTAAAAAATGCATTCTGGCCATTGAGCATTTAGGGTCCGAACAATGTTTGGACCATAACGCCTTTGCAACCTCAAAAATCTGCGCGCAGCGCTTAAAAGCGCCTGCCCCGACGAGATAGATATTTGTTTTGAAAATGTTACTAGCAAAGTTCTATAGGCCGTTATGCCTCTAATAAATACCGGCGGACGCATCCCGATCTGCGGATTGATCAGTTGGTATGATGAGGGGGCTTTGGGGGGGCATGCGGCAGGCGGTGACCAGAATAATCTGCCTAAAATTTGGCGCAGCATTTTGGTCAAATGGCTTTCAATCAACGAATTTATAATTTCAAATCACTGGACACTATTTGACGCGTTCTTGGAGGATATTGCGCTGCGGGGGGCGGCGGAAGAGATTTGGTTTTACAAAGATACCACAGAAGGACTTGAAAATGCCCCCAAAGCTTTTATAGGCCTGTTAAATAAGCGGAATTTCAGAAAGCCACTGATCAGGCTTTAGCGCCTTTTTACGGCGCGCCCGCCCATCCATGAAGGTTTTCGTAAATCATCTTGCATAACGCGCTCACATGCTCGGGGTCATCATTGAGGCAAGGAATATAAAGAAAATCTTCGCCACCCGCCCCTTCAAAGCTTTCTTTAATCTCTTCATTGATCTCTTCGAGGGTTTCGATGCAATCGGCAGAAAACGCGGGCGCGATCACCGCGATGTTCTTTTTACCCTCTTCCTCGGCAAGGCGGGCCACCTCTTCCACAGTGTAAGGCTTCAGCCATTCTTCGGGACCAAATTTTGACTGGAAGGTTGTTGTTATTTCCGTATCTTGCCAGCCCAAACGTTCTTTAAGAAGCCGCGTGGTTTTTTGACATTGGCAATGATAGGGATCACCCTCAAGCAAATAACGCCGTGGCACGCCATGATAAGAGCACACCAGAACATCAGGCTTTTTCACCGCCGCCACATAGGCCCGCTCAACCGATTTTGCCAGCGCATCAATATATTCTGGATTATCAAAATAAGGCGCCACTGTACGCGCCGATGGCTGCCATTTCTCCAGCATCAAAGCGCGAAAAAACTGATCATTCGCGGTCGCAGAGGTGGCCCCTGCATAATGAGGGTAGAGCGGAAAAAACAGAATTTTGCTGCAGCCTGCGGCCGTCATTTCTCGCACTTTTGATTGGGTAGAGGGATTGCCATAGCGCATGCAAAAATCCACCATGACCCCCTCGCCATAGCGTTTGTGTAGCTCTGTTTTGATTTTATCGGTTTGATTTCGGGTGATGGTCATCAGCGGGCTTTCATCATCGGCCTCATTCCAAATCGATTTATAAGCCGCGCCTGAACGAAATGGGCGCGAGGTTAGAATGACCAATTGCAACAGCGGCTGCCACAACCAGGGGGAATAATCGATCACCCGCCGATCCGATAAAAATTCTCCCAGATAGCGACGCATTGGCCAGTAATCATAATTATCTGGGGTACCCAAATTGGCCAATAAAATGCCCACTTTTTGCTGTGGTACTTTCGGATGATCTGGTGCGGCATGCACAGGGCAGGCAGCTGGAACCGTGGCGTCAAACATCGTCTATTTCCAATTTTCTAAACATTGAGTGTCAATTAACTCTTCATAACTCTGGGTCAATCTTGCAGCGGCCTTTCAGGCACCTGCAGCGCATCGGACAGCCGCGTTTGCGCCGATCCGGGGCGTAAGGGCTGTTGTTGCGATGCATCTGGTGCCCAACCGGTTAACCAAATCATTTCAAAAAGCACCGGCAAAAGACCTTCAGGATGCGCAAAATGTTCGGCATAGATATCTTGGGCGATTTCAAAAAGCCTGCGTGGGGCAAATTTTTTCAAACGCGCCTGTTGCGCGTTACCTTCGCCCATCGCCCGCAGATCGTGCATGATATGCCACAAATCTTTATATTGAGCGGTAATTTCAAAGCTGTCCACCACGGGCAGCGCCAAGCCTGCGCGCTGCAGCAAGCTTCCCAATTCACGAATTTCTGCCATTGGCAAAACGCGCGGAGACACCCCGCCCATCACGGCAATTTCTGCCTCGGCCAAAGCACTGCGCAACTGAAACAAACTGCGCCCGCCCAATAAAGCCGCCAAAAGCAACCCATCATTGCGCAAAGCGCGGCGACATTGGATCAATTGCCCCAAGGGATCATTTGTCCAATGCAGCGCCAACGCATGCACGATTAAATCGCAGCTATCTGGCGCAAGATGCAAAACATCATCATCTGAAATCACCCGTGCCAGCGGGTAAGCCGCTGCCCATATTTCACGATCTGCAGCAATAATCACCATATCCGTAAAGGGTTTTGTAACCATTTGCAGGCGATCTTGCAGATCTTCAAGAGCTGCAACCTGCAAAAAATCAGGGCGGCTGCGCTGCTGTCTAGCGCGCTGGCGCAAAAGCGCAGGTCGATCAATCAGAGAGGCGGGTACGCTCATATAAGACTCCATAAATGAAACCAACGCGTTTTGAAACCATGTTACGTAGTCTTTATCCGCCCTGCTGTCTGCTTTGCGCTGCGCCCGTGGATCGCGATTTTGGGTTATGTCCGCTCTGTTGGCGCGATATGCCTTTTATTAGCGGGCCCACCTGCATGTTTTGCGGATTGCCCATAGCCGCTGATACGCTTAGCGGACCCACACCCTGCGATTCTTGCTTTCACATCCCGCCGGCATGGGAGGCCGGACGCGCAGCGCTGTTCTATCAACGCAGTGCAAAGGGGTTAATCCTTGCGATGAAGCATGGCGATAGAACTGATTACTTCAAACCGACCGCGTCTTAGCTTTTTGCAGCCTGCGAGGATCTTTTGACCCCTGATACCGATCGTCACAGCCGTGCCTTTGCATTGGCGGCGCTATCTGAACAGAAAATACAATCAGGCGGATTTCTTAGGGCAGCATGTGGCGCGACTGGCCAGTATCTCATATGAGCCGTTTTTGTTGAAGCGCCGCCGCGCAGCAGCCCCGTTAGACACCGCCTCCAGTGCAAAACGCCACGAGCGGATGCAAAACACGATCTCATTGAACCCGGCTCGGGCGCAGGCGCTTTATAACAAACCGGTTTTGATTATTGATGACGTGATGACATCGGGAGCCACGTTAACCGCTGCGGCGCAGGACTGCCGCGCTGGCCAGCCTCAAAAAATTAGCATAGCAATACTGGCGCGTACGCCCAAAAACGATTATTGATAGCCCGTAAGGGATCACTCATATGCAGACCATTGAAATTTACACTACGCCATTTTGCGGCTATTGCTTAGCCGCAAAACGCCTTTTGAAACAAAAAAAGGCACTGTTTCACGAAATCGACCTAAGCAAAAACCCCGATCGGCGCGAAGAAATGCAAAGACGCGCCGAAGGGGGCCGCACGGTGCCTCAGATTTTTATCGGAGAACTGCATATTGGCGGCTGCGACGAGCTTTACCAACTTGAAAAGGCCAAAAAACTAGACACCTTGCTGAACGCGGCATGAAACTGGCGCTTATTCAAATTTGCAGCGAGGATAACCCAACAAAAAACCTAGAGAAAACATGTGTTTTCATTCACCAGGCGGCGCGGGCGGGGGCCGGACTGATAGTAACCCCCGAAGTGACCAATTGCGTGTCTCAAAGCCGCGATCACCAACATCAAGTTTTACAAACAGAAGCTCAAGATCTTACCTTGGCATAGCTGCGCAAGCTAGCAGAACAGGAACGTATCTGGTTGCTAATTAGCTCTTCAGCGTTGGAAAACTCCGGACCGGATGATCGGTTTTCCAACCGATCTTTTCTTAATTAATACGCAGGATCAAATCCAGGCCCGCTATGATCAAAGTTCATATGTTTGCTGTCACCTCATCCAGCAGCGAATTATATAAGAAATCTGATAACTACAAACCAGGCAATCGTGCTGTTATTAAAGCCAAACGCCTCTTAGCACCTTGGGTATGACCATTTGCTACAATCTGCGCTTCCCGCAGCTTTACCGCGATTTGGCCCAGAACGGAGCGCAGCTGATCAGCGTGCTCGCAGCGTTTTCCTGCACCACCGGCCCCGCGCATTGGGAAATATTACTGCGCGCACGGGCGATCGAAACCGGCTACTTTCTATTGGCGGCCGCGCAATCCGGTACGCATTCAATAAGCCAAGGGTCAGCGCGCCGCACATATGGGCATTTTATGTTCATTTCCCCGTAGGAAGAGGTTTTGCTGAATTTAAAATCCGCCCGCGGATTTGGCCTTGTTAATCTCAATCTCGAAAACGTTGACACAGCCCGCAACCGTGTGCAATCGCTACGGGCAGATAACCAATGGACCTTTGCATGAATGATGCTCAAAACCCGCTTGCCATTTTGTTTTTTAGCGAATTGCTGACCGTTGAACAATTGCTGCGTAATCAACTGGCCCGCGCACTGCCCAAAGGTATGGAATTATCTCATTTCTCAGTGCTCAATCAATTGGCGCATATCGGTAATGAACGCACACCGGCGCAATTGGCCAAAAGCTTTCACGTCACGCGCGGCGCAATGACAAACACGCTTAGCAAGCTTGAAATGGCCGGCTATATTCATATCCGCCCAGATTGGGATGATGCGCGCCGTAAATTGGTTACGCTCAGCCCCGCCGGCTCGCAGGCAAGAGACGCCGCGTTCAGCGCGCTCACCCCAATGATACAAGAGATTGTAGAACAAATGGGGGAAGATAAAACCCGCCTCTTGCTGCCAGTTTTGCGAGAGCTGCGCCTGCGGCTTGGAACCGAACCCGAGCTCAAAAAAAATCACCATAATACATAAAACAAAATCAAGATAAGATTAAGCAATAGACGCGGCGCAAAAAATCTTGAAAAGTTTTTTTGTTCACCGGGTTTACAGAACCATTTAAATTTTATATACGAAATATGAATTGGTGACCTAAAGGATGAATAATTGCCTTTAAATAAGTTCAAAGAACAGCACCGTTGAGGGAACATTCGTGAAGACCATCGCATCAGCTATTTTTATGATCGCGCTTTGGCTTTTGTTGTCAGGCATTTACAAGCCGATGCTGGTGGGATTTGGTGTAATCTCGGTGATGCTGGCGTTGTTTATCGTGCGGCGAATGGATCAAGTTGACGGCGATGAATTAACGGTCGCCTTAAACCCAATAAAATTTCTTACCTATTTTATCTGGTTGCTAAGTGAAATTGCCAAATCGAATTGGGCAGTCACCAAAGTTATTTTATCGGGCCAGCCGCCACAACGGCAATATTTTTTTGACATTCCCTATTCTCAATCCACAGATTTGGGACAGACGATCTTTGCCAATTCGATTACCTTAACACCCGGAACGCTGACCGTTAAAACAGAGCAAAGTGGTTTTCAAATCCATGCGCTTGCACATTCGGATAAAGATTTTGAGGCATTAGCCGATATGGATCGCCGCGTCACCGCGATTGAGGTGGGGAGAGCCTAAACATGTTTGAGGTTGCGGCCATCGCCATTTTTATTGCCATGTTGCTGGTACTCATCCGCTTGATCAAAGGCCCTACGCTATATGATCGAGTTTTGGCCGGAAACGCGTTTGGAACGCACACAGTACTGCTAGTAGGCGTGGTCGGATTTTTAACTAGGCGTCCGGATTTCCTGGATATAGCACTGCTATATGCGCTGATCAACTTCGCTGGTACGATCGCAATTTTGAAGTTTTTTAAATATCGCGCAATTGGCGACGCGCTGTGGACGCCCAAGCGACAGGAGCCAAAAAAATGACCTTACCCGCGCTCTTCATTGACATCCTAAGTTGGGCAATGGTACTTGCCGGATCCTTCTTCGTGATTATCGGAGCCATTGGTATTTTGCGCTTTCCCGATTTTTGGTCACGCCTGCATGCCGCCTCAGTGACGGAATCAGCGGGTATGATCTTACTGCTAATCGGGATGGCCCTACAAGCCGGCTGGACGTTGATAGCCTTTAAGCTTGGCGCGATCGGTATTTTCATATTGATCACCGGCCCAACCTCAACCCATGCCGTAGCCAATGCCGCGCTAGTATCCGGGCTGCGTCCACCTAAATTGCCCCAAACCCAATCCCAAAAAGCCGCCGCAAAGGCGTCTAACGAAAACTGAACAGGTGCCGCATAGAAAACTTAATTAATATAGCATTATTCAGCATTTTGGTGATCATCGCTTTGGCGGTAGTGCGTACATATTCTTTGTTTGCTATAGTAGCGCTATCGGGGGTATTTAGCATGATTTCGGCCTTGCTTTTCATTGCGCTTGATGCCGTTGATGTAGCCTTCACCGAAGCGGCCGTGGGCGCTGGAATTTCAACAGTATTGATGCTTAGTACGTTAGCGCTGACGTCGCGCGTTGAAAAAATAAGTAATAAACAAAACTTTGTTCCCTTACTCGCGGTAATTACTACCGGCGCTGCGCTGATTTACGGTACGCTCGACATGCCGAGCTTTGGCGCGCATGATGCGCCGGTTCATACGCATCTTGGCCAAGCATATTTGCATGATATTCCACATGATATTCACGTAGCAAACGCAGTGACCGCGATTTTGGCCAGCTACCGCGGTTATGATACCTTAGGCGAAACCGCAGTTGTATTCGCCGCTGGGATTGGCGTGTTGATGCTGATCAGCGGATTGCGACGACGACAGCGCTCCAAAGATCAAGACGATGACGCACAGAAGGAGTCAGCTGATGCGTGACCATCTTATCCTGCGGGTGATTACCAAGCTTTTAGTAGGCACGATTTTCCTTTTCGCTTTATATGTTCAGTTTCATGGTGATTACTCGCCTGGTGGCGGCTTCCAGGCCGGCGTGATTATGGCCGTTGGGTTTATCATCTACGGATTAGTCTTCAGCTTAAAAAAGGTCAAGCAAGTATTTCCACCTTGGTTGGTGAATAAATTGCTAGCCTTTGGTGTACTCCTTTACGCAGGCACGGGAGTTTACAGCTTGTTAATGGGCTATGCCTATTTGGATTATACCGCGATTGACCCCCAACACCCCTCGCATGGGCAGCATTTAGGAATTTTGATCGTCGAGGCCGGCGTTGGAATTACGGTAACGGGGGTCATGGTGGCAATCTATTACGCCTTTGCGGCCCGCGCACCGATCTTAAACGATGAGGATTGGTAAGATGAATGCGCCAATACTTGAATTTGTGATAGGGCATGCCAATTACTGGCTGTCTATTCTGTTGATGATGACCGGCCTTTACATTGTTATCGCTAAAGGCAATCTAGTAAAAAAAATTGTTGGCCTGAATATTTTTCAAACATCGGTTTTCATGCTTTATATTTCAATAGGAAAAGTCTCTGGTGGCACTGCGCCAATCTTTCCTTTGGATTTGAAAGTTGATTCTGATACGCTTTATTCAAATCCGCTTCCGCATGTGTTAATACTCACTGCGATTGTGGTGGGCGTTGCCACAACATCATTGGGCTTGGCTTTGATTATCCGTATTCGCGAAGAATATAACAATATTGAAGAAGTGCATATTGCCAAAGCCGAAGAAGCCTTGTTTCAATCTGAAATAAAAGCTTCGGATACTGCAATGAAAGAGGCTATTTAATGGCAAATGAAACCGTTCATCATACCGCGATGACGCTCAGCGATCATCTGCCAATCCTAGAAATTCTAGTGCCCTTCATTGCGGCACCCCTGATTGTGTTAATCGGTCGCCGCGATCTGGCTTGGCTGATCGCTTTTATTGCCAGCGTCGCCTCCTTTGTAATCGCGGGAATGCTCTTAAGTCGAGTGATTGATGGATCTGTTATTTCTTATCAACTAGGTGGCTGGGTGCCGCCTTTGGGCATCGAATACCGCGTCGACACGGCCAATGCATTCGTGTTGTTGTTGGTTTCGGGAATCAGCACCTTGGTGTTGCCCTATGCCAAAGCAAGCGTGGTGCGGGAATTGCCCGAAAGCGCGCAGACGCTGTTTTACGCGCTATTTTTGCTTTGCTTCACAGGGCTGCTAGGCGTTGCGATTACAGGTGATGCCTTCAATGTATTTGTGTTTTTAGAAATCTCATCGCTATCTACCTATGTGTTAATCGCGCAGGGAGCGCACCGTGATAAGCGGGCCCTAACGGCCTCGTATAACTACCTGATCATGGGCACGATTGGCGCCACGTTTTTTGTAGTTGGCATTGGATTTCTTTATATGGCCACCGGCACGCTAAATATGGCCGATCTCGCGAATCGCATTGAAAACCAGTATGACAGTCGTACCGTGCGCGCCGCATTTGCTTTCATCATGGTGGGTATAGGGTTGAAAGTGGCAATTTTCCCGTTGCATTTATGGCTGCCCAATGCCTATGTATACGCCCCCTCTGCTGTCACTAGCTTTCTCGCCGCGACAGCGACAAAAGTGGCTATCTATGTGATGCTACGCTTCCTGTTTAGCGTGTTCCAACCGGATTTCCTAGCCGAAGTGCCAACGCTTGATCTTATTATTTATCCTTTTGCAATTTTGGCGATGTTCGCCGCATCTTACACAGCTATTTTACAACGTGATCTCAAGCGCATGCTGGCCTATTCCAGCATCGGGCAAGTGGGATATATGCTTTTGGGTATCGCCCTACTGTCAGAAAGCGGGTTAATGGCAACGATGATTCATCTTTTCAACCATGGCGTCACAAAGGCCGCCTTGTTCATGGGTGTGGGCGTTTATGTGTTGAATGGCCGCGGGTCGTTTTACCATAATTTGCGTGGGCGCGGTAAAACCATGCCTTGGACCAGCGCTGCAATGGTGGTGGCCGGACTGTCCTTAATTGGCGTTCCAGGAACAGCCGGTTTTCTGAGCAAATGGCTTTTGATTGAAGCCGCTTTAGCGCAAGGTATGTGGCCAATCGCTTTGTTGATCGTCGTCTCTTCTTTGCTAGCTGTGATCTATGTGTGGAAATTGATCGAAACACTGTATTTGATGCAACCTGCTGAGGGTCTACAAAATCAAAACGTGCCCTTGATAATGATGATCCCGCTTTGGATTATGGCACTAGCCTGCATTTATTTTGGCTTTAACACTGACATTACGATCAATGCAGCGCGTAACGCTGCGGAAGGTCTTTTGGCCGGATCCGCAGGGATGCGCTAGGAGTATATGGCAATGGAAACATCCTTCGCAATTCTGCTTTCAATGCTGCTGCCTGGCGCAGCTGTTTTTAGCAATATGCTGTTGCGTAATAGCCCCGATCTGCGCGACGGGCTGACATTGGGTGCAGCGATTGCCACCTTCTTGGTGGTGCTAAATATTTTGGCTAATGTGGGCAATACAACTACAGAAATCTTTACCTTCCTGACGGTTATGCCGGGTCTGGAACTGGCCTTCAGTGTTGAACCTTTGGGCTTGATGTTTGCGATTTTGGCCTCAGGGCTATGGATCGTCACGCATATCTATGGCCTTGGCTACATGCGCAGCAATAACGAAGACAACCATGCAAGATTTTTTGCCTGTTTCTCTTTTGCGATTTTTTCGGTGATGGGCATCGCTTTTGCCGCCAATATGTTTACCTTATTTCTATTCTATGAAGCGCTAACGCTGTCAACCTACCCATTGGTGGCGCACAAGGGCAATATGGCTGCGATCAAAGGCGCGCGGACCTATCTGGGAATTTTAATTGGTACGTCCATCGGTTTACAATTGGTGGCGATCATTTGGACCTATGCGGTTGCAGGCACGCTTGATTTCCAAACAGGCGGCATTTTGCAAGGGCTGATCGCCGGCCCCAGCGTTGCTATATTGCTAGCGCTTTACGCTTTTGGAATCGGCAAAGCCGCGCTCATGCCTTTTCATCGCTGGCTACCCGCCGCGATGGTCGCACCGACACCGGTGAGCGCTTTGTTGCACGCCGTTGCCGTTGTAAAAGCCGGCGTCTTCACGATGCTAAAGGTTGGAATCTATATCTTTGGCATCGAGTTTCTGGCGGAAAGCGGCGCCTCAACCTGGTTGATGTGGCTCGCGGCTTTCTCGATTCTTACCGCCTCTGCCATTGCTATGATCAAGGATAATTTAAAGGCGCGGCTAGCTTATTCTACGATCAGCCAGTTGTCTTACATCACGCTGGGCGTGGCATTGGCCAGTTCCATGGGGATATTAGGCGGCGGGCTACATGTGGTCATGCACGCAATGGGTAAAATCACCTTGTTCATGTGCGCCGGCTCGATCTACGTTGCCACCCACCGCACTGAAATCAGCCAAATGACCGGTTTAGGGAGACGTATGCCGATCACTTTTATAGCCTTTTTGATCGGTGCCTTATCGATCATTGGTTTGCCACCTTTAGGCGGATCTTGGAGTAAATGGCTACTGATGGTGGGTACGGTGGATGCCCAACATCTGTTTATACTTGGTGTTTTACTGGTGAGCTCGCTGTTAAACGTGGCGTATTTGCTGCCACTGGTGGCAAAAGGGTTTTTCTTAAGCAATGATACAGATACCGAACTGGCGCAGGTTGAAGAGGCCTCGCCCCTGGTCTGGGGCCCTCCAGCTGCAACCGCCCTTGGTTGCGTGGTGTTGTTTTTCTATGCAGGACATATTCAAGATTTTCTAATGCCGATCGTGGCCACGAATTAAGGAGGCGTAATATGGATCAAAACTATCCCGAAGACACCAGCGGATATAGTCCCCTTGCGAAACTGTTCGTGTTGTTTGCAACTCCTGCTAATTCTAATAAGATTTTTGCCGCGCTTATTGCGTTGTGCCTGTTGCTGTTTTTGTCAGATTTTACCTATAAAAAATATGGCCATTTCCCGATTGAAAAAATTCCTGGATTTTATGGCACCTATGGGTTTGTTATGTTTACAGGGTTGATTTTAGCCGCTAAAGCGCTTCGCTTCTTCATCAAACGCGACGAAGCATATTACGGCGAGAAATCAGTCGATCGCGAAAAATATCCGGCCGATCAATTGCAAACGGGGCAACATAATGAGTGAAGTAATGCCAACGTTTTATCTTTTTGTTCTGGCCGCGCTGGGCGCCAGCCTGTTGTTTAAAGGGTCTATGCGCGCGGCGCTTTTACTACTTGTGCCGGTTCTGGCAGCGCTTCAGATCTGGTCCTTACCCGAAGGAAACCTTTATCAAGTTGAACTATTGGGTCAGCAACTTGAGCTAATGCGGGTAGATAAACTCTCGCGCATCTTTGGGCTTATTTTTTGTATTGCAGCGTTTTTGGGCAATCTCTACGCATGGCATATCAAAGATACTGTACAGCAGATTGCCGCTGTGCTGTATTCTGGCTCGGCGATTGGAGCCGTGTTTGCCGGAGATTTGGTGACGCTGTTTTTTTACTGGGAAGGCACCGCAATTGCATCTGTGTTCTTGATCTGGGCGCGGCGTACTGAGGGTGCGTATCATACCGGGATGCGTTATCTAATTATTCAAATCACCTCGGGTGTGACTTTGCTGGCGGGCACGGCGCTGCTATATCGTGAAACAGGCTCTATCACCTTCGATCAAATGACGCTTGGATCCTTAGCCACCTGGCTGATCTTTTTATCTTTTGGGATAAAATGCGCTTTTCCATTTTTGCACAATTGGTTGCAAGACAGTTACCCCGCCGCCACCATCACCGGCACGGTAATCCTCTCTGCCTTTACCACCAAATTGGCCGTTTATGCTTTAGCCCGCGGTTTTGCCGGCACCGAAATACTGATTTATATCGGCGCCGTGATGACGCTATTTCCAATTTTCTTTGCCGAAATTGAAAACGATCTGCGCCGCGTTCTGGCCTATAGTTTGAACAACCAGCTAGGCTTTATGGTGGTTGGCATTGGTATTGGAACTGAAATGGCGCTGAACGGCACTGCCTCTCACGCATTCGCGCATATTCTTTACAAAGCGCTGTTGTTCATGAGCGTCGGCGCGGTGATGTTGCAAACCGGCACGTCGAAAGCATCAGAGCTGGGCGGTCTCTTCCGTACCATGCCGCGCACGGCCCTGTTTTGCTTGATCGGAGCTGCCTCAATTTCGGCCTTTCCGCTTTTTTCTGGATTTGTCACCAAATCTTTGATCATGGATGAGACCGCAAACGAACATTATCCAATCATCTGGGCTATCTTAGTGTTTGCCTCGGCTGGTGTTTTGTCACATTCAGGAATCAAAATCCCATATTTCACCTTTTTCGGCCATGACAGCGGATTGCGCCCCAAAGAGGCCCCATGGAACATGCAGCTGGCAATGGGGATTACAGCGTTTCTGTGCATTTGCATTGGAGTTTACCCCGATCCGCTCTACGCACTTTTACCATATGACGTGGTCTATAAACCCTACACAACCAATCATGTGATTGCCCAATTGCAATTGTTATGTTTTGCCTTACTGGCTTTTGCGATTCTAATGCGTAGCGGCATCCATCCACCCGAAATACGCGCAGTGAACTTAGATGTCGATTGGATTTATCGGCGCTTGATCCCGATGCTTTACCTGCCGATTGCCGCGTTGATTGGTGTGATTTGGAGCACTTTAAGCGAGGCTGTTTTAAAAAGTATTGGCCAGTTTCGAAAATTGTTATATCGCTGGCACAGCCCGGAAACCGGAATGGCCCGCGTGCGGCCCACTGGTGCTATGGTGGTTTGGGTTGCGATCCTATTGGCGGCGACTTTGATCACTAGTTATTTTTAAAACCGATTAAGGTTCAATCAACTACATGCCCCATGAACACCCCAAGACAAGAGCGTAAGATCACGGCCTGAAATCATAGCAAAAAACTATCCAAGGGTTTTTAAACATGAATCGGATTTGCGCCATGGCAGCGGCACAATTGCCGCGATTAAGACAAAATAAAAACATATTTTATGTGTAAACAACTTCCTAAGCGTTTGTTAAAGCCTTGTTGTTAGAGCTAGGGCTTAAGCAGCTTAAAGTAATTTATAACTTATAAAGTTTCGGAATTTCAGTAAATCTTCTTAAACGAATACGCGCCACAAAATCATTCTGAATAATGTGTCTTTCGGTGTAGAGCTGGGGCTATCCTTGGGCATTTTGACTCCCAATGGCACCCGCAAAACAGCCTTAATCAATATGATCGCAGTGTTGGGAAAGCTAGATGAGGGCCAGATCACGCGAGCCTGCAATATATCCTTTTTTCTGAGATTTATAGGCAGCGTTGTTACCAAACATACGGGCCAGGAAAATGGGCGCTATATCTCCAAATTCTATGAGATGGGTCCAAATTCGTAGAGGCGTTTTGCCGCTGGTTATGCAGTTTAGAAGAACATTTTAACCAACTACTTGGCACTTATTCATCGGGTATGCACGCGATTTACGTTTTCACTAATGCCGGCAATGGATTTTGACATCTATCTGCTCGATGAAGGCATACTCATCAACACGGATGTCAAGTTTAACCGAAAAGCTGGTGAAATCTTGACGGAACGCTTGCAAATCGCCGCCACCGTTGTGGTCTCGCACCAGGCAAAGGTGCTGGAACAATATGCACAGAAAGCCGCCGTGCTTACCGATAGTTCTTTGTATTTCTTTGACAGTTCGGATGACACGAAAGTATTGCATGATTACTACACCCAAAGCACATAAATTTTAGCTATACGCAGAGGTGCCAAGAAGCGCAGGCGCCGCCGGTGATCAGGCAAAGGGCCCAACCCCGCCGCAGAAACGCCGGGCATGCAGGGATAATCCGGCTGATTTGCTTACGCAGGCCGCCGCGAATTCGGGCGAAACACAAGCCACAATGCTGCGCTATGCACGTAGACTTGCCATGCATTATGGCCTTCCTTTTGACACGGATGACGAGGCTGTAGATATATTATGTTGACATAATATAGATCCCTTTCAAATGCCGGCCATGATGCACCGCACGCCTCTGTCTAGACAAGCCTAGCCAGCGCGAACCGAAAAACCGCTACAGGCGCCACCCTCTTCGCCGTCCAAAACCCTAAGAAAGACGCCCCCAAGCCCCCGAATATTTCGCTCTCACCACAGCAAAAATTGCCGCTCGGCACGCCGCATACGCTTCCAAATACAGCCCAGATAAACGAAAAGACTTCAGCGCTGCAAAAAAGGATGGTACGGCGACGGCTGATCCAAAAACTAATCCTCCGCCTAATCATCTTTATTCTGCTGCCTACATTGGCCGCAGGTTATTATTATAGCTTCATTGCAACGCCAATGTATGTAACGTATACGGCCTTCCAAATTACCACGGGGGATAGCACAAATCCAAGCACACCTTACTATGTTTGGAAGAAGTCAATTCGCCACAACGCCCGATGCCATCGCGGTGCAAGCCTACCTACAACCAAAAGAAGAGATGACCCGCCTGCAACTGAGCGGCCTTTGAGTTTTTTGCAACGCTTTTAACAGGCTTAAACGAAAAAGAACCAGCTCAGATGCGAGCGCCGGCGCCACTAGATCAAGTTGTATTCCTGTGTAAGCCTTGCCCAAAAAATACTTTTTTCTGCCATTATATCCGCAATGAGGAACGTTGCCTGTTACAGTAGCACCTCTATATTTGACTGTTACTGTTCAGAAAATAATATGGCAGAGGTTTTCACCGTGACCACCCGTAACGCGGCCTAAACAGATCGAACCCGTTTGACCTTGCCACCCAATCCGATAATTTGATTGCGCAGAATGCGCCATTTAATTGGGCATTTTGATATGACAAGGACATGTGATAAATGTGGCTAGAGTGTATGCCATTTATCCTGCGCCGGCTTACAGGGTTGAAGTTCGATCGTGAAGCAAACTTTCAGCCCCCCTCAAAAAAAGTCGACGTATTAACCAAAATATCGCCTCCCATCAACGAGACCAGTTTTTAGCAGATCGCCAAACCCAACCCTTATGCCCTCGCCGTTTAGGTTTTCCGCTCTCTTTGACGTTGCATGTTGCAATTGGGTAAACTCTCCGAAAACATACTCTCTTTGATCGGGCAGAATACTAACCCCCGTATCGATCACACAGATTTGCAACTTGCAGGGGTGCTTTTTTGCTCTCAACAGCTTCTTCACCCCAACCGCGATATAGCCATGAGATATAAATTTTAAAGCGTTCCCAATAAGATTTATCATAATTTGCCTTATTCGGCCCGGATCGCCGATAAAATCAGTATCGCATGCGTCGTCATAATGCAAAAAAGCGACAAATCGTTGGCTTGTGCTTTATACAATAAGACAGATAACACATAATGAATCACCGCCTCAATCTTAAATTCTCGAGGGCGCAAGGTTAAGCGATCTGCCTCCATCTTTGAGTAATCCAGTACATCTTTCAAAATCACAAAAAGGGCTTCGTTGGAGGTTTTAATTGTGTTTGTAAATAGTTTTGTTCTTCGCCAAGCACCTTCGACGAAAGCAAATCAGCCATCCCAACCACCCCATGCAAGAGCGTGCGGATTTCATGGCTAATATTTGCCAAGAATGGAGCTTTTGCCCGCATATTTGCCTCGGCGGTTTTACGCGCAGTTTTCATAACTGTCTTGTAGCGCATTGCCGCTGCCACATTATGCGCCAAACTAACAATATGATTCAGTGGACCCCCCCTGATCGATCAGGCGCAACATTTGGCCATTCCAAAATTTTATATTTTTTGGTTTCGGCTGCAGTGCTTGCCAGCGCTGCAGCATTATCTGCCACCACTGCGCCGAGCCCCAATAACCAATATCAACAATGCTTTCTTGCGTTACAAAAGATAAAATATCCGAATATGAAACACTTAAGCGCATCGCCCGCAAACCGTCAAAAATTGAAAAATAGGCCAAATTGGCAATCAATAATCGCGAAGATGTATCAAAAACAGCAAAGCCATTTTTAAGTATTTCTAAAGCAAGAGAAAGCCGTTGTTCGGCAATCTGCACTTGTTGCGTATCAGCACCTAAATCAGAGATCACTTGTTCATTTTGGCTGCAAACCGTATCAACTTCAACACTCAGCCCCTCGGCGCGTAGCCCAAGCTTTTGGTTTGCCAACGACAATTCAGCCTGCTTTAAGATCAGCAGGTGCTCTGCACTTAGGCGCGCGCGGCGCTCAGCAATAAGTTGGCGTGCCAAAGTCATCGCTGGAATATCTTGGGAACGATGCAGTCAATCGCAAAAAAATATCCCATGCAATCTTAAAAACTGTTTAAAATCCGCACATCCTGTTTAACAAAAGAGGCTTAGCTTAAGCCGCAATCCGCTCGATGACCAAAGCGATTCCCTGACCACCCCCAATACACATCGTGATCAAGGCGCGTTCTGATTTGGTGCGTTCCAACTCATGCAAAGCTTTTAACACCGAAATCGCGCCAGTTGCGCCAACCGTATGGCCCAGCGCGATCGCGTCACCATTGGGGTTCACTCGCGCCGCATCCAGCCCCAAGGCTTTGTTAAACGCAAAAGCCTGCGCCGCAAAGGCTTCGTTGGCTTCAATCACGTCAAAATCTTCAACGGTCAGGCCAGTTTTCTCCAATAGATTTTGCACCGGCGGTTATAGTCACAATCCCAATCACCTCGGGGCGCACGCCCGCATGCGCATATCCCAAAACCAAAGCTGCGAACGCCATCATTGATCCCCGACGCATTGCCAGCCGTCACCGAACCGTCTTTTTGGAACACCGGGCGCAACCCAGCCAAAACAGCCCCATGCGTCTGTTTGAGGTGTTCATCGCAAATAAAATCCACCTTGTCGCGCTTCACTTTAACCGACATTGAGGAGTGATCTGCTCTTTGAAACGCCCATCACGGATTGCCACAGCCGCGCGGATTTGACTGGTCATCGCAAACGCATCTTGTTCCGCCCTTGAAATATCATGCTCTGCGGCCACATTTTCCGCCGCAACGCCTATATGACCGATGCCAAAAGGACAATTCAGCGCCCCAAGCAATCCTATCTAACGTGCACACATCACCCATTTTTGCCCCCCATCGCTAATGCTGCAAGATAAACGGAGAGCGGCTCATATTTTCTGCGCCGCCAGCCAATCCAAAATCGACATCCCCAGCATCAAAGATTGAATAACCAAAATAATCGCTTGTGCCGCGGATCCGCAAAGTCGGTTCACATTCATTGCCGCTGTCGTTTCAAACACACCGACCTGCAGGGCTGCAACGCGGTTTAAATATATCTTTGAGCTCCATATTGATCACATGACCAAAGGCAACCTGACTAATTTGTGCCCCTCGACCCCAGATTTTTCCAGCGCCGCTTTGCTAACAACCGTTGCCAATTCGATGGGAGAGGTTCCGGCCAACGCCCCACCAAAGGTTCCAATTACGGTGCGCGCGCTGTCTAAAATCACAATCTCCTTCATCTTGCACCTCTGTTATCTATACCGTAATGCTAAAAGCCAAAACGCGACCTGTCAGCCAAAACGTTCCGTCACTTATCATACGGATTCTTGGCTATGGCGCCGCCCGCCGAAAAACCGCAATCTTTGCAAGATCAGCCCTATGCACCCACGTGCCTACGTACCGTAAATAAGCACCTCAAAAACCTTTAAATCCGACATTACGCCTGCCAGAGCAGAAAATTTTCTTGCAAAGCCTTGGCTTTGCCAATGCGCGGCGTTGATGGAAACCACAAACAACGCCGAGAGTTTTCCCAGATCTATCAGCGCATCCAAAACATCCAGACCCAAATGACCATTGGTAAATGTACCCGCGCTGACCACCGTACCATAATACGCGGCCGGCAACGGCAAAGCTTGCAACAAATCCGCTGTAATTAAATCGCGATAGATATTCTTTTGCCACGCAACCTCCAGCATTTCAGACGAAAAATCCAGCGATCAATCAGGCCAATGTCCTGATCCACCAAACAAACGCCCAGCAAGCCGATGCTTGCCCCCAAATCCAAGACAAGCCCCTCAGGATCAAATTTGCCGAAATATAATACCACATGTTAAGGTAATATATAGTCCATATATATCGCAAAGCTCTGATCATACTCGAGCGCATAAAGCGCCTTGTTTTCTTCTGGGCCGCACAGGGCATATGCCGCTTCTAAATCAAGATCTTTTTCACTCATCCAGTGAGTGCAGCAGGCCAGTTATGAAAAATCAAGAAAAATTATCAAAGCCGCTTGCAGACTCTGCGCGAACATGGGAAAATAATCCATGCAGAAACATCTTTTTTCATTCGGACATGGATATACAGCGCAAGCGCTTTCACGCGTGCTTCCCAAAGCAGATTGGGCCATTACCGGCACCACGCGCAAGCCTGACAAACAAGAGCAGATGCGCCAAGACAGCGTTACCCCCTTGCTTTGGGACAGCCCCGATATAAACGCTGCTTTGACGCACGCAGACGCGGTTTTAATTTCAGCCGGACCCGATGCGCAGGGGGATCCGGTTCTGGAACGGTTTTCGGCTTTCTTCCAACAACAGGGTCATAAATTGGATTGGCTAGGCTACTTATCCACCACCGGCGTCTATGGCGATCATGCGGGCAAATGGGTCGATGAAACCACGCCCCTTACGCCGTCGACCCGCCGTGGCCAACTGCGA
>JACLAD010007637.1_pt1 | contig 35015 bp, 32 predicted proteins | sample 8027901 | NCBI WGS metagenome assembly JACLAD01 (sample SAMN15725071, study PRJNA655200) | protist metagenome | isolation source: fluorescence activated cell sorting (FACS) single amplified genomes of... | place: Spain: Blaines Bay Microbial Observatory, Mediterranean Sea | collected 2016-07-05 | reverse complement strand
GATGATCGCGGTTTCGACGTGATCGTTGTTGAGCAGCCAGCGCAGCGTCTCGCGCTTCTGGCGGCTCTTCACCGGCACCTTGAACGCAGTGATGTCCTTGTTGGTCGTCGCCGCCCGGCTGACCTCGATCCGCTTCGGATTGTTGAGGAACTTCTTGGCCAGCTTCTCGATCGGCGGCGGCATGGTCGCCGAGAAAAGCATCGTCTGCCGCGCTTCGGGAAGCTTCGAACAGATGAACTCGATATCGGGGATGAAGCCCATGTCGAGCATGCGGTCGGCTTCGTCGACGACCAGCAGTTCGCAGCCATTGAGCAGGATCTTGCCGCGCTCGAACAGGTCCATCAGGCGGCCCGGCGTCGCGATCAGCACATCGACGCCGTCGTTCAACGCCTTGACCTGGTCGCCCATCTGCACGCCACCAATCAGTAGCGCGAGCTTGAGATCGTGGTTCTTACCGTACTTCTCGAAATTCTCCGCAACCTGCGCGGCGAGCTCGCGCGTCGGAGATCAGCGAACGCGGCATCAGCGCGCGGCGCCGGCCGCTGGCCATGATGTCGATCATCGGCAGGACGAAACTGGCGGTCTTGCCGGTCCCGGTCTGCGCGATCCCGATGATGTCCTTCATCATCAGGACCGGCGGAATCGCCTCGCGCTGGATGTCGGTCGGCTGTGTATAGCCGGCTTCGCTTACTGCCTTGAGCAAGTCTTCGGAAAGGCCGAGATCGGCGAAAGTCATGCGGTTCGAAACTGTCCCTGGAACAAAGGCCGACTAAATCGTCACGCGTCCGCGACATCGGCTGCGCGCGCCCTTCGCCGGAAATCGAGGAAAAGTCAAGAAATCGCCGGAGCCCGGCACTCGGCTAGTCGGTCACGGCCACCAGCCGATGGAAATCGGAGACGCGGCATTTCGCCCCGGCGCGTGACATCAAACGATCGCGGCCTACGCACAGCTTCCCGTCATCGTTCCGTTCGACATAGAAGCCGAGATAGAAATCGCGCGGGCTGCAGGCCTTCTCCAGCTCGGCAGAAATGATCTGACGGTTACGCATATACATGACTAGGCGGCTGCCACGATCGGCCACTCCGACAATCTCGGCGGCCGATACGCAATCGCCATGCGGACGCTCGGTCATGCGGACCGGTGCCTGTCGGGGCAGTTCCGCCGTGAACCCGCGACGCATGGCGCTCGGCTGCGGGCTGATGCGCAGGATCACGCGACGCTCGATCCGGACTTGGTTCGCCATCGGAACCGAACGCGGATCGAAGAAACCGCGCCAATCGATGCTGCGCGAGGAAAGGGTCGCATCCGCCGCCTCGTTCTCGACCGGCGCATGGCGCACCGTCGTATCGCCCGCATCGGCTTGCGGAGAACCCAGGGCAATCAACAGAGAAACGAGAGGCGACAGTAGAGACATCGGGCTGCGTTACGGCTCCTGAGCGACGGCTCGATAAGGGCAGAAAACTGTATGTGTCGTCATTGCCGCCCTGCGCTTGAATGCGGGCTTAATTGTTCTGCAGCGCTTGGCAAGTGGTGCAATGCCGTGCGCGAATGTGGCATACGGCCCGCGATGACCGATACGGAAACCTTCTACCGCGAGGCTGTCGCCCTGCTGGGATCGCGCGGCTTCACGCGCGATGCCGATACAATGGAGCCATGGCTGACCGACTGGCGCGGACGCTATACGGGCACGGCGCTTGGGCTTGCCTCGCCCACCTCGACGGTCGAAGTCGCACAATTCGTGGAGCTTTGTGCGAACCATCGGGTCCCGATCGTTCCTCAGGGTGGCAACAGCGGCATGTCTGGCGGCGCGACGCCCGCTCCGGATGGGACTTCGGTGATCCTGTCGCTACGCCGGATGGCGAAGATCCGGTCATTCGACCACGCTTCGGAGCAAATCACTTGCGATGCCGGGGTATTGCTCCAAACGCTTCATGAGACGGCTGCGGAGAAAGGACTGCGCTTTCCGCTGACGCTAGGGGGCAAGGGCTCGGCGACGATCGGCGGCCTGATCTCGACCAATGCCGGGGGCACGCAGGTGCTGCGGCACGGGACGATGCGGGCACAGGTGCTCGGGCTGGAGGCGGTCCTCGCCGACGGAAGCGTTTTCTCCAATCTCCTTCCGCTCAAGAAGGACAATCGCGGCTTCGATCTCAAGCAGATGCTGATCGGATCCGAAGGCACGCTGGGCATCGTGACCGCCGCCACGCTGCGGTTACTGCCCGACATCGCTGACCGCCGGGTGGTCTGGGTTGGCCTGGAAAACCTGACCCAGGCACGCGCACTGCTGCGCCATTGCGAGGCCGCTGCTGGCGCAGCTCTCGAAGGGTTCGAAGTCCTCCCCGCCCATTGCCTCGACGCAGTGCTCGATTATCTGCCCGATGCGCGCGCGCCGCTGACATCGCCCCACCCCTGGTATGCACTGATCGAACTGGTGGCCTTGCGCGGTGCGACCGATCGCCTGAACCAATTGACCGAGACGGTGTTCACCGAGGCGATGGAACGCGCATTGCTGGCCGACGCGGTGATCGCATCTAGCGAACAGCAGGCCGAACACTTCTGGCAGTTGCGCGAAAGCATCTCACCTGCCGAACGCGCGATCGGTCCGGCAATGCAGCATGATATCTCCGTTCCGGTCGATCGGATGCCCGAGTTCGTCGATAGCGTTTCACCCGAGATCGAGCATGCGTTTCCCGGAACGCTCGCGCTCGGCTTCGGCCACCTTGGCGACGGCAACATCCATTATCACGTCCTCGCGCCCGCAGGTGCGATCCCCGGCGACTGGGAAGCGGGCGACGGCAAGGCCATCAGCGCGATGGTCCACGACCGGGTTGCAGAGTTCGGCGGATCGATCAGCGCCGAACACGGAATCGGCCAGATGAAGCGCGACGAACTGGGCCGGCTGGGCGATCCCGTGGCGCTGGGAATGATGCGCGCGGTAAAGCAGGCACTCGATCCGCAGGGGATACTCAATCCCGGGAAACTCGTGCCGCTTGCGCCTTCCGCGGCGAGCACGTAAAGCCCGCGCTTCGCGCGCATGTCCTTTGCCGGGCGTGCTGCTCAATCCAATCGAATTTCGGAGAAATCCATGGCCAGCGCGCCGCAGCCCAACCTGCCCCTGTTCTTCAACGACCTGATGCCGCTCAACAGCAAGGACCATGCGAACTATCGCTCGCGTCCGATGACCAAGGCGCCATGGCTCGCCAAGCAGCATGCCGTGCCGCTTACGGTCGACGAATTCGTCCAGGCCCAGCGCGACATGCCGATCGTTTTCTCGACCGGTCCCGAAGCGGTTCCGCTGGCACTGATGGGCCTCAACGACGGGGTGAACACCTTTGTCGACGAAGAAGGGACCGTGACCGAGCAGGTTTATATCCCCGCCTACGTCCGCCGCTACCCCTTCATGCTTGCCCGTCTCAAGCAGGACAGCGACGAACTGTCGCTGTGCTTCGACCCGACCGCCGAGAACATCGGCGAATTCGATGACGGCCAGCCGCTGTTCGAGAACGGTGAAGCCAGCGAAGGAACCAAGCAGATCCTCGAATTCTGCGAGCAGTTCGAACATGCCGGCCAGCGCACGCAGAACTTCATGAAGGAACTGAAGGATCACGACCTGCTGATGGATGGCGAGATCTCGATCACGCAGCAGGGCAATGAGAAGCCCTTCGTCTATCGCGGTTTCCAGATGATCAACCAGGACAAGCTGCGCGAACTGCGCGGCGACCAGCTTCGCAAGTGGACCGAAAACGGCCTCCTGCCGCTGATCTGGGCGCAGATCTTCTCAATGGACATGATGCGCACGATCTTCGGTCGCCAGCTGCAACAGGGCAAGGTTCCCCTGCCCGATGCCGCGACCGCCGGTGTTCCGACTGCATAATCACTCAGGCAGGGCTGCGCGGTTCTCGAATGTGCGCGCAGCCCTGCACCTCCCCCTGCGCGCGCTAGTCGCGGGCGCGATGCTGCCGGTTGCCCTTCCCGGCCTACCCGCGCAGGCTGCGCAAGCTTCTGCGGAAGCCCGCGAGCCCCACCCTCTCGAGATATTCCAGAATAGCGAGGACCGGCTGTTTCGCGTCGGTTATCGCTTGGCCACCGCCAATGCGGCTTTCTGTCCGCAAACGGTGCCGGTTGCCGGGCTGATGATCCATGACGCGGAAAGCTATGGGGACCCGGAGGCCGTGCGCAAACTGTTCGGCCTGGACGGCGACATCGGCATCCAGGCGGTCGCACCAGGCTCGCCCGCGGCCAAGGCAGGCTTAAGCCAGAACGATACGCTCTTGGCCCTCGATGGCCAGAGAATCGCACCGCATTGGCAGAGGACCGAACCGCGCTGGCAGCGAGTGTTCGCGCTGCGCGATGCGATCGATGCTGCACTGGCACGCGGCTCGCTCGAACTGACCTGGCAAAATTTCGACGGCATCGAACGAACCGCGGTTATCGAGGGCATTCCTGCCTGCCCTACCCGGTTCGAACTCGTCGATTCCAAGGCCAGCGCTGCAGCGGATGGCGAAAGGGTGCTGGTCGGCGAGCGCTTTCCCGGATTGGCCTATGACGAGTCCGCCTTTGCTGCCGCGATCGCGCATGAAATGGCGCACAACATAATGCGCCATCCCCAGACGTTCAGGAAGGTCGGCTGGAAGCGCAAGCTGGTTCGCCTGTCGGAACGTGATGCCGACCGCCTCATGCCCTGGCTGCTGCACAATGCGGGGTACGATCCGTGCGCGGCGGTCGCCTTCATGCGCGAATGGGGACCTAAGCACGGTGGCTGGATCTTCCGCAAACGCACGCACGACGGTTGGGATGAACGCGTCGAATTCATCGAGGCGGAACTGCACAAGCTCGAGGCCGCGGTCGCCGCCCATCCCGAAGGCCTTGCCGACTGGGCCAGCGGCTTCACTCCAGAATTGTACGTAAGCGACGGGTAAATTGAAATAATCGGTCGCTCTCATAGGTCGGGTTCAGAGCACCCTTGATTGCCGGAATACATCTGGCAGGGGGAAACAGACTGCAAGATGGAGAGCCAGGTGACCAAGATCGTTCCAGTCGTACTCTGTGGAGGAAGTGGAACCCGTCTCTGGCCTCGCAGCCGGGCAGCCAAACCCAAACCTTTCATTCCGCTGTTGGGCGACGAGACGCTTTATCAGGCGACACTCCGACGCTGTTCGGACCGCGACAGGTTCGCTCCTCCCATGGTGGTGATCGGAGAAAAGCACCTCGAATTCGCCAAGCCGCAGGCGGCGCAAATCGCCCCCGACGCGCAATTCGTGGTCGAACCCATGGGCCGCAACACCGCACCGGCGATTGCTTTGGCCGCGCTGGCGCTGGACGAAAACGACGTGATGCTAGTCTGCCCGAGCGATCATCACATCGTGGACACGCAGGCTTTCCAGGACGCGGCCCTAGCTGCCGGCAAGCTGGCCGGCGACGACTGGCTCGTCGCCTTCGGAATAGCGGCAACGGCGCCCGAAACCGGCTATGGCTATATCCGCCGGGGCGATCCGCTGGGCGAAGGGCACCAAGTGCACAGCTTTGTCGAGAAGCCCGATCTCGAAACCGCGCTCGGCTTCCTCGCGCAAGGTAGCTATGCCTGGAACGGCGGTATCTTTGCGTTCCGCGCCGGTTTCTTCCTCTCCGAACTGACCAAATACCGATCCGACATGGCCGCAGCGGCACGGGCGGCCTTCGAGCAGCGCGATCCGGAAAGCGAAGACATTCGTCCGGCGGCCGCGCAATTCGGCACGATTGCGTCCGAATCGGTCGACTATGCACTGATGGAAAACACCGATCGCGCGGCCATGGTCGATGTCTCGATGGGCTGGTCGGATATCGGCAATTGGGACGCTCTGCTGCTACAGCGCAAATCGCCCGATGCGGACAATGTGATTGTCGGTCCCGGGGAAATCATCGGCGCAAGCGGTTCGATGATCGACAGCGATGGTCCCCATGTCACCTTGATCGGCGCGGACGACATTGTAGTCGTCGTCGACCGAGACGATGTGCTCGTGACATCGCGCAACGCGGTTCAGAGGGTCGGCGAAGCCAGCCGGTGCAAGAAGCCATGATGCGCAAGCTGCCCACCCAATTCGTCGACAAGGTCTGGGGTGTCGACCGCCTGCCGCCCCCCTTCCCGCACCCGTCTGACCAGGCGATCGGCGAAGTGTGGTTCGAGCCACCCGCCGAACTCGACCAATTGCTGGTCAAATACATATTCGCCAGTGAACGCCTTTCGGTGCAGGCGCATCCCGATGATGCGCAGGCGCAGGCGATGGGCCTGGGGACCAACGGCAAAAGCGAATGCTGGGTCATCACCCATGCCCAGCCCGGCGCCACGATCGCCGTCGGCTTTCACGAACAGATCGACGCTGGAACGATGCGCGAAGCCGCGCTCGACGGGAGTATCGTCGATCTGCTGGTGTGGCACGAGGTGCAGCCTGGCGACGCCTTTTACATCCCCGCGGGCACCGTCCACGCTATCGGCGGCGGGGTCAGCCTGATCGAGGTTCAGCAGAACAGCGACGTCACCTTCCGACTGTTCGATTATGGCCGACCGCGGGAATTGCACCTCGATCAAGGTGTCGAGGTATCCGAAACCGGACCCTACCCATCCCGCCTGCGCAATCGCATGGATAGCGATAGCGGTTTGCTGGTGGATGGTCCGCATTTCCGGCTGCACTATTGGCGCTGTGGGAGTACGGCCGATTTTCCGACCCTCAAACCGGGCGATGCCTTGGTCATTCCCTATTCGGGCACAGTGAGCGTTGACGGCGAAGATCTGGCCGTCGGCGAATGCGGGCTAGTCTCCGAACCTTGTAAATCGGACCTTGTTGGCGACGCCTTGCTGTTGATCGCGCAGCCCGCCTGACGCCGGGCGGGCGGCCTGACCATCGTCGTTTCAGCGACAAACCGTTACCCGATGGCGACCGACCGCCTCTTGAAATCCACGCGCGCCCCGCCCATTTTCAGCGTGTCGGGCGACGCTTCCCCTCATGGCTCGTCCGGCAATGCACGCAAGTGCATTTCCTCCCTGAACCTTGGCCACCCCGCGCGATCCGCGTGGGGTGGTTTTTTGTGTGACGCCTATTCGGCGGCTTGCGCCATTCGCTCGCCGCGCCCCATCGAACCGACCTCGGTGCCCAGCATACGGACCAGTCCGCCAAGAAGCTTGACGATTGCCCCAGCGCGAGCACTCGGCTGGTCGAGCCGCGCATCGAGATAGGTGCTACGGCACACCTCGATTTGCAATGCATGGATCCCGCGTGTGGTCTGGCCGTACCGGTCGAGCACATAGCCCCCCGAATAGGGCCGGTTGTGCGCCACCCCGCGTCCGTGGTTGGCCAGGTAGCGAATAGCGAGATCGACCAGACCGGGGTCGCACGAGGCGCCAAACCGGTCGCCGATAACGAATTCGGCCGGTCGATCCTGCGGATGGCTTTTTCGCAGTGGAGGCATCGAATGCAAGTCCACGAGCAAGGCCACGCCCCAGCGATCGCGCAACCGCTCCAGCTCGCGGCCGAGCGCCGCATGGTAGGGGGTGTAGATGCCTGCGATCCAGTCCTCGAGCTGTGCTTTCTCCAGCGGCCGTCGCCAGATTTCGCCCATGCCCGGGATCCGGCGGGGGACCAGCCCTAGCCCATTACGCGACCGCCTGTTGGCGAGCGAATGGCGCACCGGACGCATGCTGGCGCCGCGCACCATGCCCCAATCGATATCCTCGACCGAACGATTGAGATCGATCATCGCGCGTGGCGCTTCCGCGACCATCAGGCTTGTTTGCGTTTCGGCCGCGACCGGCTTGGCTACCAGATCGATATAACGATCCTCGAGCCGCAATTGGGCTTCATCGCTGTCGCGCAACGCAGAAAGGACTTCTGGGGGATAGCAGCGGCCCGCATGCGGAACAGATATGAGTACCGGCATGCTGTCACATGGCATACGCCACAAGGAATAGGATGGCCCCGCGACGCCGGGAATGACGCCGCCCTGCTCGGGCTCTCCCGCCCCCATCGGGTCTGTCGTGGACGTATCCATCTCGCCATGCTCGGGATGTCGTCGCGGTTAGGCAAGCCCAGAATTGCTACGAGCGGCCATCATCCTTCCTTAACTGACTTGCAGCAATCTGCAGCCTGGGCGCACCGGCGCGCAACCGTTCCGCAATGATACGCTGTGCACATTACCGGGTCTCGCTACATGCTTTTTTAAAGCGCCCGCGTTACGCAAACGGCATGACGGATTACCCCACCCAGCGAATCCTGCTCGCCGAAGACGACGACGCGATGCGCGTCTATCTCGAACGGGCACTCGTCAACGCCGGCTATGCGGTGGATGCGGTGGATCGCGGCACGGATGCGCTGCCGCTGCTGGAAAGCGGCGATTACGAATTGCTGCTCTCCGATATCGTCATGCCCGAGATGGACGGGATCGAGCTCGCGCAGCGCTGCAACGAACTCAGCCCGCACACGAAAGTCATGTTCATCACCGGTTTTGCCGCCGTTACGCTGAAGGCCAGTCGCGAACAGCCCAATGCCAAGGTGCTGTCCAAACCCTTCCACCTGCGCGACCTCGTGATGGAGGTCGAACGCGTGCTGGAAGACCGTGTGAGCATGCAATTGTAAAACTGCGAAATAGGGTCTTGCGCGGCTCCGGGAGCCCCGCTATTGGGCCCGCCTGCCCCGCGAAAGGGGCACTCGATGGTGCGGGCGTATAGCTCAGTGGTAGAGCACTATGTTGACATCGTAGGGGTCCCAAGTTCGAACCTTGGTACGCCCACCATCGAAGCGCTCGAGTACAATTTAATTGGATCAGTTTACTGACGGTTGTAGTCTCGCTGCTTGCGATCAAGCGCTGGCAGCGATCGACGCAATAGCATGCTTTTCGTCTGCGACGGGCTAGTAGCGTATTCTCGACGGTTCATACCTAGTTCTGTTTGAGATTCTGGGAAGTTTGCGGTAAATTGCTACTGACCGAATATCGAAGCTAAACCAGTGGAATAACACCCTGTGTTGAAGAAAGGCCGTCATGCGCAGCCGGTGTGGAAACGGCTCAAGAAGGTCCGCAAGGCGGGGGCAAAGATCCTGTTCGAAGGCGCGCAGGGCGTGCTGCTCGACATCGATCACGGCACCTATCCCTTCGTCACCAGCTCGAACACGGTCAGCGGCACCGCCGCGGCGGGCAGCGGGCTGGGACCGAACAGCACGGGATTCGTTCTGGGAATCGTGAAGGCCTACACCACCCGCGTGGGCAGCGGCCCGTTCCCGACCGAGCTCGATGACGAGATCGGTAAGGGCATTGGCGAGCGCGGCCACGAATTCGGTACCGTCACCGGCCGCCAGCGGCGCGTCGGCTGGTTCGATGCCGTGCTGGTGCGCCAGACCTGCGCCATCAGCGGTGTCACCGGGATCGCCTTGACCAAGATCGACGTGCTCGACGGGCTCGATGAGGTGAAGATCTGCACCGGCTACCGCCTGCGCGGACAGGTATATGATTATTTCCCCAGCCACTCGGCCGACCAGGCGGCGGTCGAGCCGATCTACGAGACGATGGAAGGCTGGAAGGAATCGACCGCCAGCGCACGCAGCTATGCCGATCTGCCCGCCAATGCGGTGAAATACATCCAGCGCGTGCAGGAACTGATCGAAACGCCGGTGGCGCTGGTTTCGACCAGCCCCGAGCGCGACGATACTATCCTGATGCGCGACCCGTTCATGGATTGATTGCAAATGCGCGCTATGGTGATCGGCATCATGCGCGCATTTCTCGGTTTCTGGGCGATTCTCTGTACCGCGCTGCTTCCCGCGGGGGCGGCACAGGCGCAGCAGGCGCGCGCGGGCGAACGCGCCGACTTCCTCCTGATCGACAAGTCCGATCGCCGGTTATGGGTCTATCAGGACGGGAAGGTGATCCGCTCCTACTCGGGCCTGCCTCGCTAGCATGATCAAAGAGGGTTGCGATCGACATTCGGATGTTTTAAGTGCTCAGATGAATACAGGCGTGGCTAGCACCTCGGACTGATGTGCTGGTGAAGAAACTGAGTTCACAATGGAGAACAAGATGATTGCGAAGAAGATTCTCATTTCGGCTTCGGCTGCTGCCATGGCGTTCGCGCCGGTTGCTGCTTCGGCTGCTCCGGTTGCCGTCGAGCGTTCGTCGGCTTCGGCTAAAGACACCTCGGAACTGGGCGGCGCTGGCCTGATCATCGCCATCCTGGCGGGCATCGCTGTGGTTGCCGGCGTCATCATCGCTGCCGATGACGATGATGATGCACCTGTTAGCCCTTAAGATCGACACTTGATCAACCTGAAGAGCCGGTCGCGGAGGTTTGCTCCGCGGCCGGTTTTTTCGTGCGCGCTACAAGAGCACTCCCCGAGTCGCACGCCTCGGATTGAGCGCAGGAGTGAATCGGTGAGGCACCCACTACCAACGCGATTCGTCGGCAATCCTATTCACGGGGGCACTGCGGTCGAACCCAAGCCGCGTCTCTTGCCCTCACCCCTCGCTCTGCTATGGCGCGCGCAACACTTATCGAACGAACAGGAAACCCATGGCGAAGATCAAGGTTGCGAACCCGATCGTCGAGCTCGACGGCGACGAAATGACGAAAATCATCTGGCAGTGGATCCGCGAGCGGCTGATCCTGCCCTATCTCGACGTCGACCTTAAGTATTACGATCTCTCGATCGAGAAGCGCGACGAGACCGAGGACCAGATCACCGTCGATGCCGCCAATGCGATCAAGCAGTATGGCGTCGGCGTGAAGTGCGCCACCATCACGCCCGACGAAGCGCGCGTCGAGGAATTCGACCTCAAGAAGATGTGGGTGAGCCCCAACGGCACGATCCGCAACATCCTCGGTGGCGTGGTCTTCCGCGAGCCGATCGTCATCGACAACGTACCCCGGCTGGTGCCGGGCTGGACCGACCCGATCGTCGTCGGCCGTCACGCCTTCGGTGACCAGTACCGCGCCAAGGATACGCTGATCCCGGGCGCCGGCAAGCTGCGTCTCGTCTTCGAAGGCGAGAATGGCGAGAACATCGATCTCGATGTCTACGAGTTCCAGAGCTCGGGCGTCGCCATGGCGATGTACAACCTCGACGACAGCATCCGCGACTTTGCGCGCGCCTGCATGAACTACGGTCTCGACCGTGGCTGGCCGGTGTATCTGTCGACCAAGAACACCATCCTCAAGAAGTACGACGGCCGCTTCAAGGACCTGTTCCAAGAAGTGTTCGACAACGAATTCAAGGAGAAGTTCGCAGAAGCGAAGATCACCTACGAACACCGCCTGATCGACGACATGGTCGCCGCGGCGCTCAAGTGGAGCGGCAAGTTCGTCTGGGCCTGCAAGAACTACGATGGCGACGTGCAGTCGGACGTGGTGGCGCAGGGCTTTGGCTCGCTCGGTCTGATGACCAGCGTGCTGATGACGCCCGATGGCAAGACCGTGGAAGCCGAAGCGGCGCACGGCACCGTCACCCGCCACTATCGCCAGCACCAGGAAGGCAAGGCGACCAGCACCAATCCGATCGCCAGCATCTTCGCCTGGACCCGCGGCCTGATCTATCGCGGCCGGTTCGACGACACGCCCGATGTGGTCAAGTTCGCCGAAACGCTCGAGCGCGTCTGCATCAAGACCGTCGAGAGCGGCAAGATGACCAAGGACCTCGCGCTGCTCATCGGCCCCGACCAGAGCTGGATGACCACCGAACAGTTCTTCGAGGCGATCGTCGAGAACCTCGAGAAGGAAATGGCCAACTGGGCCTGAAACCTTCATCCGACTTCGTCATTGCCTAGGCAGTGACGCTCGAGACCGGGATCGGCGTAGCGCCGGTTCCGGTCTTGTCGTATCGGGATCCGCAAAAGACGGGGAATGCATGGCCAGACCGCCACAGAAGAAGCGCGTAACCAAACGCAAGGGTACCGAGAAGTTCGGCCAGCGCCGGCTCGAGGTGCGCAATGCGATGATCAAGGACATCCCCGGGATCGCGCATCTTGTACGCCGGGTTTACGAGGACATGCCCGCCTATACGCACGGCGAGATCCGCGGGCAGATCAACAATTTCAAGGAAGGCTGTTTCGTCGCGCTGCTCGACGACGAGGTGGTCGGCTATTGCGCCACCATGCAACTCGCCGAAGCGCTGGCTTTTCAGCCGCACGACTGGGACGAGATCACCGGCAACGGCTACGGCAGCCGCCACGATCCGACCGGCGACTGGCTCTATGGCTATGAGATGTGCGTGGACCCGAAAGTGCGGGGTGTCCGCATCGGCCGGCGTCTCTACGAAGAGCGCCGGGCCTTGGCGGAGGAGAAGGATCTCACCGGCATCGTCTTCGCGGGCCGCATGCCAAACTACCGCCGCTTCCGCCGCCGGGTCGACGGGCCGGAAGACTATCTCGACAAGGTCGTCGAGGGGAAGCTGCACGATCCGGTGCTGCGCTTCCAACTGGCCAACGGGTTCGAACCCGAACGCATCATGGATGGTTACCTGCCCGAGGACAAAGCCTCGATGGCGAACGCCGTGATGATGGTCTGGCGCAACCCCTATGTCGAACGCGACCAGCCGGTGAAGAAGCGGCTCCCGCGCGGGGTGGAAGCGGTGCGCGTTGCCACCTGCCAGCTGCAGGCGCGCCAGGTCGCCGATTATGACGAGTTCATGCGCGCGGTGCAGTATTTCGTCGATGTGGCAAGCGATTACGAGGCGGACTTCATCGTCTTTCCCGAACTGTTCACGCTTATGCTGCTGAGCTTCGAAGAGAAGGAACTCTCCCCCGTCGAGGCAATCGAGCGCCTGTCCGAATACACCCCGCGTCTGCGCCGTGACATTTCCGAGATGGCGATGCGCTACAACATCAACATCATCGCCGGTTCGCATCCGACGCGGATGGAGGACGGCGACATCCACAATGTCGCCTACGTCTGCCTGCGCGACGGCGCAGTGCATGCGCAGGAGAAGATCCACCCTACCCCCAACGAACGCTATTGGTGGAACATCAAGGGCGGCGACAAGGTCGAGGTGATCCAGACCGACTGCGGTCCGATCGGGGTGCAGATCTGTTACGACAGCGAATTCCCCGAGCTGTCGCGGCGCCTCGCCGACGAAGGGGCGCGGATCATTTTCGTGCCGTTCTGCACCGATAGCCGCCAGGGTTATCTGCGCGTGCGCTATTGCGGGCAGGCACGCGCGATCGAGAACCAGTGCTTCGTCGTGCTCAGCGGCAATGTCGGCAATCTGCCCAATGTCGCGAACATGGACATCCAGTATGCGCAAAGCTGCATCCTCACGCCCTGCGACTTCCCCTTCGCCCGCGACGGCATCGCCGCCGAAGCCAGCGAGAATGTCGAGACGCTGACGATCAGCGACATCAACCTAGCAGATCTCAGCTGGGCCCGCGCCGAAGGCACCGTGCGCAATCTCGCCGACCGCCGTTTCGACCTCTACCGAATCGAGTGGGATGAGGACGGCAAGCATCCCGGCAAGCCGCGCCCGCGTCGCGAGCCGCTCGGGCCAGCGCATCCGGGTGGGGGGTAAACTAATACGGACATCCTTCACCAAGAGGTTGTGCCCCCAACATGCGATATAAAACCAAATTGACTTTACTGAAAAATTCTCTTCCAAAGATCAATTCACGAACATTCAATGCAGAAATCCTGAACGCATTTCTTGTGTAACCAAAGTAAATTGAAGGTTCCATGGGCCTGTCGATCCAATCTGTCACCCCAGATACCTTCGTACAATCACCAATTAAATTTATAGGACCTTTTCAATCACATCCGACGCCCCAAGAAGCGCAAGGGAATAGTCATACGCATCCCCCGCCCGATGCTGTTCAGTCATCTCTTGAGGGGCTAGAGAGCCAGTGATATCAGCTTAGCCGCTGTAGGGACGAAAACTCTCCCGCCCACAAAACGCAGCCGCGACATAGGCAGAACCAAAACGAAGTGCGAAGACCCAAACGCGGAAGCTGCTGCTCCATTCGATGCAGGCGCAGGCCAAGTTTGCCATGCAATATAACTTTTCACGGGATCGATAGGTGTCAAAAATTGAATTGGAACTTCTGGAAGACGGGGACGCCGTCAAGTCCATGGAAATTACCCGTCTACGCGCGAGTATTGGATTACTTACTACTGACATCGCGGCCCTATTCTTATCGTTTATTGTTGCAACGTACGTCTACCCGTTTGAGCTGGCGAGCAGAAGTCTAGACTTTGCGTTGAACCAAGCACTCATGATTTCACCTATCTTTTTTATCACTGCGCTCCTGACGAACTCCTACCTATTTTCGATTGTTGCTCGCCTGACAGCAAGTATTGGCAAGTTTATAAACTGCATCATAATTGCGGTGGCGATTTTCTTTTTTGTAACATTCGTGACGAAGTCCACGGCTGAAATTAGTCGGATTGTATTTCTTAGTGCTACACTTCTATTTCTACTTTCGGGGTCAGTGATAAGAATTTTCCTGACTAAGCTACTAAAAGGTGAAGCAGGATCATCTTTGGAGAACGTGTTGATCGTCAGCGCCGGGGGCCCAAGCCTCCATGTGCCTGGAGCGATAGTTTTTGACGCTGCAACAGAGGGCTTCCAGCCCGACATGGACGATCCCCACGCATTGCATCGCATCGGGACTTACCTCAAAAACATGGACCGAATAATTGTGAGTTGTGCAGACCGGGACCGCCCCATTTGGGCTCCTGTGCTGCGAGCTGCGGGCAAGGAAGGCGAATTCGTTTCAGAAGCTCTAAGAAATTTGGGCGCATTCGAAATCAGGCATAACGAAGAATTCACTTCAATTGTAGTATCCAAGAGGCCCCTTAGCCTCAACCAACGCATTCAGAAGAGAGTATTTGATATAATTGTCTCCCTCGGTTTGCTCTTACTCTTATCACCCCTCCTTCTCCTCGTTTCGTTCTTAATAAAATTTGAAGACAGTGGTCCTGTGCTCTTTTTTCAGAGACGAGTGGGTCAGCACAACAAATTTTTCAAGATCATGAAGTTCCGCTCCATGAGGGTCGAGTCCTCGGATGAAGATGCCAACAAGCTCACCCGTAGGAACGACGACCGCGTGACACGGATTGGCAGATTCATCCGGAAAACAAGCATAGACGAACTACCACAGCTTTTGAATGTATTGCGAGGGGAGATGAGTTTAGTGGGGCCCCGCCCGCACGCGATCGGAGCACGCGCCGGCACTCGTCTATACTGGCATGTTGATGAGCGATACTGGTATCGCCACGCGCTAAAGCCCGGTCTCACGGGCTTGGCTCAAATCCGGGGCTTTCGAGGAGCAACAGAAACCGAGGAAGACTTGTCGAACCGCTTGCGGTCCGATTTGGAATATTTAACAGATTGGAATATTTTGAAGGACCTAAAAATTGTCATCCTCACAGTGGGCGTATTGATCCACAGCCAAGCCTTCTAAAATTCAACGCTTCAGGACTCGTCGTGAAAAATGCTCTACCGCCGGTTAGGTCTGCTAAATTTTATCAAATTTTGCACCACGCTCTTTATAATATCAACCGCCATTATATTTGGGGGCGGTCCAAATAATTTGAATTTTGGATTTTCACTATTATTCGCATCCGCCTCCGCCTTAGTTTTTCTTACGGCCTTATCTCGCGATATACACTTATTCAGTAGAGCCCCTCTTCTGTTAAATTGCGCGATAGGATCAATTGTTCTTTTGCCACTGATACAGCTGATCCCCTTACCTCCTGAAGTCTGGCAATCCATACCTGGGCACACGAACTACCTAGAAGTCCGCCAATCCGTGGGCCTTTCGAACAAATGGTACCCAGCCACACTAGATCCGCAGGCAACATTGGAGACGTTTCTTTTCTTAGTCCCACCTGTCGCCATCTTTATTGGCACTTTCACTCTACCCCGGATTTACCGCAATTATCTACTCATCGTGATAGCCTCGCTTGCCCTCATATCCATCATCATTGGTTCTATCCAAGTGGTCACCGACGGGGCATTGATGAATTTCTACAACTCCTCTCACCGTCGCTTCTTGCTTGGGTTTTTTGCAAATCGCAATCACCAAGCAATCTTCCTCGTTCTTGCATTTTGCATAATAATGTCGAAAGTTCGAGAATCGCAAAGCCGGGACACCCGCATACTTATCACAGAACTTACAGTGGTGATCGTATTTATTGTGTCAGTTATTGCAACTTTCTCACGATCCGGATTTATTCTACTCCTTTTGGCCCTTTCATCTCATTTGATCACAAGGGAGTCTTTCCGAGTGCGCTTTCCTTGGGGTAATAAAGTGATGAGAAAGCGAAACCTATTAGTAGGCCTTTTAATCCTATCTTCGATGACAGCGGCAATTTTCCTTTTTGACAACCCTTTACTTGATGAATCGCTTGCGAGATTCCGCGCAACGGACGATCCCCGTTTTCTTTTTTGGCCAAAGGTGACAAAATTAGCGCTTGATTTTTTGCCGCTCGGCAGCGGTCTCGGAACCTTTGTTCCGCTGTACGCATCTTATGAGCAGCTAGAAGACATCACACCATTTTATCTAAATCACGCTCACAATGATTATCTTGAACTTTTGATCGAAGCGGGTGTGTTGGGGTCGGTTGTGCTCGGCCTCTTCCTCTGGGCAAATTTTCTAGGCGTTAAGAGATTGGGCGGGCATCCGGAGCGATCTGTCTTGCTCCTGCTCTTCATGGTGCCGCTTGCGGTGGTTTTGCATTCGTTCGTCGACTACCCCATCCGAACCCAGGCAGTCGCGTGTACGCTGAGCGTCGTTCTCGCCGACATAGCACACCGCATTTGGATACCGAGCCGCTAGCTCAGTCGCATCGGAACCCTCCTGACTAGTTAGCCTTGTAACTTCAGGTCCGGCTGCTAGTGCAGCGCTGACGGACGGAGAATCGATGAAACTCAACCAATTTTGCATGGCAGCCCCGCTGCTCCTCGGTGCGTGCGCAACGCCAGGAACGCTTCCGACTGGAGAGGCGGCATATGCTGTGATACCCGAAGTGACCCGCTCAACTGGTCCGGATCTCTACCAGATCGGCCCCCTCGACGTCCTGAAGATCAGCGTTTTTCAGGAGCCGGACCTTTCGCTCGAGGAGGCTCCCGTAGATGCGGGTGGGAACATCGTATTTCCACTCATTGGCCAAGTTCGCGCAGCAGGAAAAACGAGCATCCAGTTGGGGGAAGATATAGCCGAAAGGCTAGAAGCTAGATATCTCGTCGATCCACAAGTGAACGTGATCGTTTCGCGCTCGGCGTCGCAAAAGATCACGGTGGAAGGGGCCGTCAAATCGCCCGGGGTTTTTGAGATTGAGGGTCCAACAAGTTTGCTTCAGGCGATCGCACTGTCGCAGGGACCGACCGAAACTGCCAGGCTTGGCGAGATAATTATTTTTCGCGAGAAAGAAGATGGCACCTACGGCGCCCGATTTAATCTATCTCGGATTAGACGAGGCCAAGAGCCAAACCCAGTTATATTGAGTGGTGATATAGTTGTTGTTGGAAATTCTTTTGCCAAACAAGTGTTTAGAGACTTCCTGCAACTTTCACCCCTACTCTCGACCGTTTTCATTCGGCTAAACTAGTAATACGAAATCAAGGCTGAATTTCATGTCTACCAATGCGACGATCGTAGAGCACGAGAGTGTTTCAAATTCTAGTGGTGGCCGTCCTCCGGTTGGGCAGGATTACGGAACGGGACGTGCCGGCTTGCTGTTCGGCATCATTGATGTCCAGTCCATACTGGCAGCGAGCTATCGTTCGAGATTCATCATAGCGAGTATTTTAGCCGCTGCGCTTGCCGCGGGTATCATCGTTACGCTCTTGATGACACCTCAGTACCTTGCGACAGCAACAGTGCAAATCGACCAAGAGGCTGCCAAGGTTCTTGGGACTGAAGAAAGCGCGGCATCTGCTTCGATTGCTGACAGTGATCGCTTCCTTCAAACGCAACTGGACGTAGTTAGGAGCAGAACAGTCGCCGTCCGCGTCGCAGAAGATCTTTCATTGTTCCCGGGTACCGAATTCTTGGAGAGAATGGGGGCGAATGGCGATCTCGAAGGCAACTCGATTTTATCCGCAGATGAAATTCTTCGGGAAGAGGTCTTGCGAACCCTTTCGGAAAATCTGTCGGTATCGCTGCCTCTCCGCTCGAGGATCATGACGATTGCTTTCACGTCTCCAGATCCGGTCCTTGCCGAAGAGGTCGCGAATAGCTTCGCTGAAAATTACATCCGCAGTAATCTCGAGCGGAAGTTTGAGACATCGGCTTACGCGAGGGAATTTCTGCGCAGCCAACTGGATGAATCCGTTGCCAAGCTTGCTGAATCTGAGCAGCGGGCGCTCGATTATGCGCGGGCAACCCGTTTGGTCGATACCTCCAATAGTGGGAGTTCAGACGATCCGTCTGGGGGGCCGAAGTCCTTGACTGTCGCAAGTCTAGTCCAATTGAACCGCAGCCTGGGAGATGCAGTTGATCGACGGATAAGTGCTCAAGAGGAATGGGAGCAAATCAGCGGCGCACCACTGTTGAGCATCGCTCCTGTCCTTGAAAACCAAGCAATTCAGAGGCTTCTCGAGGAGAGGGCAAAGGTTGAGGCCGCCTACAATGAACAGCTTCAAACGCGGAAAAGCGATTTCCCAAGTGTCCGGCGACTGAGAGCCCAGCTCGCGGAGCTTGATGCGCAGATTACTGAAATAGCCAGCGGGATCAGAAGCGGCATTCGATCGAAGTACCTGAGTGCTCAGCAACAGGAGCAAGCTCTTGAGCAGAAGATTGGAGAGCTCAAGTCTGAAGCGCTTGAAGATCAATCAAAATCGGTCGAACTCGGTATCCTGCAGCGCCAGGTGGCGACAAACAGAGAGGCATATGACCTTCTCCTTCAGCGTTATAGCGAACTGAATGCAGAGGCTGGCGCACAAACGAACAATGTCACTTTGCTAGACCTCGCCACCACTCCAGACGTGCCATATTCCCCCCAACCTTTGTTCAATCTGATGATCGCGCTTGGCTTAGGCGTTGTGATCGCCGCCAGCGTTGTCCTCGTAAGAGAACAGGTTTTTGATCGTGTGCGCACGCTGGCAGACGTTCGCGAAAAGCTACGCAGGCATCCCTTGGGAGCGATTCCATTGGCAAAGGACGGGGAAGTTGATGCTTCTGAAGCGGCTCAGGATACAAAAACAGACATTGCAGAAGCTTACGCGAGCGTCCGCGCATCGTTACTTTTGTCAACCAGTCATGGATTGCCTAAGAGTATAATGTTCACTAGCGCAACAGGCTCCGAAGGGAAATCGACTAGCTGTTTCGCCATTGCGCTTGCATTAGGTCGGATTGGAAAAAAGGTGCTCATAATGGACCTTGACCTTCGACGCCCACAACAACACCGATTTTTTGAGGCACGGAGTGAGGGTGGCATGGCCGATGTCCTCACTTCGAATCTCGATATCGAAAGCGTAACGCACGAAAGTTCCTTTACCAACATTAGTTATATTACCAGCGGTGCAATCCCGCCCAACCCGACCGAATTATTGTCTTCTGGAAATCTCTTGCACGTCCTCAGTCAATTGCAGCAGCGGTATGACGTAGTACTTATCGACGCGCCCCCGGTGCTGGCGCTGGCCGACGCTCTGGAAATTTCAAGTTCCGTCGAAGCTACAATCTTCGTCATTGAGTCTAGTAAGAATACGACGCACGCGTTGCAAAACGCATTGCAGAGAGTGAGTGATGCTTCCAACATGATGCTTGGCGTGCTGCTGACGAAGTTTGACGCTAAGCAATCAGGCTATGCGTACGACTATACATATCACTACCAATACGAAGAATCGAAGTGATGTCATTGCGGTCACAGAATTTTGTAAGGTCAGCAGTAGGCGTCTTTCTCTGCTTTATTCTACTTTTAGCATTTTATATTGCGAAAAAAGGCTTGGAAAAGGAGCGCTTGATTGAGGAGCTTTCGAAGAAAGCACTTGTTGCCAATCTTTCTCAAGCCGATTCGCCAGCTCTTCCCGCTCCATTTTCTTTGAAAGAGACGCGTGGGTTTGTCGCTACGTCACCTCTTCACCAGCCATCGTTGAATATTCTCTACTACCTGTGCGCTGCAGAACGTTGCGATATTGATGAGGAGAAATTAGTCGCCGCCCTGCGTGAGCTAGGCTGGAGATCCACCCCTGCCGTGCAGAATAGCCTAGCCGCCGCTGTTGCCAAGGAAGACGTAAAAACTGCGCTGCAGGACCTGGACGCCCTCCTGCGAAGAGGTCAGTTTACAGAGCAAGGCATCCGATCCCTTCAGTCGATTGAACTAATCGACGAAGGGCGCAATCGAATTGTAGATTTGATTTTGGATTCTCCGCCATGGATGGATCTGTACTTGAGAGACCGCGGTTTCGCGGAGACAGAAAATGGCCGATCAGCACGGCTTGAGTTGCTTGGTCAGGCCTCTGCACGTGGAGCGAGCATTGGCGAAGAAATTCTTATATCAAACTCGAGAAGCATGGTTCAATTCGGGGATCCAGATAGGGCATGGGATGTTTTTTCAAGCGAAATCCAAAAAACGCTTCCAAGTAACCACCTCGCGTTCGACCCTGATTTTGAGTCATACCGCAACGCAATTGCAAGGGGTGAACCCGAGTGGCCATTTGGATGGAGACTTTCTGAAAGCCCGGGAACAAGTCAAACTCTCGGCCGCGAAGGCCTCAAATTTCGATGGAACGGCATGGGCAATCCAATCTTCCTCGCACAACGCGTGAATACCGAGGGCCAACTGGATGGGCGAGTGCTAGTTTCGCTTCGAGATGAAAGTCAGGTCCGTGATGTCGGACCTCACCTGCGCTTGTATGTACAATGCCTGGATGGAGGCCCTGTCTTTCGCACACGGGGTAAACCGGTTCAGGGTGGAGATATCGACTTTGAATGGGAATTGAACCGCGAATGCACGTTCATCGATCTGCAAATCAGGGGCTTGGGCCCAATTGGAACTCGATCGCTCGATTTTGAGTTTCAAAGGGTCTATGCACCTAGGCTGGATCGCAGTCCAACGCCTTAGAGTCCATCGCATGTTTGATAGTACGGCGGCACTCAAGAAAGTAAGATAAGGAATTGAAAATTGAATGAGCCACCAAAGGTAATTGCCGAGATTGGCTGCAATCACAAAGGTGATATGAAGATCGCAAAAGAAATGATTGCGACTGCTGCGATTTTTTGCAAAGCTGACTACGTAAAATTTCAGAAGAGAAACAATCGCGAGCTTTTGCCGCCTGAGCAATATAATTCACCCCATCCGAATCCTGTGAATAGCTACGGTGAAACTTATGGCGCACACCGAGAATTCCTAGAATTCTCTGTAGACGAGCATAAAGAGTTGATGGATTACTGTAATGGCATGGGGATTGGATATTCCACATCGGTCTGGGATGTCACCTCGGCTCGCGAGATGGCTGCGCTCAACCCCGAATTCCTCAAGGTCCCGTCGGCGTCCAACCTCCACTGGGACATGCTTACCGTCCTGTGTGAGGAATTCAGCGGCAAGATCCAGCTGTCGCTGGGTATGACCACGCAGGATGAAGAGGAACAGATCGTCAGCTTCTTCGAAGAGAAGAAGCGCGCGAAGGATCTGCTGCTCTACGCCTGCACTTCCGGCTACCCGGTCGAGTTCGACGATATCTGCCTGCTCGAGATCACGCGTCTCAAGGAACGCTTCGGCGATCGTGTCCAGGCTATCGGATTCTCGGGGCACCACCTCGGGATTGCGGCAGACATCGCCGCGATCACGCTCGGCGCGACATGGGTCGAACGCCATTTCACTCTGGATCGGACCTGGAAGGGTACCGATCACTCCGCATCGCTTGAAGCCGACGGCATGCGCAGGCTGGTGCGTGACATTCGAAATGTCTCGAAATCGCTGAAGTGCAAGGAAAGCGAGCTGCTGCCCGTCGAAATCGAGACGCGCAAGAAGCTGAAGTGGCAGCCGACCGTTTCGGCGTGAGGCGACGGTAGTATGGCTTCCCCTTCGGAATTCTCATGGCCAGTGGACGCCGCATCGACCGATGAAATGCGGCGTGCACTGACCGACGATGGAATCTTGCTGGTACGCGATGTTCTTTCGGCGGACGAAATCGCCAAACTGCGCGAGATCGTGACGTCGCATCTGACGGCTTCCGGAAGGCGGTTGAGTCTTGGCAAGACTCAGCCGAATGCGAGTTTGCAAGTCCCCGAACTGTCGTTCCTTTTTGCGCATCCGAAGATCGTCGAAATCATGTCGCGGTTGCTGGGTAGCGACAATGTCGTCTTCACCGGACATTGCGACATACACATGAACATGCTGTCGGGTTGGCACAAGGACAGCGGGGAAACCGTTCCCGGCGGTTATTTCAAAGGCGATTACATGGACGCAGAAGATTGCCGGGTCTACAAGGTCGCGATCTACCTTCAAGATACCGGAGAACGCGACTCCTTTTCCGCACGGCTAGGTTCGCATCGCAAAGCCGATCTGACCAGCGGCGAGTTGGTCAAGGCATACAGCAGGCGCGGAGACCTGGTGATTTTCGATGTTCGGCTCTCGCATACGGGGCAATTGCCCGATCTCGTCGAGAAGACGTTGAAAGCGGCCAGTCTCGGATTGAATTGCGGCAGCCGGGACAAGGAAGACAACCGGGCCGTCTCCGCCCTGAAGCAGGCCTACTGGAAGCTCATGGGTCGAAGAAACCGCCTTTCGACTTTCTTTACTTATGGTGCGGACAACCGCTTCACGGAAGACTTCGCTTCCGCGAACATGAATCGGCAGAATAGACAGGGTGCGAACGCCGAAGGGCTTTTTTCCGGCGATTTGATCGCAGGCCTTGCCGATCGAGACGTGAAGGTCGCCGAGGTGGTTCGCACATCTGCGAAGACGACGTCCTGACTCCGGATCCAAAAGCTTATTTCGATGTTTGGTGAAGTCCTCCTACCAACACTCCTGCTCATCGGCTTGACTGCGGTCTTCGTCAAAATCGTTTGGCATTTTCCGCCCGCCATATTGATGGCGAACGCGGCATATTCGGCCATCACCAAGACCGCGAGCACGCTCTATCTCGAACTCAATGAAACCTATCTGATCGAGACGGCAGTCTTTTCCGGACCCTCGGGAGCGACGGTAAGGCAGCTCTTCTATAACGGACTGATTTTCGGAACCGCCATCTTCGTGGTTTATTGGCTGGTCTTTCTCAGGGCCGATCATGGCAACGGCATCCGCCGACAGCCCACAATATTCATACCGTCGGCCATGCAGTCGCGTTGGGCACTCGTGATTGCGACGGGATTGCTCGGCGTACAGTTCGTAAACGTGCTGGCTTCACCAAGTATTCCACTATTTACCGACAATACCCGCCAACTGTTCTGGACCTACCATATCAGGGTTCCCTTGCTGCGTGATGCCATGGGCGTCCTGGTCATGTTCGTACCGTGCGTCGCATCCTACCTTCTCGGCGTCGCTTTTCTCCGCAACGACAAGAAGCAGAAGATTCTCACCGGCGGTCTCATCCTAACCTATCTTTTCTTCCTCATCCTCACCGGGCAGAAATTCAACGGGCTAGTGGTGGGCTTGCTCATTTCCGTCGCACCGTTCTTCGTCGTAGCGCGGTACGGCGGGATTCAATTCAATCTGGGAAAACTGGCCATCTTTTCGTCTGTCACATTGACGTTCATGTTAATGATCAGCCTCGTCGATTTCGATACGAGAGGGATCAGCCAAGAACGTGGTGGTATTCTGGGTGGCCTGGCCTATCGAGCATACGCACTCCAGGGCGGCGTCTATTACACGGCCGATCTTCTCGCCATGTCGGGCGACAGTCGAGGAGATATGGGCATGCTGTTGGGCGATATGGAGCTCGTCATTCGCGCGCTGGCTCCACCCCAGTTGGCGGAAGGCTACATCCGCGGCGGGATCAATCTCGCCGGATCCCTGCCTGGCACCGCTCTGATGGTTGGCGGTATCTTCGGCGCGATACTCATCTGCATGTTCTTCGGCTTGGTTTTCGGGATGGTCATCGCCACTTTCACAAACCGCATACTCCTGGGGCGACCTCTCGATATGTTTCTGCTCGCCTACCTCTACCTTTGGTGCAACACGATCTACGCACAGGGTAGCTTCGACGAGATGCTGAGTCCCAAATTCGCCATCTTCGCGGCTCTGTTACTGATCTCCGGGCTTGTCTTCTCCCCCCGCCGCGAAAGTCAGGTCAGTCATTCACGACGGACGAACCCGCGCACCACCTGAGCGGTCAGATCCCATCAATGCGCAACGCGATCTTCAGCAGGAAATGCGCTACTCCGGCCTGGACGAGTAACCCAAGGGCCGAGCCCAGAAAAAGCCCCTCGATCCCCAGATCCAGACCATAGCGCAGGACGAAAGCCAGATTGCATGCCGCGCCGATGATAGCGGCAAAACCGAACGCCGTGGTCCGGCTCACGCCGATCGACAGCCAATAGGTGCGCATGGATAGGCAGTAGGAAAGACTCATCAGCAAGCCGGTCGCTATCCAACTCCATTCGAGCCGATACTCGAGCTGCAGAACCAGTGGAGCGACGAGGTTTCCGAGCGAAACCGCTACAAAGAACAGCGCGGTAATGACCAGAGCAGGCAAGAAGCTCTGATCTATCTTGCGTCGACCTTCCGCGATTCGACCCGCGGCGAACTCCCGTAGAATGGTCGGCCTGCGGGACTCGTAAAGCATCGTCAGCAACATGGTCAGCGCGACCAAGACCTGACCGAGGACGGTGTAGATCGCCAATTCACGGATCGAAAGGGCATCCTCGGCGAGCCAGCGGCCCGAATAGTTTACAATCCACTGGACACTGGAAAAGATCACCGTGCCGACGCTGTATTTGAGGCCGGTTAGCAGATACTGCGACGAAGGAGCTTGGAAAAGTGATCGATTGGTCAGTGCGGCAAACGCAATACTCGAAAGCTGCGCTCCGCTGTAACCCAGGACGGCAGCAAGGAATGGCTGAATACCTCCCCGGTAGGCGAGCAGAAAGATCACGATCGCGCCGGCTCCGGACAGCGCCCCGTAAATGAGGAATGGGATCGCCCGATCCCTAAGGCGCAGCATCAGTCCAAAGAACTGATTGGCCAGGAATAGCAGCGACGCGACGAACAGGATCGCCAGGAAAGCCGGATTTCCCAGTGTCAACGGGTCGTCGACACCTTCCATCCACAGGGCGAATGCGATCAGCCCTCCTATGATCACCACACCGGCCGAACCGGCAAGGAGGCAAGCCATCTGGTATCGTTCGCGCTCGCACTCGTCGGCGATGTCGAACGATATCCTGCCGATCGAAAGATGAGCATTGAGCGACATAAGCGGAATGAGAAGCGCAAATAGGCTGATGAAGAGGCCGAAACGGTACACATCGTCTGCACCGCCCAGAATTGTCACTCCGATCAGTAGAAAAAGCTGACCGGTCTTTTGCATGATATTGGAGCTGAAAAACGCCAGGAAACGGCGTTGAGCCGGTCCCGCAACCTTTTCAAGCATGCTCTTCACGGCCATTGGACACGCCTCGTATACCGATGCGATCTGACTAGTCCTGCAGGAATGAGCCGATCTGGCCAAGATTGGCCCGAGTGATCGCCCAGATTTCCTCCTGCTTCGCCGCGATCGATGCCCGAATTCCGCTCTCGGCACCTTCGAAACCCTTGACGAAAGAGACAATCCTCTCAGCCAGATCCTCGTCATGAACATCTGCACCCCATTCCGGGTGCCCGACGTCCTCGAGAAAATAGGCGAGCTTGGGGTGGGAGATAATCGAGAAGATCGCGTTCCCACAACCGAAAGGTATCATCTGAGCATGGCCCCGCATGCCGATGGTCAGGGGCATGGATTTGTAGAATTTCACGATCTCTTCCGGAGAATCGAGATTGAGGCGCTTGTACTCGGCTGTGATCCCTTCACGGTGCAGGAACTCGATCATGGGATCGTCATCCCAGGCATGGACCGCCGCAACGAATTTGAAGCCCTTCTCGGTCAGCGTCTTGAGCGCCGTCGCTATTCGGCCCAGGATCGCCTCTTCCTCGAGTCCGAAACGTTCGGAGCGCCTGTCGAAAGCCAGATTGAGAGCAATTGTCTTGGCCGGCCGCTCCACCTCATGCATCGCCGCAGGATAGTATCGGTTGAGAACCGTGGTCATGCAAGGCTGGTAGGTGAGTTTGCCGTGAAGACCCTCGGGCAAATGTTTCTTCAGACCGGCAATACTGCCGTGATTTCGCAATCCGATGAAACGGGCTTTCTCGACCGTACTGGTCACATGACCGCCGAATACCGGCGGAAAGCCGTTTGCTCCGCGAAACTGATTGTAGCCCACGCCGAACAGGATCAACGGCGGCTTCAGGGCCTCCAGATCGTCCTTGGCGATCTTCCATTGCCAACCGGATTCATTGTTTGGATTCGTGTCGGCGATGAACAGCCCGCCGCCACCAACGAGAATCCCCTTTGCCTTCTCGTTGATGCGTGCGACATCGCTCTTGGTTACCATTTCCCGCAATTGGGTCAGGCGCCAGTCGAAGGGCTGGATCTCTTGGTCGAATAGCCGCTCTACGGCATCGAACAGAACGGTATCGCCAGCGTTGTTGCGCGGCATATGAACACCGAAGTGCTCGATATACCCCCCCGCCGCATTGAGCCTTGCATTATGCGCAGCGACCCTGCCCCGACGGACGACAAACCTGCCGAAGCGTATCGTGGCCGGAACGATGTCCGCTCGATCGTAGGAGATGCGATGCCTGAGGCGCTTTGCCAGGCTGCCGACAACACTTGTTATCACGTTTGTTCCCTATTCTGAACTTGCGGACTTCCGGGAAACGCGATTGCGTCCCGCATTCGTCCGTTCATGCGGCAGGCGAGATGCTATCGCCGCACATCGATACCATTTCCACTCCCGAAGCCCGTAACAATGTTTCTACGCTTCGATCGCCGCGATAGGCGTGTTCTTGGTAATAATCCGCCCCGAAATCCACACACCTCAGGTCCGGACGCATCAACTTGAGCGTAACGAGCCCGGTGCAACACGTCCCGACAATCGTCCCGGCCTCGAGTTCGCCGGCCATGGCCTCCAGACTTCGCGCGTCTGTAACTATTTCATGGGGAGGCAGCAATTCCCCGATAAGTCCGGCATCGCTATGTGGATGCGGCTTCACGAGCAAGCGCTTGAAGTTCTGTGCGATCAGCCAATCCCGGAATGCCTCGGCAATCGCCGGCACCCGCTCGGCGGGCATCCACTGAGCAAGACCTGTCAGAGGTATCATGGCGACCTCAGGGTCGCCTTGGCGCTGGACGTCCGACCCTGGGAAATCGATAATCTCGACTTTCTCGGGAGGAGCCTTGAATCCATGCGACGCAAAGCTCAAGACACGGTCGACCTCTGGTTCGAACGCACCGGAAAGGTGTGTTTCCGGATGGCGGTAACGCAAACTCAGCAGGCGGGCGAGTATCGGCTTGACCCGCCAGCGCCATCCTGCCCGGTTACCGGTCCCTATATCCTGGAAATTCATGAGGCCTTCGGCGACTACGTCCACCTCGATCGAAGGCCTACTCTCGGCCATCGCAAGAAGATGCGAGGCGATCAGATTGTCGTTGTTGACGATGTAAATCCGCTTCAGGCCGCCGGCCCCTTCGATCCGATGCAAGAGGCGCGCGCTTTCGCGGTAATAGTCGATGAACTTTCGTTGGCCGAGCAAGTCATTGGCAGGTTTGCTCGGGTAGGGAATGAATCGCCTACACTGCGCAGCCCAGTCAGGTATGTGAGGCCTGACCATGATGAGCGCCGTCTCGCCGAGCGCGACGCCTCGCGCACGCATATCGGCGAACGCGAGCGCGCACGAGATCGGGTTGTTCAGAAAGGCAACCGTCGTGATCATTGGCAGGAAAAGGCCGTCAGGCAGGTCAGAATGCGATGCTCGGCTTTCCTTCCAGATATTCCGGTGAGTCCACACCGAAATGTGAAAGCACGCTAGGCACGAAATCCAATGTCGACACGGTTTCGCGCGGTTTCACGGGATCGGCGTTGTCGTTGGCGTTTTTCGGATTGAAGACGAGCAATGTGCCTTCGGGCTTGTGTTGCGACGTGCAGTTGACGCCGTCCTCATGCACCATCCGGGCGAGTCCGAGTTCCTCGATACTGAAAGAACGGTTTCCGATCAGCGCTTTGCCTTTACCTTCGTAATCGTCGAACTGGGTATAGAAGTGGAAGAAGCCATTGTCCTTTTCATCCCAGGTCATCGGCATGAGCGGGCGATCGTCCTTTTCGATACGATGGCCATCGATTTCGAAGCTGGCGAGCGCCTTGCGCAGCCTTTCGCGCGGCTCTTCGTCCGGGACCACGACTCCGAGGCAGGGAACCATGGCAGGTCGGAAGACCCATTCATCCTGCGTGAGTCCGAGAGCGTTCATGAACTTCTCGAGCGACTTGATCGTCAGAAAATCGTCGGCATGTTCGCACGGAATGGCGCCCTGCCCCATGCTCGTACCGATCACGAGGGTATATTCAGGATTGTCTTCGACGAAGCCGAGGACTTTCCCGAGGACCTTGTCGAACATGTCCATGGCAGCGAGAATCTCCTCGCGATAGGTCGCGATCCACTCTTGGGTGATGGTGAGATTTTCGTAGTCTTCTGGGAACATTGCCCCCCAATACCTATGCATGGCCGCAGCAACGTTGTTCGAATAGACGGTCGCAAAATCAGGTTTCGATTTCTCAAGCTGCTTTACGAAAGCATCGGCCATCAGCATCGACTGATAATTTCGACGGCGGATCTTGCGTTTGCCGTTGATTTTCTCGCTCGCGAGCTGACGGGCCCCCTCGAAAAGCGTGTCGAAACGGATGCCCAGCGCCGGGAAGCTCTTCGCGGCCGAACCAAGCAGTTGTACCGGAAGGCGGTCGGACACGTTACGCGCCGATTCACGGGTCATGGTGATGTTCAACTGCTGGAACGGCAGCAGCTCTTTCGGGTGCGCGAACACTTCGTGAGCGAAGAAATCCGTCACGTAGAAGGAATATTCCTTCGCATCATCCGGAAGGTTGTTGCTGTGCAGCGAGCCGAACACTCCGACCTTGCGGCCATCCTTCTTCAGCAGGGCCCAGATCGGAGGGTACTGCCGATCCACATCTTTCAGAATCTGGCCCAGATGGAGGATCTGATGCTTCTCGTCGATCACGCCGCGGTGCATCGTCGGCCAGCTGATCCAAGGATCGAGCTGAATCTTGTCTTCGGTTATCGTTTCGTACTGGCGCGAACCTCGCATGACGCGGGCGACATGCGAATGCGGACGCTCTTCGACATAGCGATCGAACACACGAAGCGGCACCTCGTTCAGTTCGATGAGAATGATCTTCTGCATGGAATATCTCCGAATCCCTGGCCCCGGCTTATAGCGCCAATGCTGCATCGCAGCAAAGTTCGATACCCTATGGCTTTTGGCGGTCGGGCGAATTATCGCAAATCAAATCAGCCAGCTCTCGGACGGCACCCTTGCCGCCTCCGGCCGACAAAACGATATCTGCGCGTTCCAATGCCGCCGGATGGGCATCATTCGGAGCTACCGAACAACCGACAAAATCCATGCATTCGATATCGTTGACGTCATTCCCCACATAGACGGTGTTTCGTGAATCGGCCCCACGGCGATCGAGCCACTTGCGCAACAGGGAGAGCTTGTCATTGATGCCGTGCATCGCTTCCAGTTGCAGCTTTTCGCAGCGGTGCATGACGATCGGCACCTGCTCCTTGGAAATGACGCACATCAGAATACCCGATTTACGAAGCAATTCGATCCCCATGCCATCACGTCGCGAACACATGACCGCCTCATCGCCCTGCTGGGTGACGAGCACGCCATCGTCGGTGAAGACGCCATCGAAATCGAATACCACGGCGGCTACCGGGTGGGGAAGGCGTGCTCGGGCCGGTCCGCGGGATGCGATCTGCGCTTTCGCCAGGGCGACATCGGCAGGTTCATCGATCTCCAAGCCCCGGTCGGCATCCATTTCGACCGCCACGGTCTTCCCAAAAAAGCGATGCCCACTCTCGATGAAGCCCGGCACCTTCATCGCGTACACCGCACCGTTCTCGAGAAATTCCGGGTGACGGTCCTGACGTCGCAGACGCTCACGCTTGTCGTGATTGACACCGACCATGTCACCTTCACGCTCGATCCACACGAAGCCCTGAAAGGGGACGGCGGAGAATGCGCTGTCCGCGTCTTCGGCATGCATCTTCGCGAGCAGCGCTTCGATATCGGCGGAGCGGGTGAATGGTGATGTGCACTGTAGAAATACGAGGAGATCCGGTTTCACCCCCTCCTTCTTCTCGAGAGCAGCGACGGCGTGGAGCAATGCCGACTCCGACGACGCCGTATCGCTCGCCAATTCGACCGGACGGTCGATAACGTCCGCACCGTACCGAAGCGCCACGGCCTTTATCTCGGCGTCGTCGGTAGAGACGATGACCCTATCGACGCCCTTCGCGTTCCGTGCCGCATCAATGGTATGGGCTATCAATGGCTTACCAGCCAAGGGCAGGACATTCTTGCGCGGAACCGATTTGGATCCGCCACGAGCGGGGATGATGGCGACGCAGGTCAAGCCGCATTCCCTTCGGTGCTCAGCTGCGCTTCCTTCTGACGCCAATAGAACGCCTGCATGGAAAGCTTCTTCTTCATGCCGAAGGACATATCGGCCTCCTTCTGCCCAAGCCGATAGCCGACATATTTGGCTACGGTACGCAACGCGGCCGAAGGTAAAGCGGAGGGCTCGTTCCTGAGCAGATAAGCAATTTCCGATTTCAGGAAGCGCACTCCCTCTCCTTCGGCCTTGCCGAATTCGTCGACCAGCCAACGATTGCGCGCATGGAACACACCCACATCGAAATAGCGGTGAAAGTCCTCTCTGATCGAATAGCCATGGCTGTGGATCACCGGCGCATCTCCCCGATAGGAAAGCTTCCAGCCTTTCTTGAGCATTCGCCCGGCAATGATCTGATCCTCGGCAAAATAGGCATCTTCGGGGAAATTCCCGACTTCCATCAGGGCGGTCCGCCGATAAGCGGCGAAGCTGTCCGAGCAGAATACGGTCTTCACTCCAAGCCGCTCGCGATCGGCGAAACTGCGAACCTCGTTCTGCTGCGGGTAATTGGTCAGTCGAGCATGTCTCTCGATGCCTTTTGCCTCATGGCGGGGCAACTGTCTGCCATAAGCCATTCCGACTTTAGGTTCCTCGAATGCTCGCAAGATCGACAACAGCGTATCGCCGCTCGCAGGTATGGCATCCTGGGTCAGCATGACGATGAAATCCGCATCCGGTCGAAGAGTGGTCGCGTAGCGTCTTGTACCTCCGTGATTGAAGGTACTGCCATCTATGCCCACGACTTCCGCGCCGAAGGCCGAGTAGGTCTCGACCGTGCGGTCCTTCGAGCCCGAATCGATGACTAGGAAGCAAGACGGAGGGATACCGTGGTCCTCGAAAGCGGCGACTTGGCGAGTCGCGAATTCTCCCGCGTTGAGTGTCGGTATGATAACCGCAAGCTTGCCAAAATCGATATCGGCAATCGTCATCACTTCGCCTCGAGCAACTGCGCCAGATACTCGCCGTAGGCGTTCTTGCCGTACGTAGACGCCAACTCGGCCAGTTCTTCGCGCGAAATCCAGCCATTGCGAAACGCAATTTCCTCAGGGCAGCACACCTGCATCCCCTGGCGCGATACCAGCGTCCGTACGAAGTTCGCCGCATCCAGCAAGGTGCTGTGAGTCCCGGTATCCAGCCACGCATAGCCACGCCCCATCGTCTCGACCGAGAGCGCACTATCGTCTAGATAGGTCTGGAGCAGGCTCGTTATCTCGAGCTCTCCCCGATCCGAGGGCTCGACCTTCCGGGCACGTCGAGGAGCATCACCGTCCAGAAAATACAACCCGGTGACCGCGTAGTTCGAAGGGGGATCAGCCGGCTTCTCGATGATGGTATTCACAGTTCCGTCCTTGTCGAAACCGACCACACCATACCGTTCCGGATCAACCACGTGATAGCCGAATACGGTACCTCCGCTTTCTCGCTCTGCCGCCTGTTTCAAGAGATCGGGCAGACCGTGTCCGAAGAAGATGTTGTCGCCGAGGACCATGACCGATGGCGCACCGTCGAGGAAATCTTCAGCCAATATGTAAGCCTGCGCCAACCCGTCGGGCGATGGCTGCACGATATATTCGAACTCCATGCCCCATTGACTGCCATCGCCGAGGAGGCGTTTGAATTGATCCTGGTCGTGTGGGGTGGTTATGATCGCGACTTGGCGCGTGCCGCTCAGCATCAGTACCGACAATGGATAGTAGATCATCGGCTTGTCGTATATCGGCATCAATTGCTTCGAGACCGCAATGGTCAGCGGATACAGTCGCGTGCCGGACCCGCCGGCCAGTATGATCCCCTTACGTCGACCCATGATCACTCCAATTCTTCGAGCACGTCAGACAATGCGGCTCGCCAGTCGGGCCGCCGCAGGCCGACTTTTGCGAGGCTACTGCAATCCAGGCGGCTGTTTGCCGGGCGTCGCGCGGGCGTCGGATAGTCTACGGTGAGGATATCGTCCACAGCTGTGTCTTTCCCGGCAATTGTGAATATTTCCCGAGCGAAATCTGCCCAACTCACGTCGGGAGCACCCGAGAAGTGATAAGATCCCGCTTTGCCGGAATCGTCAGCGAGGGCGGTGGCGATCGTCAGGCAGGCCTCGGCGATCGCACCGGCAGGAGTTGGCCCGCCGATCTGATCCGCGACGATCGACAGCCGGTCGCGAGTTTCAGCCAAGCGCAACATGGTCTTGACGAAATTCCTGCCATGCGACGAGAACACCCAGCTCGTACGCAAGATCGCGTAAGAGCCGCCCGCTGCACGCACCGCTTCCTCTCCCGCCAGTTTGCTGCGGCCATAGGCACCGAGCGGTGCTGTCGGATGATCAGTTGCAAACGGAACGCCTCCGGCACCGTCGAACACGTAGTCGCTCGATATATGGACGAACGGAATCCCGCCTTCCGCACAGGCCGTGGCCATGGCACCAGGGGCACCGGCATTGATAGCCGTCGCCAGCGCTTCTTCCGATTCAGCTTTGTCTACGTCGGTATAGGCCGCAGCATTGATCACCGCGTTGGGCGCTGCCGCACGGATCGCCTCGGCGCAGGTCGAGGGATCGGACAGATCGACGTCGGCTCGCGAAAGAAACAATGCATCAGGCGAGCGCTTGACAAGCTCCTTCGCCACTTGCCCACTTTGCCCGAAAATTAAAGTCACGCCTTCGTTCCCAAGCGCTCGCCTACTCCCTTGCGATCGAGCAAGGCCTGCCACCAGTGCTCGTTCTTGAGATACCAATCGACGGTCTTCCGGAGTCCTTCTTCGACGGTAACCGAAGGTCGCCAACCCAGTTCCGTCCGAATTCTACCCGGATCGATGGCGTAGCGCATGTCGTGACCGGGACGATCGGTTACGTAGGTGATCTGATCCTTGTAGGAGCCACTCGTTCGTGGCCGCTTTTCATCGAGAATTTTGAGAATCGCTTCCACCAGTTCGAGATTGGTGCGTTCGTTCTCGCCTCCGATGTTGTAGCTCCTACCGATCCCTCCCTTCTCGACGACAAGGAGGAGCGCCTCCGCGTGATCTTCGACGAACAGCCAGTCACGCACGTTTTCGCCTTTGCCATAAATTGGAATCTTCTCACCGGCTAAAGCGTTGAGGATTACCACTGGAACCAGTTTTTCCGGGAATTGGTAGGGGCCATAGTTGTTCGAACAATTCGTCAATAGCACGGGCAAGCCGTACGTTTCATGCCAAGCCCGGACGAGATGATCCGACGCAGCCTTGCTCGCCGAATAGGGCGAACGCGGGTCATACGCGGTATTTTCTGTGAAAAGACCGATAGCACCGAGTGAGCCAAAGACCTCGTCAGTAGAAATGTGGTGGAAACGGAACTCTTCCGGCTGACCGCGGTCGGCCCAATAACTCCTTGCCGCCTCCAGCATGTTGAATGTACCGATAATGTTGGTCTCAATAAAATCGGCAGGGCCATCGATAGAGCGATCGACGTGACTCTCTGCCGCCAAGTGCATTACGGTATCGGGCTTATGCGCTGAAAAAACGCGATCGAGAGCGCTACGGTCGCGAATGTCGATCTGTTCGAATTGATAAAGCTTACTTTCCGACACTGAAGCCACATTATCAAGACATGCGGCGTAAGTTAGCATGTCGACATTGACCACCTCGTAGCCGCGGAATATCGCCAGCCGCACTACGGCAGAACCGATGAAACCTGCGCCTCCCGTGATAAGGATTTTCACTATGAACTCCTAAACTAAAAACGGGCTTTCGAAATCCGTAAAAGCCACTGCGCGGGCATCTTTCTCGGACAAATGCGGGACACGACCTACATCCGGCCAGGCAATATCACAACTGTCCCACCGAACTGCTCCATCGCAGTCTGGCGAATAGTAATCGCTGCATTTATACACGATCTCGCAATTGTCTTCGAGTGTCATGAAACCGTGAAGGCAACCCGCCGGAACCAATAGCTGCCTACCGTTCGCAAAACTCAACTCGACACCTACCCATTCACCGTAAGTTTTGCTTTCTCGGCGAGCATCAACAGCGACATCGAAGATTCGACCACGTCCACATCTCACCAATTTATCTTGCGCATGGGGCGGAGCTTGAAAATGAAGCCCTCTCACAGTCGCCTTCTCGCGGGACATGGAATGATTGTCTTGCACGAAGTTATAATGCAAACCGGCACCATCCAGCACGCGCTTGCTCCAACTTTCCGAAAAGAAGCCTCGATGGTCCTCAAAACGTTTCGGCTGCAAGATCAGGACGCCTGCCAATTTTGTCTTCTCGATCAACATTCTTTTCTCGGATTCTGTTTTCCAAACCGTAGCGGACCTCGATCACGTTTCGCAACCCGCTGAAGGTCCTAATCAAAAATATTCGCAGCCAGATTGTGTGGTTTGATGGCAATGCATAAGATGGAAAGTTAGAAAGCGCCTGAATG
>JACLAD010014447.1_pt1 | contig 35016 bp, 32 predicted proteins | sample 8027901 | NCBI WGS metagenome assembly JACLAD01 (sample SAMN15725071, study PRJNA655200) | protist metagenome | isolation source: fluorescence activated cell sorting (FACS) single amplified genomes of... | place: Spain: Blaines Bay Microbial Observatory, Mediterranean Sea | collected 2016-07-05 | reverse complement strand
GGCATGTTGGCTGTCTGGGTTGCAATAGGGCTTAGCGCGACCTTCGCAGCTCTTATCATCCATGCTTTTGGCCCGTTTGCTGGCTATCTGGCGCGACCCCTCGCGCAATCTGTGTTCGTTGCCGCAATGAGCGCGCTGGTTCTGCCGCTCTTGCTGATGCTGCTGGACCGCAAGGACAACTTTCAGCATGGCCCGAAGCGGACACTTCCCTTGCTGACCCTTGGGTTGTTGGCGTGCGTGACTGCAGTCGCCATGATGGACCACCTATGGTGGGGGCATCAGGTACTTGGTCACGACCAGTCTGATCCGAGCATCGAGCAACTTGCGAATAGGTGGGCACTATTCGCCTTCGCGACCGTGTCCTTTGTGCCGAATATCTGGAACGCCGCCAATTTCGCAAGATTCGAAGCCGAGCGTCGAGCCGATATAGCGAAGGACCGGGAGGCTCCTGAAATAGAATACGACGATAGCGGCGAAGCGATCGGCGCGCTCGTCGGCACTATCGTCGTTGCCCTGATAGGTGCTTTGGCTGTGTTCGCAGGTAACCTTAGCGGCCAAGATGATGTTCAATTCGAAAATATATACGGGATGGTGCTGAGTGGTATCGTACTAGGCGTTTTCGCCGTCGTGGTTTTCTTGGACACCATTTCCGAGTCACCTCCCGTTCAAGCGTTGTCCCGGATGCTAAGGTGGCTTTCCAAGAGAACCAGCTTTCTCGCCGACTTCTATAACTGGATCGACAGCGGGTTGGTGCGAATCGGATCTTTTGTGTGCGGTATGGCCCAGGATCGGACCCGTAACCGTTATGGTTTGTTGGCCGGTACCTTGTCTTGTCTCTGCCTACTTGCGTGGTTCCTGCCCGCACCAGCCGGTCTGATCCCAGCGTCGCTCGCGTTCATCCTAGCGATTTCTGTGTCGAGGCTATGGGCTTGGGTGGAGGACGATCGAGCGCTAGCCGCCATGACCGACTACAACGATTTCGCTCCCTATCGCGTAGGTTTTCGGGAGGATTTCCGCGACGAAACACTGCTCGGGTTCATGTTCATATTCCTGCTCGTGCCGATCACGATGATGCAAGCTCATGAAGGGGCGTTCTTCGGGAATAACCTCTTCACTGGTGTGGATCAAAGGAAATTCGGCGATTGGTTCGGTTTCTTCGGGATTGAACTCGCAAAGGCTGTCCCCATCGTCGACTGGGCGGAAATATACAACATCAACGCATCGAGTGATGGTATCCGGTTCGACAGCGCCGCATCGCGGCACTCCGTGTTTCTCGCTCGAGTCATGGTCGACATGGTATTGATCGCATCTCTGCTGCAGGCCATCGGTATCTCCTCAAGAAACCGGCAGCAGAAAAAGCTCTTCAATGCGCAATTAGTCTTTCGGCTCGACGAGTTTGTCGAACGAACCGAGTTGGCAAGAGCCGTCAGAGTGACTCGCCGGCCTAGCAGGGGGCCGGTCACGGCCGACAAGTCCGGAGTGCTAGCGGCACAGCATTTCAATCTGAGCAAACTCGGAAAGAACGGTGTTGTAGATTTTCGTCGTTATGACAGAGACCGGCTGTTCCGAATTTACAGCTCAGCCAAGAAAAAATGGGCGGTTCGCGCTTTTATTGCCGCGATTGCACACGAGGGGCAGTTTGATCTCCAGCACGCAATCGAAGTTGTGCGCTCCATTGCTGAGCGGGACAAGCATGAGCCCTCGATGTACGCGGCGTTCGAGAGAGCCAAGATCGAACATAACGACAAGATCCATGAGATTACGTCGGACGATATCTATCTGATCCTGCAGGAGTTGCGTCACACTTCGGGGCTCAGAGACTTCAAATACGAGCTGATTGACATGATGGCGCGCTTGAATCAGCCCGGCGAAGCGCTCGAAAGACTTACAGGGCTCGCTGGCGGTAGGGCAGCAGATCGCTTCCAGTATACACGGAACCACATTGCGCGTTTGGTGGCTGGGATTGCCGCTGAGGTCAGTGAAGCCGGCATAATCACCGACGCTCTGGCAACGTGGGAAAGCTGGCCACGTGGTGCCAGACCGACCGACAATGAGTATCGGGCCGCGTTGACGGCGCTGAGAGGGGCGCGCGCGAAATTTGATTGAGCGGCCGCAGCTCTAAGGCTTCCGCAAACGGCCCGGGTTTCAGCGCTTTTCGATTCGGTTGGTTTGCGTTTTGATGGTCGTCATTGGCGCGCGCGCCGCTACCGAGACGTCTATGATGCTGAAGCGGAAGCTGGCACCCTTATGGGCGCTGATCCTCGGCGGGTGTGCTGGTACGCCGGATCTGTCTCCGGTGAACGGGCCGTTGCTGGCGCAGTCGCGTGTCGAGGCGGCTGACGACTGGTCGCGGGGCTTCGGGGTGGAGGGCGACGTGGTGATGCTGTCGCTGTCCGGCGGCGGTGCGCGGGCGTCCGCATTCTCGCTTGGCGTTCTGCAGGAGTTGCGCGACACGCCTTCGCGCGACGGCGCGCGACTGATCGACGAGGTTGCGCTGGTGACGGCGGTGTCTGGCGGCGCGGTGACGGCGGCCTGGTTCGGGCTCAATGGTCCTGAGCATCTCGACGGGTTCCGCCCGGCCATGCTGGACAAGGACTGGGCGCGCGAGTTGAACCAGAGCCTGCTGGCGCCGAACAATCTCGCCAGAGCCTGGCAGGGCGGCCTCAATGGCCGCTCCAAGCTCGCCGGGTGGCTGGACCGCGAAGTGTTTTCCGGCGCGACGATGGTGGCGATGGGCGGCGGTCCGCGGATCGTCATCAACGGCACGGAGCTGTTCACGGGGGCTCCGTTCGCCTTCACGCAGCTCTACTTCGACACGTTGTGCTCTGACGTTTCCGGCGTCCTAGTCGCGGACGCGGTGGCGACATCCATGGCCGTGCCGATCGTGTTTCGCCCGAGCGTGATCCGGTCCTTCAATGAGGGCTGTTCGGCGCGTGAGCCGCAATGGGTCGGGCGATTGCTCGAGGACCGGCGCCGCTCGATCCTGGCGCGGGAGACGGCGCGGGCGGTGAGGGCGTGGCGCGATCCCGAGCGCGTCGGGTACCTGCACGTCGCCGACGGCGGCGTGATCGACAATTTCGGGGTCGCGTCGCTGATCGTGATGGACGAAGCGACAGGCGGCGATCTCGGGCCGTTCTCGGCGGAGGACGCGGTGCGGATGAGTTCGCTGTCGTTCGTTGTGGTCAACGCCGAAAAACCGGATGTCGCAGACTGGCCGCTGGACGCGCGGGGGCCAACCGGGCCGGAGAGTGTCGGCGCGCTGCTGGACCTATCCATCGACGCGTCCAAACGCATGGCGCTGGATGCGTTCTCGGCGCGGCTGGCGGACTGGGAGCGCAGGCTGGTCGACTTCCGCTGCGGCCTGACGGCTGAAGAGGCCGAACGTATGGGGGCGGACGACGCCTGGGACTGCCGGGCGTTCGAGGCGAGGCTGGATGTGATCTCGTTCCATGACCTTGGCGAGGAGGAAAGCGCGGTTCTTGGCGACATGGCCACGGCCGTCAGCCTTCCGGGAGGCAAGATCGATGCGCTGATTGCAGGTGGACGTCGCGCCGCAAGGGAAAATTCCGTGTTTCAGGGGCTGGCTGGCAAGGTGTTGGCAGCACCCAAATAATCGCGCAGCGGCGGGAACAGCGGCCGGCGTTGCGCGTTTTATGCTGTTAGTTTCATCGCAGGGCAGGGCATTGAATTCACGGGGATCTGAGTCAGCCGGGCCTGTCGCCGGCCCGCAGCGCCAGAGCGCTGTGCAGGCGTCGCTTCTGGACTATACCGACCGGCTCCATCGCGCGAAAACAAGCGAGCAGGTGCTCGAAGCCTCGCTGGACGTCATTCAGGCGGCCCTGCGGTGCGACCGCGCCTCGATTCTGCAATTCGACGACGAAGGCGTGATGCGTTTCGTGGCGTGGCGCGAACTTTCCGAGGCCTATCGGGCGGCAGCGGACGGCCATACGCCCTGGACGCGGGGAGAGCGGGTCGCGGCTCCGATCGTCGTGGCCGACGCCGAGCAGGCTGACTTCGACGCCGAGCTGTCTGAACGGCTCAAGGCGGAAGGCATTCGTGCGCTGGCGTTCATCCCCCTGATGTCGAGTGAAGGCGTCAGCGGCAAATTCATGATGTATTTCGGGGAGCCTCACGACTTCACCGCCGATGAGATCGAGCTTGCCATAACGGTTGCGCGGCATCTCGAGTTTGCGCTGGAGCGTGTGGTCGCCGAGCAGAGGTTGCGGGAGAGCGAGGCGCGCTATCGTGCGATGGCGCGGGACAGCCAGCTGCTGACAGCGGTCGTTCAGTCATCGCAGGATGCGATCGTCTCCAAGAACCTCAACGGCATTATCCAGACCTGGAATGGCGGCGCCGAACGGCTGTTCGGGTATACGGCTGAGGAAATGGTCGGTTCGCCGGTTACGCGCCTGATCCCCGATGACCGGATGAGCGAGGAGCCGCGGATCATCGAACGGATCAGCAGGGGCGAACGCGTCGAGCACTTCGACACCATTCGTAGGCGGAAGGACGGCAGCCTCGTCGATGTCTCGCTGTCGATCTCGCCGGTCCGCGACGGCTCGGGAAAGATCATCGGGGCGTCGAAGATCGCGCGCAACATATCGGGGCGCAAACGGATGGAGGAGCGGCTGCGTCGCAGCGAGGAGGAGTTCCGGTCGATGGCCGAGAACATCTCGCAGCTGGCGTGGATGACCGATCGTGAGGGGTGGATCTACTGGTACAACAAGCGTTGGTTTGACTTCACGGGGACGACGCTGGAGGAGATGCAGGGCTGGGGGTGGCAGAAGGTCCACCACCCGGACCATGTCGACCGGGTGACCGGCCTATTCAAGCGCCACATCGAGTCAGGTGAGCCGTGGGAGGATACGTTCCCGCTGCGCGGCGCGGACGGGGAGTATGGCTGGTTCCTGTCGCGGGCGCAGCCGATCCGGGACGACAGCGGAAAGATCATTCGCTGGTTCGGGACCAATACGGACATCACTGAGCAGAAGCGCGCAGAAGAGCAACGCATCCTTCTGATCAATGAGTTGAATCACCGCGTTAAGAACACGCTCGCCACAGTGCAGTCGCTGGCGTCGCAGAGCTTCCGCAAGGCCGAAGATCCCTCGCAGGCGCGTCAGGCGTTCGAGGCGCGGCTGCACGCGCTGGCCCGCGCCCACGACATACTGACGGCGCAGAACTGGGAGGGCGCAACCCTGTCGACCACGGTCGAGCGGGCGATGGAGCCGTTCAGTGAACAGGACCGCATGACGTGGGGCGGGCCGCATGTCTGGCTCAGTCCCAAGCAGACGCTGGCGTTCTCGCTCGGCCTGCATGAACTCGCGACCAACGCCAGCAAGTATGGCGCGCTTTCAGGAGACGTGGGGCAGGTCACGATCACCTGGGCGATGCAAAATGAAGTGGAAGGGCGACGTATGGTCGAGCTGGTTTGGGAAGAATCGGGCGGCCCGGTTGTCGAGCGGCCCGCAGAGACCGGGTTCGGCATGAGGCTGATCGAGCGCAGCCTGTCGCGAGATCTTGGGGGCGATGTCGATCTGGACTTCAACGCGGAGGGGGTTCGCGCGGTGCTGCGCTCGCCAGTCGAGCCGGCAAGGTCGCGCGCCCTCATTGGTTTGGGCCGGGAGGCGCGCGCATGAGTTTGTCGGTTCTGGTTATTGAGGACGAGGCGGTTGTCGCCATCGATCTCGAGATCGCTCTCGAGGAGATGGGGCACAATGTCGTCGGCGCCGGCACGCTCGAGGAAGGCGAGAAAGCGGTTGAGGCGCACGACTTCGACCTCGCCATTCTGGACGTGAATCTCAACGGTGAATTGTCGTATCCGGTAGCGGCTGCGCTGGAGGCGAAGGGCGTGCCGATCGTGTTCCTGACCGGCTATGGCGCTGACGGCCTGGAGCCGGAATGGCGGACGAGGCCTGTCTTGCAGAAGCCGATGAAGCGCGAAGCGCTGGCGAGGCTGGTGCAGCAGACCAAGCCGCGGGCGATGCGGTCGGCTGCGGCTGATTGAACCGGCTCAGGCCCGCGGGTCGTCCCACTCGGCGGCGACGCCGTAGCCGCCGCGGCGGATCAGCCAGAACATGCCCAACAGGTCGAATATCCCGGCGCCGAGCCGGGATAGGAAGCCGTACTTTGACTGGCCGTGCCAGCGGGCCCGATCATTGACCAGCTCCTCGCGGATGTCCCAGCCGGCGCGCTTGATCAGGGCCGGAAGAAACCGGTGCATCGACGCGAAGAACGGCAGCTCGCGGAAGGCCTCGGTGCGGATCAGCTTCCAGCCGCAGCCCGTGTCGGTGGCCGTGTCGCGGAGGACGAAGCGGCGAACGCCGTTCGCGATGCGCGATTGCAGCCACTTGAACCCGGAATCATTGCGGCTGTTGCGCCTGCCGGCGATGATGCCGAGCCGGCCTGTTTCCTTGTCGCGGATCTGCTGGTTCCAGATCCGCACCGTGTCGGCGATGTCGTTCTGCCCGTCACCGTCCAGCAGCTGCGTCCAGGTTCCCCTTGCCGCCTTCAGTCCGGTGAACAACGCTGCCGATTTTCCGGCCCGCCGCACATGGGTGAAGACCTTGACCGTATCAGCCCAGCGGGTGGTCGCCTGCCGCAGCTCTACGTCGGTCGCATCGCCCGAGCAGTCGTTCACGCAGATGACTTCGAAGGCCATGCCATCCAGCGCCTGATGAATTTCCTCCAGCAGCGGGAGGACGTTTCCCTCCTCATTGTAGAAGGGAATCAGCACCGTGAGCTCGGGATGGATCAACGAGGTGTCCTTTTGCGCAGGCTGCACATTCCGGTGTGGAATCATGCATGTCTGACAGCGCACCCGCTGCCGTCAACCGCCGACAAGGCGGCGAAACGGCGGCGAAGGGAGCCGGTGGCTGCATCGCGATGCAACATGGCGGCAGGGGGCACGTTGGTTGAGGGCGTTACGCGGTGTTCACTGTGCATTCAGGCGGCGTTCATCCTAATGCTGAGCAAAGAAGGAGTGCCACATGAAAACTTACATCATTTCCGGCGCAGCGATCCTTATGGCTGCGGCGTGCCAGTCGCCGACCGGCGACAGAGCCGAGATGGCCGAGGGCGAAGTCGATGTCCGTCAGGGCGAGGAAGTCTCGCAGGTTTGCTTCAACCGCCAGATCCGCAGCTGGAGCGAGCATGGCCGCGACTCGGTCCTGATCGAGAAGGGCGTCAACGACCACTACAAGCTCGACCTCATCGGGACCTGTGATCCGGAGAACGCTTTCACGAGCATTGGTCTGGTCAGCAGGGGAGCGAGTTCCTGCCTGTCGCGCGGCGACCGCCTGGTGACCGACGACAGCTTTGGCGGCTCATGCTCGATCATGCGGATTTACGAGTGGAACGAGGATGCCGGCGAGGAAGAGGCCGAGGCGTCCTGACGGCCTCCAAGTATGGTCGTCACAGAAGAAGGCGCGGATGGCAGTCGGCCATCCGCGCCTTTTCAATTCCCCAGCCGGTTGGGACTTACTGCCAGTAGCGGGGCGCGCCGTAGTAGTCGTAGACCTGCTCGCGCAGGCCGTGGCCGTCATTCTTGGTCAGCTCGTCCATCGTGTCGGCGGGCGCTTTTTCGAGCTGCTCCTTCGTCGTGTTGACGACGTAGCCGTCGCGGTCCTTCTCGTAGTCGAGCATCGACCATGGCATCGGATGGTATTTCTCGTTCATTCCGAGGAACCCGCCGAAGCCGACGATCGCGAACATGATGTCGTTCGAAGTCTTGTCGAGCACCACGTCTTCGATCTTGCCGATGCTGCTTCCGTCCGGCGACTTCACCTCGGTCCCGATGACCTTCGAAGCGCGGATCGCGGTCGTGTGACCTGACATGGTAGGCATGTAATTCTCCTTGGTTAGGGTGTGCCCGGTTAACGCGCGGAGCGGCGCGGGCGTTGCATGAGGCCAGGAATATTGGCTGCGCCCCGGTCAGGCCCCGCCCAGCGTCGGTTGGCGCGCTCGTGGTCGCCGGGGGGAGTGACGGATGGAAGAGACCACGCAACCCGAACCGGCAGTTGATCGGAGGCAGGACGACCCCGTTGTCCGGTCATCCGGAGGGAACGCATCCGGCGGTTCAGCAGACCATGCGGGACCAGACCGCGTCGGCGTCGGCCTGGGCATGGTGAAGCGTGTGGCGGCGCTCGCTGTCTTCGTGTTCGCTTTGGGAGGCGTCCTCTATCTGGCGTCGGTGCACCTCAGGACCGACATGCTCGTGAGCGCATCGCGCGCCGAAGCAAGGTCCAGCGTCGCTGGCGACTGGCCGGACAGCGCCACAGGCGCCTATTTCGAGACGATCGCCGAATGGGCCGAAGTGCTGGACCCGGACCAGCCCGAACTTGCCCTGCGGGCAGCGCGACGGGCCGTGAAGGCGGATCCGGACCGCGCCTTTGCATGGGCGCGGATCGCGTACGTCTCAGGGTCTGAAACCGCCGCACTTGGCGAGGAGTCGATCCATGCCCTGCGCGCGTCGATGACGGTCTGCCCGCTATGCGATGTCGATCTCGTCCGCTGGCGGTTCAACCACGTGCTGGCGCATTGGGACCAGATGCCCGAGGACATCCGCAGGGCGGCGTTCACCCACGCAGACATGTTGCGGTGGACCGGCGACAACGCCGAATTCCTCGCCGAGATGAGGGTTAAGGCCCGCCAGGCAGGCATCCCCTATGACGCCTATCGCGCGGCCGTGGATACGCCGGTGCGGACCTGGGAAATCGAGGCCGAGAGCGATTTCTAGGCGTTTGCAGCCAAAAGGCGCGGATGTTGCGAGGGAAAGGCGTAAACGCCGGATCCCGCCATGGTTGAAACCACAGAGACCCTAACGCGCCCCGAAATCGAACACGCCGCCCCGCTGGGCGCTGACCTTGTTGCGCGCGGCGAGGACGTTCTGGTGGCGATTCCTGTGCTGAACGAGGCGGCCCACATCGAGGCCTGCCTCAAATCGCTGTTCGCCGGCGATGGACGCATCCGCAAGGCGAAAGTCGTCGTCATCGATGGCGGCAGCAATGACGGCTCGCGCGATATCGTGAAGCGCCTGTCGCGTCAGTATCCGAATCTGGAACTGGTCAACAATCCGCGGCGCGTGCAGTCGGCAGGCGTTAATCTTGCGGTGCGGGCGCACGGGGAAGGACGGTCGGTCCTCGTTCGCTGTGACGCGCATGCGGTCTATCCTGAAAACTACGTCATGGATGTCGCCGACAGTCTGCGCGCCAATGGCGTCGCCTCGATCGCCACGCCGATGGATGCGCGCGGCGACACCTGTTTCCAGAAGGCCAACGCCCACATCGTCGACACGCCGCTGGGGTCCGGCGGATCGGCGCATCGGGGCGGGCGGCAATCCGGCTATGTCGAACACGGCCATCATGCCGGGTTCGATCTTGGCTGGTTCAATCGCATTGGCGGTTACGACGCCAGCTTCTCCCACAACGAGGACGCGGAATATGATCGCCGGCTGACGGACGCTGGCGGTCGGATCTATCTCGATGCGGGCATTCGCATCGGCTACTATCCGCGCGCGACGGTGCGGAGCCTTGCGCGCCAGTACTACAATTACGGCAAGGGCCGCGCGCGCAACCTGAAGAAGCATGGCGGCTGGCCGCGTCTGCGCCAGATGATCCCGCCGCTGGTGTTCCTCGCCTGCCTGTCTGCCATCGCGCTCTCGCCGGTCTCCGGCTGGACGCTCCTACTGCCTGCCGGCTACATCGGGGCGCTGGCGATAGCGTCCCTCGTCGTGGCTTTCGGGATGGGATCAGCGTGCGGATTGCTCGCGGGCGTCGCGTCGTTCACGATGCATATGGCCTGGTCTGCCGGCTTTCTGCGTCAATATCTCTTCGCGCCCAAAGATCGTGCAGCCACGGAGGGCTTTGCGCCAAAAATTGGCTAGAACAGCGAGCTCTTGCGTTCGTTGACCTTGGACGAGGCGCGGTCGAACAGCATGTCGATCAGCTGCTCTGGAGACTTGCCCGCCATGTCGAGGCGGGTTGCAAGGTTGTTGTCGCGCAGCACCTGGCGGATCTGGCCAATCTTCATCGACGCGAAAGTCGAATAGAATTGCGACTTCGATCCGTTGGCGGCCAGGATGTAGGGATTAGCGACGTCGGCGCGGGCTTCATTCTCGAAAACGACAGTGCCGCCCAGCGCCTTCACCACGCGGGAGGCGAATTTAGGGTTGCCGCGGACTTCATCCCGCAGTTCATCGAAGAACCGGTCCAGGTATTCGGACGCGGTTAGTCCCGGATCTTCTGCCATGTCGCACCTGTTCTCTGGCTCAGGAAGTCGGTGAACCTCTCCGCCAGTCGTCGAACATCCCCTCTGATGCTCCCATACTTTCCCCTAAGGGTATTGTAGCTGTCCGGCGCGGCCCGGTCCATCGCATTCAGAATCTGGACCGACTCCGGAATGGTCGGTCCGAACCAGCGGTCGGACAGGTAGATCTCCCTCAACTCGGACACGACCTGACGCGCATACCGCGTGTCGCGAAAGCGTGTGATCAGCACGAAGTTTCGCACTGGCAGGTCGGGCGCAATGTAGCGTCCGACCCAGTCGGAGAATTGCTTGGTTCCCCATGTCGACACGGAGTCGGCGATCGTGGGTGTGATGTACACGTCGGCGATGGCGAGACCGGCGCGCGCCAGTGGCGACAGGTGCGGCGGGCAATCGAGCAGGATGATGTCGTAGAGCGGAAGCAGCGGTTCGATCGCGGCCTTGAGGTAGGTCGCCAGCGCTTCGGCCAGCGTCGTCGGCGTGCCGGCGCGTGAATACCATTCTTCCTCGAGGCTGAGTTCGCGCAGGCGCAACTGGGGGTGCGAAGGCAGGATCGATATCCAGCCGCGGCGTTCGTCCTGCTCTTCGTCGATGCGAAGCTCTTCGAGGGTGACGGCGTTCGGGATGATGTAGGGGCCGGCCTGCGCATCGCGGCCCGCGACGAACTCGGCCAATAGGTGGTGGCCGCTCTTGCCCTGGTCCGACGCCGCCTGAACGCCGCGCTCGGTCAGAAGCATCTGGCTGGAATTGGCCTGCGGGTCGAGGTCGATGACGAGGACATTCATCCCGTAGAAGTGGGCAAGACCGTCTGCGAGCATGACCGTCGTTGTCGACTTGCCCACGCCGCCCTTGAGGTTTGCAATCGCGGCGATGGCGCCCGTCATGATCTACTCCCGTCTCGCAACCGCATTCCGACATGCAGCTGTCCGGCGAACCCTGCTCTTGTAACAATCAAGGGCAGGGCGCAAGCGCGTTCCATGGTTACCGCCGCCGCCGGGCTAATTACGCAGCGGGAGACTGCTTTTTTCTGTGATGAAACGCAGCAACCCCGCATGCGCAGCCAAGGATGAGCGCGTACGTCCACGTAAGGCTCGGTATGGACAGCGAGCTGTCGGCAATGCCGTGCAGGAGCAGGAACCCTGAACTCATCACGGCGAGGCGCGGCAGGCTGCGCGGGGCCATCGGCTGGATCAGCAGGCGGATGATCATGACGTGCGCGAGAAGTAGCAGGAGGGCGGCGAATGCAAGTCCGGCATAGCCGGTCTCCACCAGCCAGTTCAGCGCGACATTTCGGGCGTCGCCCGGTGCGCTGAGCGCGACATAGGAGTGGAGGTTGGCGATACGGTTCCCGACCGCATCGATCTCGTCCAGGCCATGCCCAAGAAGCGGCGCTTGTTGGACGGCGGTCCAGTAGGTCTCAAGACGTTGGATGTGGAGGGTCGCGGCTGCGCCGGGCGTGTTCGCGGCGACGGCCTCAGCGTGGAAGAATGCGAGGAAGAGCGCGAGCGCGACGCCCGCCAGCGTGACGGCGGGCGTCAGGCGCTCCAGCACCCTGACCCATGAGCTGCGGTGATCGCGTCGCAGGATCTCGCGCAGGTCCCACCATGCATGAAAGACGATCGCCGATGACGCCAGCAGGACGCCGACGCGCGACCCGGTAAGCGAGAGGCAGGTGAAGGCGAAGCCGACGAGCAGGATTGCGCCGAGGCCGTCTCGCATCAGGCGGTCGATCATCTCAGCGCGGGAGAGTGCTGCAGCGTCGATGTCCTTGATGATGTGCATCACTCGGGCGGAGCCGACCAGCGCGAAGAAGCCGAACAGGACCGCCGCGTCGGCGGTGGAATCCAGACCAGCCATGAAGGGCTGGTCGCCCGCGCCTCTGAGCGCTGTGCTGATCTCGGTGAAGAACGTCCAGACGCAGTAGAGCAGCAGCGACCAGACGAGACTGCTCCACAGAAGGCGCTGGGTCGTGCGGGTGCGGGCGGCGACGTAGCCGATCGACCAGCCGCCGCTCGCAGCGAGGAGCACGGCGACGTCGGGACCCGCCGTCACGATGGGGCCGAACCAGCCGGCCAGCGCCCAGATCAACAGGGCGAGGGGCGTCGCCGCCATCGAGATCGCGAGCGCGCGCGGCTCGGCCAGTGCAATGGATGCAATCGCGGCGACCACCATGCAGCCGGAGAACAACAGCACCGCCGCAGGCTGGGCGCCGACGGCGTGAAGGATGGCGAACAGCAGGGTCGCGATGGCCCCTAGCAGACCGGCCAGTTCGCGCATGCGGACGCGGTCGGATGTGGACCCCGAGGCGGTGAAAAGGCCGTTTCCTGCAGCAAGGATCGTCATGCCGCTGGCATTCCGTTTCCGGGGCCGAGGGCGTCCTCAATGATCTGCTTCAGCAGGCCGGGGGGCTGAACGAACGTCTCGTCGGGGAGCGCGAGGAGGGCGGCGCGCCTTGCGCTGATTTCGGGGCGGTTCGCCGAGAGCCGCGACACGAGGGCGGGCAGGGATTGGCCAAGGTCTTCCTCGACAATGAAACCGGCCTGAGCGTCCGCGATCCACTTGGCGGTCTGGGTTCCGGCAGGGGCGATCGCGGGAACGCAATAGTATCCGCCCTCGTAGATCCGGTTGGGCAGGAGCCAGACGGAGTTGTAGCCTTTCTCCATGAAGTCGCCCGCCCACACGATATCCAGCGGCGCGTAGATCGCGGCGAGATCCTCGGGCGACCTGTAGCGGCCGTGGAATGTCAGGTTGGAGACGCCCTTCACGCGTTCGTGGAAGTCCGGAATTTCGGTCAGCGCCGGAACGCCGTGAAGGTGGATCTCGACGGCGGGGCCCGCCTCATGTGCGAGCGCGAGGAGGAGATCGAGGCTGCGCGCGCAGCGGAGTACGCCGATCCAGCCGAGGCGAAACGGTTCGCCGGGGGATGAAGCTATTGTTGCGGTCTTCGGTCTGTCGCCGTAGTCGGCGCCGGCCGCGAGCCGGTTCTCGACGATAACGGGACGGTACTGACCGCGATGTCGGCGTGAGAAGTAGTTGTCGAGATAGCCCGGTGACGACACGACGAGGCGGCGACAGCGCTTGAGCAGCGCGCCTTCGAGGCGTCGGAAGATGAAACCGATGGGATCGTTGCGCGTCAGCAGGCGGTGGATATCGAGGCATTCGTAGATGACCGGGGTCTTCAGACCTAGCTTTCGCTTCGCCAGGAAGGCGGCCGCAAGCATGTCGAGGTTCCGGGCGTAGATGACGTCCGCATCCGCAAGTCTGCCTGAAGCGGCGGCCAGCCTGGCACCGGAAAACACCGATTTCACGCGCTGGATGTAGTTGCCGTCGTAGGTGCGCCCGAGGTCGACATTGTCCCATCCGATCGCCTGATCGTCGCGCCGGCGCATGGTGAAGCCGGTGACGTCGAGGCCGTCGTCGCGGAATCCCTGGACCCGCCGCCGAACGGCGGCATCGTGGGCGTCGTGACCGAAGAAGGCGACGTGTGTCATCAGCGTCTTTGACTGCAAGCGCCAGACCGATCCGGGCGGACGCGCGAACGCGTAGCAAGCGAACGCCGGGCCGGGCGCCCAAGTATCAGCCAGGCCTGCGGTTAACCTTGGCGTCGGGCGGCTAGGACCCTGCTGCAGAAGCATTTTCATTTTAGTTTCAAACTCGTTAGAAAGGCATTCATGCTAATCGCAGCGGGGACCCGTTGGCTGCGAGCCCGGCATCGCAAACGGCGCCCGGATCGCCTGTAAGCGCGTGAGGGCGCGCAGGTGGCGCGAAAAATGGATTGCAGTGGTGCGCTGGACGCCGGTCGGGCGCACTGGGTACTGAATGCTGGGTCCGGCGAGGCCGGATGGATTGAGGTTTGTGGTGGACTTTTCGCTAACGCGTCTGCGCGAAAAGACGGCGGATTTCTTCGGAGATCTGGGCGATCGCGCTGCGATGGCGTGGGGCCGAATGGCCGACAGCGCCGCGGCGCGGACTCGCGTGCGCAACGCGCCGAAACCCGTGATTGCGCCGGAAAGAACCGCAGTCGTGCCGGCAGGCCGCCGCGTCTACGCCGTAGGCGACGTGCACGGCCGCGCCGACCTTCTGGAGCGCCTGTTGGACGACCTCGACAAGGATGTAGAGCGCGGTGGTTTCGAAGGCCGTCCGATCCTCGTCTTCCTCGGCGATTATGTAGATCGCGGATTTCAGTCGAAGGGCGTGATCGACCTTCTGCTCGCGCCGAGACTGTCCCGATACGAAACATACTTCCTGAAAGGGAACCACGAGGCGGCGATGCTGCAGTTCCTTGAGGACGCAGGCATCGGTCCGCGCTGGGCCGAATATGGCGGCGTGGAGACGCTTGTTTCCTACAAGGTCCAGCCGCCGCGCGGACGCACGAATATCGACGAATGGGAGCGCGCCTCGGCTGAGCTGAACGAGGCGATGCCCGAAGCGCACAAGCATTTGCTGCGCAATCTCGACCTCAGCGTGCGCATTGGCGATTACCTCTTCGTACATGCCGGCGTCCGCCCTGGCGTGGCGCTCGACCAGCAGACCGAGCGCGACCTGCTGTGGATCCGCGAAGAGTTTCTTCAGGACCGGAATCCCCACGAGGCAGTAATTGTGCATGGGCACACGCCGACTACGATACCCTTCAAGGATTCCCGTCGTATCGGGATCGACACCGGCGCATATCTGAGTGGCAAACTCACAGCGGTGCGCTTGGAGGGAGATCGGGTAGAGTTTATTACGGCGGGGGCAGGGTCTGCCCAGGAAGCCGTCGGAATCGGATGAACAGGAGCTGAGGATCATGGCGCTCAGGACCGTACTAATCGCACTCGCCGGCATGCTCGCAGCAGCTTGCGGCACAGCCCCCATGCCGTCAGGTCCGGTGGACACGGGGCAGGCCGGATCGACAGCTCAGGGCGCTCCACAGCCGCAAGCGGTTTCCGACGCCGCGTACCGCCTTGATTCAGGCGACAAAATTCGAATCAACGTGTATGGCGAGCCGGATCTGTCGGGCGAGTATGAACTCGATGGACAGGGGTCGTTCCAGATGTCCCTGATCGGCGAAGTCAACGCCCAGAACAAAACGATTCGCCAGCTGCAGACCGAGATCGAGAGCGCGCTGCGTGAAGGTCGCTTCATCCGCGAGCCGCAGGTTGCTGCCGAAGTGATCACTTATCGTCCGTTCTACATTCTCGGCGAGGTCAACAATCCGGGTGAGTACCCTTACACATCGGGGCTGACCGTGATGAACGCCATCGCGAGCGCGGGAGATTTCACCTATCGCGCCGACAAGCGCCGCGTGCTGATGAAGAGTGTCGACTCCTCGACCGAACGCGAAGTCGAGCTGACTGTGAACACGCCGGTGCGTCCGGGCGACACAATTCGGGTCCGGGAGCGGTTCTTCTAAAGATTTCAACGCGTCCGCACAGACTCCCGTAACCTCCCGCGTGTAAGGCGAATGGCGCCTGCTAGAACGCGAACAGCGTTGACCCAACAGCAGCCGCGACGGAAATGGAGTGGGCTGGAGTTGGGGCCGGTCGAGGGAGATAGCCGGTGGTCATGCCCGGACAGCGTACCCGGAACCTGGCTGTATTGGCGTCGATCTTAACCATCGCGGGCCCGTCTGCGCACGGTCAGGGCGACGACAGATCCGGACTTGATGCGGCCGCGCTTGCGGAGGAGCTTATTGACGGGCTGCCCTGCGAGGCGACGGAGGCATCTGCCGCCCTGGAGGCGAAGCTCGATGAGCGCCCGGAGAGCCTGACCGATCTGGCGGCTGCGCTTGAGGTGATCGCGGCGTCGCCAGAGCCTTGTAATGACGTCCGGGCTGCGGCGACAAGGGAGCGCCAGTTCATCTCGGCGACCCTGGCCCTGGGGCCTCCTCAGACTGCCGAATCAGCGCCTGCGACTGCCGTTTACCAGTTTGCCTTCGAGGCCGGACCGCCGCCTCTCAACATGCTGCGCACACGCCGCGGGGGGCGTTAACCGCAATGATACGCCAACAATGGGACATCACTGCAGATCGGTCCCGAAACACAGTTGCCCGGCTTTCACGGAAGCGGGACGATCAGGTTCCCCGATTGGGTGATACGGCCCCAATCTTGCTCACTCGGGGCGAGTACTGCGCGCGAAGCGCCTTTCGGGGTGAATGAGGACAGACATCATGAACAAAGTTGCATTGTGCACGATCGTGGCGGCCCTGACTGTGCCGCCCGCCCTAGGCCAGGAGAACCCCTTCCTGCGCGGACGCTACACGCCGGTCCCCGAGCGGGATCAGCCGGAATTCGATCCCGTGCCGCTGCGCGCCGGATCCTTCTTCGTCGACTCCAGCCTTGGCATCGGCGCTGAATACAACGACAACATCTACGCGCAGGACACGCCGACCACCGAGGACACGATCCTGACGCTGAACCCCACCGCCGAAATCTACAGCGCATGGTCCGTGCACGCGCTTGGCGCCGGCGTGAACGTCAATCACCGCGAGTACTCCGAAGAGAGCAGCGAGAGCGTCACGGACTATAGCGCGTTCGCGAACGGTCGCCTCGACATCACGCGCAACGCCTTTGCGGCCGGTCGGGTGTATGGCGGCCGTCTTTCCGAACAGCGCTATGCGCCGTCGGCCGTCAACAACGCCGCCGAGCCGGCGCGCTATGACCAAATCGGCGCAGAAGTGTCGGGCACCTTCCGTCGTGATCGCATCCAGCTGCAGGCCAGCGCCGGCACGGAGCAGGAAGACTGGGACAACGTTCCGCTGATCCTCGATCCGCTGAACCCCGGCGGTCCGACCTCCGTCAGCAACGACTTCCGCGATGTGACCGAGAACTCGGTCTACACACGCGCCTCGTACGCGGTTTCGCCGGACGTCGCGATCTTCGCGCAGGCGCGCGCCACCGAGCTGGACTACGACCTCGCCACTGATCCCTCGGGCTTCAACCGCGATGCGACCCGCCTGAACGGGCAGGTCGGCGCGAGCTTCGAACTCGCAGCGCCGTTCCGCGGCGATATCGCGGTCGGTTATATCCATGAGAACAAGTACGACTCGGCGCTCGAAAACACCGACGGCCTCAGCGTCGACGGCGAACTGCTCTGGTTCCCGACCCAGCTGACCACGGTGACGGTCGATGGCCGCCGCACGATCTATGACCCGGGCCTGACCGGCTCGTCGTCAGCGATCCTGACGCAGTTCGGCGGCCGCGTGGACCACGAACTCCGCCGCAACTGGGTGGTGTTTGGCGAAGCCAGCACCAGCACGACCGACTTCAAGGGCGGCATTCCGGGCCTCGCGCCGGGTTCGGTCGTTCCAATCGATCGCGAAGACCAGATCGTCTCGTTCGGCGGCGGTCTTGGCTACAAGCTGAATCGCAATGCTCGCATCAACGCCAGCTACACATTCCGGACCCAGGACTCGTCCGGCGTGAACAGCGGCCGCGAGTTCGACCAGAACGTTCTGGGCGTCGAATTGCGCGTGTATCCCTGAGGCGTCTGACGACGACCGCGGGGTAGTAGAGTTCGGAGTGAACGGGTGAACAGGGTTTATCCTCTTGATGCGTCTGCCAGCTATGCGGGGTCCGCCCACGCATCGGCGCAGAGCACGGGGCCGGAAGGGCTGGACGCAGGTCCATCCCTTCAGGGGATCATCCGTTCAATCCGGCGGCGGCTCAGCGTCATGCTGGCCGTCCTGCTCCTGACTTTCTCCGCGGTCGCCGTCTTCACCTTTCAGCTGACGCCGGTCTACACGGCGACAGCCAGCGTCATCGTGAACACCCGCGATGAACGCGTTATCGACATTGGCTCGGTGATCTCCGGCATGCCGGCGGACACGGCCTTTCTCGACACTGAGGTTGAAATCCTGCGCAGCCGCGCACTGGCCGAGAAGGTCGTCAATCGCCTCGACCTGATGTCGGACCCGGACTTCAACTACGCGCTCGTCGATCCGGAAGAAGAGGGCAACGAGCCCTCCGCCATCCTGAGCTTCTTCACCGGCCTGCTGTCCGGCGGCGGAGACGATGAGGCTGAGACCGTCGACGATCCCGAAGCAATTGCGCGGATGCAGCGCGAAGATGTCGTCTCGGGCGTGCAGGGCTCGTTCGAGGTCAATCGCGTCGGTGCAACCTATCTGATCGAGATCAGCGCAAGCAGCGGGGATCCGGACAAGGCGGCGCTGCTGGCCAACACCCTGGCTCAAGTCTATCTCGACTACCAGCGCGACACCAAATACGACGCGACACGGCGCGCCCGCGAGTGGCTTGACGAACGCGTCGTGCAATTGCGTGAAGAGGTTCGCGCCGCTGAAAGCCAGGTGGAATCCTATCGTGCGCGCAGCGGCTTGCTCTCGACCGAAGGGATGACCCTGACCGAGCAGGCGATCCGCGACACCAACGCACAGCTGACTTCGGCCCAATCGGAACTCGCGGAAAAGCGGGCCCGGCTGCAGAACGTCAACGCGCAGATTACGTCGGGTCGCGACGCCGACACGATCGCCGAAGCGCTGAACTCGGCTGCGATCACCGACCTTCGCCGCCAGCAGACCGAGCTGATCCAGCGCAAGGCGCAGCTGCAGACCCGCTATGGCGAGGCCCATCCCCAGGTGATCCGCGTCAACAACGAGGAAGCCGACCTGCAACGCCAGATCAACGCCGAACTACGCCGGATCGTCTCGTCGCTCGAACAGGACGTGATGATCGCGCGGGCGCGCGTCGGCGAGTTGCAGGGCGCGCTGGACCGGCACAAGTCTGAACTCACGGGCAACAACCAGGACGCGGTTGCGCTCGCTGAACTGCAGCGTGAGGCCGATGCGAGCCGCTCGCTCTACGAGGAATTCCTCAACCGCTTCAAGGAAACGACGCAGCTGGACGGCATCACCGAGTCGGATGCGGTGATCAATTCGGTTGCGTCCGTGCCGCGCAGCCCCAGCTTTCCGAACAAGCCGCTCAATCTCGCCCTTGGCCTCATCCTCGGTCTTGCGCTTGCGGGCGCCGCGGGCCTTCTGACCGAGCTGCTGGACAATTACATCTCTTCGCCCGACGAGGCGGAGCAGGCGACGGGCGTGCCGTTCCTCGGCCAGATCCCGCTGCTGCCCGCCGCTGCGCGCAAGCTGTCGCCAGCCGAGTACCTGGTCGAAAAGCCACACACCGGCTTCGCGGAATCCTTCCGGAACCTGCGCGCGTCGATCATGTTCGCCGACCTCGACAAAGCCGCGAAGACCGTTGCGATCGTCTCCTCGCTCCCCGAAGAGGGCAAGACGAGCATGACCTACTGCCTTGGCCGCATGGCTTCGATGTCTGGCACCAAGACGATCGTCATCGACGGCGACTTGCGCCGCCGGCAGCTGACCGAGGTCTCGGGCATAGAGCCGGAATCGGGCCTGCTGGAATACCTGTTCGGTGAGGCCCGCCTGGCCGACGCCGTGCAGACAGATGAAAAGACCGGGCTCGACATCCTGCCCCTGACGGATCGCAAGCACACGCCGCGCGACGTGTTCGGCTCACGCGCCTTCGATGCGCTCATGAACATGTTGCAGCAGACTTATGACCTGATCCTCATCGATACTGGGCCAGTGTTGCTGATGGCGGAGACCCGCGTCGTGACTTCCAAGGTCGACCAGGTGGTTGTCGCCTGTCGCTGGCGCAGCACGCCGCGCGGCACGCTGAAGGACACGCTCAAGATCCTGCATGACTTCCACGCGAACATCGCCGGCGTCGTGCTGACGTTTGTCGACCTTCGCAAGCGGGCGCACAATTCCTACGCCGGATCGAGCTACAAGGCGTACGCGAAGTACTACAGCGCCGACTAGGCGCCGGCGAGCGACGCCGCGAGCGCCTCAAACCCGGCTTCCAGATCGGCGATAAGGTCTTCCGGCGCTTCCAGCCCGATGCTGAGCCGAATGAGCTTGCCGCCGAACTCGGGCTTGGTGCTGGTGCGCTTCAGCTGCGGATCGCACGGGATGGCGAGGCTCTCATAGCCGCCCCACGAAAACCCGAGACCGAACAATTCCAGCGCATTGAGAAACGCGTTGACGTCCTTTGTGTCCGCAGGCGGCGCGAGGCTGAAGGCGAACAGGCCGGCAGCGCCGGAAAAATCACGCTTCCAGAGATCGTGATACGCGTCATCCGGCAGGGCCGGGTGAAGCACACGCGCGACCTCTGGTCGGCCGGCGAGCCAGGCGGCGATCTTGCGCGCGGATCCGTCGTGGCGCGCCATGCGCGTCGTCATGGTCCGCAGACCGCGCAGAACAAGATAGGCGTCATCGGGTGAAACCGAGAGGCCGAGATTGGTGATCACCTGCTTTACGCGCGCTGAAAGCTCCTCATCGCGCGTGACGATCGAACCGCCGAGCAGGTCTGCCGAGCCGCCCGGATACTTGCTCGTCGCCTGCACCGACACGTCGACGCCAAGGTCGAGCGGCTTGTGGAAGTGTCCGGCGCCCCAGGTGTTGTCGAAAACCGTTGCGACGCCAGCGACGCGCGCCGCGGCGGCGATGGCCGGGGTGTCGGAGACTTCAAACGTCATCGAGCCAGGGCTCTCGAGGAAGACGACGCAGGTCTCTGGTCGGATCATCGCAGCGATGTCCGCGCCGATGTCGGGCGGGAAGTACTCCGTCTCACAGCCCCACTGCTTCATCGTCTGATCGCAGAAGCGGCGCGTCGGGCCATAGACATTGTCGCAGACGAGGATGTGCTTGCCGGGCGAGGCCAGCGCCATGATGGGGACCGTGCACGCAAGCAGGCCGGACGACAAGAGGTGACAGTGGTCGGCCTGCTCCAGCTCGCAGAGTGCGGCTTTCAGCGCGCGGTGTGTGGCTGTGCCGTGGATGCCGTACGTCCACACGCCCGGGCGGAACATGTCCTCCGCCTTGTCAAGCAGCACTGTCGATGCACGCTGAACCGGCGGATTGACGCCGCCATTGTCGACCTTCGGGTCCCGCCCGGCATGGACGATGCGGGTCTCCGTCCTGCGCGGGCCGCGTGCCATGTCTCTCTCAGTCCTGTTCGACGGGGAGCCCTGCGTCGACCGCGCCCCATTCGGCCCATGACCCATCGTAGACGGCGGAATCATCGTGCCCCGCAATCGCTTGCGCCAGCGAAAGCACGGCGGCAGTGACGCCCGAACCGCACGTATTGACGATCGGGCGATCCATCCTGACGCCGCGATCGGCGAACAGCGCCTTGAGTTCGTCGGCGCTCTTCATGCGGCCGTCGGCGGCGATCAATTCGCCGTAAGGCACGTTGATCGAGCCCGGGATGTGCCCGCGACGCAGGTTGGGGCGAGGTTCGTCGACCTTGCCCTGGAAGCGATCCGGCGAACGGGCGTCGACGATCTGGGCGCTCTTGTCCGCTGCGATCTCTTCCATGCGCGCCTTGTCGCGAACGAGGTCGCTGCGCAGCCGCACGGTGAAGTGTCGGTCCGTGCTGGTCAGTTCCGGGAGGTCTTCGACTTCGCCGCCGACGGCTTTCCACGCCGCGAGCCCGCCGTCGAGAACTGCGACGTCGTCATGGCCCATCACGCGGAACATCCACCAGGCGCGGGCCGAGGCGAGATAGCCGTTCTGGTCGTAGCAGATGATACGATGACCATCGCCAAGACCAAGGCGCCGCGAGCGCGATGCGAACTTCTCGGCGCTCGGCAGCATGTGGGGCAGGTCGTTCGACGTGTCGGCAATGTCGTCAATATCGAAGTGGCGCGCGCCGGCGATGTGCTGGCTCTCGTAGAGTTCCTTCCCGGTCGGGGAGGCGCCCGGCATCGTCCATGTCGCGTCCAGTATCCGCACGTCGGGCGCGGACACGTGCTGGAGTAGCCACTCCGCCGAAACGATGGGGGATTCAGGCTTGAAGCGGGCGATCATGGTGCGCAGCGGTCTCCCGTAAACTGGTTATTGTGATCGCTTAACCAGCCAACGTTACTCGCGCAAGCCGACCTTCGCGTGTCCCTCTGGTCGCCCGATGGCATGAGCCGGCAAGTAGGCGCCCGGTGAGCAGTGAATTCGCGCGCTGCGGTGTGTGCGATCGCAGCACGCTACCTCGCAGGCGTAAAACCGTCAGCTAACTGTCTGAAAACTCGCCCATTATCGGGTATTTTTACCTCTGTTCACCATTTCTGCCCCACTGGGGCGAAGCCGCTTTTTTTGCGCCTGCGCAGGGTCTATCCGACTGATTACGGCTTCGTAGGGTTTGTGGGAGCTCCGAGAAATTGCCCGTACGCATCCATTTGCGGATGACCTTGTGACGGGAATTCGGGGCGCAAGTCCAAGGACGGGGGTCGTGGGGAAATGACCGCGCGGTGGGGACCGGCATGGTTAAGTCGCTCCACCGCTGGTTGGTGCAAATGTTGCGTGACGGGTGGTCTGAATGACCACACAGGGTGCGAAGTCGATGCGGTACGGTACAGCGGTTGAAGCTGCACGTCGTCAGAGCGACGCGATGCTGCAGGGCCACGGGCCTGTCCGCGTGTCGACCGCCGCGACAAGCGTCGGCAAGCGAGCCATGGACATCGTTCTCGCCCTGGCGGCGATCATCTTCGCTTTCCCTCTGCTGGTTGCACTCGCCCTCCTGGTAAAGCTGACTGATGGCGGTCCGATCCTCTACGGACATCGGCGGGCTGGCCGCGGCGGCAAGGAATTCGTCTGCTACAAGCTCCGCACCATGCGGACTGACGCCGCGCAGCGTCTTGCGGACCTGCTGGCGCGCGATCCGGTGGCGGCCGCGGAATGGGCGCAGTATCGCAAGCTGCGGCACGATCCGCGTGTGACCCCGATCGGCCGGATCCTCCGCCGGAGCAGCCTCGACGAGCTTCCGCAGCTGTTCAACATCCTCGCGGGCGACATGTCGGTGATTGGGCCGCGGCCCATCACTGCCGAGGAAACCCAGTTCTACGGCGACGATTCCGTCTACTACAACGCTGTCCGCCCCGGTGTTCTGGGGCTGTGGCAGGTGAACGGCCGCAATACGTTGAGCTATGACGAGCGGATCGATTACGACGTGCAGTACGTCTCGCAATGGTCGATCTGGCTGGACGTGAAAATCCTGTTCCTGGCCGTGCCCGTCGTGCTGTTCGGCAAGGGCGCCTACTAGCAAAACCTGACGGATTTTCGGGTGAACCGAGGCCTGGGCTGCTCTATCGAGCGGCCCCGCATTGCTCATAATTCATTATAAATCCCCCGATTTCACCATTCACGCCACTAAATCGGCCAATCCGCGTTGACTAGCTGTTAAGCGGCTACCTGCGAGGGTGGCGCCGGAAGAGAAGGTGTGGATGACCCCTAAGGAATTGACCGCATCGCGGCCGATTCGACGTGCGAGCCGAAGGCGCACCGCGGTGGCGGGGGCGATGGCTGACGGGCGATACCGTCAAGTTGCGGCGCATGTTCCAGAGGGGGCTTCCGAAGCGGACGATGGCCCGATGAACTACGAGTCGCCACTGTCAGACCTCGGCATGGTCGAGGAGAAATGGCCCGCCTGGAAGGTGACGGTCTTCGTTCTCGCGTTCTGCGGCTCGTTCTGGACGGGCGTTGTGTATCTGCTCGCGCGGCTGCTGGCCTGACGACTTTCTCCCGCTCAGGCATACCAGCCAGGAACTGGCAGGCCTTTCTCCGCGAGAAACTCCGCGTTGTAGAGCTTGGACAGATAGCGGTTTCCATAGTCGCACAGGATCGTCACGACCGTTGAGCCGGGACCGAGCTGTTTGCCGAGTTCGATGGCGCCGGCGATGTTGATGCCCGATGAGCCGCCAAGGCACATGCCTTCTTCCACCGTGAGATCGAAGATCAGCTTGAGCGCTTCAGCGTCGTTGATGCGCCATGCGTGATCCACTTCGACGCCTTCGAGGTTCGCCGTAATCCGCGACTGGCCGATGCCTTCGGTGATCGAAGTGCCTTCCGACTTCAGCTCGCCGTTCTTGTAGTATTCATAGAGCGAGGCGCCGCCCGGGTCGGCGATACCGATCTGGATGTTCTTGTTGCGCTCCTTCAGCGCCATCGACACCCCGCCCAGCGTTCCGCCCGAGCCGACAGCGCAGATGAAACCGTCTACCTTTCCATCCGTCTGGTCCCAGATTTCAGGGCCGGTGGTCTCGTAATGCGCCTTGCGGTTGGCGACGTTGTCGAACTGGTTCGCCCAGATGGCGCCGTTCGGCTCCGAGGCCGCAAGCTCTTCGGCTAGCCTCGAGGAATACTTCACGTAATGGTTCGGGTTGGCGTAGGGGACGGCGTCGACCTCGACGAGCTTTGCGCCCAGCGAGCGGATCGCGTCCTTTTTCTCTTTCGACTGAGTGCGCGGCATCACGATGACCGAACGGTAGCCGAGCGCGTTGCCGACCACGGCAAGGCCAATGCCGGTATTGCCAGCGGTGCCTTCCACGATAACGCCGCCGGGCTTGAGTGCGCCGGAAGCCTCTGCGTCGCGGATGATGCCGAGCGCGGCCCGGTCTTTCACCGACTGACCGGGATTGAGGAATTCAGCCTTTCCGTAGATTTCGGCGCCGGAGAGTTCGGATGCGCGGCGGAGCCTGATCAGGGGCGTGTTGCCGATCGCATCGATCACGTTCCGCATCATCATCGCCCCGTCCTCTTTTCTGGCCACCTTCACCTAGGGGGATTGGAACCGAACTTCAATCGAGCGGCACTGATCCGCCGCGCCTTTTCGACCGTAAAGGCTGGGAACGAAGCTGTACACGAGAGCCATGATCGAGAACAACCAATACGCTGCTTTTCTTGCGGATTTCGCGGCGGGTCGATTGTCGGACGGAGAGAGGCTGGCGGCACGCCTCCACTTCGCGCTGTCCGATGACGGCGCGGACAACGCGCGCATGCTCGACGTGATCGGCGGCGCGGCGCTCGAAAGATTGCAGGCGTCGGTGGTGGGACACGCCGCCCACCCGGAGGAGGTTGCGGGGGAGGTCGCCAGCGACGAGGCGCCGCCTGCGGACTGGATCGCTCAGTACGCCAGCGCGGATCTGCTCGCGATGAAGTGGCGCCGTAACCTGTTCGGCGTCAGGACCCGCTCAACCCATCTGCCGACCGCGACGCTTCTCAGGATGGAGCCCGGCGAGCATGCGCCACGTCACAGCCACGGCGCTTCGGATGTGACGGTGGTGCTGCAGGGCGCATTCGCTGACGACTGGGGCGAATATCACCGTGGCGATCTGGCCTTCGCCGACGCCGGCGACCGACATGCGCCAGCAACAATTGGGAACGAGACCTGCGTCTGCCTTGTTGCAACTTCGAAGGGCCGCCCTGACGTCGACCTGATGGCGTGGCTGGCCGGCCAGTGGAGACGAGGAGGTGCATCGCGATGAATATACTCAGACCAATAGCGGCAGGCGCGGCTTCAGCAGCGGCGCTCGCGACAATCTCCTCTGCGTCCGCTGAAACCGGCTTTCAATGGACCCCTGCACCCGGCGACCAGCTGGTGTTCGACGTTCTGCGCGATGGCAAGTCGTTCGGCAGTCACGTGGTGACCTTCGAGCGCGCAGGAGATCGTCTCGAGGTCGAGACCGATATCGAGCTTGAGGTGAAGTTCGGGCCGCTGCGCGTGTTCCATTACGTACACGAGGCTGACGAGGTCTGGAGCGGGCAGGAGCTTCAGTCGGTCGATGCGCGCACTAAGGAGGGCGGCGACTGGGCCGACGTCACCGTGCGCCGTGTTTCCGATGGCCTGCGCACGGCAGGACCGGCGTTCAACGGCGTGCATTCGGAGTACCTCGTCCCGTCATCGCACTGGAACATCAACCAGATGCGCGGCGAGGCGATGCTGTCGACCGAGACTGGCGAACGGCTTCCGATCAAGGTTGAGAACCTGGGCGCCGAAACAATCAGCGTCGGCGGCAAGTCGATCGAGGCGACGCACTATCGCGTGACATCCGACCTCGTTGCATCGTTCTGGTATGACGATCAGGGTCGCTGGGTGAAATGCGCCTTCGAGGCGCGGGGATCGCAGGTCGAGTACGTCCTGAGAGACCTGCCAGCAGCCTAGGCGGGTCTCCGCCTAGCTACCCCCGCCGGCAAAGGCGGCTTTCCGATGCTTAACGGCCTCCGCCGGGGCTGAGCCCCCGCTATCGGACTCCGACGGCATTTCCAGAGGCGCCCGGAGTCATGTAAGCTGCAGCGCAAACTGGAGTTCAAATTGCCCGATTCTTCGTCCTCCGCGTCCAACAACAAGAAGTCCGTGCTAAAGGTGCGGGCGGCGACGCTTGCTGACGTGCCGCGCATCTACCGTCTGTCGAAGCGGGCCTTCGGTGAGGACCTCGCCAGTTCGACCGGCATGATACAGGGACAGATTTCGAGCTTTCCGGATGGTCAGTTCGTCGTCGAGTACGATGGCGAAATCGTAGGTTACGCAGCCAGTTTCCGCATCGATGAAGCCACCGCGATGCGCCAGCACACCTGGAACGAGATCACCGGCAATGGATACGCGTCGCGTCACGATCCGAAGGGCGAGTGGCTCTACGGCATGGAGGTCGCTGTCGATCCGGACCGCCGCCGGCTTCGCATCGGACAGCGCCTCTATGACACGCGCATCCGGCTCTGCGAGAACGAGGGTCTGAAGGGCATCGTATTCGGCGGGCGTCTTCCGGGATGGGCGCGCAAGAAGAAGCAGTACCCGGATCCCAACGACTACCTGACGGCGGTCGTCGACAAGAAGGTGAACGACCCGGTCGTGAGCTTCCATCTGCGTGCGGGATTCCAGCCGATCGGCGTGCTGAAGAACTACATGGACTACGATCCTGCCAGCCAGGGCTATGCCAGCCACATGGTCTGGAAGAACCCGTATGCGGACAAGTCTCTGACCATCAAGGACATCCCGCACGGGCTGAAGGAATCCGTGCGCGTGGCGACGGTCCAGTACCAGCAGCGGATGATTTCCTCGTTCGAGGAATTCATGTCGAACATCGAATATTTCGTCGATGTCTGCTCGGACTACCGCTCCGACTTCTGCGTCCTGCCGGAGATGATCACGCTGCAGCTGCTGGCGCTGGAGAAGCAGAGGCTGACGCCCGCGGAATCGCTGGAGCAGCTGACGCGGTACACGCCGCGCTTCGTCGAGAGAATGAGTCAGCTTGCGATCAGCTACAACATCAACATCATCGGCGGTTCGCACCCCACCAAGGTCGAAGACGGCGACATCCACAACGTCGCTTACGTGTTCCTCAGAGACGGTTCGGTGCACACGCAGGAGAAGATCCACCCGACGCCCTCGGAGCGGTATTGGTGGAGCATCCAGGGCGGCGACACGCTGGCGGCGATCCCGACCGACTGCGGCCCCATCGGGGTGCTGATCTGCTACGACAGCGAATTCCCCGAGCTTGCGCGGCGGCTCGTGGACGAGGGCGCACGCATCCTGTTTGTGCCCTTCTGCACCGACAACCGTCAGGGCTATCTCCGCGTGCGCTACTGCTGTCAGGCGCGGGCGATCGAGAACCAGTGCTACGTGGTCATGTCCGGCAATGTCGGCAACCTGCCGAATGTCGAGAACATGGACATCAACTACGCCCAGTCCTGCATCATCACGCCATGCGACTTTCCGTTTGCGCGGGACGGCATCGCGGCAGAGACGACCGAGAATGTCGAGACGGTCGCCATGGCCGATCTCGACATGACGTCACTGTCCTGGGCGCGGGCGGAAGGCACGGTGCAGAACCTCCGCGACCGAAGGTTCGACCTCTATTCCGTGAAATGGTCGGACGGCGGCTGATCCTGCGAGCGCGATTGCAAGCGAGTCGCAGCGCTCAGGTCTCGATGATCGTTGGCCGGCGCGTAACTGCAGGACGCGGTAACGTTCGTAACCTGCTCCCGTAACCGTAATGCGCTTGAACAGGCCGCTGGTCTGGGCAATTAGATCGTATGGCCTGCGCCGCATGACAGGCTTCAGCATCAAGAGGGAGAGAGACCATGTGGGTACGCAAGGGCGACAAGGACCAGGCCAGCGGCGTCGATAGTCCGATACCGACGCAGGTGGTCTCCAACGAGGAATTCATTCCCCGCCCGCAAACCCAGCGCCAGAAGCAGATCGAAGACCTCACGATGGAGTGGGGGACTCGCAACGCCAAGAAGCTCGGCATGAGCCGGCGGTCCTACATGGCGTCCTCGATGGGCATCGCGACGGCGTTCCTGGCGACCAACTGCGTCGCCGGAAAGGACGTCTGGGAAGTCTCCGAGGAGGAGCAGTTCGATCCCGACGCCGTCGAGGCCAAGCTGACCGGCGGCAAGAAGGGCAAGTACTTTGTCATGGACGTGCAGGCGCACTTCTCCAATGGCATTCCGCTCGGCTTCCGCAATTCCGAAACGGCGCGGAACATGGGCTTCAACCTGTCGGACGATGTCGACGCTTATTCCTTCAAGAACTTCGTCAAGGAGATGCTGATCGACTCGGAGACGTCGATGATCGTCATCTCCGGCGTACCGAGCCGGGAAGAGCAGCGCGGGCCGGACGGACGGGTTCTGGTCGACGCCGAGCGCACGCCGCGCGGCGCCATCCTGCCGTCGTGGCTGATGTCCAAGAGCGGGCGTCAAATCAACGAGGTCGCGAAATCACAGCGGGCGCTGTGGCAGGGCAACCTTGCACCGAACCACTACTGGAACCGCGAAACCAACACGATCGACAAGGCCGCGACGCTCGAACAGATGGAGCGCGAGCTGAACCTCTACGGCATCTCGTCGTGGAAATGGTACTGCCACACCGATCCCGCCCGGACGGGGAACGGCTTTCAGTGCGACGATGACAATGCGCAATGGTTCATCGAGGAAAGCGCCCGGCGCGGCATGAAGACCTTCTCAGTCCACAAGGGCTATTCCTACCAGTCCAAGACGCTCGGACATCTCGCAAACCCGCAGGACATCGAACAGGCGGCGCTGCGCAATCCGGATGTGAACTTCATCATCTACCACTCGGCCCTGAAGCACGGCGCGACGGATGGCGAAAACTGGAAGGAGATGAACGAGTACAACCCGGAGACGGGCGACTTCCTGTGGCACAAGATCCTGATGGATATCAAACGCAACAACCCGCAGGTCAACAACGTCTATCCGGAGGTCGGATCCTTCTTCAACACGCTGGTGGTGCAGGACCCGGAAATGGCGATGCATGGCATGGGTTTGAACATCAAGACCTATGGCTCCGACCACGTCATCTGGGGCACGGACTGCCTGTGGTGGGGTAGCCCGCAATGGGCGATCGAAGCCTTCCAGCGCTTCCAGATCTCTGACGAATTCTGCGAGAAGTACGGCTACGAGAAGATCACCGACGAGGACAAGGCGAACATCCTCGGCCTGAACGCGGCGCGCCTCTACGGCGTCGATGTCGAGGCCCAGCGCAACGCGCTGCCGGCCGATGCGCTGTCCCACATCAAGGAAGCCTACCAGCAGAATGGCGGCCTGCGGTCCAATTACGCGCACGGCTGGGTGAAGGAGCAGGCGTAATGGCGGAGCCCAACTGGAACTTCGAGGGCGAACCGCCATTCGAGGAGATGAGCGAAGCTGGCATCAACCTGTGCGCCTATTTCGACGCCATGCCGGATGCGAAGATGCGCGAATATCGCGCCGACTGGTCCGATGAGGAACTGATGCGATGGGACGGCAACTTCACGTCGGATGGCGATATGCTGCTGCCGTGCGTCGAGAGCGAAGACGTCGACCCGGCGATGTACCGCCGCTTCATCGAGGCGTGCATCCGGTATCGCGAACGTGTGCGCGGCCAGCTGGCGTCCGCCTAGTGACATTTCCGAGAGCATCTGCGAAGTCTGCTTGCGGGCAGACTTCGCAGTGCGGATACTGCCGGACATGAAACAGTCTCTTGCTGCACTCGTCCTGGTCCTCGCCCCGGCTGCGCTCGCGCATACGCCTGAACATGGCGAGATGTCTGACCATATCGAACTGGTGGTGGACCGTGCGGTCACCTTCAAGCCGATGGCGGACCACCTGCACATCCTCACGGTCGCTGACGGCAGGACCATCCAGCTCCCGCGCGTTGATGGGGAAGTTGCGGTTGCGATGAGCTTCAACAACGAGGGCGGCACGATCCTCGAGTTCAACAACGGGCTCGACTACAACTTCGACTACGACCTGCATTTCGTGAACGAGGAGGGCGAACGGATCGCGCCGGAGTTTCCGGTCTGCACCGTGGGCTCGAACCGCGTCGGCACGGAGCACTGGCCGCAGCCCTACGAGAAGATCGTGATCAGCAATTTCCGCAGGACGGATGGGTTCAACTGCCCCGCCGGCTGATGAGCGTGGTGCGCGCGCCTTGTCAGCACACGGGTGTCAGCGCATCCTGACGCAATGCGCAAGGACATGTCGAAAGTCATTGTCGAGCGGCCGCGGCGCGGGCGCGCGTATGCGGCGTCAGCGCCGCCGGGACGGTCCGAGCCGCTGCTGGACGAAGACGACGAGCCGCTGCGTGCGCGAAAACCGAAGCGCAACAAGCCTGCGCGCACCAAGAGCCTGAATGAGAACCTTGCGCCGCTGCGCCGCTATCTCGGCAAGCAGGTCGGGCGTCCATGGAACAAGGTCTACGCCGAGATCGCCGAGAACCTGCGGCCGTCCTCGACCGTGCAGCAGCATGTGCGCGACCACGTCGAGGACTTCGTGGCGATCCATACGCGCACGCGCAAGGGCGAGGTGGTGACGACGCCGCCGTGGGGCGGCGAGCGGACGCTGGAGCACGAGTATCGCGAGTTCTACGTGCAGCCGCGCACCGGCATCCTGCAGCGGAACAAGCACTACCGGTCATGGTCGCGGCGGCGCAAGGAGAAGGCAGCCGAAGAGGCGCGCGAACTCGCAGGGCGCATGCGCGAGATCGACCGCCGCACCCAGCTGCACCGCCTGAAGGATGACATCTGGTGGGAGGTGCGCCTCGGCCGCGTCACGCTGGCCAACGAGGCGGACGTAGTGCTGGAGGCGGGGCTGTCCGATTTGCCGGCGGCGCAGCTTTACGGTCGTCACGGCGTCAGGGCGATCGCCAAGCGGCAATTATCGAAAGCCGACAAGAAACGGTTCGGTCTCAAATAGCAGCGTTGGCTTTTCGGAAACGCGAGTCAGGCGTATTGGCATCTTCATGGCGGAATGGAGCGATACAGGCATTTCACTCGGGCTGCGGCGGTTCGGCGAGACCGGCGCGATCCTTGAAGTGTTTGGCCGCGACCACGGCCGGCGGCGCGGCATGATCTATGGCGGCGCAAGCCAGAAGAAGCGCGCGCTGATGCAGTCGGGCAATACGCTGAGCGTGACGTGGCGTGCGCGGCAGGCCGACAGCCTCGGGCACTTCGCGGTGGCCGAGCCGGAACGCGAGCGGTCTGCGCTCTACATGCGCGACGCCGGGGCGCTGACGGCCCTGACCGCCGTCGCCGAATTGCTGGCCGAGGCGTTGCCGGAAGGCGAGGCGCGGCCCGACCTGTTCGACGGCGCCACCACCCTGCTCGACCTCCTGGGCGATCCCGACATCTGGCCGGCGCTGTTCATCAAGTGGGAGATGGGCCTGCTGTCGGTGCTCGGCTTCGGCGTCGATACGACGAAGTGCGCGCTGACCGGCGCCGAGGACGGGCTGACCCATGTCAGTCCCAAGAGCGGACGGGCCGTGCGCGGGAGCGAAGCCGGCGAATACCTCGACAGGCTTCTGCCGCTGCCGCAATTCCTTGTCGATTCGTCGATCCCGGCCGCCCCGGAAGACATTGCGGCGGGCTTCCGGCTGACGGGATACTTTCTGTCGCATCGATTATTCGCCGATCTCAACAGGCCAGTGCCGGAAGCGCGCGGCCTGATGATTGACCGGCTGGAACGGGCCGGGAAAGTTGTCGGCGCAACGCACTAGGTGATTCGCGCGCGGGCGGGGCGCGCCGATGCTGGCCCATCCGGGCGGACGAGCAGGAAACGGACATGAGCGACGAGACCACGATCGACGAGGGCGATCCCGGGCACGTCATTGAGGAATCGCTATCCGACGCACTGTCGCGCCGGTACCTCGCCTATGCGCTGTCGACAATTACCGCCCGGGCGCTCCCGGATGTGCGCGACGGACTGAAGCCAGTTCACCGCCGGCTGCTCTATTCGATGCGGGAGCTGAACCTCAACCCGGAAGGCGCTTTCCGGAAGAGCGCCACCGTGGTCGGCGATGTCATCGGTAAGTATCACCCGCATGGCGACCAGGCGATCTATGACGCAATGGTGCGGCTGGCGCAGGACTTCAACGTCCGCCACCGCATGGTCGACGGGCAGGGCAATTTCGGCAACATCGACGGCGATGCGGCGGCCGCCATGCGCTACACCGAAGCCAAGCTGACGCCCGCTGCGGCGCTGATGCTGGACGGCCTGGCCGAGAACGCGGTCGACTTTCGCGAGACGTATGATGGGCACAATTCCGAGCCCATCGTCCTTCCTGCCGGCTTCCCGAACCTATTGGCGAATGGCGCGACCGGCATTGCGGTCGGCATGGCCTGCTCGATCCCGCCGCACAATGCCGGCGAGTGCATCGATGCAGCGATCCACCTGCTCGAGAACCCGCGCTGCGAAACGAAGGACCTTCTGAAGATACTGCCCGGCCCTGACTTCCCGACCGGCGCCGTGATCGTCGAGCCGCCGGAATCGCTGCTGGAAACCTACGAGACCGGCCGCGGCGGCATTCGCATGCAGGCGCGCTGGGAAAAGGAAGACCTCGGACGCGGCCAGTGGCGCGTCATCATCACCGAGATTCCGTATCAGGTGCAGAAGTCCAAGCTGATGGAACGTCTGGCCGAGCTGATCGACACCAAGAAGGCGCCGCTGCTCGAAGACGCGATGGATGAAAGCGCCGAGGACGTCCGCATCGTGCTGACGCCGAAATCGCGCACCGTCGAACCACAGGTGCTGATGTCCAGCCTGTTCCGCTTGTGCGATCTGGAGACGCGCTTCCCGGTCAACATGAACGTGCTCGACAAGGGCACGCCGAAAGTGATGGGTCTGAGGCAAATCCTGCGGGCCTATCTCGATCACCGCCGCGAAGTGATCACGCGCCGGGCGCAGCACCGCCTCGACAAGATCGAGAAGCGTCTGGAGATATTGGAAGGCTTCCTGAAGGCCTACCTGAACATTGATGAAGTGATCCGCATCATCCGCTACGAGGACGATCCCAAGTCGGTGATGATGAAGAAGTTCCGCCTGTCGGAGATACAGGTGGAGGCGATCCTGAACATGCGCCTGCGTGCGCTGCGCAAGCTCGAAGAGATCGAGATCAAGCGCGAGCACAAGGAGCTGTCCGAAGAGCGCAAGACGATCCAGCAATTGCTTGGGTCGACCGGCCGCCAGTGGACGGAAGTGAAGCGGCAGCTGAAGGACGCGCGCGGCATCTTTGGCCCGGAATCGAAGGAAGGCCCGCGCCGTTCGCGCTTCGAGGAGGCCGTTGAAGTCGACACCGAAGCTGCGCTCGAGGCCCTGATTGTCAAGGAGCCGGTGACGGTCGTCCTGTCCGAGAAAGGCTGGATCAGGGCGTTGCGCGGTCACAACCAGAAGCTCGACAGCCTGAAGTTCAAGGAAGGCGACGACCTGGCGATGGCGCTGGAGTGCATGACCACCGACAAGGTCATTCTGATGGCGTCCGGCGGTCGCGCATTCACCATCGGCGCGGGCAAGCTGCCGGGCGGGCGCGGCCACGGCGAACCGATCCGCCTGAGCCTCGAAGTTCCGGATTCCGAAACCATCGTCGAGATGTTCGTGCCGGAAGAGGGCGTGAAGCGCCTGCTGGCGTCGAACAAGGGCTATGGTTTCCTCGTTTCCGATGAGGAACTCGTGTCCTCGACCCGCAAGGGCAAGATCATCATGTCATGCGGCAAGGGCGTGAAGCTCGCGATCTGCACGGGCGTTGAAGGCGACCACGTCGCGGTGATCGGAGAGAACCGGAAGCTGCTGTTCTTCCCGCTCAAGGACCTGCCGGAGATGTCGCGCGGCAAGGGCGTCAAGCTGCAGGCCTACCGAGATGGCGACCTGGCCGATGCGACGACGTTTAACAAGGCGAACGGCTTTGGCTGGGTCGACAGCGGCGGGCGCAATATCACGCACGACGACTGGAGGGACTGGCTCGGCAAGCGGGCGCAGGCCGGCCGAATGGCGCCGCGCGGGTTCAACCGCAATGGCAAGTTTGTCGGTTAGCGCGCCTCAGAGCACGCGCCGCATGAAGAGCCGCTTCGAGATGTCGAGCGACTGCGCCTGTCGCGCCTCGATCCTTCGCATCCAGGGCAGGTAGTCGTCCTTGCGGACTTCCTCGAAACCGAGTCGCGCATAGAAAGGCGCATTCCACGCCACGTCACGGAACGTGCTGAGGTAGACGCTTGCCATGCTCTTCGTTGCGCAGTGGGCGCAGAACGCGTCAACCAGTGCGGCGCCGATCCCCTTCCGCTGATGAGCGGGATCGACATCGAGTTCATGCAGGCATGCGTCACTTCCGATGATTTCGCCGAGGACAAAGCCTGCGGGAACGCCATCAGCGACCGCGAGCAAGGACATGCCGCTGTCAATCGCCTTGCAATGCGCATCGCGGTCAACGATGTCCATCGCATCGACGTCCACGAGACCGGTCCCTCGGAAGAGTTCAGCCGCCGCGATTTCGAGCGCCTGGAGGGTGGCGATGTCGTCGATGCACGATGGCCGGATTTGAACGCCCGACATGGCTGTTATCCGCAGTCATAGTCCGCGATGGCCTCGCCACTCTCCGTGCGCGACACGCTGTTGAGCGTGCAGCCGGAGGGGGCAGCCGCCTCAGCTGCAGCGCGGAGATCCGCATCGTCAGGGGCGCCTACGCTCTGAATACTGAAGGCGTC
>JACLAD010012933.1_pt1 | contig 35026 bp, 30 predicted proteins | sample 8027901 | NCBI WGS metagenome assembly JACLAD01 (sample SAMN15725071, study PRJNA655200) | protist metagenome | isolation source: fluorescence activated cell sorting (FACS) single amplified genomes of... | place: Spain: Blaines Bay Microbial Observatory, Mediterranean Sea | collected 2016-07-05 | reverse complement strand
AGGAGGTTAGAGATGGCTTGATCAGGGCAAAACCAAATGCAGTGTAAAGTTCATCTGAGGCGAATCAACAAGGGAAGTTTTCCGAGGAATCAATTAAACAATTATGAATGAATTTCAATGAATGAAGAAAAGCCGACTTTGGAAGTCTTCAGCGATTTTGTCTGACCTTGGTGTTATCTTGTCACCGGGCGTGTCAAAAGGTTAGAGGAAAAATTCAAATTGTCGATCAAGTGGGTTCAGTTTCCATTACATCCTGAAACCCCAAAAGAAGGTCTATCTTTAGAAGAACTATTTGCAGGCAGAGATTTGGACATCCCAGCCATTCAGGGGCATCTGAGAAAGTTGATGCGCTTGGAGGAAATGCCCTATGGAAATCGAACACATACCTACAACAGTCGATTAGCTCAGGAACTATCTAAATGGGGGGAAAGATTTTCAACAGGTACCATCCTCAATCAGAAGATATTTGAAGCGTATTTTGTTGATGGCAAAAACCTAGCTAATCAAAACCTGCTAGTAAATCTTGCTGGGGAAGCTGGGCTGTCAACTCAAGAAGCCGCGGAAGTCATTGAAAATCGTTCTTACAGAGAAGCGGTTGACCTTGATTGGGTGAGATCGAGGCAAATCGGAATTTCTGGTGTGCCTACGTTCGTGATGGGACAGTTCGGAATTTCAGGAGCCCAACCCTATGAGATACTTGAGCGCTTCGTTGTTGAAAATACCGTCTAAATCTTTCATCCTTCACTCCAAAAGAAGGGTCTTTTTTTAGATCCAATCCAAGTTTGTAAGCCATTCCACTTCATCTGGATAAACCGCTTCCAGAATCTCTTCCGTTTTGACAATCTGGTAAAATGTAATACGTCAGGAAAAAATAGTTGTAATGTTTCAATATTGTTGTAGAAATTTACAAAACTCATTCAAAGTCATTCTCTGAGTTATTTATTTTCAGAGGTTAAAGTTAGAGAGAATTTTCTATCTTTTGACAGAAATTTTCTGGTCTAAATTTGAATAACTTCATCATCTTGTCACATTGGCTTTCCTTTCAAGAATGGTAGTTATGGAGTACCGACTATCGCAAAATTTGGTGGTGATCGAAGAACCATTGGAAAAAAACAACGTCAACCAACTGAAGGAAATTCTGACGAAAACTCCTGAACCTCCAGAAAGTTTAACAATTGATCTGAGTAAATCTCCCATGATTGATACTGCGGGGATTCAACTCTTAATTGCGATGAGGGAGTTCATGCTCAATAAAGATCGAGAGCTAAAGATTATCTTCAATGAACAATTGGAAGAGATACTTAACTGGTGCGGAGTTGGTTGGCTGGCAAAAGAGAATAAGGAATGAACGCCAAAATTCTGATGGTCGATGACTCCAAAACCATACGCTTTCAGGTCCGTAAAATTTTGGAGGCTGAGCCAGATCATGACTACGACATCTCTGAAGCAGCGGATGGGAAGGAGGCGCTGGATGTTGTGGCAGCATCCACTAAGGAAAAGCTACCGGATTTGGTGTTGCTTGATCGCAACATGCCAAGGATGAATGGGGATGAGTTTATTCGGATCTTCAAAGCTGATCCTCAGTGGGTTCATATCCCGGTGTTGTTTCTGACAACTCATGGAGAAATCGAAGAACTGGTGAGAGGACTGACAGAATTACAGGCGGATGATTATTTGGGGAAGCCATTTAACCCATCGGAATTACAGGCCCGTGTTAAATCTCTGCTCCGTGTCAGGATGGCAGAAAAGGAAACACTGAGACTCAACAGTGAGTTGGATCAATCTCTTAAAGAACAGAAACTTCAATTTGAAGAATTAAAAAAGACAAAAGTTGAGCTCGCAGAGATCTCAGCTGTTGCTGAATTAACAAGGATTTTTGAGAAATTTGTTCCCCGCGAATTCCTTGATCGCATCGCCAAGACTGGTATCGAAAACATCACTCTTGGTCATGCAGAGAGTGACGTCATCACAATACTGTTCTCTGACATTCGGTCATTCACAGATATTTCAGAATCAATGGAGCCGGCGGAACTGATGCAGTTCCTCAATACCTTTCTCCAGTTTATGTCAGAACCCATCCATTTGAATCATGGCTTTGTAGACAAGTTTATTGGTGACGCCATCATGGCGCTATTTGATCAACCGGGGAAGCCCGATGCGATTGAAGCTCGAGATGCCGTTCGTTCAGGCATTGAGATGCAGGCGAGCTTGGTTCGCTTCAATAAATTAAGGGCAAAGCAGAACTATCCACCAACAAATATTGGTATCGGGGTTCACAGTGGGCCGGTAGTGATTGGTACTCTTGGATCAGATACCAGAATGGATTCAACCGTTTTGGGTGATGCAGTCAACTTGGCAGCACGTCTTGAGGGTTTAACCAAAAATTATCGTCTTCCGATGTTGGTGTCGGAAGACTCAAAAAACCTGATCAGTCATCTTGAAGAATTTAACTGGCGCCTTCTAGATCGCATAACGGTCAAGGGTAAGTCTGAACCTGTTCGTATCTTTGAAGTCTTCAATCAATATTCAGATAAAAATTACGAAAACAAGCTCAAGGCGGCGAGTGTTTTTGAGGAAGCCATGACACCTTACCTGAATCAAAATTGGGAATTAGCGATTGAGGGATTCAAAGAGTGCGAAGAGCTTTTACCAGAGGATGCATCAATTGAAATGCACTTAATGAGAGCGCATAGCTATCAAGAAACGCCCCCAACTGAAGATTGGGATGGGGTACACCGCTACTTCAGCAAATAGTAAAGATGGATTTGAGCAAGTTTGATCCTGAAGCGGTAAAGCTATTTCTTGAAGAAGCTACTGACATGCAGGATCAGATTGAAGAAAGCCTACTAACCCTGGAAGGTGATCCTTCGAATCAGGATGCGGTAAACAATGCGTTTCGTGGTTTCCATACTATCAAGGGTGGCGCTGGCATGATTGGTTTTGAGGAGTTACAAAAATACACTCACGAAGTAGAGTTTCTGTTATCAGATGTTCGTGGTGGCTCGCGCAATGTCACAGAGGAACTAATCAGTACCCTCCTCAGTTCAATTGACTGCCTGAGAGGTTTTTGTTCTGAATTAGAAGGCGAGGGGGATTTCGATCATACACTTGCCGAAGCTAGTTTGGCCCAAATCCGTATTTTGTCTGGTGATTCTAACAACCAGGCGGAGACACCAAAACCAGAATCAATCACCCAACCAGAACCCGCTCTCCAAGAATCAGTCAGCACATCAACCCCCAAGGACACCAGATCTAGGTACCTAATCCGGCTTAAATTCTCAGAGGATATTTTGGAAGATGGTGGGGATCCCATTGTTTTGCTGAAGGATTTTCATGAACAAGGGGAGTGTTACGTAACTCCTCATTGCCACTCAATCCCTGATTTGGAATTTCTTGATCCTACAAAACTGCACCTACATTGGAGTTTGGTTCTTTCGACAACCAAAACAATGGAAGATCTGGAGGCCCTCCTCATGTTTTTCATGGATGAGGAAGGAGTGGAGATAAAATTGATTCAAGGGCCACCGGAAGAAACGCAGACCAAGCAAGACATCAACGCTGGAGTTCTTGAAGCAACCACTGAAGAACCCAAACAGGCATCTATTCAGCAGTCTTCAACACATAAAACCTCAAAAAAAGAAGAGCCAAAGCCTCCGTCCATTCCACAGAATTCAGAAACCAAAGTACCTAAAACCAGCTCCCCAAAGAAGAAAAATGAGTCAGGGGGATCAATTCATGTTTCCAACATGAAGCTGGAAAAATTGATGAATCTGGTAGGTGAGACAGTCATCAACCAAGCAAGATTAAAAGAATTTGGACAAGAGCTTCGCTTAGCAGATCGAAGAATGGGTGATCTATATCAACAGATCGTCTATGACTCAGATATCGTCGTCCGGGAGCTTCAAGACCAGGTGATGAACATTCGCATGGTGCCGATCAAAGGCGCTTTTTTGCCGTTGCAGAGAATTGTTCGGGATTACTGTGTGAGTTCAGGAAAAAAAATCAAATTGCTGATTTCTGGAGGTGAGACGGAACTGGATAAAAATGTTTCAGAAAAGCTTGGTGGTCCACTGAAGCATCTTGTCCGTAACGCAATGGATCATGGGATCGAGTCGATTGAAAAAAGATTAGAAGCTGGCAAGGAGGAGGAAGGGACGATTTATTTGCGAGCTTTTCATGGGGAAGGCCATGTCTTTATTGAAGTTCAAGATGACGGTGGAGGAATAAATTCAGAGGTGATTCTTCAGAAAGCCCTAAAGAAAGGCCTCATTGATGAGAAAGCAGACTTGGACGAACAGGAAATTTTTCGACTCTTATTCCATGCTGGTTTTTCTACGGCTGAAAACGTCTCGGACATCTCTGGCAGAGGAGTGGGAATGGATGTTGTTCGTCAGGAGATTGAATCATTGAGAGGTTCAATTTTCATCAATAGTGAAGTTGGGAAGGGCTCAACTTTTCAAATCAAACTTCCGCTGACGTTGGCAATTATTGAGGGGATGCTAGTCCAAGTACAGAATCAGATCTTTACGATCCCGCTCCTTTCAGTTCTGGAATCGATTCGACCAACTGTTGATCAATTCAGGACGATGCAGAAACAAGGTGAAGTGATTGAGATCCGCGGTGAGTATCTACCTGTTTTGAACCTTGGTAAAGCCTTCAATTTGGAAAGTGAACGAAAAAAAACAAACGAAGAAAAATTGGTTGTTATTGTAGAGAATAACAAGATGAGGTGCGGTCTCCTAGTAGATCGTATTTTAGACCAACAACAGGTAGTAATTAAGAGTATGGAAGAAAATTTCTTTCAAATCCCAGGTATTGCTGGGGCGACAATTTTAGGAGATGGGGGAGTGTCTCTGATTCTTGATTTGCCAAGTTTACTAAGAAAGAGTTTTAAAACAAATTGAAGGAATTTTCGCAATGGGGTTAAAAGAGAAATCTAAATATGAAGACTCCTATGAATTTTCAAATCATGAGGGTCAGCAATACGTGAGTTTCAAGATCGCAGAGGAAACTTACATGGTAGATATTAAAAAAGTGCGCGAATTCATTACATATGATCGAATCTCTATCATTCCAAATTTGCCAGAACACTATAAGGGAGTGATTAATTTGAGAGGTTCAATTATTCCTGTCATGGACCTGAGATTACGGTTTGGATATCCCCAATTGGAATATAATGAGAGAACAGTTTTGATGACAATTTTTGTTGAAGAAAAACTCATTGGAATGGTAGTTGATAAAGTCTTGGATGTTGTCAATTTGCCAGCAGAAAATCTGCAACCTCCACCGGAAACAGAAATGATTGTAGAAAGGCAATTCTTGGAGGGGCTTTGTGAATGGAGAGGAGAAATGTTGATTTTACTGAATTTGGATTCATTATTTGCCCAAGATAAAGCCATCCAGGCATTAATAGGCAACACCGAAAATAGTAATTGATTGAGGATTTATGACTAAGAACTCTCTCCAAGCCAAACTTCTCATTCTCGTGTTGGCTGTCACACTTACTTCGATCATCGTGATTAGTTATATCAGTATTTCGACTCTTCAAAATGCTTTGGAATCAAAAGCTTTGCAGCAAATGGTCTCAATCAGAGAGGTCCAAAAATCTACTTTGGAAAATCAGTTCAATAACTATCGAAAGCAGATTCAAACCATGGCGCAATCAAAATATGTAATTGAAGCTATGAAGAGTTTTGAAAAGTCATTTAAAAGTTATCCTAGTGAGTTGCTTCAATACGAACCTCAGATAACTCTTCAACAAAGATCAAAGGAATTGAGGTCTTATTACACAGGAGAATTCTCAGAGGAATTTCAGAAAAGAAATGGAATCAAATCTGATAGAATTAATGAGGTATTTAGTCGTTTAAGTCCTGAGGCAATTGCTTTTCAGCACGCATTTATTGCGGATAACCCAAATCCGTTGGGTAGCAAACATCTAATGGATAAATCAGCCCATGTTGAGCGTAGAGAGTACGCTGAATTTCACGCGAACTACCATCCTTACTTTCGTAATTTTTTAGAGAAATTCGGATATTACGATATTTTTTTAGTGGAGCCAGAAAATGGTAGAGTTGTTTATAGTGTTTTCAAAGAATTAGATTATGCAACCTCTTTGTTAGATGGACCATATTCCCAGTCAAATTTTGCAGCTGCCTTCCGCGCTGTTCAGGGCAGTCGAAATTCGGATTTGGTGAAGATGGTTGATTTTGATGAATACTACCCTTCCTATCAAAGCGCAGCCAGCTTCTTGTCCGTTCCAATTATCGATGGTGATGAACCAGTTGGAGTTTTGGTGTTTCAGATTCCAATTGACCAAATCAATACTACTATGACCAATAGTGGAAGTTGGAATTCTGTTGGTTTGGGCAGGTCAGGTGAAACATACATGGTCTCTAATGACTACTCGATGCGGAATGATTCACGTTTACTCATTGAGGACCCCGATAGTTATTTTGGAATTTTACAGAAGCAAAACACCGCCGCCGAAAAGATCACTCGAATCAGAAGCCTCCAAAGTAGTATTTTGATTCAAAATGCCAAATCGGAAGCAACCATTCGGGCGATCCAAGGTGAAAAAGGGACTGTTTTGGTTACCAACTATCTGGGTAACCAGGTTTTGAGTGCATTCAGTCCACTAAATATCCCTGACGTTAATTGGGCAATCATTTCGGAGATTGAGGAAGCTGAGGTCAATGAATATACGAACGAATTGATTATGTTGATCATTGCTATCGCAATTTTGATTTCAATTGTTGCAATGCTGATCACATTGTTCTATGTACGCAGTAGCTTGGCAAAACCGTTGAAGCAAATGGTTGCACAGGTTCAGGAACTTGAGATCACCAAGACCCTTGATCTGAGAAGAAAGGATGAAATTGGCCAAATTGCAAATGCCATAGATTTGTTCACTACTCGGCTCTTTGAAATTGTTACCAAAATTAAGGATCGAGCCGCAGACATCAGTAGTTCTTCACAAATCTTAGCGGAAGGGAGTCAAGATCTTGCTACCAGAACAGAAGAGCAGTCATCTTCCCTCGAAGAAACTGCTTCTGCAATGGAAGAGATGACTTCAAACGTTCAGCAAAATGCTGAGAGTGCAAATCATGCCAATCACATCTCACAAAATATGCGTGACGTTGTTGAGGAAAGGAAATCACTTCTCCAATCCTTACTCGATCAAACCATCAGTTCCAATCAGAGCGACATCGATAAAGTGAGAGAGTCGAACGGTGAATACTTTGTGAAAGCAGAGCAGATGAATGATCAGATGGTTCTGGCAATGAAGGGGATTGGAGAAAGTTCTGAAAAAATCTCCGGAATCACCTCCGTAATTAACGACATTGCTTTTCAAACGAATCTATTGGCTTTAAACGCGTCAGTAGAAGCCGCGCGTGCCGGAGAGCATGGGAAGGGGTTTGCGGTTGTTGCAGCTGAAGTTAGGAATTTGGCTCATCGCTCTGCAGAGGCCTCTGAGGAGATAAGTACCTTGATCAAGAACAGCTTGGAGCAGGTCGCCAAAGGAACTTCCTTGATGGGAGAAGTCAATACTGTCGTTCAAGAAATGATTCAAAAAGCGGATCAGGCTCTGGAAGCCCTCAAGGAAAATTCTCGACAGAATCTTGAAAAACTAAATAACCAAACCAATGATAATTTGAAGGAGATTCAAACAGCAGTTTCTGAAGTGACCGATCTGATTGAAAACATCAAAGCAGCTTCAAATGAACAGGCTGAAGGTATCCGACAAGTCAATATCGCAGTTTCAGAACTTGACAGGATTACTCAACAAAATGCCCTCTTGGTGGATGAGTCAGCGACTACAAGTCGATTAATGTCTGATCATTCCAATGAGCTAATGAAGATCATAGAAGTCTTCAAATTGGAGCAAATCGAATACAAACCAGAAGAGGGATCAGGTTCTTCTCAAAAATTACTGACTAACACCAGGAATAATCAGTCATCAGGGGGTATTCGCCCAAGCAGGTCCATTGATCACGGACTTCCAGATTTTGAGTGAATTGAAAAATCCCAATGATCAACAAAGATGCTGACGACTCCTTTAAATTTGGATCTTGTGGCTCCTCAGACTGCTAGCTCCCATCAGGAAGCATTTGATCTGCTCGCCAGGCTGGCAGAGAATCGTCTGGGAATGGATTTCCATAAGCGACGCCATGATCGACTTTTCTTGATGATCGGGAGGCGGGTTAAAGCTACCTTCAAAAAGAGCATCCTTGACTACCTCTCCTTTCTAGAAACAAATCCGAATCATCCGGAATGGGTAGAGATTGAGCAAATTTTAACAATTCAGAAGACGGAATTTTTCAGGGAATCCTCGCAGATGAAATTCTTTGAAGAGACGATTCTACCTGAAATTAAAAATCGTAAATCCAAAGAAAGGGATTCAAAAGTGCGGGCTTGGAGTTGCGGCTGCTCTACTGGAGAGGAGGCCTATACTCTTTCAATTCTCTTCCATCAGAGATTTCTTCCTCCAACTGATTGGGATGTTCGAATTTTGGCTTCTGATGTTCATCAGAATGCCTTGGAAATTGGCCAAATTGCTGAGTACACAGAAAAATCATTACAAAATGTCTCCAAGGAAAATAGGCTGAGTTATTTTGAAAAAATTGGCCAAAATTATTGTGTCATTGAACCTTTGAAAAAGATGATTCAATTTCGTAAAATCAATTTGATTTCTGATAGTTATCCCATAAAGACAAAATTCAGTGTGATCTTCTGCCGTAATCTATTGATTTACATGACGCCATTCTGGCAGAGTACAATTGTAAACCGTTTAAGAAACTATCTTGAGCCAGGCGGATACCTACTCTTGGGTCACTCCGAATATTTGGCTGACAAGAAAGATTTTCAGCTTACCAAATTTAATGCTTTTCAATCTCCAATCTCCTAAATAATGAGCCTATCAGGAAACAAGATCAAAGTACTGATCATTGATGACTCAGCACTTGTGCGAAGAGTCATGACAGATATTTTATCAGCTGATCCAATGATCGAAGTGGTAGGAACAGCCCCAGATGCACAGATCGCAACAAGACAAATTAGAAAATTAGAACCTGATGTCTTGACACTAGACATTATGATGCCAGGGATGGACGGGTTGGAATATCTTGAAAGGCTAATGAAATCTCATCCCATGCCGGTCGTCATGGTGAGCGCGTTAACCCAGAAAGGGGCGCCAAACGCTTTGAAGGCTTTGGAGCTGGGAGCAGTTGAAGTTATTGGCAAACCTCAGACAACTGTTCGTGAAGGAATGGAAGAGATCTCCATTTCAATCGTGGATGCGGTCAAAGCAGCTGCACAGGCAAAATTGAAAAAGGCTGGGGATATCTTTCTAAAATCTCCTGAGAAATATACCGCTGATGCCATCATTCCAAAAAACCCTCCTCGACATCTCGGTCGACACGCCATAGATCCTCTTATTGCGATCGGTGCTTCAACTGGTGGAACTGAAGCTATACTAGCTGTCCTATCGAAGTTGCCAGCATCAATGCCAGGGATTGTCGTAGTACAACATATGCCCGGCTCATTCACGAAGAGTTTTGCAGAAAGACTAGATCGAAACTCTAAACTAACAGTGGTTGAGGCCAACAACGGAGAGGTTGTGGAAGCTGGAAAAGTTTATTTGGCTCCCGGTGAACAACACATGCTTGTGGAGAGCGCAAATCGTGGCTACCGCATTCGACTTAATGATGGTCCCCTAGTTTGCAGACATCGTCCATCTGTTGATGTATTATTTCGCTCTGTAGCTCAGGAAGCAAGGCACCATGCTTTGGGTGTGATCCTAACGGGTATGGGAGATGACGGAGCTCAGGGGATGCTAGAAATGAAGGAAATGGGAGCTTACAATGTTGCTCAAGATGAAAGTAGTTCTGTGGTCTACGGAATGCCTAAGGTAGCCTTGGCCAAAGGTGGAGTGGATCAAGTTTTGACATTGAAAGAAATCCCTGAATTACTGGTCCAAAGAACTCACTAAGAAAATTAATCTTTTAGCCCTCAAATCTCTTCAATCAATTTCTGACACCTGTTTCCACTGCTGTTTATCTGTTTTCAAAACATCATCCCTCCTTAGACCCACCTGCCATTAAATCCTGTAGTTGTTTACGAAATAGACTTGCTCCACCATGGGCTGGATGGCGAAGTCCAATAGAAGATATGCCAATTTCTGCTAACTGTTGTTGAGCCTGTCTGCCAATCGCCAAGAGCCTGACATTAGTGAATTGCGCTATTAGATAATTGAGGACTTCTCTCCCGACTCTTCGCTCCGCTGGATTAGGTGTGCGGTTAGAGAGAAAACCGCTCTGTTTCTTGTAAGGGTGCCATGGAAACGAATTCCAAAGAATAGTTTTGTGAGTCAAATTAAAACGAACAAGTTCACTCCAAACGATTGTAGCAGTAGGTTCATTGAATCCTTTTCGATTCAATCTTTCTTTACTTGTTCGCTGGTGTTTCCCAGTAAATACATGGTTTGCGAATAATTGCTTATCAGCTAGCTCTCCAAGAAGTAATCGTTCTGATGTCATCGGAATACCCGTGAAGTGACCACCCTGATAGCCTAGTGCTTCAGCTAGCATAATGTATTGAACCTGACCTAATCTCTCCGAAAAATAATCACGAAGATTCTGCTGTCTAACCTTGTAAGAATCATTGAGCTGATCGTGGTCAAAATCTACTTCCCACCAAGGATTAAAAACTTCGACTTTTGGAGATTCTTTCAGGAGTTTCAGAAATTCATCAATCATATTATTTCATTTTGAGCTAAAGCTTAGTTTGAAGAAAATGTTTTCAAAGTTACTTATTGAAAAAGATTTAATTTGACGTTCAAAAATATTACCTCTATCAATAGATACATGCATTTTGCATCATAGATTTAAATCATTTCTCTCTCACGTTAAACTTAATTTATAGGAGTTAAGAATGCGAAAACGAATTAGTATGCCAGATCGAGATTTCATGAAAGCTGCCAAAAGTGCAGCTAAATCTGGCCAGAGTTTAAGAGCTACAGCTTTGGGAGCAGGGGTAAGCTTGCAAACCTACAAAAATCATCTGATGGATGTTGCGATGCGACTGCAGGAAGCCCCGCCAAATTTCCCCAAGGGCAGACGAACTCGGATGAAGGAGCATATCGCAGAAATCAGAAGCTCAGGTCAGGGAGGTCAGGGTAGAAGGTTGGCTCTTCCAAATGAAATTTTTGCGATCATGGGTTGGGATGTTGGGATGAAAGTGAAAATCAAAAAATCAGGGAAGAAAGTAGCTTTAGAAACTTATGAGGGACCTGAATCGGGTTCCTTAGAGGATGAAGATTAAGTAATGCTTTTTGTAGGATTCGCTTTGATCTAAGTGCCAAAAATTATTATGTAATTGAATGATGGGGCCAACGCATGTAGAAACGTGCCCCATTTTGATATCTTGGATCTAAGCGAATGATACCCTTATGAGCTTCAAGAATCCTCGCTACAGTTGCCAATCCAATTCCACTTCCTTGCTTGGAATCATCTAATCTTATGAAGGGTTTGAAGATTCTATCCCCTTCTAAGCTTGGAACTCCATTGCCATTATCTTCGATCCAGCACTCGCACCATTTCCCTGAAACCCTCGTTCCAATCTTGATTTCAACTTGATCGAGTTTACCTCGATATTTGATCGAATTGCCGATTAGATTCTGCCAAACTTGGCTCATCTTTAGAACATCACATTGTACCTTGGGCCATTTTGATGGCAGCCTGAATTTAACGATTCCCTGTTGTTGTTCTTGTTCAAACTGTTCAATTACAGTTTGAAGAATTTTTCCCAAAGAAACAGTTTGCATATCCCCAATTATTTTTCCAGCCATCGCATAATTCAACAAAGTATCAATAAAGGTGAGCATCTTTGTAAATGAACCTGGAATTCTGTCCAACAATTCATGCATACCGGGATCATTTCTAATTTCCGGATAATCTTCCTGTAAACGATGCAAAAATAGATTGAAAAGACTGGCTGCACCAACAACAGGAGATTTTAGATCATGACTCACCATATGAGTGAAATCCTGCAATTCCTGTTTTTGTTGTAGTAAGTTCTGTGAAAGTTTTTGAACTTGATCAAAAGCTTTTTTTGTTCGAATCGCCGAATTGATTCTGGCAAGTAGTGTGGTTTTTTCTACGGGTTTTAAAATATAGTCAACGGCCCCTGCATCAAAAGCTTCTCGGAGGGTTTGCCGATCATTCTTTGCGGTAACAATTAAGATTGGTAAATGAGCAAAGCGAGCTTGCTCTTTTAAGAGTCGTGTTGTTTCTATTCCACTCAATTCCGGCATCATGTGATCAATCAGCATCACATCAGGCACCCACTCTTTCACAGTTTCTAGGGCTTCTTTGCCGCTACAGGCAGTTCGAATACTTGAGGGCTGCTTCCGCAAAATATCTTCAATGACTAAGCGATTATTTTCCTGATCATCAACGATCAGTATCTTGTCCATCTTGATCTAGTAAAGTTTTGGAGGTGATAAGTGGATTGGTACGCAAGGCCCAATTAGTCTGAGAAACAATACCTTCCAGCAATGCCAAATCGTTTTGAGATAGCTCTGAACGGTAGAGAATGTTGCGCAACTTTGCCATTCTTTCTGTTCTGGTGTGATGAAGAAGAAAGCCAACCTGATGCAGTTGGTCCGCCCATCGTTCTAGGAATTGATTGATTCGATTTATTTCTGCTTCTGAACTCGTTGGTTTCTCAGAGGGATTTTGAGGGATTTGTTCTTGGAGTCCGAACAGTTCGTAACAACAAATAGCGACGCTTTGGGCTAAATTTAATGTTTGATATGCCCCAGTCGGAATCCGAACCCATCTTTGCGCCCACTCCAGTTCCTCGTTGCTAAGACCACGGTCTTCAGCACCAAAAATTAGTGCATTGGGTTTGTTAGAATGAATCATCCATTTGAAAGGCAATTGTAGGCCCTCCAACTGCCGATTTCGATGACGCTGCTGAGCTGTAGTGGCAATGACTCTCGAGCAATCTTGGAGAGCAACTTCAAGGCTTTGAACAACCTTCGCATTTTGCAAAATCTCTTTGGCATGAGTTGCCATTTTGAGAGCATCTTCACTTTGAGGATCGCAACGAGGATTGACTAGAAACAACTCGTTGAAGCCGAAATTCATCATCACTCGAGCGATTGAACCAACGTTGAGTGCTCCTTGGGGTTCTACTAAAACGATTCTAGGAAGCATTCACCTTCTTCTTGACACTGATCAAAAACGATATAGTTTGGGAATTCAAGTCGGGGTGTAGCGCAGCCTGGTAGCGCACACGTCTGGGGGGCGTGTGGTCGCTGGTTCAAATCCAGTCACCCCGACCACAGTTAATAGCTATAAAATCAATTACTTGAGCTAAAATAAACCGCTTTTTTGCCTTGAAGCCTAATATCCCAGAATATCTGGGATTTACACAGCTTATCCTGCGGTATTGTACACAAATAGTGCGCAAGAAACAAACCGCAATTCCAGTAAAATTTTACCTCGCAGCCGTTCCTTTTTTCTCATTCGCTGAATTTGAAAATAATAAATTTTTGAGATCGGATTCATCAATCAGATGGTACCGACGAAGCATGCTCTCGGTCTTGTGCCCCACCTGCTTCATCACAAGATAAGCTGGATTCCCTGCTCTCATCGCTCTTGTTGCAAAGCAGTGTCTTAGATCATGGAACCTAAAATCGTCAATACCAGCCGATTCCAAAGACTTTTTCCATGTCCGATTGATATAAGTTGTCCAGCGCTCGAATGCTTTTCCCTCCGGAGAAAGAAAAACTCTTTGTGTGTGAATAGCTCTCGGTATTTCCTTCATCATCTGAACCACCTCAGGTGATAATCTTACAGACCTTGCCTCACTTGTCTTTGTGTTCTCAGCCTGCAACCGGATGAACTTGTCCTTTAGATCAACCTGTCTCCAATTCAATGACAAAATTTCCCCATGGCGCATTCCTGTGTGATAGGCCATAAAGGTGATTCTCCAGAGCCAAGTTGGTAGCTCTGACTGCAGACGATCCCATTCTAATTCTGTGAGAATCCGCTCCCTCACATTGCTGACCTTCACCATTGGAAATCTGGTCAATGGAATCTGCACAATTCTTTCGTGATAAAGAGCTTTGTTCAAAATAGTTCGTAGACATGCAAACTCTTCACGGACAGTTTTTGGGGCAATTTTTCTCCCAGGATAGACTGGCGAGGGTTCATTCATTCTTCTGCTCTGGTAATCACATAGTTCACTGTAAGTGAGCTTCGATACCTTTTTGTTGATGTTCAACCGTTTCGATAGGTTTTTGATGGAGGTTTTTTGAAGACCGTAGGAACTGAGTGCAAGAACTTCTGGCAATTTCAAATACCATACGAACAGTTGTTCAAGAGTCAGTGAACTACCTGGATCATGATCAATGTAGGTTTGATTGGCCAATCTGCTCTCAATCTGTCGCTTGTACTCCTCTGCTGCGGAACGATTGGGGCCAACCATTTCCTGCCGTTAAATTCTATCAAGATTTCTCCAACGTACACCAAACTTCTTCCCCTTTGCTCTCGAAAGATCATTTCCACATTTACAATGAATTTTCTTCGTCGTTTGCCGATGTTGGCATTTTGGGCATTCGTGAATCAGGCTTGCCATCTTCAGCTCCTGCTAAATTACGCTGCGTATGTGTGCAGCAGTTCGAATAAATCTTCTGCACTGCCAAGCTCCATCCAAAATCTACTAATTTGAGTTGGTGTAAGTTTTTTAAGCACCTCCTCTGAGTTGGTAGCAATCGGCATTTTTGGAATCTGATAATTCAGATATGGATCAGCAAAAATTTCTGGCGCGAAGAGTTGGTTGATATCACGCAAATCTGCTTCGATCTCTCTTGCCGCAGTATTCAGCCATACCAAAGCTTCTTGATCTCCAAGAACTTGCTTGAGTAAATCATCGGAGTCTAGAATTTCTTCGGGTTTTTGTTCGGACCATAAGATCAGCAGTAGAGCCATGTAAAAATCATCCTTGATTACAAGAGTTCCATTTGCTCTCGCTGAATTCCAACAAGCTAGCCTATGTTTCCGAAGATTTTGTTCTTTTTGAGAGAACTTCATTGAGTCTGTTTGAGATCGACTGCGTATTACCTCAACTCCTTCCAACGAATTTTCTTCCATCCAGTAAATGATCTGAGAGGCAACTTCTTGCTTTTTCCTGGGCAACCCCATTTTTCTTTCCCACCATTTTCTCTCCAAATCAGGTCGATCTGGTGCAAGGTCCAGAATCATTCTATGCCTGATCTGTAAGCGATCCAGTTCATCTTTCCAGATTCCTCCCTCACCATGCAAAACCCACCTGTGGTTGATTTTGTAAAGGTTTTCAATGGCAAGCGCCATGGACAATGTTAATCTACTCTGGCCTCCAAAAACTCCACTCATGCCTGTCCGTGTGATCCCCAAGGATTCAGCGAATTTTCCCTGACTTAGACCTGTCAACTTAACGGCTTTCTTTAGTCTTTCTCCGACTGCTCGGTTTTTATTCTTCTCATCGAATTCAGTCATAAAAACACCAATTAAATTTTAGGAGTTGATTCTTTTCTTACTTGGAAAACCTACCATATACCTATGACTCCTACAACCTACAAAATTTAAAAAGCGTATTTTAAATTGACATTCATTTTGTCATGGCATAATTTTGTAGTCTGTGAACTACGATATTCAAATTTTGTATTTTTGGAGTCAGAATGGAGAGTTATTTGACCATTCGTGAAGCGGCAGCACTTGTGCGCGTAGCACCCCAGACGATTCGGAATCTTATTAGCGCAAAACAACTGAGGTCCGCCAAGTTTTTTGGACGGAGGCTAGTTCCGCATAGTGCGATTGAGGAGTTAATTAAAACCGATTCTGCGCAAGGTAGGAATTTTTCCGTGAAGTAGCTTCGAAAGCAAAAAAGTTTTACTGCACACTCTGGAATGTCTGCAGATGAGAATCATACAAGCGGATGCTCATCATAATCTTGATGAGTGGATGGTTCAGACAAAATTTAAAATTTATCTGAATTCAACGGTGACGGACTATTTTTTAGTCAATCGCAAGAATGTAGATAGATTCGTTAATCGTCCCTGGACGAAAGCACCAAAGCCAAATGAGACTCAGCTTGAAGTGATCAAGGAGTGCTTGTCAGCAATGCAAATCCAAGAACTAGAAGGAAAGCGATGAAATCCAATTATGCTGTCATGGTCCCCTATCGAGTGCTCCAGGCATTTGATATCTATACTGCTTTAGTCGTCAGTGAGCTGATAAAGTGGGATGAATTCTATAGACGAGATCACGAGAACCGATGGGAGAATCTGCCGGAAGAATTTCAACAGGAACCTGGTTGGTTTTACAAATCTCAAAATGATTGGGATGTTCTTGGAATTTCTTGGAAAAAATTATCAAAAGCAAAAACATTACTGCAAGAGTTGGGGATTCTGGAAACGATCAAAAAAGGTCCGAATATTCGTATATGGTATCATTTTGACCAAATGGCACTTGATAATCATCTGCAAAATCAGCAATTTGACCATATTGCATTTAGACAATATGGAAAAATGGAAAAAGCAACTACAGAATCTACATCTGATTTGTATGATGACAATGCATTGAATGATGATCGTGATGATGAAAATGATCATACATTGAATGAATCCAACGAAAATTCCCATTTGTCCAAAACGGACAATTCCAATTCTCCTAAACGGAGAAATGGAAATAGCTCAAACGGACAAAATAATGAAATCATTGAAGATTATGCGATGAATGACGATGCATATTCAAAAAATGATCGTGTATATCCAGAAAATAATCATGCAGATTCCCATTTCTCCCAAATGGAGAATTCCATTTCTCCCAAATGGACAAATGGGAATAGCCAAAATGGACAAATGGAAATGGCTCAAACGGACAAATCCAATTCGCCCAATGGGACAAATCCTCTTTATAATACAGAAAGGACTTACAGAAAGGACATCAGAGAAAATAATAGTACGATTTTGCCAATCGTACCCCCCACCCCTCTGATCATCAAAATCTACAAGAATCTAAGAAATCAAAAACGGAAGCTGAAGCTGAAGCTGACGATCCGTTCAAAAAGTTTTGGACGAAGTGGTCAGATCGGGTTAGAAGCTATCCAGAACGATTTGATGAGAGATCTCAGACCGTCAGAAAGCCATCATCAGGCATTCGCTCAAGAGCCAGTGCGAACTACCAGGCATTGCTGAAAAAGAAGATCAACGGAGATCTGGTGACTCCTGTGATGATTGAGAAAGCAGCACGAAGCTATTTTGCTTCATTGCCTGATGACGGATTCGGAGTAGCAAACTGTTCAACATGGTTGAAACTGGACAACATCGAGCAGTATCTTGAAGAGGAAAGTTTGGGGAATCTCTCCAGAAAAACAGAAGAAAGTTTGTCAAGTTTTGAGACACCGAGAGAACCTGCTAGGATTTTGCCTAGACCAGAACCGATTTTTGACCCATTCGATTGGATTGATATTGACGAAAAGTCTGCTCAGTTCAAAGCGTTGGATCCTGAACGGCAACTACAGATACTCCAATTGCAGATGATTCGGGAGGGTAATTGGGATATCAACTGTGAATCCCTGGATGAACGAATGAGAGCATTGCATCCAGACTATCAGAACTCGCTCCAGGGAAGCGAGCATACAGAGGAAAGTTTGGGAGATGCTACGGAATTTCCAGAACTGGAAAACACAAACAACCCCACCGAAGAGGAACTATGTCAAATCCCATGTCCCTTCTGATGCGTTTAAGCGCTACCTACAAAACGGATCTCAGCAAAGAAACGATGGATGCATGGCGTGAAGCCCTTGAGGATCTGCATGAGCAGGAGATTGAGCGAGGCTTCAAGAGACTGTTACAACCAGTGTAGATATTAAATTAATCCAGGTGAGAATTGGATCTACCCAAGGAAAATCTTTCTGCTGAACAAATTTGTCAAAAGTATACTCAATTAGCTCAGTCATTTCATGAATAATCACCAATCCGATAGAATTTCGGTTGAAGAATATTGAGAGGTACGACAGAACTCAATCTGATCAGTGACCGGGAGTTAACAGTAATGCCTAACTCAAGTCTGAACGTTACGGAAAACATGAATATTCATTTCCTGATGTGATAGGTCCATGCAGCGAAAATTAAGTGCAGCCAGTAACCGTGCGGCAGTAATCGAACTCCATTCTGAGGGTCTTTCCCAGAGAAAAATTGCTGCAGTGCTGGGTATCTCGAAGACGAGAGTCACACAGATCCTTGCAGATCAGCAAAAGAAAGTCGGTCAGGGTGGTCAGCGCAAAAAAAAACGTTGAACTGACCGAGGTGATCTCCAGGATGCCGAACGTGCAGCTGGCGATTGAAAAGAAAGTCACTGAAGCAGCAGGAAACTCAGCAGCCCAGGTCCTTGCCGACGAGCGAGAAGCACAGAGGAAGCAGGTGCTCCATGATCTGCAGTTGATCAGGAACTGGTCAGTGGTGACCGCTGAAAGAGTCCAGCGCCGGCAGGTCGATATCGATTACCTTCAGGTGGAACTCACAACCCTGAAAACACTTGCTTCGGTTCTGCACGAAAACAATCGACAGAGGATTGAACTCTTTGGATTAGGTGCTCCAAAGCACCAGGTGGGGTTGGACTGGAGTATCGACTATGTAGAGGCAGCTAAAGAAGCCGGACTGGAAATTCCCGGCTAGGAATTGCTGATGCCGAGCAGGAATAAGATCCTGAAATTCTAATTGCTCCTCATTTTCAGGTTTTCTACAGCACAGATGAATTGTTCAGCATTGTGATCAGCCGAGTGAAGAATGGATCTGTGGCTGGATTGTATGACTTGCTTCCACCCCAGTAATAAGATCCCAAAACAGTTTTCATATTCTCATAGTGCTTCTTTAACACAGATTGCCGCTTTGTCCTTGTATTTCCTAAATCCGAACTGATTTTGGATTTCCAGGGATGATTGCTTCCCATAATGTTCTCGTTTCGTTGAGGAAGTTTCTCGACAAAATGGGGACCCACTAAATAATCACTCTTCTGTAAATTACATTCACGATGGGCCAACACCAGATTCCAAACTTGATCGTGTTGAAGAACTTGGCGAGGAAAGAGATGGTCCACATGAATCTCTCCCACGATGGGTTGTCCGCAATAGAAGCAGGTGTTTCCCTGGTATCCTTGAAGAAATGGAATATTCTGGGTAAGAGGTGTTCTCTCGTATCCATCATACAGATATACCTCACGGATATCATTCGCGAGTCTGTATGTTTGCTGGCTTCGATTAATTGTAAAAGCACCCTCAAGCAAGTTCCAACGGGCTGAAAGCTCATTGTCCAATTCTTTAAAATCCTCCTCCCCCAAATGCAAGAGGGTATCTTTCAGAATCAAACATTTGCCAAATTCAAATTCGTAAAACAGATTTTTTGCAAGCAACTTGTCAGTTCCAATCGTTTGAAATCTTGGAATCACATCATTGAATGCAGTGCTCCCAACTTTTTCAACAGCATTTTCATGATTCAAGCGACCAGAAATCATTGAAAAAGTAATCCTTTCCATGACAGTAATTTTAGAAGGACTTACTTGCTGTGGCATCGGATTTGTCGATAATCGGACTTGGTATTCCTGTAAAAATCCTTCAGATAAATCTTCCCACGAAACAGAATTTGTTCCATGTCTTGCAAATTTAAGAAGAACTTTGCCCAGAGCCATTTTGTAGGTAGCGCTGTTCAAACCGTAGAGGACAATCCCTTTCCAGTAATCACTTGGTTTAAACTGATCCATTTATTCTTTCACCAGCATTATCGTATCCCATGAAATTTCTTGGCGCCGAAAGGAATCTTCCGTACTTGTGACAAGTATGGGCTTCATTTCATGTTCACTCGCTAATGAAAGGATTTCGTCTACAGATACAGGATAGAATGTCCTTCCTTCCGGTGCTGGTCCATGCCGCAGCGTTAACATCATTTTCCCGTTTTTATTGAGCACAAGGTCCAGATTGGCGAAAGCAATTTGTCGATCTGGTGGAGCAAGGTGCATCCATATAGCACTCAACCAAATCAAATCAAAGGTTCGTTCAATTGTTTTGACCAACTGAAGATGAGGAAGGGGGGAATCTTCTAGCCAGTTAATCATCTTGGATGGGTGGAGCTTTTGTGCCCGCTTGCTCAATTCAGCCGCAGGTTCGATTGCAGTAACCCGGTAACCATTCGTTGCAAACCATCCGGCATCACGCCCAGAGCCAGCTCCGATTTCTAGAATATGAGATGGCGCTGGAGGCAAGAATGGAATCGTTTGTTGGTTTAGTTCTTCAAAGGTGATCGACTCGTATTGTTTAATGAGTTGATCAGCTTCTTTGTTATATTTTTCGATATTGTTGATTGTCACCTGTCGAGTGGCTGGAAATTAGTAAGATAGATTGAATGCGAGTTTACGGTCTGTTCCAAAATATTGATTATGTAGCAACTGTTTGATTTTACTTTTTTCAGGCCAGCAGTGCTTCTGTTACAGAAGCATATCCACACTAACTAATCTAATTGTTGGACCAAGTTGCATTTCTATTATCAACAGATCAGCAAAGATCTTGTACTCAACTTCTGGCTTTTCATCATTTTCTCTGTACCTTTCCTCCCAATCCATAAACATCCGCACGATTGCCGGATTTCTGCAGAACTCCCCAAACGCTGACCTCAGTCTTTCCTCACAGTATTCCCTGATGTTGTCTGCCTGACTATCGTCAAGGAATTCTTTTTCTTCGCTAGCCTTTGGTTGCTCTAGAATTTCATCTATCAAGATGGGCATCGGCAATCTCCAATAAATTACAAAATGTAGTTTTGAACGGAAGTTACTTGAAGTTGCTGCAAGAAAAATAAAAAAAAAGTCAGCTACAAAAGAAAACAGTCCCTTGCGTTAATCGTTCAAGAATTGTATTTCGAGTGTTATCAACGTCTTTGGGATTGTTTGAAAAAGCGAGGGGGGGTAGGCAGATATGTCTCGGGATGCCTAGCCCGCACGAATTGACACCGTTTTGTCTGAAACAAACGATCAATCCGGATGATGTTGGTCTGTGCAATTTAATTCTTCAGAAAATTTTGTCAAGGGGTCATATGGAAACTATCCGGGGTCTGGATCTGGGAACCACTTCGATTGGTTTTTCTGTTGTAAGAATAGACACCAAGAAAGAGCAGGATGAAATCATCAAAACGGGTGTCAGGATTTTTCCAGAAGGATTGAATAATGACCATGAACCGAGGAATAAACGCAGAAGAGATATGCGCTTGCACAGAAGACAACTGCGCAGGAGAAGAATTCGAAGGATTGAACTGTCTAGAAAATTTAAGGAAATGGTTCTGCTACCTGAATTTTCCTCTGATTGCTGGAATAAACTGATGGAACAGGATCCATATGTTCTCAGAAACAAAGGTGTGAGCGAAAGACTTGAGTTACATCAATTTGGAAGAGCCATTTACCACATGGTTCAACGTCGTGGGTTTTTGAGTAACCGAAGAAGTACCGGTTCCGAAGAAGGAAGAGAGGAGGAAGGAATAGTAAAATCGGCTCTTCAGGATTTGGATCAGGAACTCGGTGAATCAACCTTAGGTCAGTATCTTTCAGAACAGGAAATCAAGCGTGGAAGATATCTGGATCGCAACAGAGTAATTGAGGAATTCAAAAGATTGTGGCAATGCCTTCGGGCTTATCACGCGGAAATACTAACTGAAAAAATTGAAAAGGAACTTTACGAATTCATCTTTCATTAGCGACCCGTGTTTTGGAGGATTTCAACGTTGGGGAATTGTCGCCTATTGCCTGATTCAAGATTGTGTCTCAAGGGTTCGTGGCTTGGTCAGCAGTATCTGTTGTTTCAGGAACTGAATAGTCTCAGGTTGGACGGTAGTAATGAACCATTACCAACCGAGGAAAGACAACAGCTCATCGATGCATTATTAAATGAGGGTGAACTTTCATGGGCAGCGTGTCGGAAAATTCTGAAAACTTCCTGGCAAAAAAGAGGAATACCTTTAAAGACGAAATTCAATCTGGAATTTGGGGGTAAGAGCAAATTGGCAGGCAACCGTGTCGTTTCTTCAATCCGGTCTGTGCTGAAGGAAAATTCTATTGAAGTCAAAGAAATAGAAAAACTCTACCAGTTACTTCCCCAGTGGCATTTCGAAATTCTTTACAAAGAGGTTGGAGAAGGAAGAAACGCCAGAATCGTAATGCGGAACAACCAAGAAATAGAACAAAAAGAGCGATTCTTTGTGAACCAGTTGATGCCAGAGATAAAGCTTGAAGAAACGATTGCCAAAAAACTGGTTTCCCTAGATTTTCCTGCCGGTTGGCTATCACATTCGACGGATGCGATTGAACGGTTGATGCCGTATTTAGAGCAGGGATTTGTTTATTCAGATGCATGCGATCGTGCGTTCCCATCCCACCGGGTAGTGGAAGGAGAAGGACTCGAGTTCCTTCCAAGCGATCAGTCCTATCTTAAGGAAGTAAGAAATCCAACTGTGAAGCGCGCATTGAACGAATTGAGGAAGGTAATGAATAATTTAATTCGAACCTATGGGAAACCAGACAGAATCCGTGTCGAACTAGCCAGAGAACTTAAGCTTCCATCAACAAAGCGGCGTGATTATCAAAAGAAAACCAAACAAAGAGAAAATGAACGTACACAAGCAAGAGATGCGATCCGTAAAGCAAATTTCCGAGGGAATTCACTTGAAATTGAAAAGTACCTGCTCTGGAAGGAATCGGATGAGAAGTGTCTCTACACCAACCAATCAATTAGTTTCAGCGCACTTTTCGAGGAGGGAAGATACGAGATTGAGCATATACTTCCATACTCAGTGACACTGGATAATGGCTTCATGAATAAGACGTTGTGTGAGTCTAACTTCAACGGGTTTAAAAGTAACAGCATTCCCTATGAGGCATTCAAGAACAGTGGTGGTGAAGAAGAATGGAAAAAATTTGTGGAGCGCGTCAAAAAATCAAAACTTCCTGACCCGAAAAAACGACGGTTGCTTGCCCAGAAGCTTGAAGACCTGGTTGGAGACGATCCAGCTGAGAGACAACTCAGAGATACTGCTTTTATCGCAAGGGAAGCGAGAGACTTTTTGATGAAACTCTTTACAAAGAAAGAAGATAAAGCCATTCCGGTCGAAACCAGCAACGGGATGATTACTGCGCAACTCCGTCAACTTTGGGGGATGAATCAACTTTTAGCAGAGGGAGACAAGAAGAACCGAGATGATCACCGCCATCATGCTGTAGATGCTGTTGTCGTGGCAATGGTACATCCAGGCACCGTCCGACATATGAGTTTTTTGAGTAAAAACTGGTTACGAGGTGAGCGGACGCAATTCCCTGCTCCGTGGCAAAATTTCTACCAGGATGTTCGGAAATCCATCGAGTGCATTATTGTTTCACACAAAGTGAGGTCGAAGGTGAATGGAAAGCTTCACGATGAGTTGGTTTATGGGAAGAGGAAAGACCAGACTGGCAGCAAAAAAGGCAGCAGTGTTTATAAGCGCAGGGTTAATCTTCAGTCACTCAGCAAATCCCAATTGCAGAAGTTGAAAGATGGAACTCTTGAAGCCGCATGGGATGGTGGAGGTAATGTTCAGCAGATCCTTCGTAACCACCTAGAACACAATAAAGATTTTAGTACGCTCCCATTCTTTAATCTTGAGCACGGTGAGAAGCGCTTTATCAAGAGCATATCATTGCTTTACAACAAGAAAGATCACCTAGTTGAAGATCTGCATGGTAAGCAGAGCACCTTCGTTGACAAGAATGAGAATCACCACGTTGCTGTCTATGAAAATGGGGATGGCGAGATCCGTTTAGAAGTCCTCTCGAATCCATTGATTACAACTCATTCCAACTAATTTCAATAAATAATTTCAGATAGATACGCTTTTATCTGTATTGAGTATTCTTGTAGCAGATGGACATCTGTTGCTAACTATTACGACTTTTTTGCGATCATTTCGGATCTCTTTCCTACTCCTTCATTTTGCGATCAATTACAATGTTTTTGTGATTATTTGCTGATTTGGTCGTAATAATCTGTCCTTACCACAGTATTCATCTAGGTTTATCTAATTCAGTACGGTAGATTGAAAATCAGTAGTGCAATATCATTTTTTTTCAAACTATTTATTTGGTTTAATTCCTTCTAGCTCTTGGACAAAATCTATTATGAAAATTAGCAAAATCATTACATATCCGGTCAAAATAGGTATACGCAACCAGCTGTTAGTGAAAGTAGAAACTGATGAAGGTGTCTGTGGCTGGGGGGAAAGTGGTTTGTCTGGACGGGAAAAAGCAGTAATTGGAGCAATCGAACATTTTAGTGAATGGCTAATAGGAAAACCGGCTTTCCAGATTGGATCCCTGTGGCAGGAGTTGTACCGAAGTCAGTATTTTGAAGGAGGCCGAGTACTTTTGGCTGCTATTTCCGCAATTGATATTGCTTTGCATGACATCAAGGGCAAAGCATTAAAGGTTCCGGTGTATGAATTGTTAGGTGGAATGCAAAGAAATTTTATTCCAACTTTTGCCACAACCAGTGCCCCTCCAGGCCCTGAAATGATTGAACAGGCAACCCACTTGATGAAAGTTGGCTGGAAGGCAATGCGTCTTTCACCCTCAGGCCACCAAACCAAAGATATGTATGAGCCTAGGGAGCATTTGTCTGAGACAGCAAAATGGTGTACCAAAACTCGGGAAGAATTAGGTAGTGAGGTTGTTCTCGGAATTGATTATCACCACAGACTCACTGTTGCAGAAGCCGCAAGTTTTTGCCAAAAGATGCCGAGGGGCACATTGGATTTTATTGAGGAACCGATTAGAGATGAATGCCCTAGTGCCTATCAATCTCTACGAAAACTTATAGATATTCCTTTTGCCATTGGTGAAGAATTTGCCTCCAAACGGCAGTTCCAGCCTTATATTGAAAATGATATTCTCCAATTTGCCAGAATTGACGTATGCAATGTTGGAGGTTTGACTGAAGCAATGAAAGTTGCTGGATGGTGTGAATCGCATTACGTTGACATGATGCCGCATAACTCTCTAGGTCCGATATGTACAGCAGCTTCTCTACACTTTGCTGCTGCCGTTTCAAATTTCGCTTGGCTAGAAACTAGAGCAAGCGATTTTGAAAAACACCTTGGATTTGAAGATTCGGAGATATTCTTGGATCAGCCAAAACTTAAAGGGTCTGTTCTTCCGGTTGAAACAAAGCCAGGCTTATGAATTACAATTGATGAAACACTTTTGGAGCGACAAAAATTTGAGTTTTGGGAAGCACCACATCTTAGGCGCCGGGATGGTTCGATTACAAATTGGTAGGTTCCTTAAAATTTTTCTAACAATTTTAATTCATGAGACAGTGAATGTGGTAACCAGTAAACTCTAGCTTTTAGCCTATTAACTAGATGTTTTTCAGGCCAGATATTTGCCAAGATTGGCTACAATTCCTGAAGCATTAGGTTTTTTTGAGCCTTCTAGAAATAGTTGAAAATACTATCGATATACTTGATAGGGCTATCAATACCAATACGCCTCTTTCAAAATGATCATATCCACCAATATTTACTACAATAGCACCACCTAAAATTCCAAACCCCATTTGGGCTGCTCCAACAATTCCTGAAGCATTTCCACTAGAATCCCCAGCTGATGACATTGCGCCGATAGTTGTATTGGCAATTACAAACCCGGATGCAAAACCTAGTAGCATTCCAGACATGCTGAGTATAAAGGGGTGATTTAAATCAAGAACCCAAGGTAGAAGCAGAGACACCACTGAAACCAAGCACATACATCCACCAAGTTGAGCCATTGGCTCAATGCCAAATCTGCTGACGTAACGTTTTGTTATATAGTTTCCCAATATGTAGCCACAAGGATTTAGCATAAACCAGAAACCTATCTCAGATGCTGTTTCTCCTATCCTGCTATATTCAAAAGATATAAAACCAACCATAGTAAAAAAAATACCAGCACAACTTGAAGATGATACCATGAAAGCAATAAATTTTTTGTTTTTTATTAGGATTATATAATCATTAAAAACTGTAATGAAATGGAAGTTTTTGTTTATTTTATAATTTGTTTCAGGCAAAGTTAAAAGCACAATAGTTAGCAATAATAAACCAGATGTAAAGATCAAGAACATTGTTCCTCGCCAGCCTATCAAATCGCAAATTAATCCTCCAAATACAAAGCTAATTATTGGAACTGTAGACATTATCATACTCATCAAAGCAAAAGCGCTAGCTCCTTCCAACCGATCATAGATATCATTAATTATTACCCTAACAATGGAGACTATAGCAGCTGCTCCCAATCCCTGTATAATTCTCGCTGAAACAAGCATTTCCATAGATGGAGAAAAGCCGGCCAATAGCCCCCCAAGCGAGAAAAGTACTAGCCCCATTAGTAAAAAAGGACGCCTACCATATAGGTCCGAAAGAGGACCATAAATTAACTGAGCAATTGCCATGGATAGAAAAAATCCAGATAATAATAATTGTGCTTCTTCTTCGCTAGTCTCGAAATATGATGTAATTGTTCCAAGTGCTGGGGAAATAATTGTAATACCAAGAAATCCTGTTCCCATTATTGAGGCTAATAACCAAAGCGATATTGTGGGTATATTATCTGATTTCAAACCTGACGAACTTTGGTTCATTTAATTATTTTTAATCTTGAATTGAGATTTAGTGGCTTATAATAACAATCTGAAAAATTTATTGCTTTTTTAAATTGAACGGTATCAATAACTGTATAAAAGAGAGTGTTGTAATGTAGATATAACATCGTTTATTGAATTGTTAATTCCCTGGATGTACTGAAAATTCCACTCTGGGTCTCATTTGTTGACGCTGGTCTGGGATCGGCCTAACTTCGTTCCTGCAGGAATGTTAAATCCTGCCGACTGTTCCAGCAATATTCTGTCCTCTGACTTACGCACCAAACGCCCGTCTGACAGTGCTGCCTCAAATTCTCCATGGTGTCGGATACTCAGAATTACCCTAGCTGCATTGACAGGTTCTCCGCATCAGCAATGCTGCCTCCAGATTGGTGCTGGAACCTAAGTTTTCAAAAAATTTCAGACGTTTGATCTCATCTGCAAAGAACTAGCGCATATTGTAGAAAGTTAACTCACGCACAAACTTTCAATTCCTGCATCAAAAGTCAAAATTCGCGATCAATTACGAATTTTTTGCGACTATTTGATATTTTTCCTAAGTAAATTCCGATAAAAATTGGAAATTCTGGAAATAAATTAACTGATTAGTCATCGGTTCCTCTATCCAGTTGAGCTATGGGTGCGTGAAAGGAGAGAGGCGGACTGTTTTCGAAGCGTTTCAAGCCCTGGAGGCACTAGACTTACCGGAAAGCTCAAAATATCTCTTCGTATTTATCCCCCATAAATTTGATTTTTAGTGCCCCAAATTTGCGCCTGCCATTGATTTAGGTAGGGCAAAAAAACGTTATAAAAGAGCTAAGTAACTGATTTCGCTGGCGCGCCCATCATGACTTGAACCTGAAACCCACTGATTAGAAGTCAGATAAATTAATCAATTAAAATACTGAAATTATTTGTTAAAATTTTATAAACAAAAATTTTGCTGACCATGTGATTAGTCTAGAAGTTCGCTAGAAATTCCAACACAGACCACCGGAAAACATATTTCGATGGGTATTCTCATGTGCCATCAAATCTCTCAGGACAGCATGGTTTTACAGATCGTCGAGCCTCTGACTAGATGCTGCAGATCCCTGTCCAGACAACCGAGGACCTAACTGCTCTGGCATCTGTCTCATCTCTTTTCATCAAAGATAGTCATCTGCCGTGTTCTCCCCTCTTGCCATCAAATCCAGTTTGTTTGCCTGCATTACACTGCTGAATTCGTTCAGGGTCAATCCTGCTAACTCATCCTGATTTACCAACCGTTCTGCAATTCGACTGTTGTTCAGGACATACCCTGAAATCTCACTCATTGTTCATTCTGCATCCATCTATCGTTGAAACTGCTGGAATTGTTCGGATGAGACAAAGATGATTTCCATCATCTGCTGAATGTTTGACGAAGACCAGACTCTTGTTCGGTCTTCTGTGACTGGCTTTACCTCATTCATCTGGTCTTTCATTCGCTGAACGAAGTCTAAACGCATAGCATTCAATTCTGCCGATATTCTGGTCGTTTAAATTGTGACCAAAACTGTACCCTGAGTTTTGACCTCAAGGTTTTCAGAGATTGTTAGTTGTGATCCCTTTCAGTTGTATTCGGTACCGGGGTGGACAGAACTGCTTGACCAAAAATTATCTAGGGAAATAACCAAAATCAGCGTGAAATTCAGCTACAACGTCATGAAGAGCCATCCAACACTCATAAGTTCCTATGTTGAGGGAATACTTCTGAGCGAGGCTGGCCGCTTCACGGAGCAAGTATCCCTCACACGCACAGACATGGAAGCACCGGGCTTGATAACTGTAGTCGAGGCTTCTGGTAGTGCGGTCAGTGTTGTCAGTTTTCCAACGGCTGGCGTTAACGTTAGTTCCTGACAGGAGATGCTCGAAGAACTGGCAGGTTTGAAGTCTGGGATTGAGCCGCATTCGTGTGGCTGGATTGTTGGTGAGGTGATTTATAAGACGCTGCAAGGACTAGTTGACCCAAGTTGCAAGGTTCCGCTAATCATAACGAAGGTAGTAGGTGGAAGTACCTGCAAATATTTGCTTGGATTGCTGCTTAAAGTTCCGGCAAACAAGTCAAGCGGCAAGATCTTGCCCTCAAACTTCAAGCAGTCTTACTGCCTGCTCTGCTGGTTCGAAAATGTGAATATAGTAATAAATCTATACCCGGGAAATCAGCAGATTGAGGTAGTTGCTCAACACTGCGTAAACATCGAAATTCCTCGACCAGAACTACCCATAGTTGGACGCTAATTAATTCTAATAGGTAAAAGCTAATCTAAGTCAACCGTTGGCATGGTTTCATCGGATGACTACTAACCATGAAAGGAATTCAGGCAACCACACACTCACTTCTATTCACTACGGCTTCATAGCGAAATAATGAACCAAATCACGTACAGTCTGCTGATATGCTCACCGATAGTGCAGCAAGAGCCGGATTACATCAGCATCATTTATTCGCTTTGTGGTGTTGTTACGATTGAATTGATTGAAGACGGACCTGACCGATTTAGCCATTCGGTTATTGGTGATCCCAGAAGAACTTTGAATGACTTTGGCTTTCTGTTCAAGGTCTAGCACAGAGCATTTTATAATAAGCCAATGGTTGTCCAGCACAGTCTTCGACTTTAAACGTTATTGTCTGAGGCGCCAGCGCATTTCGATAACCGCGAAGTTGCTGGCTAACAGGTCAAAGCCGTTAAATTCAAATCAAAGAACAAAACCAGAATGACGCGAAAGCTTTGCAGAAAGGTCTTAAATACGGTTTGATCCGAATCACTAAAAAATCGTTGTTTGAGCAATGAACAGGAGAACAAAAGGATCTATGAGCTATAGACTTACTAAAGAAGAGCCAATCGAAAAGGAGTCTATCACAGCACGCTTACTGGCTAATCAGGTGGCTTGATATATTGGGTAGCATAGGGAAGCGCCACTGAAGCAACGCTTCCCTATGAGGGGGATAACTATACGCCGGCCATGGCTGATTTTGGCGGCGTGTAGTCTGATATCTGTGCTGCAAAGGTTCGCAGTACAGCACAGATATAGGCACTAGTCAGCTTAGGGTTTATGGAATATTACCTTATCGCTTTGACTTGATCCTTATTCAAACAAATGAACAATTCTGGTTCAAATAATTTTAAAATTAATGAATAAAAATAGATACTTTGGAGAAACAAACACTGTCAAAACAGACAAAAAGTATTACGAATTAATTCCTTTGCGGGTAGTTACGACCACGAACTACAGCTAAGTTTCAAACTCGGCTAGGCTCCTGCCGATATGAATCTAAACCAGCAGCAACATTTGTAAATATTTGGTGTATCCGATAGAAGAATTCGACAATGACAGAATGAAGGTTTGCCGTTAGGGCTTCAGGCTCATGGTGGCGACCATTAAGTTGCTTCAGAGCGCTACAGGACAACAGAATGAATCATTAATATGTTTTTCGAATATCATCTTCCACCGAAGTTACTGAAATTAATTGATTTAGAATAGATTTCTTCGGAAATAAAGAAAATAGATGGAGACTCAGTGATCTGGGAAAAAAATCACAAAATAAAAAACATAATATAAGCATAATTCCAGAAAGCTCTAAAGAAATCAAAAAAAGAAATTTATAATAAAACAAAATTTAAAGATCTCTTAGAAATATAAAAAGCAAATAATATCAGTAGTCAGGATAGATAAAAAAAGTGGCATGATTTTAGAAGATTTGCGTCTATCAAAAATTTTTGAACTACAAAATTCACCGAAAGATAAGATTGATATATCCCATATGCACAATAAGTTCGCCCAAAAGCAGCTAAATTTATTCAGGCAAAATATATTCTTTTGCTGGACTTTACATTTGCTAACAAGTTTTGGAATTATTTGCAGCTTTTTCGCCTTAAAAAATATAATTGACGGTGAGATTTTCAAAGCTTTTATGTGGTTAGGATTGGGCCTACTTATCGACGGAATAGATGGGACGATTGCGAGATTCTTAAGAGTAAGTGTGAAGCTACCTCATATTGATGGTCACATGCTCGACAGTATAATTGATTACATCAATTATATTTTCATACCTGCCTTCATGCTACATCATTTCAAAATATTACCCGAAACTATGGATACAGTACTTCCAGCAACAATAATGGTAATATCTGTCATTTCATATTCTAACAAAAATACGAAGACAGATGAAAATTGTTACATAGGTTTTCCGGCAATTTGGAATGTGGTTGTACTTTATTTGGTGATACTTGATTATAGTGTCCTAGTAAATACTGCAATATTGATTTCCCTAATTATACTAAAAATTGTACCAATACGGTTTGTACACCCATTTAGAACAAAAAGCTTCAAAAAATCAACTTTGGTAGTGAGTTTATCTTGGTTTATGTTAACACCTTTTACAGTAATTTCTCGAGAATATAGTTACCTTTCAGATTATTATGAATATTCCTTGTCTGCCTGGCTACTAATTAGTTCATATTATGTTTTTCTAACTCTTTTTCTGAATTCCGATAAGTTTGCAAAAATATACAAGTTTACAAAGAAGTTTCGCAACACAAACAAAATATCATCTTGCAAGAATGATTTGTCTGCCGAAAAAATATAGTTTTCTTCAATGTTTTCACGTAATTATAAAAGAAAAATTATGTTAATAGATATATTTGATACGTTAACCAAGAAAAAAATTATAGTGTTATTTACTTTTTTGATCTTTTGTCAAAATGTTAATTACATATTTGCTTCAGGAGAAGCTGGGTACGAAAGTCTTAGAAATAGCTGGTATGAAATATTTCCAGACGGAAATAGAAATGCAGCAGGAGCTAAATTTTTCAAATATATTTTAGAGAAAGAACAAAATTTTGAAAAATTTAAAGAATTTAATAAGTTATATTGTGCAGTTTCTGGTTCATTGATTAAGCCTGGAAAAAAATCATATGACATTTACTTGAAAGACTTTAAAACTAATGAAAAAGTATGTGGAAATTATTATGCCTGTTGCTGGCCTTGTTTGTGTGATATTATGTTATATTCTAAAGTTAATAGGACATCAATAATCTTTGACGGTAATACAAAAATTGTCCATACTATTACAATTGACAATCCATGTGAGAAAAAAAATTTCCCAAAAGAAGTGAATAGAAAATATTTTTGTAGTGGTTCAAAAATAAACACAGACTCCGTGAAAGAAATCGATGGGAGACTAGTTATTGGATATCTGCATAATGCCACAACTTGTTCTTCAGATAAAATTTTCCAAATAGATAATGATAGAATTACAGGAAAACTATGTTCAGTTAGAAATAATATTCCGATTGACAAATTGGATTTTGGGATGGGTGATATTTTTATTAAATTAGCTAATTGAATAAAAAATTTGACACTGATTATCTCTTAAATGCAGCTAATATGAAAAGAAAAATAATTTTTCTGTCGACCTTATATTTTATATATGGAGTATCTAATGCGACGGGCGATTTTTTCATCAATATGAGTGATAAAATTTCAGACAATAAGCCTAGGTTGAGCTATGGTATAGCAGTAACAGATATTAACAAAGATGGTGCTGATGAATTTATTGTCACTGGATTCGGATATCCAAATTTAGCTCTAAAATACGAATCAGGAAAACTCATTAACGTCGTAAACGAAAGTATTTTTCAAGATTCTACAAGATCTTCAATTGGCGTTGCTGCTTGTGATATAGATGGAGATGGGTACGAAGAAATATATGTTCTGAACACTGATTCGTACAGTGGACGAAAGAAATATACAGATCGGCTTTTGGACATTGATAATGAATTGTTTGATCTATTTGAGCTAGCCAGAAACCAATTTTATTTGAATTTAACTGCTGGTAGATCTGTAATATGCGTTGATGGCAAGGGTAACGGAGACTTTGGCTTCTATGTCGCCAACTACGGTGGGCCAACGAGATTCTACGAAATGCGTGACAATATCATTGTTGATGTTGCTGAAGATTTGAATGTTAATCGTGTGACTGGAGGTAGAGCTGTTGTATCGGGTCACATAGTATCGAATCGTGTTGACATTTTTGCTGCCAACGAACGTGGTCCCAATTTCCTGTACAAAAATGATGAAGGAAGTTTCGTTGATGTAGCTCTCGAATTTAATGTACAGGATGTTCTTCAGAACGGAAGGGGTACATCGCTTGCTGATGTCCTCTACAGAGGCCGTTTAGACATTGTTACTTCCAATTGGGAAGGCTTTCACCGAATCTTCACTCTCAACAAAAACTCATTTGCTGACATTGCTACACTGGAGTTTAGGGAACCATCTAAAATTAGGACAACTATCGTAGCTGATTTTGATAATGACGGTTATGATGAAATCTTTCTTAACAATATAGGTGAACCTAATAAACTTTTTAAGATTTTAGAAGAAGGTAATCTCCAGCCGATTCAAATTATAGAAGGGCTTGAATCGACTGGTTTGGGTACTGGAGCAGCTGTTGCAGATATTGATAACGATGGAGTTCTCGAATTATTGATTGCCCACGGTGAGTCAGCTCCTGAACCCCTCAGCATGTACAAGGCGGATATTGCTGGAAAATCAAGATTTGTAAGAATTCGTCCACTCAATTTCAATAATGCTCCTGCAAGAGGTGCAACAGTTATTTTGAATACTAATCTACGTCAGCATGCCAAGACAATAGACTCGGGATCGGGTTATCTTTGCCAAATGGAGCCAGTAGCACATTATGGACTCCGTGAAGGTGAGATAGTGGATAATGTTATCGTGCAATGGACTAATGGTGAAAATGATACTTTTAGTCTTGGTCTCATGAATAAAACATACGTTTTTAAACAAGATCCCTAGTTTTTTGCCAAAAGCTAATGAATTAAAAATGTTAAATCATTATTCTCTCTGCCCGAGACGTTATTTGTCAATGCTATCAAACCCAAAAAAATCAATCCAAGATAATTATTATTCAAGAACTTAAAAGCATTTCATAGATTTCCCTTACTCCCAAATGTTGCCTGGAAGTCTTGGCCATCCATCTCCTGTTGTGGTGACGAAGAAACCCAGTTGTTGGATCAAAAATAAGAAAAGTACTTGGCACATCACAATGAGCTGACAGCATCATGCGCTACGTTTAGATCAAGACAGAATTAAGAGAACCAAAACCCATGCATGGATTTCGGGCAGCAGTGATAACCGGATTACTCCGTCAGGGAGCCAGCCCGGTTCATGTCCAACGTTTGCTTAGACATGAGGATCTTTCGATCACGATGGGATACCTAGACCCAGATGCTTTGGAAATTGAAAATCTGGTAAAGAACCTTTGAACTTCATCGAAAATTATTGACTAATAAAAACTCCCCGCCAGGTGTGCGCCCACCAGGACTTGAACCTGGAACCTACTGATTAGAAGTCAGATAGGGATAGGTCTTAAATTACTGAATTTGTTTGATATATTTTAGTGAGCAAAAAGTGATGTGCTGATGTGATTAGTCCAGAAGTCCACTAGAAATCCTACCACTGAGACCACCAAAGAACATATTTCGACGGGCATTTTCCTGTGCCATCAAGTCTCTTAGTAAAGCATAGTGGGGATATTCACATGCCCCCCTGCAAATAGCACTGGAGTATTGATGATTGCAGCTGCAAGTTTCGCTAGAAACTTTTTCATTGAGACATCCTTTTGAGTTCAATTTCACAAATCTATGCTTAATCGATTTAAGAAGTATTGCTCGGCTTTTTGGTCACTACCCTGGTATATGATTTTTCTGGTTTTCATCATCATGGATATCATTATTCTATTTCTCATAATTTAAAGTTTTTCTCTGAAGCCAATAAAATCCTACCTAACCCCAAAACAGCTTGCTGCCGAATTTGATGTTTCCAAAACCTGTATCTATCGCTGGTGTCGAACTGGCTATTTTCTGAGCCATAAAGTTGGAGGCCGCTGGCGAATTGACCCAGACGTTGACCTTGAATCGTTATCCAATCCAGTGAATGAGCGAGTGCGTGAAGAAATGAAGGCGAGAGGCTGGTATCAAGGAGTCGAGGAGGTGTGCAGGAAACTGCAGTCTTTTTCAGTTTAGAACTACAGTCCTATTTTATTGGTAGCTACGTAGCTTTCATGATATGCGTTAATTTTTGAAAATCATCAAATACATGAAAGCATAATTATTCGCTGATACCAAAGTTTTCAAGAAACATATTTGTTAGCTTTACTTATTCTTTTCACGATATGGTAATCATTAAGCGCAAGCTTTGAACAATCGTGTCCAAAACCAGATTGGCCTATGCCACCATGTGGTAAATC
>JACLAD010005735.1_pt1 | contig 35043 bp, 31 predicted proteins | sample 8027901 | NCBI WGS metagenome assembly JACLAD01 (sample SAMN15725071, study PRJNA655200) | protist metagenome | isolation source: fluorescence activated cell sorting (FACS) single amplified genomes of... | place: Spain: Blaines Bay Microbial Observatory, Mediterranean Sea | collected 2016-07-05 | reverse complement strand
GCCCAGCTCATCGACCCCGAAAGCAGTACCATCGAAAAATCGGGCGACGTGATCCTGCTGGCGCTTCCTGCCGCTGCGGGCCTAACCACCTTGTTTATGGAAGACAGGAGAGGAAGCTGGCAGTTCGCAAAAAGCTTCGCACTTAACGCGGCCGTCACCACTGCTCTAAAATACGGAGTAAACAAACGCCGGCCATTCAACAGTGGCGGACAGGCTTTTCCGTCGGGACACACTTCCATCACCTTCCAGTCGGCGGCATTTATTCACCGGCGCTACGGCTTTAAATACAGCATTCCCGGTTACCTGTTGGCGGGTTTTACCGGCTACAGCCGCGTTCATGCCACGCGACACGACGGCTACGATGTCCTTGCCGGTGCAGTGGTTGGCATTGGAAGCTCCTTTCTTTTTACCACTCCTTACCAGCGCGAACATATGCAGCTGACTTTTAGCAGCAGCGATGAGGAGTATTTGCTAGGTTTTGTGTATAAATTTTAGATTTTTTCAGATTATTTCTGAAGAAAAGGGCTGTTTTTCAGGAAGTCCAAAAATAAAAAGTATTTTAGCTTTATCCGGGTGGTGAAGAATGGTGGATACAAGATTTAAGAAATTTTTCTTTTCTGGAATTCTTCCTGCAGGATCTGTCATTGTTAATTACCTTCTGAAAATATCCGAAGAAAAGCACATTTTTAAACAGCAAAGGAGCTTATTATGGATCACCTAAATACCCGAAGAACCTGGTGGAAACAAAACATGAAATGGTTCGTGCCGCTGGCAGGAGTGTTCATTCTCATCACAGGATTTTTCATTCACTGGACCTTTGGTGATGATTTCAGCAATTTTGCGCAGACTTATGCCGAAGACGGTTTGGTGGAGAACGCCGTGGAAAAGGCCCGGGCAAATGACCGGGTGACACAGGTCGTGGGAGAGATAGCACCTGTAGATAAAATGGCCATTCTTAACGGAACAGTGAATTATTCAAATGACAACCATTCTGTAGAACTTACCATCAAGTTAAAAGGCAGCAAAACCAATGCGATGCTGGATATTTCTGCAGAAAGGGCAGGAGAGGAGTGGGATTATGAGATGATTCGGGTTCGTGTCAAGAATCCGCCGGAAAAAAAGCAAACGATCCAGCTGGTAGAAGCAGGAGAAGATGTAATGTAGCACAGGATTAAAGAAGAAGCCAGTCTAAACATCCAAAAATGACAAAATACGTCGCCATTTTAAGGGGCATCAACGTGGGAGGAAAACGAAAGATCCTGATGAAGGATTTGAAGCTGCTCTTTGAAGAACTGGGTTTCCGCGATGTCCAAACCTATATCCAAAGTGGGAATGTGATCTTCTGTGGAAGGGAAATTACTTCGGAAGTAACGTTTTCCGAAGAGATCGAGCAAGCCATTTTTGAGAAATTTGGTTTTGAAGTGCCTGTGATCTTAAGAACTTCGGAAGAGTTGGCAGAAATGCTCTCTAACAATCCTTTTTTACCCGAAACCGATGTTTCCCGGCTGCACGTCACTTTTCTTAATGATCTTCCCAAAGAAGAAGCTGTGGAAAAGATTAAAAATCTGGATTTCTCACCAGATTCTTTTTGCCTTACGGGCAAAAATGTCTTTATTGACTGCGCAGGAAAGTACCATAAAACCAAACTCAGCAACCGGTTTTTTGAAAATAAACTAAAGGTAAAAGCCACCACCCGAAACTGGAAAACAGTTTTGAAGGTGTTGGAGATGGCAAAAGTGTAAAAAAACAGCTCCTGTAAACGCTGCTTTAGGAAGTCACAATTACTGTTGCTTCGTCACGGACTTTTTCAAAAATCATGATGACAGGATCCTCATTAATAGAGGTGCCCATAAGCTTAAGTGACATTTTATTTCTGCTGAGGTGAAGGATCTCGAAAGCTTCCGAAAACATAAAGCCACCGGAATAGAAAAAATAATAGGTTCCTTCAGTTTTTCCCCATGATCCGCTCTGTTTGTGGGAATTATAATCACATCCACCACCTTTAAAATCTGTAAAATCCTGAAGGTTGAACAGGTTCTCTGTAAATGTCCATGTGCTTTCCCGTAGGCACTCGCTTTCATCATCAACGATAGTGCGTTTAATTTTCCCGGTACTATCGAGGTATTGTTTTTCTACAGGTTTCCAGGTGCCCGGGATGAGTTGTTGCGGGTTAATTGGTTCATCATCTGCAGAACACGAGATAAAGAAAAAGCTGAAAACTACAGCAAATATTAAAAGATGAGAGGCTTTCATAGTTTGATCATTTTTTAAAAAAGCAACATGTTCGTGTTTAAGTAGGTTAATCAGATTTTTTGCCGTTGGAAAACTCTTGTGGAATTTTAGATTTAAGCTAAAAACTCATCCAAAATGCCATTTTTAAGGCGTTAGTACAGCCGCAGGTTCTTCAGGAATTTCCTCATTTTGCGAGATGTTGGAAGAGCTCCTGGTTTTGGTGAATGTTTCCTTTACCCTTTCCGAATAAATGAAATACGGGATCCAGATGGCGCTTCTTATGGTGAGTTTGATCAATTCCATGTACATTTCCTGTTTTTCGGCACCTGTGAATCCGTCGGAGAATAGTTGCAGCGAAGCAAAGGTGTCTAACACCGGAAAAACAAGTGTAACAGCAAAGTACCAGATGATCATTTTTGGGGCAATGCTGCGGCGCTGGAAGAAAATCACCAGCACGAAAATTGAAAAAATGAAATAAGCGGAATTGTAAACAAGCTCTATAAAAAAGAGTAATCCCGCGGCAATGGTATCTGTCGAAGAGAAAAAAGCACGCCATATGCTGCTTTGAAAAAATTCTGAAGTACCTAAAAATTCTGTGAGCACGATAAGAGGCGTAAGGCAAAGGCCTATGGCAACGAGCACAAGCCATCCCCCAATCTTTCTTTGATGCTCGGGCCGAATATTGGTAGGAATGTCATAGTTCACGTAGATGCGATAGCAAAAGAAGGCGGTGGCAGCCATGGCCAGCAGCGTAAAAAAGACAGCCATCCAGCTGGTGGATGCTGAGCCGGCAAGGCCTGCAAAATTCTTGTTATAGGTAAGGGAATAGGAGGTGTGTTGCTGGGCTTCCTTATGTTCTGCAAGGTATGCAGACATATTTTCGGGGGTGATGTGATCATTGAGGGAAGCATATTTATGAGTAATTTCCAGTTTTTTACCGCTATAATTGATCCCGAAATCGTACTTGAAATCCTCATTTCCAAAACTAAAGTCTTCATTCTGTACCGACCATTCTTCGGGCGTAAAGACTACTGTTTTGTGGCTAATATTCGTGGTGGGATCTATGTAATACGGCATTTTTCGATCTGTAGCCTTCTCCGGAAAAAGAAAATCCCGAAGGACAAGAGGGTAAAATTCAGCAAAAATAAGCTCTTGCTGCTCTGCGGAATCTACCCACAGGCTGTCAATGCGGTACTGCTCGTAAACCACGAATTCGTTACGGTCACGATAATCCCGAAAAGAAACGTTTTTTTCAGCAGTAATAGAAGGGTAGAGGTTGCTGTAAAATGAGGTGTATCCCTGCTGAATGGTTTGCTGACTGGAAGCTGCAAATTCCCTGCGCTGAAAGTCGGCGCTGCTTCCCCTGTAGATCGTCTCCACATCCAGCTTTGCACCGCCACCTACTTCATCAAGTTCAAAGGTTTCGGTGATGCTGGTCTTAGGTTTTAGCGATTCGGGTAAGCGGGTTAGTTTTTTTTCGCCGGGGTTGAGAACAAGGCCGTATTCGTAGTTTGGGAAAAAGATATTTTCCAGGGTGCCGCCCTGGCCGTTAATGGTAGGATCAATGTACTTTTGGGTGCCATCCTTTAATGAAACCTGTACCACACAATGATCAAACTGTATGGCAGAAGGCAAACTTTGGGAAAGGTTCCTGCCGTCATAGGAATGCACCAGCATTGGGGAAGCTTCCAGTCCCTGGCTTTTCAGGATCTCGCTTAGCAGGAAAGATTTGTCTTTACAATCGCCGTAACGTCTTTCCAGGACTTCCAGGGGATTGCTGGGTTTGTGAGAATTGAGCCCGTTTTCAAAACCCAGGTAACGCACTTCATCCTGAACGAAGCGCACGGCAAGATCCACGAATTCCGACTCCTTTTCAGAAGTGGAAAGGAGTTTTTCGATTCTCTTTTGCAGCCGTTTATTTTCTTCGGAAGACAAAGTGTAAAATTCATTGTACTGGTCTATGACCTCTTTCCAGGTCTCAAACTGGGTCACGTCCACAAAAGCTTCGGGCCCGTACCAGGCAGGAACATTAGATTCGTAAACAACGGGCTTTAATTCTTTGCTTTTCCAGGAGTAGGTAGTGCCGGTAGTGCTGGTTGAAATTTGTGGTTCTGCGGCCTCGTTAAAGGTTTTGTAGCGTATGCTTTCTCCCTGCGGAACAAAAATAGAATAGTGATGCTCATGAATGGGCAGTTGAAACTGAAGGTAAAAGGAATTTTGATATTTTCCTTTATGCACAGGATTGCTACCCGAAATGGTAAAGGAATAGTCAATAATATCATCTACCCGCACATCTCTAAGGTTCGCAATGGCGGTAAGCCGGCCGTCATACAATTTGCGCTCCATGTTCGCTTCCCGCTGCACGACCTGCAATTCCTGCAAATTTAAATTGTTGTGAATTTTGCCATTTCTAATGATCCTGATGTGATGTAGCTTAAGTTTCTGGTATTCCGGATCAAAATCTATGGAAATGTCAGACATGTCCTGAATTCCAGTGGCATTCAGGATTTTGTAGCTGTAGCGGCGGTAGGATTCTTCAGTCTCCAGGTTGTCCTGATTGTCTACCAGTAAATAGTAAAACCCGGTACTTTCTTCCGCAGGCTGTGTAGCCTTAAAATCGGGTTCTATTTTCTTCGTCCAGGAGGGGACAGGAGCAGTAGAAACAGCCGAATGTTGTGCAAAAGAGCCAAAAAAGATAAACAGGAATAAGACCGGAACGAAAATGCTGGAAAGAGACATAAACTTTGGATGATTAAAAGCTCAAATTAACCTAATATTAAGAAAATTAGCAACTTTTATTTCCTTTAAGTGAGACATCTATAAATAAGAATTGTTTGCATGCGCTGCTTCGAAATTTTTCTGAAAAAACAGCTTTTAAATAACAATTTCTGATTTTAAGCTTCCTGAAAACTGCTTCTGAAATGTCATTTTTGAATCCCAATGTTTTAAGAAATCAGGGGCTAAGTTTAGTAAACTTTTATAAGCCGCGCCGGGCATTGGATGAAACAAGAGTTTTAATTTTAGGGTAAATCACTGAAGATGAAAAGGAAAGTAAATTTTCGGTGAAATTAATCAGAAAAAATCATTTATGGAAGATCCAAAACAAAAACATCCGCAACCGCCATATTCAAAAGAAAAACAACAGGTGCCGGGAAAGGAGAAGAAAATGGACCCAAAGGTAGACCATGGGGAGGAGAGCTACATGGGCTCGGGCAAGCTGGAAGGAAAGAACGCCATCATTACAGGTGGAGATTCGGGCATTGGGAGGGCAGTGGCCATTGCTTTTGCACGTGAGGGTGCCAATGTGCTTATTTCCTATCTTAAGGAACACGAAGATGCCGAAGAAACCGCAAAGTGGATTGAAAAAGCAGGTAAGAAAGCCGTGATTTTAGCGGGAGATGTAAGCGAGGAACAGCAATGCCGCAAAATTGTGGAACGCGCCGTGGAAGAATTCGGCCAAATTGATATCCTGGTCAACAATGCTGCTTTCCAGATGGCCCGTGACTCTGTGCAGGACATTTCCAGTGACGAATGGGATTATACCTTTCGCACAAATATCTATTCCATGTTCTACCTTTGTAAAGCCGCCGAGCCTCATATGAAGCCGGGAAGCACGGTGGTAAATACCACCTCGATCAATGCCTATAAACCTCACCCGCAGTTGCTGGCTTATGCGGCAACAAAAGGCGCGATACAAAATTATACGGCAAACCTGGGGCAAATGTGGGCAGAGAAAGGTATTCGGGTGAATTGTGTGGCTCCGGGGCCTATCTGGACGCCGTTAATTCCCGCGACCATGCCGCAGGAACAGGTAGAATCCTTCGGAAAAAACGTGCCGCTGGGAAGAGCCGGGCAGCCCGCCGAACTTGCCCCAATTTACGTCTTGCTGGCTTCTGAAGATTCCAGTTATATGACCGGTTCTACAGTACAGGCGACCGGCGGAACGCCAACTATCTAAAATTTTCAAAATGAACAGTAAGGACAATTATAACCACGGGAGGCGTGAATTTATAAAAGGTGTGGGGCTTGCCACGGGGGCAGCTTTATTGACTCCTCCTCTTTTTTCCTTCATGCCGGCAACAAACGGAGGGCGTAATGGGCAAAACAAAAAGATGGGTATTGCACTCGTTGGTCTTGGCCGTTACAGTACGAATCAACTGGCACCTGCCCTGCAGGAAACAGAAAACTGTTACCTGGCGGGGATCGTCACAGGTTCCCCATCAAAATCGGAAGCCTGGAAAAAGAAATATAATATCCCGGATAAGAATATCTACAATTATGACAATTTTGATGAGATTACCAATAACGATGATATTGACATAGTATACGTTGTGCTGCCAATAGCCTTTCATGCCGAATTTACCATACGTGCAGCAGAAGCTAAAAAACATGTGATCTGCGAAAAACCAATGGCGACAACTGCAGAGGAGGCCCAGCGTATGGTAGATGCCTGTAATGCCAACGGAGTCAAACTTGCTATTGGTTACCGCCTGCATTTCGAACCTTTTAATAAACGGGTAATGGAATTGGGCCAGAAGGAAATCTTCGGAAAGGTACAAAGCATAAAAGCGGCAGACAGTAGTGATATGACCGGCGGCAGCCTGGATCTTTGGCGTCTGGACAAAGAACGTGCCGGTGGGGGACCTTTAATGGACCTTGGTATCTACTGCGTACAGGGAGCTGTTTATACCATGGGCAAACCTCCTGTGGCTGTAAAAGCTGAATTTGGGGAAATAACCCATCCGGCATACTTCCGGGATGTGGAGCAATCGGTGAAGTGGGAAATGGAATTTGAAGATGGAGTAGTAGCTGAATGTGAAACCAGCTATGCCGATCCTGAAGAAAAGAAACTCTTGTCGGGCAAGGCTGAAAACGGCTGGTGGAAAGTTGATCCTGCCTATTCCTATGAGGGTAAAAAAGGGGAAACCAGCGAAGGAAAAATGGATTTTCCGAATATTTATGAGCAGGTATACCAAATGGACAGTCAGGCAGAGAGCTTTAGGAACAATCGGGAATCTATCGTGCCGGGTGAAATGGGCGTAAGGGATATGAAGATCATTATGGCGATTTATGAATCGGCCAAAAATGGCGGCGAACGGGTAGAGATCCGGTATTGAATTTTCTGAAAATTGTTTGATTTTCTGCTCTACCTGATTATAAGTTGTTCCAAAAATGGCAAAAAACCTTCGGCTTTTGGAAAGCTTCGGAAGTTTTGGAAGGAGTTGTTATATAACCTGATTTTCAGAAGTATTTGTTGATGAATATTAGAATTTTCAGGAGGAGATTAACAACATCAGCCTGCGCTGAAGTTTTTTGGAAAGAGATATTGTTAACCTGAAAAAGGCAATAATCTCTTATTCTTACCAAAGTGTTAATTATCAAATATTTATAACTGATTTTATTGAGAAAAGACATGGTCATTGTAACTTTTAAAGCATAATTGTATGAACCTTAAATAGAAAAGATATGGCATTAAAAGATCAGGTAAAGTCAAAGAGGAGAAAAGCCGGCACAAAGGCTAAAGGAGGGAAGGTAAAGCAAGACCATACCGGCCAGGAAACCGGGTATTCCTGGGGATCTCAAAAGCCGCCCATTTCCGGCCCCGGAAATCGTAAGGTGCGGGTGAGCAAGCACGAGAACGGGGAATCCTACGATGAAGATTCCAACGGAAATTTTTTCTCACGTCTGGAACCTCATAAAAATAAGCTTTTGGGGCTTGCGGGAGTCCTGGCCGGTGGAGCCCTGCTTTTTACCGGAATAAGAAAAGGCTGGTCCTTTTCTAAAAAAGGCGGTGAAATAAAACTGAACACCAGGCAAACCATAAAAAGGTCCCGTAAAGAGTTGTATGCTTACTGGAGAAATCTTGAGAATCTTCCAAATTTTATGAGCCACATTAAGGAAATTCAGCAAATCGATGACAGGAGGTCCAAATGGACTGCCAAGATCCCGGGTGACTTGGGAACTATAGATTGGGAGGCCATGATTGAACAGGATCATAAAAATGAATATATATCCTGGAGGTCAATAGCCGATGCTGACATAGAAAATGCCGGTGAGGTGCGATTTAAAGATGCTCCCGGTGGAGAAGGAACAATTGTAGAGACTACGATCTCGTATCGCCCACCTGCAGGAAAAGTAGGAGATTATGCCGCCAAACTGCTGAATCCTTCTTTTGAGAAGATAGTGAAAAGTGATCTCAAGCAATTTAAAAAACATATGGAAGAAGGAGGCGAAGAAAAGCAGAAGAGCGAACCAAAAGGAAAGATCCTGGACTAAAAAGAACAACTTCTTTCATGCAAAAAAAGACTGAATTTCTTGTTTTCGAACAAGAAGTTCAGTCCTTTTTTTGAGCATTTCTTCTTTGGGACAGGAGAATTACAACCCGAATGCCTCCTTTACCCTGTCGGTGTAATCCAGTTTTTCCCAGGTAAAAAGTTCTACTTCCCGGGTGATTTTACCGTTGTAAGGGCTTTCAAAGATCTTGGTGATGGTACGGGATTCTTTTCCCATGTGCCCGTAGGCCGCAGTTTCGCGGTAAATGGGATTGCGTAGTTTTAAACGTTTTTCGATCGCGGCCGGTCTCATGTCAAAAATATCAGCGACTTTCCTGGCAATTTCACCGTCTGTCAAATCAACTTTCGCGGTTCCGTAGGTCTCTACCGCAATAGAAGTGGGCTCTACCACACCAATGGCATAAGACACCTGTACCAGGACTTCATCTGCAACTCCGGCAGCAACAAGGTTCTTGGCAACGTGCCGTGAGGCATATGCTGCAGAACGGTCTACTTTACTGGGGTCTTTGCCGGAAAATGCACCTCCACCGTGAGCTCCCTTTCCGCCGTAAGTATCGACGATGATCTTTCTTCCTGTGAGGCCGGTATCGCCGTGCGGGCCGCCAATTACGAATTTTCCGGTAGGATTGATGTGATAGGTGATATCGTCGTTAAACAATTTTTTCACGTAATCAGGAAGCTGTTCCTGTACCCGTGGAATGAGGATCTCAATAATGTCTTTTTTGATCTTCTCGAGCATCTTCTTATCGTCCTCGTCAAATTCGTCGTGCTGTGTGGAAACCACAATGGCCACGATTCGTTGAGGTACATTGTCATCGCTGTATTCAATAGTCACCTGACTTTTAGAATCCGGGCGCAGGTAAGAAATTTCCTTGCCTTCTCTTCTTAGTTTTGCAAGTTCAATGAGAATTTTGTGCGAGATATCAAGAGCCAGCGGCATGTAATTTTCGGTTTCATTGGTGGCATAGCCAAACATCATTCCCTGGTCTCCCGCACCTTGCTCTTTATCTTCACGATCCACACCCTGGTAGATCTCCTGTGATTGCTCGTGGATTAGGGAAATAACCCCGCATGAGTCCCCGCTGAATTTATAGGCGCCCTTGGTATATCCAATATCGTTGATGACTTCGCGGGCAATGTTTTGAACGTCAAGATACGTGTCGCTTCTCACCTCACCGGCAAGTACTACCTGTCCTGTAGTAACCAGTGTTTCACAGGCTACTTTTGATTTTTCGTCAAATGCGAGAAAGTTGTCTAATAACGTATCACTAATCTGGTCTGCAATTTTATCCGGGTGGCCTTCAGAAACACTTTCTGAAGTAAATAAATAAGCCATGCTTCTTGTTTTAAAAATTAAATTTTAAGGATAAAATTTGACGTGAAGCGCTAGAGGAGTTTTCACTGCTTTAGCATTTTATAAGGGTTGCAATCAGTCAAATCATTCCCTGTAAGAAATCAGCAGCAAATGTATAAAAATTCAATTAAATCAACCGTTCGGTTTAACTTCTTTTTGAGCTTGTTTTGCTATTCGGTAGGAACTTCGAGAAGTTTATTATGAGCTGTGAATAAGAAAAGCTTTCCAAAAATGTCATTTTTGGAAAGCTTTCTAAGTTGTAATTAATTGAAAGAATTATTCAAAATCTTCCACGGCGTCTTCAGCTGCAGAAAGTGGTAAGTATATTTGAATACCCAGGTTTATTCCTAATGAATTCTGAAAATCTTCATTTCCACCACCAACAAGTCCGTTGTACTTAAAGCTGGTTTCAAGGGCTACACTGTCGTTCAAAAAGTAAGAGTATCCCGGACCGAAACCAAAGGCAAAACCATTTGTTGTTTCTCCACCAGATACATTTACACCGGCAAGACCTGCGTTAAATTCAAAAAAGAATTGCCCGGCCGGAACGACATCATCGACATCAGCCTCTCCCGGACTTATATAAAACCTGGAAAGTGCCTGAACTCCGTACACAAAATTTCCGTCGGAATCATCACTTGCCTTAGAATAACCAAGGTTTACGATAGCACCAAGTAAGAAATTGTCGCTTATCATGTATCCTGCCTTTGGACTTAGACCTATGTTCCAGCCGGCTCCTTCATTTAAGCCAACGTTTAAACCGAATATCCCGTTACTCGCAGGATTTACAAGCCCACTACCTAAATCTGCACCCAATATGAAGTCTCCTTCCTGCAATTGAGCGTGTGAATTCTGTGTGATTCCAACAATAAAGAATGTTGCTAATAGTAAGATCTTTTTCATATTTATAAATTTTGATTGCCCTGTTTGGGTAATTTCCGTTTAGAACAAAGTTAGGCACTAAGGGGTTCCTGCAAATTTTTTTAATAGTTTTTAATATTCCTTTGGCGTTTTTTGTTAAAGTAAAATGGAATGGAAGAGCACGGTTTTTCAAGGGGTTTAGATTTTTTTCTAATTTTATTTCATATTTTTTGGAACAGCGAATTGGATTTCTTTGAAAAAACTTGAAAATAAATTTGGATTCTAAAAATTTCCGTCGTTAACTTTGCTTCAGACAAAACAAAGAAATGAACCAGGTAATTTGTAATATGATGTGTATGATGTGGAGAAATTCCGCAGCGCGTCTTATTGCATGATCCTGAAACGATAAAAATGTAAAAGCCGCTGCTACCCGCAGCGGCTTTTTTTGTGCATAGAAATTTTGTCATTTCCACGAAGGCGGAAGCAAATGAAGAAAAGAACCTGAAGGCGGAAATCTTTAAAATGAAATAGTCCTTCCCTCAGACGGAAACAAATAACAAAATGTCGCGTCGGGCAGATTCGAGGCGTTAAAAAGAAGAAAGAATGATAACAATAACAGCAATAGCAATTATGACGATGTGTATGATGTGCGCACCGGAACGCTATTGCCAGAAAATTAGGATCTAGTTTAGTTTTATAAAGTTCAATTCTAAAGATCCCCCTGGCAAACCGGCCAGGGGGATTTTTTTTTTTTGAAATAATCCTACAACAGCAGAAAAATTATTTAAAAATAAACCACAACCACTAAAACTTTAAATTATGAGCACTCAAAAATTTGCAACAAATGCATTACACGCAGGACACGACGTAGCCGCCAACGGCGGAACCCGCGCAATTCCAATTTACCAGTCTACTTCTTATGTATTTAAGAATTCAGATCATGCTGCCAATCTCTTTTCCCTTGCAGAACCGGGATACATCTACACCCGTATTAACAATCCCACCAACGATGTACTCGAGCAGCGCCTGGCTGCGCTTGAAGGAGGGATTGCCGCAGTGGTGACAGCTTCGGGAACAGCTGCTACGAATACTGCTCTGCTCACGCTGCTAAAGGCAGGAGACCACATTGTGGCATCCAGCAGCCTGTATGGAGGCACCTATAACCTTCTTAGCGTTACTTTACCACGCTTTGGGATCAACACCACCTTTGTAGATCCTTCAAATCCTGAAAATTTCAAAAAAGCAGCAAAAGAAAATACCAGGGTGTTCTTTATTGAATCCCTTGGAAATCCGAAGCTCGATGTGCTGGATATCGAAGGGATCTCAAAATATGCCAAAGAACATAAGGTGCCTCTAATTGTGGACAATACGGTGGCTACTTCAGCTCTTGTAAAACCAATTGAACATGGGGCAGATATCGTGATCCACTCCCTTACCAAATACGTGAATGGTAATGGGACTGCCCTGGGAGGAGCCATTATCGACGCAGGAAAATTTGACTGGGCCAACGGTAAATTCCCCGAATTCACAGAGCCTTCCCCCGGTTATCATGGGTTGGTTTACCACGAGGCACTGGAAGAAGCAGCTTTTATTGCCAAGGTGAGAGTAGAAGGATTACGCGACCACGGCGCCGCCCTTAGTCCGTTTAATGCTTTCCAGATCCTGCAGGGGTTGGAGACACTGGAGATACGCATTAAGAAACACAGTGAAAATGCACTTGAACTTGCAAAATGGCTGAAAGAACAACCCGAAGTGAAATGGGTGAATTATCCGGGGCTGGAGGATAGTAAATACTATGAACTCGCTAAAAAGTACCTGCCAAACGGGCAAAGCGGTCTGGTTACTTTTGGAGTGGAAGGCGGATTTGAAGCCGCTAAGATAGTGGCCGATGAAACAAAGATCTTCTCTCTCCTGGCAAATATAGGGGACAGCAAGTCGCTCATTATTCATCCTGCAAGTACAACGCACCAGCAGTTAAGCGATGAACAACAGGCTTCTACAGGAGTTACCAAGGATCTTATACGGCTTTCGGTGGGGCTTGAGGATATAGACGATCTTAAAAATGACCTGAAAGAGGCCTTTTCCAAAATAGGTAAAAAAGTACTGAATTAAAATTAGTTAGTGTTGGTTGTGTGGCAATGGGGAGGTTGATGCCAGCTCCCTTCCCGTTGCCTTTAACAAAGTAAAAAAGGAGATATGCTTCAGGAAATCATTATTCCCGCATTTAAAAATTCTGCCGGTACGGTTCAAAAAATAGCATTAAGTTATCAGGTTTTTGGACAGCCGCTGGGAACGGCTCCCGTGGTGCTGGTGAACCATTCCCTTACCGCAAATTCCCAGGTGACAGGGGAACAGGGCTGGTGGAACAGCATAGTAGGGCCTAAACGCTGCATAGACACAGAAGTTTATAGTGTCATTTGTTTTGACATCCCGGGGAACGGTTATGATGAGAAAAAAGAACATCTCATTCACAATTACCGGGAATTTACATTGAAAAATATTGCCGAAATTTTTCTCACAGGCCTTCAGGAACTTGGAATAAAGAAGCTTTTTGCAGCCATTGGCGGTTCTATTGGCGGTGCCCTGGTATGGGAAATAGCTGTACTCACGCCAAATCTTATTGAGAATTTAATTCCCATTGCTACAGATTATAAGGCGACCGACTGGGTTCTGGCGCACTGCAAGGTGCAGGACCAGATCCTAAATAATTCAGTTACACCAGTGCAGGATGCCCGGCAGCACGCGATGACCTTTTACCGTACGCCGCAGTCGTTCACCCAAAAATTCAGGCGCAGCAAAAATGAAAGCCTGGAATTTAATGTGCACAGCTGGTTGTCTTATCACGGGGAAAAACTGGAAAAGAGGTTTCAGCTGGCGTCCTATAAATTAATGAATCACCTTTTAACAACTATCAATATTAGCCACGGGAGCGAGGATTATCTCAGTGCCGCGGCGAAAATCAAAGGGAATATTCATATCGTCACTGTAGATTCTGACTGGTTTTTCCTTGCTGAGGAAAACTGGGAGACCTACGTGGAACTTTCACTTATCAAGAACAATATCAGCATTAATGAAATTAAATCCATTCATGGTCATGATGCTTTTTTAATTGAAAATAAGCAATTGTCCAGGTTCTTAAAGCCAATTTTTCAACCTGAAATACATAAAAATGAAGAAAATAAATATCGTACTCTTTGGAACGGGTAACGTGGGAAGTACATTAATTAACCAGGTGCTGGCGGCAAGGGAGAACCTGTTGCGGGAGCAGGATTTGCAGTTAAACTTTCCTGTGATCGCAAATTCCACGACCGCTTTTTTTGATCAGCAAACAGTGACTCCTTCCTGGGAAACAAATTTTCAGGCCTTTGGATTTCCATATAAAATAGAGGAAATAATACATTTTGTAAAGGAGCAGGGTTTTGAAAATCCCGTAGCCATAGACGCGACTGCCAGCGAATCTTTTGTTGATAATTACAAGCTCTTGATTGAGCAGGGATTCCACATTATTGCGGCCAATAAAGTGGCCAACACGCTTTCTTCGGAATTTTACGAAGATCTTCGGAAATCTCTCAAAAAGCACAATAAATACTTCTTTTATGAGACCAACGTAGGTGCAGGCCTTCCAATAATTCAGACGTTGCAGGGATTACACCGGGCAGGAGAGAAGGTCACGAGAGTGCGCGGCGTATTTTCTGGTTCACTAAGTTACATTTTCAACACCTTTTCTGAAAAAAGTAAAGCTTTTAGCGAAGTCTTGACCGAAGCGGAAGAAAAAGGATTTACAGAGCCCGACCCGCGCGTGGATCTTTCAGGTAAAGATGTGGGAAGAAAACTTTTGATCCTCGCAAGAGAATTAAAGCTGAAAAAGGAGCTTTCTGAGATCAAAATTGAAGACCTGGTGCCAAAACATTTGAATGGAAATAGTTCCCTGAAGAATTTTCAGGTCAAAAAACAGGATCTTGACAAAGACTTCAGCAGAATCAAGGCTGAACTGGAAGAAGATGAGATACTAAGACACGTGGGAGAGCTGGAAGTAGCAACAGGAAAGCTGGAAGTGAAGCTCGTAAAAGAGAGCAAAAAATCCCCTTTTGGAAGCCTCAGGAATGCCGATTCTTCTTTTGAGATCTATACCGAATCTTATGGCGAGCAGCCGCTGGTGATCCAGGGTGCCGGGGCAGGAGCGGCGGTAACGGCAAGAGGAGTGGTGGCCGATATCCTTCGGTTGACGGAAAGGTTAAACTAATTATTTGAACCAAAGCAAAATCAAAAGATCATGCATATTGAAACTGAAGCGATAAGAACCCAGATGGAGCGATCACAATATTCCGAGCATTCGGTGCCGGTGTACCTCACTTCCAGTTATGTTTTTGATGATGCCGAAGAGATGCGGGCTTCTTTCTCTGAAGAGAAGGAAAGGAACATTTACAGCAGGTTTTCCAATCCCAATACTTCAGAATTTGTGGAGAAAGTGGCAAAAATGGAAGGTGCAGAAGCCGGGTATGCTTTTGCTACGGGAATGTCGGCCGTATTTTCCACCCTCGCGGCACTTTTGAACAGCGGAGATCACATCGTTTCGGCAAGATCTGTTTTTGGGTCTACACATAGTTTGTTGACCAAATACTTTCCGAAGTGGAATATCACACACAGCTATTTTGATGTAAACGAACCCGAAAAAATTGAATCGCTCCTAAAGCCGGAAACCAGGATCATTTTTGCTGAAAGTCCGACGAATCCGGGAGTGGATATTTTGGATCTGGAAAGACTGGGGAAAATCGCAAAAAAACATAAGCTTCTGCTCATTATTGACAACTGTTTCGCGACGCCTTATCTTCAGAATCCTATAAAATATGGCGCAGACCTGGTAATACATTCTGCCACAAAGTTGATCGACGGGCAGGGCCGGGTTCTTGGCGGAGTCACGGTGGGAAATTCAGAATTGATAAGGGAGATCTACCTGTTTTCCAGGAATACGGGGCCTGCCCTGTCGCCTTTCAACGCCTGGATCTTGTCAAAGAGTCTGGAAACGCTTCCGGTAAGACTGGAGAAACACTGCAAAAATGCTTTAAAAGTGGCAGAATTTCTTGAGAAATCGGAAAAAGCAAAGCAGGTGAAATATCCTTTTTTAAAATCACATCCGCAGTATGAGATCGCAAAAAAACAAATGAAGCTGGGTGGAAATGTGGTTTCCTTTGAAATAAAAGGAGGCCTGGATGCCGGGAGAAAATTTATTGACAGGGTGCAGCTGTGTTCGAGGTCGGCCAACCTGGGAGATACCCGCACGATCGTCACGCATCCTGCCTCCACTACGCACAGCAAATTAAAAGAGGAAGAGCGGCTGGAAGCGGGGATTACTCCGGGACTTATAAGGATTTCGGTAGGACTCGAGCACGTAGAAGATATTATTAATGACCTGAAACAGGCTCTAAACGTATAAATATGGGACTCACGCTAGAATACCTTCCAAAAATGACATTTTTAGATCATTTTCTGAACGACCTGCGAAAGGGATTAATTAAGTATCTTCGTCCCATGCTTTCGAAGAAAACCAAATACGGAATCAAGGCGCTGACTTACATCGCGAAAAAACCGGAGAGAAAACCGGTGCAAACCGCCGAGATCGCCAAAAGTGAAAATATTTCACAGAAGTTCCTGGAAAGCATTCTTCTAATTCTTCGAAAATCGGGTTACCTGGGATCCAAAAAGGGCAAAGGCGGCGGATATTATTTGATCAAAGAGCCAAAGGAGATCCAAATGACTAATGTGATCAGGGTTCTGGAAGGTCCAATCGCCATGCTTCCCTGCGTAAGCCTTAATTACTACGAAAAATGCGAGGATTGCCCAGATGAAGAAAGCTGTTCGGTACATGCGTTAATGATTCAGGTGAGGGACAGCACATTGAAGGTGCTGGGCAGCAATACACTTGCAGATATTTCCACAAAAAAGGAATTTTAAGAAAAAAGAAGTTAAAAATATCTTTTAAGTAGCAGTTTATGTGAAAATGAAGATTACTTTTGTTTAAAACCTAGTTACCCGATAGGGTAATAGAACTAAAAGAAGATGATAATTGACCAGGCAAAAGCAAAGAACAACTATGAAAAGGACAGAGTTTCAGAAAACCCGTTGCGAAGTATTGCCAAGACGGTGAGCTGGCGCATCGTGGGAACCCTGGATACCATTGGTATCTCATGGCTGCTTACCGGCGAAGCCGAGACCGCTTTAGCCATTGGCTCTGTAGAACTCGTGACAAAGATGATCCTGTATTTTGGACATGAACGATTGTGGAATAAAATAAAATTTGGGAGGAACTAATATGAGAAGGTACACAGAAGAAGAATTAAAGGTATTGAACAAACAGCTGCAGGGAATCCCGCCCCGGGAGATCATCCAGTGGCTCGTTGACAAGAGTGAAAATCCTGTTGTCACCACAAATTTTAGGCCTTACGAGGCGGCCATTTTACACGCCTGCGCAAAAGTGGAGCCTAAAATCAAGGTGATTTGGTGTGATACAGGATATAATACTCCGCAAACCTACCGGCACGCAAAGGAGGTGATCGACAAGCTGGATCTAAACGTGAAACTTTACGTTCCGAAGGAAACAGCTGCATTTCGGGACGCGATGTTTGGCGGGATCCCGCAGGTAGACGATCCCCGGCATGAGGAATTCACGCGACAGGTAAAGCTGGAGCCTTTTCAGCGGGCGATGAAACAGGAAAAGCCAGATGTTTGGTTCACCAATTTGAGAAAGGGACAGACGGCTTTCAGAGACAGCATTGGCGTGCTGAGTTACAGCAAAGACGGCGTTCTTAAGGTGAGTCCTTTCTACCACTGGAGTGATGAAAAACTGGATGGATACCTTAAGGAATATGCTCTCCCCAACGAGTTCAAGTATTTTGATCCCACAAAAGTCCTTTCAAACCGGGAATGCGGCCTGCACGCCTGAAAATTTAAAATACCGGCTCAAAAAGCCATTTTACAATAACATCTTTTGGCCTTGGAAAGCCGGAGAAATAAATCCAGACAATATGCAAAGTTTTAGAACCGAAATCGAGAATCCTGTTGTTGAGAAAGACATCATAGATTTAGAGAAAAAGATCAGGTTGTTTCGTGAAGGAAAAGCCGATGAAGAGAAATTCAGGAGTCTGCGCCTTGCCCGTGGCGTTTACGGCCAGAGACAGGCGGGCGTACAAATGGTTCGTATAAAACTGCCGTTTGGTAAAGTTACTTCTGAACAGCTGCATAGAATTGCAGATGTTTCCGATGAATATTCCCGCGGAAGGCTGCACATTACCACCCGCCAGGATATCCAGATTCACTACGTAAGCCTCGACCGCACGCCGGAGCTTTGGGCGCAACTGGAAAAGGATGATATTACTTTACGCGAGGCCTGTGGAAATACGGTGCGGAATATTACTGCTTCTCCAACTGCCGGTATTGACCCGAAAGAGCCGTTTGATGTGTCTCCTTATGCACATGCCACTTTTCAGTTTTTTCTTCGGAACCCTGTTTGCCAGGAAATGGGTAGAAAATTTAAAATGTCCTTTTCCTCTTCCGAAGAAGATACTGCCCTCAGCTATATCCACGACCTCGGATTTATCGCTAAACTGAAGGATGGAAAACGCGGATTTAAAGTAATGCTGGGTGGCGGACTCGGTTCGCAGCCACGCCACGCCGATGAACTTTATGATTTTCTTCCTGCGGAAGAATTAATACCGCTTATTGAAGGAGTACTTCGGGTTTTTGATCGTTATGGAGAACGCGCAAAAAGACTAAAGGCGAGAATGAAATTTCTCATAAAAGATATCGGAAAAGAGGCTTTTATGGAGCTGGTAGAAGAGCAAAAAACTGCCATTTCAGGAAAGCAGCCTACGTTTGAAATTGAAAAATTTGAAGCTGCGCCCGTTCTTCAGGAGGTGGAGGTGCCTTCGGTAGAAATTGAAAACCAGAAGGAATATGAAACCTGGAGAAGTACAAATGTTCTTCCGCAGAAACAGGAAGGCTTATTTGCTGTAGGAATCAGGGTTCCGTTAGGAGATTTTTATACCGGCGGGGCAAGAAAACTGGCCGATTTGGTGAAAAAATACGCCGGAAACGAGTTAAGGCTTACGCTTAGGCAGGATATCCTTATCCGTCACGTGAGGGATGAATTTTTGCCATTCTTCTATTCAGAATTAAAGAAGCTTGATTATGCCGAAGCCGGCTACGACAAAACAGTTGACATTACTGCCTGTCCCGGCACCGATACCTGTAACTTGGGAATTGCGAGCAGTACCGGAATTGCCGATGTGCTGGAGGATGTATTAAAAGAAGAATATCCGCAATTTGTAAATGGCAGGGATATTACAATAAAGATCAGTGGTTGTATGAATGCCTGCGGGCAGCATAATATGGCTGAGATCGGTTTTCAGGGAATGTCAATTAAAGTCGGGAAGACTGTGGCTCCGGCCCTGCAGGTGCTGCTTGGCGGCGGAACGCTGGGTGACGGGAACGGCCGGTTTGCAGATAAAGTGGTAAAAGTTCCAAGTAAGCGCGGGCCTGAAGCATTAAGACTGTTGTTGAACGATTTTGAAGCAAATTCTGAAGAAATTAAAAAGTTTTCTAATTATTACGACCGCCAGGGCAAAACCTATTTTTATGATCTTTTAAAAGATCTTTCTGACACTTCCAATCTTTCAGAAAATGATTTTGTGGATTGGGGCCATGAGAAACCCTACATAAAAGCAGTGGGAGTGGGCGAATGTGCCGGCGTGGTGATCGATCTTATCGCAACGCTGCTCTTTGAAAGTGAAGAAAAGATTGATAATGCCAAATGCGCACTGGAGCGAAAAGACTGGGCAGACAGTATTTATCATTCCTACACTTCCATAGTAAATTCTGCTAAAGCACTCTTGTTGGCAGACGATATCTCCACGAATACACAGGCGGGGATCATCGCGCAATTTGATGAGCACTTTGTTGATCCAGGAAAAATTGAAATATCGACTTCCTTTAATGAATTCGCTTATCAGCTGAATGAGAATGAGCCAACCGAGGCCTTTGCAATAAAATATCTTGAAGACGCGCATTTCTTTCTGAAAAGAGTAGATGCCTATAGAACGAAGGAGGTGCAAAATGTTTAATTCACCAAAACTAACAGTAGTAGGTGCAGGGCCGGGAGATCCGGAATTAATTACCGTTAAAGCCGTAAAGACTTTAGAGTCGGCGCAGGTGGTGCTTTACGATGCACTTATAAATCGAGAACTTCTGGATTATGCGCCGCAGGCAGAGCATATTTTTGTGGGTAAACGTAAAGATAAACATCGTTATTCCCAGGATGAGATAAATGAACTTATAGTAAAATATGCCCTTGAACGTGGCCATGTGGTTCGTTTGAAAGGCGGTGATCCTTTTGTCTTCGGAAGAGGTTCAGAGGAGATTAATTATGCCAGGAGCAAAGGTTTAGACACCGCGGTGGTTTCGGGGATTACCTCTTCTATCGCAGTGCCTGCAAACTTGGGAATTCCGTTGACGCAAAGGGGAACTTCGGAAAGTTTCTGGGTTATCACAGGAACTACGACTCAGCGCAAATTATCTGATGATGTTCGCCTTGCGGCACAATCCACGGCCACTGTTGTGATCCTTATGGGTATGGGAAAACTGAATGAGATTGTGGAAGTTTTCAGTCGCTTTGGAAAAGAGGATACTCCGGTTGGAGTAATTCAGAATGGAACCACGGTGAATGAAAGATCCGGCTTCGGGACGATAAAAACCATTGAAAAAGTAGTTGCTGACAAACAATTGACAGCCCCCGCAATTATTGTTATTGGTGAAGTTGTAAAGGAAAGAAATGAATTGAAGACGGTTTTGGCAAATGCAGTTGAAAAAACAGAATTTATAAACTCCCCCATTGGGGGTTAGGGGCTATGGAAGAAAGAAACGAATTATATCCAGTATTTCTAAAAGTCAGTAAGCTGAATATCCTGGTGGTTGGCGGCGGAAATGTGGGCCATGAAAAACTGCATTTCCTTTTCAAATCCAGTCCGCATGCCAATGTGGAAGTGGTGGCGAAATGGTTTCTTCCGGAAACGGAAGAGCTGGCTAAAAAGCACGGCGCAAAATTGACCAAAGGCAGGTATAAGAAGAAGTATTTAAAGAAAAAGCACTTTGTAATTGCTGCCACCAATGATGCGAAACTGAATAAACGTGTTCACCGCCATGCAAAAAAGAGATACTTGCTGGCCAATATTGCCGATACGCCGGAACTGTGTGACTTTTACATGGGTGGAATTGTAAATAAAGGCCATGTAAAAATTGCCATTTCCACCAATGGAAAATCGCCCACCACGGCAAAAAGGCTACGCCAGTTTTTTGAAGAGGTGATTCCTGAAGATGTAAACCGAATGGTTGAAAATTTAAATGAATACCGGAAATCCATTAAAGGCGATTTTGAAGCCAAAGTGGAGCAAATGAATAATATAACCGAATCCTTAACAGTAAAGAAAGAGCAAAATGATTAAAACAGATATCCTGATAATAGGAGCAGGACCAACCGGATTGTTTACCGTTTTTGAAGCGGGATTGTTGAAATTAAAAACACACTTAATAGATGCTTTGCCACAACCGGGCGGGCAATGTTCAGAGATTTATCCTAAAAAGCCTATTTATGATATCCCGGCTTTTCCGGAAATTCTTGCGGGTGATCTGGTGGGCAACCTTATGGAGCAGATAAAACCTTTTGAACCCGGATTTACTTTGGGAGAACGTGCCGAAACACTGGAGAAGCAGGAAGACGGGACTTTTATTGTGATTACCAACAAAGGTACTCAGCACCATGCACCGGTAGTGGCAATTGCCGGAGGTTTAGGTTCTTTCGAGCCAAGAAAGCCGCCTATCCAAAATATTGGAGACTATGAGGACAAAGGAGTTTCTTATTTCATCAAAGATCCGGAGGCATTTCGGCATAAAAGGGTAGTGATTGCCGGAGGCGGGGATTCTGCTTTAGACTGGGCGATTTATTTAGCCGATGTTGCTTCTGAAGTAGCCCTGGTTCACAGAAGGCAGGAATTTCGCGGGGCGCTTGATTCCGTAGAAAGGGTTTCTGAACTCGCAAAGCTTGGAAAAATTGAAATGATCACCAATGCTGAAGTGGTAGGTTTGCGCGGAGAAGACAAACTGGAGCAGGTGGTAATCCGTCATAAAGATGAAGCCAGGGGAGAAGAATTTAAGGAAACGGATGATTTTATCCCACTTTTCGGACTTTCGCCAAAACTCGGGCCAATTGGTAATTGGGGGCTGGAAATTGAGAAAAATGCCATTAAAGTGGATAATTCTTACGATTATCAAACCAATATTCCAGGAGTTTATGCCATTGGTGATGTGAACACCTATAAAGGAAAACTGAAATTGATCCTCTCCGGATTTCATGAAGCAGCCATCATGTGCCAGAGCGCTTATCAAAGAATTTTTCCCGATAAAAAGTATGTTCTTAAGTATACCACGGTTGGCGGAGTGCAGGGATTTGACGGTAGCAAGAAAGAGGCGAAGCGGGAAGTGGTACAGAGTATAGGATAATTTTCTAATTCCCCTCCTTTTAGGAGGGGTGGCCGGAGGACGGGGTGGTTTTTTTCTTTAACTTTGGTTAAAATTCCTGAAATGAAGATCAACCTAAAAAGAATCAACGAAAATTACCTTTTTGAAACCACCAATGAACGCGGCGATGTCGTGCTGCTGGATAATAAATCTGAAGAAGCGCCACAGGGTTCGAGCCCCATGGATTTAATCCTTAGAGGAATTGCCGGCTGCAGCAGTATAGACGTGGTGATGATTTTAAAGAAGCAGCACCTGGAACTGGATGACATTCAGGTGGAAGTGGAAGGTTTTAGGGAAGAAGGCGCTATTCCAAATGTGTTCAAAATGATTCACCTGACCTTTAAACTGGAAGGAGATATTCCTGAGGCCAAGGCTTTGCGCGCAGTGAGATTATCTATGGAGAAATATTGTTCTGTGTCGAAAATGCTGGAAAAAGCAGCTGAAATAAGATACGAGGTGAATTTAAACGGAAATAAGATCAGCTAATGAATTCGTTTAGCACCCGTATCGTAAGGACATGGGAACCTTCAGTTTGGGTTCGAAGTTTCATGATTGTGCTGCTTTTAGCAAGCGCGGCTGTTCTGTACATTTTTAATGTTCAGGATGAAACCATAAAAACGGGTGCTGGAATAATCTATGCCATCAGTATGTTTTCTGCTTTAAGTCTGTCGTTTCTGAAGCAGAAAAACATCGGGGAAATTGATATCTCAGAAGAGGAAGTGAAAATTACTTCAGAAAATAATATTTTAAAGTTTTCTACTGCTGAAATAGAAGAAATTGGCTTCAATGACCGCGGATATTCCGGTTTTTGGAAATATTTGCTCTATGCAAACAAAAATCACCTTTATTTCGAGACCCACTTAGGTGAAAAGTTTGATTATGAGATCGCTATTGTCAGCCTTCAGAAGAAAGAAGAGCTTTCTGCATTCCTGAATGATCTTGGAGCTTCCGGAAATGAAGTTTCAGAAAACAGGAAAAATTTGTCATTTTAGAGACTTCAGCAATATAAATTTTTCTCAATACGCTTGCTTTTTCTGGGCTTAATCCTATATTTGTTCAATAAGTTCATAACATTAATGTCGTTATCAAGAAAGGTTGAGGGAATAGACCCGTTGAAACCTTGGCAACCCTCCTGTAATGGGAGAAGGTGCTACGTTCTACCCTGTATTTGCTGGGATAGATAACAAAAGAACACTTCCTATCTTCTTTTTTTGATAATGATTTGAAATCATCAAGATGTCAAAATTAGAAGAATTACTTTCTCAAAAAATACTGGTTTTAGACGGTGCCATGGGTACCATGCTTCAGGAATATAAATTCTCTGAAGAAGATTTCCGTGGAGAACGTTTTAAAGACTGGCCGGTATCTTTACAGGGGAACAACGATTTGTTGTCCATCACCCAGCCCGAAGCCATTGCTGAAATTCACCGCAAGTATTTTCTTGCCGGGGCCGATATTGTGGAAACCAATACCTTCTCCGGGACCACCATCGCCATGGCCGATTATGAAATGGAAGAGCTGGTGTATGAACTCAATTATGAGTCGGCCAAAATAGCCAAAAAGGTTGCTGAAGAACTTACTGCTGAAAATCCTGATAAACCCCGTTTTGTGGCGGGAGCTATGGGCCCAACCAATAAAACCGCCAGCATGTCGCCAGATGTGAATGACCCCGGTTTTCGCGCTATTTCTTTTGAAGAACTTAAAGTGGCTTACCGGCAGCAGGCAAGAGCATTGATTGAAGGGGGCGTAGATGTTTTACTGGTGGAAACGGTTTTTGACACCTTAAATGCGAAAGCCGCCTTGTTCGCGATAGATGAACTTAAAGAAGAATTAAATATCGATATTCCAATTATGGTCAGTGGTACGATTACCGATGCTTCGGGAAGAACATTATCTGGACAAACGGCTGAAGCTTTCCTTATTTCGGTTTCTCATATCCCGTTGTTGAGCATTGGTTTTAATTGCGCGCTTGGTGCAAAACAATTAACGCCTCACCTGGATGTGCTCAACCGCTACGCAAGTTCCGGGGTATCGGCATATCCTAACGCCGGTCTCCCCAATGCTTTTGGGGAATATGACCAGGACGATCAGGAAATGGCGTCGCAAATTAAAGAATATCTGGAAAAAGGACTGGTGAATATCATTGGCGGTTGCTGCGGAACAACTCCCGCACACATAAAAGCCATCGCCGAAACTGCCAAAGATTACCAGCCGAGGCCGCTTCCAACCAATCTTCAACCGGAAAGCATCTGATCTCTATGTTAGAAGAAATAAATTCAGACGAAATAAAACAAAAAGATTCCTCCTCCCTGGGAAGGCCGGGAGGGGCTGTACGGCCTCTAAAACTTTCGGGGCTGGAGCCGCTGGTAATCACGCCAGACAGTAATTTCATCAATGTAGGAGAGCGAACGAATGTTGCGGGTTCCAAAAAATTCCTTCGGCTCATCAAGGAAGAAAAATTTGATGAGGCACTTGATGTTGCGCGGGACCAGGTAGATGGTGGCGCGCAGATAATTGATATCAATATGGACGATGGCCTTATAGATGGAAAAGAGGCCATGGTAAGGTTTCTTAACCTGGTGGTGGCCGAGCCGGACATTGCCCGGGTTCCTATTATGATAGACAGCTCAAAATGGGAAATTATTGAGGCAGGATTGCAGGTGGTGCAGGGAAAATGCGTGGTGAATTCCATCAGCTTAAAAGAAGGCGAGGAAGAATTTTTAGATCATGCCCGTAAAATAAAGCGATACGGCGCCGCCGTGATCGTGATGGCTTTTGATGAGGTGGGCCAGGCCGATAATTATGAGCGCCGGGTAGAAATCGCCAAACGCTCTTATGATCTTTTGGTGAACAAAGTAAAATTTCCTCCTGAAGACATTATTTTTGACCTTAATATTTTTCCTGTGGGTACGGGCATGGAAGAACACCGCAGGAATGCCATAGATTTTATTGAAGGCACCCGCTGGGTAAAGCAAAACCTGCCGCATTGCAGTGTAAGTGGCGGGGTGAGCAATGTTTCCTTTTCTTTCCGCGGAAATAATCCCGTGCGCGAAGCCATGCACTCTGTTTTTCTTTATCATGCCATCAACGCCGGCATGAATATGGGAATTGTGAATCCCGCGCTTTTAGATGTTTACGATAATATCCCCAAGGATCTACTGGAGCACGTGGAAGATGTGATTTTGGACAGAAGAGATGATGCTACCGAGCGCCTGCTTTCTTTTGCTGAAAATGTAGTGGGCACGGCTAAAGAAAGTAAAGTAGACCTGTCCTGGAGGGAAAAACCGCTGCAGGAAAGGATTACGCACGCTTTGGTAAAAGGAGTAGATGCTTATATTATTGAGGATGTTGAGGCCGCAAGACTGGAAGCCGATAAACCCATAGAGGTCATTGAAGGCCACCTGATGATTGGGATGAATGTGGTGGGAGACCTTTTTGGAAGCGGAAAAATGTTTCTCCCGCAGGTGGTAAAGTCGGCCCGGGTAATGAAAAAAGCGGTGGCTTATTTGTTACCTTATATTGAAGAGGAAAGAAAGAATCAAGCCCCCCAACCCCCAAAGGGGGAGCAGTACTGGCGCACCGCCGAGCCGGCGCTTTATGGCAGGATGAAGGAATTTGCCCGGAAGATGCGCTATGAGAAATCTACTGAAGCGGAGCGGGTGCTATGGAATGCGTTAAGCAACAAAAAACTTGAGGGATATAAATTCCGGCGCCAGCATATTATTGGCAGCTATATAGCAGATTTTGTTTGCCTCAAGGAGCATTTAATTGTTGAGGTTGATGGCTTGATCCATCAGCATCCGGAGCACAAATTAAGTGATGAAGAAAGAACGAAATGGCTCAACGAGCAGGGTTTCCGGGTAATGCGCATTACCAATGATAAAGTATTGAACGATCTCGATGAGGTGCAAAGCAGAATTCTTCGGGAGCTGAAAAAGGCACCCCCATCGGGGGCGGGGGGGGCTGGAAAAGTCCTTATGGCAACCGTAAAGGGCGATGTGCACGATATTGGGAAAAATATTGTGAGCGTTGTATTGGGTTGCAACAATTATGAAATTATAGATCTGGGAGTGATGGTTCCTCCTGAAAAAATTATTGAAACCGCGAAAGCCGAAAATGTGGACGCCATAGGTTTAAGCGGATTAATCACACCCTCGCTGGACGAAATGATTTTTCTGGCGAAAGAAATGCAGCGGCAAAATTTTGAAGTTCCGTTGCTTATTGGCGGTGCAACCACTTCCAAAGCCCATACGGCGGTAAAAATTGATCCGCAGTACAAACACGCCGTGGCGCATGTGAACGATGCTTCTCGCGCAGTTACCGTAGTGGGGGATTTGCTGAAGGAGGCCACCCGTGAAAAATATAAAAGTGATCTGAAAGCGGAATACGATAAATTTCGCGCAAATTTTAAAAAGCGAAGTAAGGTTAAATCATTTTTAAGCATTGCAGAAGCACGGGAAAATAAATATAAAATAGATTGGGAAAAAACTGCAATATGTAAACCTGAAAAACCAGGAGTTCAGGTAATTGAAGAATTCGATTTAAAAAAGCTTGAAAAATATATAGACTGGAGCCCGTTTTTCAGGAGTTGGGATTTGCATGGCCGTTATCCCGATATTCTGAAGGATGAAAAAGTAGGAGAGCAGGCGCAAATCCTTTTTGACGATGCCCAGGTTTTGCTGAAAAGGATCTTGAAGAATGAGCTGCTAGAAGCCAGGGCGATATTTGGCATTTTTGAAGCTAATTCTGTTAATGACGATGATATTGAAGTGCGTTTTACAGAAGGTTTCGAAGAAAAAACTAAACTTTTTAGGACCCTTCGGCAGCAATTGAAGAAGCACGGGGAAAAGCCAAATTTCGCCCTGGCCGATTTTATTGCGCCAAAAGAGAGTGGGATTCAGGATTATTTAGGATTTTTCTGTGTAACAACCGGTTTTGGAACTGCGGAAATTGCTGCGGAATTTGAAAAAAATCATGATGATTATAATTCCATTATGATCAAAGCCCTGGCCGACAGGCTGGCCGAAGCCTTTGCCGAATATTTGCACGAAAAAGTGAGAAAGGAAGACTGGGGTTATGCTTCTGAAGAAAATTTGAGCAACGAAGCGCTGATTAAGGAAGAATACAAAGGAATACGGCCTGCCCCGGGTTATCCCGCCTGTCCAGATCATTTGGAGAAAATCAGCATCTGGGAACTGTTGAAAGTAGAAGAGAAAATTGGAGTAAAATTAACCGAAAGCCTGGCGATGTGGCCGGCAGCAAGTGTTAGCGGATATTATTTTGCCAATCCTGAAGCGAGATATTTTGGATTGGGAAAAATAAAAGAAGACCAGGTAAAGGATTTTGCCGGGAGAAAAGGCATCAGTTTAAAGAAAGCCGAAAAATGGCTGAATCCGAATATCGCTGATTAATTTAAGCGTCATCCTGAACTTGTTTCAGGATTTCGTTTTAAGAAACTAACCATATCAAGCCTGATGAAAATTCATCAGTGGAATGCAATAAGAAAGAACACATTAAATCAATGAAAATAACCGAACACATAGAAGCCGCAAAAGATAAAACCCTTTTCTCTTTTGAAATTCTGCCCCCTCTAAAAGGGCAAAATATTGAGTCAATCTATAAGGGAATTGATCCACTGATGGAGTTCAATCCGCCCTTTATTGATGTGACTTACCATCGTGAAGAATATGTGTATATCGAGCAGAAAGGCGGATTGCTTGAAAAAAGGATCGTAAGGAAACGTCCCGGTACGGTTGGGATTTGTGCTGCCATACAAAGCAAATATGGTATAGACGCCGTGCCCCACATTTTGTGCGGTGGTTTTACAAAGGAAGACACAGAAAATTTTTTAATTGATCTTGACTTTCTGGAGATCAAGAACGTGATGGCGCTTCGTGGTGATGCGGTGAAAAGCGAGATCTACTTTAAACCCGAGCCGGGCGGAAATTGTTTTGCCAATGATCTTGTGAAACAGATAGCAGATATGAATCGCGGGAAATTTCTGGATGAAGCCCTGGAGAACAGTCATCAAACAGATTTTTGCATCGGGGTGGCGGGTTACCCCGAAAAGCACATGGAGGCGCCAAGCCTTGAAAAGGATGTGGAGAGGGTGAAAGCCAAAATAGACGCGGGAGCCGAATATGTGGTCACCCAGATGTTTTTCAATAACACAAAGTTTTTCGAATTTGTGGACAAGTGTCGTGAAAAAGGCATTACCGTTCCTATAATTCCGGGGCTTAAGCCAATCGCGACCAAACGGCAGCTCACCATGATCCCGCATCGTTTTCACGTGGACCTTCCCGATGCTCTTACTCTGGAAGTCGAAAAATGCAGCAATAATGAAGAAGTTCGGCAGGTGGGAATAGACTGGTGTATTCAGCAAAGTAAAGAACTTATTGCGGCCGGAGTGCCGGTGCTGCATTATTATTCCATGGGCAAAAGTTCTAATATTCAGAAAATCGCGGCAGCTGTTTTTTAAATAATTGGGTACATTTGCGGGCTATGAAGAAAACCGCTTTTGTTCTCTTTTTCTTTTGTGTTTGTCTGGTGTACGGCCAGCAGGAGCAGCAGAAGCGCTATGCTGTCGAGATGAATTATTTCTACGGAAATATCCTGGAACACAATCCGCATATTTCTCATTTGATCACAGGTCATCCCGAAGGTCTCCTCCTTAGCGTAAGCCAAAAAACAAACGGAAGGGAAGCCTGGGAAAGCCGTTATAATTATCCCGATGTTGGTTTTTCCTTTACCTATCAGGACATGAAAAACCGGTATCTGGGCGATAACTACGGAATTTACGCCCATTTGGGATTTTACTTTCTAAACCGAAACCTGCTGTTCAAGGTGGGGCAGGGGCTGGCAATGACTACAAATCCATATCATCCCGATGATAATTACATCAACAATGCGTATGGTTCCAGGATCATGAGCTCCACTTTTTTCAGCGGGAATTTTGTGCGGGAAAACATTTTCCACGGAATAGGTTTTCAGGCGGGGCTTTCGCTGATTCATTATTCCAATGCCGATTTTAAGTCGCCTAACAACAGCACAAATACAGTTGCAGTGAACGTGGGACTCAATTACCTGCTGGATCATGAGAAACCAGTAAAATATATTCCGAAGGTTTCAGAAGAAAGGTATACCGAGCCCATTCACTACAACTTTGTATTGCGCAGCGGTTTCAATACCATTGGGATCATAGGTTCAGAATCTTATCCTTTTTTGACATTTTCGGCATACGCAGATAAGACCATCAGCCGCAAAAGCACCTTACAGGCGGGCGCCGAATTTTTCCTTTCCCGCGCCATGGAAGAATTTATTTATTACCAGTCGGTCACCTTTCCTTTCGGCGACACGAAAGGGGACGAAGATTCACGGCGGGTGGGCGCTTTTATTGGGCACCAGCTCACCTTCAGGAAACTTTCTGTGATCACTCACGCAGGATATTATGTATATTATCCTTATGATAATTACGTCGATCCGCTTTATCTTAGAATTGGCCTGCAGCGGCCTATCTACAAGGATTTATTCGGCTCGGTCACTGTGCGGGCGCATGGTGCAAACGCCGAAGCAGTTGAATTTTCAATTGGATACAGGCTGTAAGGATTTGAGAAGCAAGAACCAGGAAACAAGAGCTAAGAGACAAGAACCAAGAAACAAGAGAAAAGAGACAAGAACCAAGAAACAAGAAACAAGAGCTAAGAGTCAAGAGACAAGAACCGAGAGTCAAGAGTCAAAAGACAAGAGAGAAGAGAAAAGAGAGAAGAGAAAAGAGAAAAGAGAAAAAAAAAATTTGGACCTAAAGCTTAAAACGCAGAGCCAAAGGCTCAATAGCCTAAAGCCTAAAGCCAAAAGCCTAAAGCCTAAAGCCAAAAGCCTAAAGCCTAAAGCCTAAAGCCTAAAGCCTAAAGCCAAAAGCCAAAAGCAAAGTTGCTGGCCTAAAAAATAAACAGAAGGATTTGAAAAGAATCTTATACATATTATTCATACTTTTTATACTTGTATCCTGCGACAAGGAAGACGCACCCGATTGTATTCAAACCGCCGGAAAAATGATAAGCAAAGAAGTAGAACTGGCCGCTTTTGAAGAGGTCATCGTCTACGGAAGGATCAAGCTGTACATTGAGCAGGGAGAAGAACAGAAAGTGGTGATAAGATCGGGTGAAAACCTTATTTCTGAAGTTACTGCCGAAGTGGAAAACGGGCGTTTGAGCCTTCGGAATGGCAATGAATGCAACTTTTTCAGAGAATACGATCTTACGAGCGTTCATGTTACGGTTCCCAATCTTACCTGGCTTCAAAATGCCGGAAATAATACTATAGAAAGTGTAGGAGAACTGCATTTTCCGGAGATCTGGCTGAGATCATTTAACCAAGAAAAAGATCCGGAGGTTTACACGAACGGCGATTTTGATCTCAGTTTAATTTCAGATTACGTGCGCATCACCAGTGATAATTACTCCAACTTTTTCCTTAGCGGGGACACCCGGTATTTTGATGTATACATTGCCGACGGCGATTCTCGTGTGGAAGCGGCCAATTTCACGGCAGATATTGTTGAAATTCAGCACCGCGGCACAAACAAGCTCATCGTGCATCCGCTGCAAACCATCAAAGGGGAAATTAGAAGTACGGGTGACGTAATTTCTGTGCACCGGCCCGAAAATGTGAGCATAGAAACCTTCTACAGCGGAAAACTTATTTTTCAATAATTCCGCGGAAAATGTTCCGAAGTAAACTTTAGAAAACTTACTGAATTTGCCCTTTTTGAGTAGTTAGTTCAGCAAAGAGGTGCTCCAGGTTTTTATTTTTTCGGTTTAGTTGTAAAGTTTTGAGCCCGTTGTCGTGAGCGAAATCAAAAACAGCGGGGCGCATGTCCTTTGGATTATCGAAAGTGATCTCGTAAACGAATCCGCCGGTATTTTTTACCGAAGTGACGTAAGGTAAACGTTCAAGGGCGATCATTTCAACCCTGTAATCAAATTCCACTTCAATTACCTGGTGTTTTTCTTCGCGTAGATCAGCCATTTTTTTGTCGGCAACAATTTTCCCTTTATTAATGATGATCACCCGTTCGCAAAGCGCCTCCACTTCGCGCATGATGTGAGTTGAGAGAAAAATGGTCTTTTCTTTCCCTGTTTTTTTGATCAATTCACGAATCTCCACGAGCTGATTTGGGTCAAGTCCGGTGGTGGGTTCATCTAGGATAAGCACTTCAGGATCGTGTAAAAGGGCATTTGCGAGACCTACGCGCTGGCGGTATCCCTTGGAAAGCTGCCCAATTTTTTTGTTGACTTCAGGGGTGAGTCCGGTGATCTGGATCACCTTTTCAATTTCGCTTTTAGGCACTTTGTAGAGAGAAGCGTTGAATTCCAGGTATTCCCTCACATACATTTCGGTGTACAGGGAATTGTGCTCAGGCAGGTAGCCCGTGCTGCGCTGCGCCTTCAGCGGCTCATTGGCTACGGAAAAACTATTTACGCTGGCTTCCCCTTCTGAAGGTTTTAAATAACCGGTAAGTATCTTCATTAAAGTGGATTTTCCCGCGCCATTGGGTCCCAAAAAGCCGACTATTTCTCCTTTTTCTATAGAGAAACTCACCTCGTCAAGTGCCTTTTGCTCCCCGTAATATTTGGTAATTCCTGAAACCGAAATGGACATAAATGCTTTTTTTCAAAAATAAGGATTCTCCCGGACTTCCTGAACTTCTTCCAGAGTCATAAAAACTTTTCCAAAGTTTGAAACTTTGGAAAAGGTCAAAAAAGAAGCAATGCTTTCGAAATCGTTTTAGTGAAAATTTTTTATAAAACTTGTTGGTTTTTCAAATTAAATACTACATTAGCTATTCAGAAACAGCAGAATGAAAAATTTGATTACCTGGAACGCTTTCTATTATTTTTATTTCTATACCAGAGATAGAATCGGGAGCGTCATGTAATTACTCAAATAAATTATATCTCAAATCCCGATGTTTTCATCGGGATTTTTTTGTTTTAAGCGATGACAGAAAAAGTAGCAATACAGGGAATAAAAGGATCTTTTCACCACCAGGTCGCGCAGGAATACTATGGGAACGAAGTGGAAGTAGATGAATGTTCATCTTTTCAGGGCGTCGTGGACAGCCTGCTTTCAGAAACGGCAGACCGGGCGGTGATGGCAATCGAAAATTCCATTGCAGGTTCAATTCTTCCCAATTACGCGCTCATTGATGAAAATGGACTTCGCATTATTGGTGAACATTACATCCCGGTGTACATGAATTTAATGGCATTGCCCGGCCAGCGGATAGAAGAGATCAAGAAAGTGTATTCCCATCCCATGGCTTTGTTGCAGTGCAAAGAATTTTTCAAAAACTTTCCGAAGATCAAACTTATTGAAGATACGGATACTGCCGGGGCTGCGAAGCGTATTGCCGAAAAAGGATCACATGGATCTGCCGCTGTGGCCAGCAAAGCAGCTGCAAATATTTTTGGGCTGGAAATACTTTCCGAAGGAATTCACACCATAAAAAGCAATGCCACCCGGTTTTTGATTTTGAGCACGCAGAAGAATTGCCCCAACGGATATAAAATAGACAAGGCTTCGCTTAAATTCGTAATGGAAAGCAAGCAGGGAAGCCTTGTAAGTGTACTGAATATCATAAGAGATTATGATCTTGACATGACGAAGATCCAGAGTGTGCCGGTGATAGAAACGCCCTGGAAATACGCATTTTTCATAGATGTGTTATTTGAAGATCTTGAGAAGTTTAAAAAGGCAATGGAAATTCTGCAAGTGATGACAGAGCAGTTAAAAGTATTAGGAACCTATAAAAGCAGTTTAATATGATAGCCCAGGCAAACAGATTAGACCATGTGGAAGAATATTATTTCTCTACGAAATTGCAGGAGGTACGCGCTTTGGAAGCAGCGGGAAAACCTATCGTGAACCTGGGAATTGGCAGCCCAGATCTTCCGCCGCCGCCACAGGTAGTGGCAGGATTGAACGAAGCCATGATCAATCCGGGGGCTCACCAGTATCAGCCATACCGCGGAACCGGTGATTTCAGGAAGGCGATTGGGGAATTCTATCAGAAATTCTATGGCGTAACACTTAATACCGATACTGAAATTCTGCCTTTGATGGGAAGTAAAGAAGGGATTGCCCATATTTCCATGGCATTTCTCAACGAAGGAGATGAGGTTTTGATCCCCAATCCGGGTTACCCGACTTATACATCTGTAACCAAACTTTTTGGAGCCACGCCGGTGTATTATGATCTTCACGAAGAAAAGAACTGGCAGCCCGATTTTCAAGAGCTGGAGAAAAAGGATCTTTCTGCCGTGAAATTGATGTGGGTCAATTATCCTCATATGCCAACGGGAGCTTCGGGGAGTGAGGAATTGTTTGAAGATCTCATTCAATTTGCGAGAAGACATAAGATTCTCATTGTGAATGATAACCCCTACAGTTTTATTCTTAATGAGCATCCAAAAAGTATTCTGAAGAAAGAAGGAGCTAAAGACGTGGTTCTGGAACTCAATTCGCTGAGTAAAAGCTTTAATATGGCGGGCTGGCGAATAGGAATGCTCTGCGGAAGTGAAAAAAATATAAACTCAGTTCTCAAGGTAAAGACGAATATGGACAGCGGAATGTTTTTTCCGCTGCAGGCCGGGGCGGCCACTGCTCTGAGGTTACCGGTAAGCTGGTTCAATGAGCAGAATGAAATTTACAAAACCCGGAAAGAAATAATGTTGCAGTTCATAAATGCTCTCAACTGTGAACCTTCAAAAGAGCAAACCGGCATGTTCATTTGGGCGAAAGTTCCTAAAGGATTTACTTCTGAAGGTTTTGTGGATCATTTGCTGCACGAACACAGCATATTCATCGCCCCGGGCTTCATCTTTGGAAGCAGGGGAGAAGGCTACGTGCGATTCTCACTTTGCGCCACCAAAGAAAAGATTGAAACCGCCTTAAACAGGATCAAACGATGAAAGTACAGATCATTGGGATAGGATTAATTGGAGGTTCCTTTGCGCTGGGAATAAAATCGGCTTTTCCTGAAGTACAGATCGCCGGGATAGATGCCAGTGAATCAAACCTTCAGGAGGCAAAAAAGCTTGGCTTAATTGACATTTCTGAAACCCCGGAAGAAGTTGGGAGTGCAGATGTGGTCATTGTTGCAGTACCCGTAGATGTAGCGACGGGAGTGATTGTAAAAGTGCTGGATACAGTACATGAGAACACGCTTGTTTTCGATGCCGGTTCCACCAAAGCGCGCCTTTGTCGTGAAATTTCGAATCACCCAAACCGCAGGAATTTTCTGGCGGCACATCCCATCGCAGGAACCGAGTTTTCAGGACCCGGCGCGGCGTTTCCGGATCTTTTCAGGAACAAAACCAACATTATTTGTGAAGTGGAAAAAACAGCCTTTAAACTTCAGGAGCGGGCAATGGAAATTTTTCAGAAGCTGGGCATGCGCATCAGGTACATGGATCCTGAATCTCACGATAGGCACATTGCTTATGTTTCGCATTTATCGCACATAAGTTCTTTTATGCTGGGAAAAACGGTACTTGAAAAGGAGAAAAATGAACGGGATATCTTTGACCTTGCCGGCAGCGGATTTGCCTCTACGGTGCGACTGGCAAAGAGTTCACCGGCCATGTGGTCTCCCATTTTTCAGCAGAATAAGGAAAATGTGCTGGAAACGCTCAACGAATACATAAGCAATCTAACCGACTTCAAAAAACTACTTGA
>JACLAD010003309.1_pt1 | contig 35075 bp, 43 predicted proteins | sample 8027901 | NCBI WGS metagenome assembly JACLAD01 (sample SAMN15725071, study PRJNA655200) | protist metagenome | isolation source: fluorescence activated cell sorting (FACS) single amplified genomes of... | place: Spain: Blaines Bay Microbial Observatory, Mediterranean Sea | collected 2016-07-05 | reverse complement strand
GGTTTTTTGGATCGCGAGGCGCGCTTTGATGCAGGAGATCGCGGTGGATCTTCTTTTGGTGCTTATATATTGGGGCTGGCCTTTGCCTTTGGTTGGACACCCTGTATTGGGCCGCAACTGGGCGCGATTTTATCTTTGGCGGCCAGCGAGGTTTCGATTGCCCGCGGCACAACTTTATTGGCAGTTTACGCCTTGGGCTTAGGCCTGCCATTTTTAATTGTTGCCGTTTTTTTGTCAAAACTGACTGCTACGCTAGGTTGGATGAAACGACATATTCAGCAGATCGAGCGGATCATGGGGCTGTTGCTATGGACCATCGGATTATTGATGTTGACAGGTGGGTTTTCCGATCTGTCTTATTGGTTGCTTGAGTGGTTTCCTGCGCTTGGCGCGCTTGGGTAGTCTTTTTATCATTGCAATGCGCGTTGGAAAGGATGGGGCAATGCAGGCGCAAGACGTTACACGGCGATTGATTTTTTACGTACCGGGGTTTGATCCTTTTTTTCTGCGTCGATACTGTGGATTATATCACACAGAAGCATAGCGGCAAGCTGTCTTGGCAGGGTATCAGATTTTTTAATTGCCACCCGATCCCGCTTTGGGCGCAGATTGGGGCGTGGACTCTGTGTTTGAGGGTCAGAGAACCTTCGCCGCTTTTATCGCTTTAATTGGTCTGATTTTGTCAAACAAGCCATGTCTGCCGGCATCTTAGACACCTATATGGTCCTGTTTGAAACACTCTGAACTATACCCATGGCCGCACCTTAAGGCGCTGGATCGGATCTTTTTTGCCTATTATTTGATGCATTATTTTGCCTTTTCCGCCCGGTTAAAAGGTGCTTACCCAGCGTCTTTGCAACAGCGCATCCAAGCCTTCAGCGCCTGCATCGAAAAAGCACTAAAAGAAAATTAGGATGAAATATTGGCGATGGGGCATTCATCTGGCGCGCATATTGCGATCAGCGCTTTGGCGCAGATTGAGTGCTCCGCCGCCTTAGATCAGACACTCGCTACGATTGGGTTTTTATCGCTTGGTCAATTAATGCCCATGGTGGCCTTTCTTCCCAATGCGGGCCATTTGCGGCGTGATTTGTTCGATATTTCGCGCAGTTATCTGCTGAGTGGATTTTACGGCTCCGGGTGACGGCTGCTCTTTTCCCTCTGCGATCCGGTTGCGGTATCTGGGCCACCATTGGCGGGGCAAACTGGCCCGTTGGCTTTATCGGCGGTTTTTTCGCAGGCGCTGTCTCCGACGCGGAGGTGGCGCTTGCGGTGGCGGTTTTTCAAGCTGCATTTTCAATATCGGTATGCCTTTGATGAGACACGCCATTATGATTACTTTGCGATTACTGCTGGCCCGATCAGCTTGCGCAATTGAGAGCCGTCAAAACAGGTGTAAAAGATCGTCTATAACCGCTATCGAAAAATCGCGTGAACGACCTGCCACTAAAGCCCCGTTCAAGATTTGAAAAATATTCCTTTTTAAAATATTTAAAGGCCTTTCGTCAAGATATTTTATTCGCGCAACCCAAGCATCTGTACCGCGCTTGGATGACCGAATTTCGAACACCTTTTTTTATTTTTTTGATCAACTAACCGGCCTTGATCCAACTGGTTTTACAGCAGCGCCCGGATGATTTTCCAAAATATTCGCGGATTGCGACGGGCTTATATTCTTTGTTAGGTGCGAGTGTTTTTTTAACCACGGGCAGCACTTGGCAACCGCAGTGACGCATTGTGACCCTGCCTTTAAAGGCAGGATGGCTCAAGTAGGCTTTTCCGGCCATGCAAGCCGCCGGAAGTGCGTTCTTAGCCGTGCTTTCGCCCGGAACGGTGTTAACTCATCAAATTGGCTGCAGATGTGATTTTTCGTACGCTTTTTTCGGCTCCAATCTAAGATAAAACTGCGAGCAAAGTGTTTGACGCTTTTCGAACCTGTCAGTGTTAAAAATCGGTTGCCAACCTGGCTGCGTTGGTGCCTCCGCTGCGATGGCTGCCATTTCTGGCAAAATCGTAGGGTGAAGACATCAGTTCTTAAAATAATTCGTTCTATCAAATAGTTAACTCATATATAATAGGATCAGATTGCCGTAGGTAGCGCACCGCAAGACTTGGCGACGCGGCTGTTGAGCACGCAAGATCCTGCAACAAGCACGCGGCTTTTCCTATCTGAAATGGTTGATCAGGTTGATTTTTTTCTTGCAGGCCATGAAACCAGCGCTGCCGCGCTGAGTTAGGCGTTATATTTGCTGGCGCGTTATCCTCAGTTTCAAGATCAAGTGGCATAGGAAACCGCCCATCTGACGGGTTCAGAGGATTTTGCCGCAATGCGAAACCTGCCCTTCACCCGCGATGTATTTTGCGAGACGCTGCGTCTTTATCTTCCCGTGCCGATGATGGTGCGCGATGTGACGCAAACGGGCGAAGTGTTTCAGGGCCGTCGCGTCCCTAAAAATAGCCCGATCGTAATTAGCTCTTAGTATGTGCAGCGGCACAGTCTGATCTGGGAACGTCCGGATGAATTTGATCCCATGCGTTGGCAAAAAAGGCCGGCCGCTGACTGCCAGCGTCAGGCCTTTTTGCCATTTTTCTCCGAGCCACGCATCTGCCTTGGTGCCGGGTTTGCTTATAATTGAAGGGCCTTACCTATTGGTGCGCATCATTCAGAAATATCGGTTAAGCTGCAGTAATTTGCCGGTTCCGCAGCTCTTGGCGCATCTCACCTTATGGACCAGGTCAGGATTTTACCTGCGTTTTGATCCCTGCTGAGACGGTTGGAGAACAGCATGTTTTATCGCGGTAACGGGTGTCAATCCTTGCTCTGACGATTCAATCTTATATAATAATTTAAAATATAATCACGAATTGCGCTTGCCAAACCTTCTTCAAAGGGGCGCTCTTCATCTACTTTGGCCGCCAATGCGTTGATGGCAAGGTTTTCATTTGCGGCAATTTGGCAAAAGGCGGCCCAAAACCGGTCTTCAAGCGAAACACTTGTGCGATGGCCGCGCAAGGTTAATGAACGTTTTTTGGGCTTGAGGCTCATCGATCGCTTTTATGCCCCTCAAAATGCGCATCTAGGCGACTTTGCGCGTTCCGTTCTGCCTTTTTTTGTGCATCTGTCCGCCCAAATTTTACCATATTTTCAGCAGCGTCGTTTCTTTCCTGAGCAGCTTGTTTTGCTTTCCGAAACTGTTTGAGATTGATCGCTCGGCTCATGCTTTGGGCCTGACCATATTTTTCGGGCGCACCACTCGTTCAAAAGTTTCTGCATCCACAAAGCCAAGCGCGATGGCTTCTTCTTTTAACGTGGTGCCGTTTTTATGCGCTGTTTTGGCAACTTTGGTGGCGTTGTCATAGCCAATCTCAGGCGCCAAGGCGGTGACCAACATCAAGCTTTCATGCATCAGCTTATCAATACGGGTTTCATTGGCTTCCAACCCATAGATCAAATTATCAGTAAAGGCATCGCATGCATCACCGAGCAGCTGTATAGATTGCAACACGTTATAGGCCATCATGGGTTTATAGACGTTCAGTTCGAAATGCCCTTGGCTACCAGCAAACCCGACCGCAGCATCATTGCCAAACACTTGCGCGCAGACCTGCGTGAGGGCTTCGCATTGCGTTGGGTTTACTTTGCCCGGCATGATCGAGCTGCCAGGTTCATTCTCGGGCAAGATCAATTCGCCAAGCCCGCAGCGGGGGCCTGAGCCTAGCAAACGAATATCATTGGCAATTTTAAACAGGCTGGCTCCTGCTGTTTTTAAGCTGCCCGACATTTCTACCATCGCATCATGCGCCGCTAAGGCCTCGAATTTATTTGGCGCTGTCACAAAGGGCAGACCCGTGATTTTCGCCACATTGCGGGCAACAAGAACATCCCAACCTTTTTTTGTGTTCAGGCCCGTGCCCACCGCGGTGCCGCCTTGGGCCAATTCACAAATATCCGTAAGGCTGATTTTAATACGCTTGATCGCCATCGCAACTTGATGTGCATAGCCTGAAAATTCCTGCGATAAGGTCAACGGTGTTGCATCTTGGGTATGCGTGCGGCCAATTTTGATGATGCCCTCAAATGCCTCAATTTTCACCAAAAGGGCTTTATGCAGTTTTTGCAAACCTGGCAGCAAAACCTTTTCGGTTGTCATAGCAGTGGCAATATGCATGGCGGTTGGGAATGTATCATTTGAGGATTGGCTCATATTGCAGTGATCATTGGGATGTACCGGCTCTTTTGAGCCGATCGTGCCCCCCATTAGCTCGATTGCTCTATTAGCGATAACTTCATTTGCATTCATGTTGGATTGCGTTCCCGAGCCCGTCTGCCAAACCACCAATGGAAAATTATCATCTAATTTGCCGTCGATCACTTCCGAAGTCGCTTCGATGATGGCGGTTGCGCGCGCGCTGTCCAAACTGCCCAGTTCTAGATTGGCCTCTGCGCAGGCGCGCTTAATCACCCCCAAAGCGCGAATAATTGCAGTAGGCTGACGCTCCCATCCGATCGGGAAGTTTAGGATCGAACGCTGCGTTTGAGCGCCCCAATATTTTGTACGATCAACCTCCAATGGACCAAAGCTGTCGGTTTCTGTTCTGGTCTCTGTCATTGGAGATCTCCGGTTTGTGTTATTTCTATCGCTTTTAAAGCCGAGTTGCTGCCTGAGCAATGTCGTGGTTTGTACAAATTTAGAGTATATTTGGTTTGATTTGGGCCGCGTATCTATTTTCGAAAGCTGTCCAATTTTACCACATCTGCTTTTTGTGTGTCGCTGTTTGGCTTCTTAAGCTCTGGCTCATTTAACCCAAGAACCTCCAGCGGTCTTTCCGGCGTGTCCTGGTGGTCCAAGCTTTCATCAATATCTTTCTCATCGGTTTTTTCAAACCGAACCCCAAATTTGACTGATGGATCCACGAAGGTTATGATCGAAGCATAGGGGATATAAAGCGCTTCGGGCTCATCGCCAAAGCTGAGTGTCACGGAAAATCCATCCTCTTGAACCACGAGGTTCTCGAACCAATGCTGCATGACGATTGTGATCTCTTCGGGATAACGCGTTACCAGCCAATCGGCGATTTCAATATCAGGATGCATGGTATCCAAGGTAATGAAGAAATGATGCTCTCCTGGAAGCCCAGTATCGGCTACGCGTTGCAAAACTTCTTTTATAAAGCCGCGCATCGCCCAATTCATAATATTGCCGTAATCTAAACCGCCGCTCATCTCGATCCCCTGCTTATTTGCCACCACAATAAAAGGTTTTGCGCATTGTGAAAGGGTGCTCGGCGACAAATCCCAAAGATTTTCGATTTAAGCTGACAATCGCGGGTCTACGGCCGATCTAAGCGGCATGCCGGGGCAGTATTTAGAAATATCCGCGAAGCCATTTTACAAAATGCACGTCCTGTCCGTATGCGGCCGTAGATCCCCAACATCGGCGCAAAATACAAGAAGACCCTTTTTTAGGTGTCATGATGGGCACGGCTGTCTCCAGGCGCTTCAGCCCGCTTGTGCATGCCATAATCCTTTAAAACATGGGTAACTTTAAGCCGGTAATCTGAAAATATTCCTTCTCGCCCCAATCTTTGCGCAGCCCGATGCTCGGCAAGCGCGCGCCATCGATCCACGGCATATTGGTCTTCAAAAAATGAGATGGATAAGAGCTTGTTGGGGTTGTTCATGCTTTGAAAACGCTCGACGCTGATAAAGCTTTCACTCTCTTCCATCATCGAGCGCATTGAAGCGGCGATATCCAGATAATCTTGCTTGCGCTCAAGCGTTGGTATAACTTCGAAAATTGTCGCGATCATTTGCGCTACCTCTCACTTGTCCACCACATCTTGCAGTAGCCTTGCAGACAGTTTTGGTTTTAAACAGGCGGCTTGAGGGGCTGTGACAAGATAGGAACGGCCGAATTGAACCGGTGCTTTGTTTAGAATGACTAGTTGTTTTTGCATAGCGAGTATGTTCAGGCAGATCTAACCAACCTGCGGGCTCTGCATTATCTCTAGGCCAGATAAAGGAGAGTACTATGTCTAAATTTGTATCGCAGCTAAGCCTAAAACTCTTGGCCTCATTCGATAAATCAGCCGCATGCTATACCGAAAAGTTACGCGGTTTATATTTGTGACGATGTTCTAATAGGGCAAGACACAGCGGGCAGTCTTTTGTGAAAACATGTTGCTTTTGTCCCGCCTCTGGTTCGTCCAAGTCGGCTCTTTGATAAATTTCTTGCGGGTGCGCGGCAGTGTTTTTTTCCTAGCGTTTGGAAAGATTGTAAGATCTGTTCTGACAAGTTCATCTCCGGTTTGATTTCAGTGAGTTTTAATAATAGCCACTTGTTTGTGGGGGATCATAGCTTTTAAACGGAAAATAAGAATGCAGATGGGGTTAATGACACAATTTACGGGGGCGTGTATTTCAGTAGGTCTCGTCTTGGCCTCTTGCGCTTAACGTCATTGAGGCTTGGTGATGATGACACGGCATAATGAGCAATCTGGTATATCTGACACCCGATTTTCATTAAAGTTCTGTGGTAACTGAAAGAGCCAAAATATTTAGAATTTCATTGAACTCAAATTATTTCTTGTTTGCTAATAGTACAAAACCCGCATGCATTAAAGGCGCGAGAGGGGAGGTTGGTCTTTTTTTCTCTTACATAGAGGGGTCAGCGCCAACAGCGCCTAAGCGCATCTGGTCGAGATGGTGTTTTTGCGCCTCATCGTATATTTGCACTTATATTTTCGTAATTGGCCGAGGTTTTTAACAGATTTTGACCTGATGATTGCCAACAAAGAACAGTTTTCTTCTTTCGGCGTATTCTATTTGCAGCGTTTGCCAGAAACTTTTTCAGCGCAATCAACAATCATAGTGTGCCGCCGTTGTAAATCTTAAAAATCAAAGGCAGGTTTTGAACCGACATTGAGACTGTGAGGTTCCACATCCCGCATTACCCTTAAACAATAAACGAAAAGTAAAGGCTTCTGTTGCCAGGTGCCTTCGAACCCCGCCTAAGGCTGCAAAGCGTTAGGGCTTAAGTTTTCAATATGTCCGGTCGCTTACGCAGCCATCGATATTGGAGCACGATTGTCATTTGCAATTGTACATTTTGAACCGATACGGTGGTATCTCGCCGAAACAAAGCTAACCCTTTTACACGTTCGTCGATCCTATTTCGACCCCTCAGCCGCCAAATGAACGGTTTTTGGTGGAGTCGCCGGGTACCGCCCCCGGGTCCGATCCGGTTATTATGAGCGCGTTTATGTTCATAGTTCCAAAGAACATAATTCTGATATAATAGGCCTGTGCTGATTTCAATAGGCAATGCCGCCATCACCCAGATTTAAGACTTCTCTGAGCTTAGAACTTTCAATCAGGCTTGAGCTTTTTGGTTATCAATTTCAGCTTTGATTTTTTATTTGGCTGCAAATACATTATCAGCCAAATTTTTCGTATACTCGCTCAGCGCTAATAGCGCATGCTCTATTTGCTGTTGATTACGTTGTTCAAGCGCATCTGCGATATCTGTATGCAAACTGATGATTTTTTCTCTGTTGCGTGCAGTAAATGTGATCATATTCATCAGTGGCTGCATTGCTTCAACAGCCCCGGCTAATTGATAAGATAGGATCACGTTATGCGCCGATTCCACCAAGGCCCGATGAAAAGTCACATCCGACGCACACCAGCCTTCATCGCTTAACCCCGGTTGGGTTTGACAGTGTATTTCAGAGCGCATGGTTGCCAGCTGGTCTGCCGTGCGGCGCTGGACGGCGAAAGGCGTGCAAGAGCGTTCAAGCGCAAACCGCGCTTCGCACGTCACGTAAAAGCTGACATCATTCACCGATAACAACAGCGTTGAGGTTGTGATTTGTTGGCTATGGGCTTCTTCATAGCTGATTTGGTTGATAAACGTCCCTCCAAACGCGCCGCATTGCGTGCGGATCAAAGATTGGGCGGCCAACCGTTTTAATGCTTCACGCACGGTGGGGCGCGAGACTTCGAATTGCTCGGCCAGTTTGGCTTCTGAGGGCAACCGGTCATTCGCGTTCAACTGACCGCTTATAATCACGTCGCGAATAGCCTTTGCGATCTGGGCTGAATAATCCGCATTTTTTGTGGGATCAATTTTCATTTGTCAGACAATTAAAAGTCTAACATTAAAAAGTAATCTCTATATGTGAGTCGATATTTGGCCGTTTTGCTCTGTGAGCATATTAAAAATGTTTATTTTATAAACGAAAAATAGATATCCTTCAGAAATATATTTTGGCTTGGTTTCCTTGCCTGCATTCTGTTGGCATGGTGAGTTATATTTGATATGAGCCTGTCCATGGGGCTGGATCTGGTCGGAAGGCCGGGTATAATGGCCGAAAAAATGAATGGCATGGACTCTAAGCATGGGAATATCGATTCCTATAGCGCGGTTCACCCCCGTATTTGCAATGTGGGCGATCATGATGGCGGCGATGCTGCTGCCTACCATGATGCCGACTTTGCGCAGTTATGAGGATTCGATGATCAGTGCGGATGGCACGCGGGCCGGTTGGCTGGGCGTGGTTTTGGGCTATATGATTATAAGGCATCGTTGACATGTTGGGGATAGCCAAATCAAAAGCAGTGTCCGTTGCGTTATTGGTTGCGGTTGGCGCGTTTCATTCCGCGCGCACGAAAGAGCTTTGTCATGGGGTTTGCCACAACCCCAGCTTGTATTTCTTGAGGAAGTGGAAGCCTGGCTTTATGGGCGGTGTTCGTATGGGGCTGGATCTTGGTGCCTTTTGCGTGGGCTGCTGTTGGGGCTTTATGACCTTGGGGTTTGTCGGGGGAGTGATGAGCTTGCTTTGGATGGGGGCTGCGACTTTGTTCATGGTCCTAAAAAAATTACCGCAAATAGGACAGCAAGTCACAAAGCCGATAGGTATTTTATTGATCTTGGGCGGCGGTGTTCTCGCCGTTTCCGGATAAAATTATAAATGGGAATGATAAGAAATGGTGGTTAAAAAGCGCCCAGATGCGGATAGGTTGCAGATCAGTCAGAGAATTGATCAGCGAATGGAAAATCACAAACGCCGGAAGATGAACCCCACGGATTGGGCGATTAAGGACGAGCTGTTTATGAATTGCTCTTTCACCGTCTTTTGCCCCTGCGTGGTGTCTTTGGGCGCGCATCCGCCTACGGAAGGGCATTGTCATGCTTGGATGGCAGTCGTGATTGATGAGGGCCATTGTCAAGGCGAAAGCCTATTCAGGTTTGGATATTGGTCTGCTTGTCGACATCTCAGGGCGGATGGGCGAGGGCCAGTGAAAAGTGGCGGCCTATATCGATGAGCGCGCCAACCAGACCGCCTATAATGGCTTACTGAAAATTTTCAGCAGTGCTGCTGGTGGAACGACGGGGTTGTTTACCATCTCAGTGTCTGAGATCATTAGCGCCGAACGTAAAAAAGTAGAAATAATGCGCGAAGGCAACCGCCGCGGGTTGTATATCGGCCAGAAAATCGCCGACGAGATTGAAGCCTTGGAAGGTAAAGATGCGGACAGCCCGGTTATGATCCAAAATTCCAAATATTGGATGGGTCCGAATATCGTTGCGGCGCGCGGTTTGAAATCAAAAGTATGCGACTTTGGGCGTATTTGGAATTTTGGCGGCAAATCAGCTGAAATTTTGGGGTATTTCCATATTTGTTAAAGGTTGAAAAGCGATGGCTTTGATTTCTCCTTCACGCCGTTTGAGGCGCACTCCGTTCTCTGATGGCGTGGAAGCTGCAGGGGTAAAAGCATACAAGGTCTATAACCATATGCTGCTGGCAACGATGTTTCGCCCTATTCAAGAAGATTACCATCACCTCAAATCTGCGGTATCGATCTGGGATGTGGCTTGCGAGCGCCAGATTGAACTGTGCGGTCCCGATGCGGGGCGGTTAATGCAGATGCTGACCCCTCGGAATTTGCGCTCAATGCTTGCTGGTCAGTCTTTTTATGTACCGATCGTGGATGAAACCGGCGGGATGCTGAATGATCCAGTTTGCCGTCAAGATTTCGGATGAGCGTTGGTGGATTTCTATTGCAAATAGTGACCTTCTGTATTGGGTCAAGGCGATCGCGCATTCTTTGCGTCTTGATGTTTTGGTGGATGAGCCTGACATCTTGCCCTTGGCCATTCAAAGCTCAAAGGCGGATGATTTGATGGCGAGCGTATTGAGGATGCCATTCGCGACATCAAGTTTTTCTGTTATGGGATGTTTGATTTCCAAAGCCGCACCTTGGTTATTGCGCGGTCGGGATATTCAAAACAAGGCTGATTTGAAATTTATGTCGAAGGCTCGGATATCGCAATGGACCTTTGGAACGCGCTGATGGAGGCTGGAAAGCCTTATGATGTGTTGGCGGATTGCCCGAACTTAATTGAGCGGATTAGGAGTGGCTTGCTGAGTTTTGGCAATGATATGATAATTTAAAATATGCCGTATGAATATGGTTTGGGTAAGTTTTGTAACATGCAAACGGCGATTGGGTGCATCGGGCGCGACGCGTTGTTGCGGGTTGCTAAAGAAGGCCCCGTGGGCTCCTGCGATCAGTTTTGGCCGGTGATGGCCAAAGGCAAACAAGTCGGCGCGGTCAGCTTAGCCGTATGGTCTCCTGACTTTAAAACCAATGTTGCAATTGCTATGGTGCGCGTGACGCATTGAGATGCTGGCACCGATGTTGATGTGGTGACAAAAGATGGCGTACGCGCGGTGCGCGTGCATAAAAAATTTTGGATCTAAAGGAAAACCTATGTTCAATGCAGTTTTGATTGAAAAAGAAAAAGATGGAACGGTAACAACTGGGATAAAAGCGCTGTCGGAAGAGCAATTGCCCAATGGGGATGTGACCGTTGCGGTGGAATATTCCACGGTCAATTATAAAGATGGTTTATGCTTTACCGCTAATGGCGGTGGTTTGGTGCGCAATTACCCGCATGTGCCGGGGATCGATTTCTCCGGAACGGTTGAGAGCTCGCAAGATTCCCGTTATTTCGTAGGCGATAAGGTGGTTCTGACCGGTTGGCGCGTTGGCGAGGCGCATTGGGGAGGCTTCTCTCAAAAAGCCCGGGTGAAGGCGGATTGGCTTGTGCCGCTACCCGGGCGCGTGACATTGCGGCAAGCGATGGGGGTTGGTACCGCCGGACTCGCTGCGATGTTTGGTATTCTTGCGCTTGAAGATCACGGTCTTACACCCGAGAAAGGTACTGTTCTGGTGACAGGGGCCGCGGGAGGCGTCGGCTCAATTGCGGTCACGATATTATCGAATTTGGGTTATAAAGTCGCCGGCGTGACGGGACGACCTGAAAGCGAAGCCTATCTGAAATCATTGGGGGTCAGCCAAATCATACCGCGCGATGAGTTGAATGAGGGGATCAAACGGCCGATGGAATCGGCGCGTTGGGCGGGGATTGTGGATGCGGTTGGCGGCGAAATGCTGGCGCGCGTTTTAGGCCAATTGGTTTATGGCGGTTCGGCCGCTGCGATTGGCAATGCGGGCGGTGCGAAACTGCCAGCCAGCGTTATCCCATTTTTATTACGAGGCGTTAACCTCTTGGGTATCGATTCTGTTATGCAGCCTTATGAAAATCGCCTTCGCGCCTGGCAGCGAATCGTCAAAGATTTACCGATGGGTAAGCTTGAGGCGATGATTAGTCCGGCTGTTTTGGCTGATATGCCCGAATTGGGGGCTCAAATCCTGAAAGGCCAAGTGCAAGGGCGCGTGGTTGTGGATGTGAATAGGTAGACCCCTTTAAAAAGCTTCGCCGCGAGGTATTGAGAATCTTGTTCGGGTGGAGTTTTTGAGTACGATTACAATTTGTTGAAAACATGCTGCCCCCGGGCTCTTCTTGATAAACAGTGATTTAGCCATCTTCTTGAGCCTCTCGCTAAATCATTTGTTTTCCAGAGTCAGTTCCGGTGGGTAGCTGACAGTTTCAAGTGGGCCGTTAAAACCAATGCTCACGCTGCTCGCCATTGTAGGACGATTTATCAAGAAACCCGTTTCACAGTTTAACGTGGCGGAACGCGGGTCTAAGCGAAGCAAACGAGGCAACCACAGGATAGCCTTGCCGGAGACGGCTAGAAGAAGGGCCAGTATAATGTGGATGAAACCACCATCACTCATTGGACCCCAAAGCAAGATAACACCCATGAGCAGTACACAACCGTTCACGAGTGCAGCGCCAGGCAGTTTCACGTAATCCGTGCGTTTTACAGGCTGAATAGCCCCGCAACGCCGCTATAATCAGTGCAGATATCGGATGGAGAAAGCGATTAGCCTGCCAACAAATGATACAGTTCCCGCAAAGAACCAAAGAAGCTACTGTTTTATATGCTTACAGTTCCGCTGAGGTATCGGATTTGCGGGCCGGCGCAATTGCGATCAGTGATACACCGTTTGAGATCAGTTTGATGGCCAGATAGACGTCCAACACCACCGCTGCAGATTGCGGGAAGTTGGAGAACGTTATCATCGCTAGTATGATCGAAAGAGCGTCTGAAATGATCATTATCAAATGGAATGGACGAAGCTCGGCACTGAGTGCAAAAACCAGACGAACGATACCTACGATCATCATGAAGACGGCAGCAGCGTAGGTTAGCGAAATCAGACCGCGCAATGGATGTGCAATCAGGTTGATATCAATGAGCAAGATAAGCAGGCCCAAAAGCAATGTGAAAATACGCGTGCTCCAGCCCTGATCTCTGAAGGCTGAGAACAGAACGATCACACCTATAAATACGAATGACCAGCCAGTCAAAAGCTCAGTGGTCAAAGAAGCCGCCAAAGGGTTCGCCAAGGCAGTAAACCCGCCCAAAAGCGACACTACGCCAGCGATAAGCCCAAAAATCCAATGTTTGATTTGTTTTTTTTCACTTGTTAGAAACGCGATTGAAAACAGATGCGGGTGTCCATTGATCCTGCACCTTTTATGGTCAAATCGTATCTGATGTTTCAGCTTTGATGTTCGCCTCCGCGCTTGGGTCAAAAATAATCTCGACGCCGTCCTTCTCGCGTGTGCCGCCTTTACAAATAGCCTTTATCAGCGCGATCTTCATCAATGCTATCATCATACTGAAAGGCAGGACTCCGATCACCACAGCCGTTTGGATTGCCTCCAAACCCCCGATAATCAAGAGCACATCAACTGCCAAGCCTAAGGCAAAGTTCCAAAAGGTAATATGCGGGCGCCCTTTGGGCCCTTCATCCCTACCGGAATTGATGGTGTTGATGATCAAGACTGCAGAATCGGCAGAGGTGACCGTCAGCAAGAGGATCCCCACGACAACCGCCATAAGCTAGGCCTGCGAGCCGTTGAGAATAACGTCGAGCATCACAAAAAGTTGTGCTTGTGAACCCGCTGTCGCTAACGGTGCCATCAAGCGTTAAATCAACGACGGCTCCCCCCACGATGGCAAACCAAATAAAACACATTGTGGCGGGAATAAGCATTGCGCCCAAAACATATTCGCGAATGGTGCGGCTTTTTGAAATTCGAGCAAGGAAATCACCGACCATGCGCATTGCCATGCGTTTAACGCATCGCCCGGTTCACTGCCATCAGCAGGCCATACCGTGAATAAAGTTTTCGGAAGCGTGACAAAATAATTAAACATGCCTACGATCAGCGCCTGCAGGCCAAAGAATATGCTGCCGAAGACATGGAAAAAGAATAATATAAAAAAGATTAGTCCCATATTAATATTTGAAAGCCATTTGATACCTTTGCCCACCCCGAAAGTGCCGATAGGATTGAGGCGCCCATAATCACCAAAAGCGCAAGGATGATAGCAGCTGTTGATTCCTTGTCTTCTGCGTTTAGTACCCAGTCCCCGATACCCACATGATGCAAGCCCGCAACAAATTGCTGAACGCCAAAGCCCAAGGTTTGGGCCACGCCAAGCACCGTTGCTGCAACGGCCACGATGTCAATAATGCTTCCGGCCGGTCCCGAAAGACTTTTGCCAAATAAAGGCGCAAGACCGGATCGAATGATGAGGAGCAAGTTGCGCCGATAAGAGAAATACGCCAGCGCTAAGCCGACCAACGCATAGCAGGCCCAAGCAGAGATGCCCCAATGCAGGAATGACCAGCGATAAGCGGCGCGTACATTATCGGCCTCATATCCTGTGGAAAATCCGCGAATGACGTCAGGATTATTACCAAAGTGATAAATTGGCTCGGCGGTTGCAAAGGTGAGCATTCCGATACAGATCCCAGCGCCAAAAAGCATCGAAAAAAAGAAAAATTTGAAAATTCGGATGTTTCGCCAGGCCTGCTAAGCAAGAGCTTGCCCGAGCTTGGAACCAAGGCAAATAACAAACAAACCATAACATAGAAGGCGACGACGAAGATATACCAACTGGCAAAATTGCTTAACAGAAACAAATTTAAGGTGCTTAAGACATTGCTGGCATTTTCTGGAAAAACGACCACCCAAATAATCAGTGCGCTTACTAATATTTTAGCACTGATGGTGACGTCCTTGCTGAACCCGGAATAAAACCCCGCGTCAGACGTTTCTATTGGAAGGTTCACTAATGCTGGCTGTGTGGCCATTTTGTTATCCTTTCTGCTGGTAAACGATCTTGCCTAATAAAATTTTTTAGCTTTGCGTTTATTTTGTTGCACTCAGGGGGGCTTGGTTGAATAGACTTGTATCTGGGGATAAAATTGGGTCCTGTCTTGCTCTCATTATAACGTAGTTGCCATGCTTGATTGTGCGTTTGTAAGATCTCAATCTCCCGCTTTCAGCGAAGCTGCTTTGCAGGGGCAGGCGTTTTTTTGAGAATGCTGGCGGCTCTTACACCTGTTAGCAGGTGATCGATCGTTTGTTCCGGTTTTATACATCGTGCAAAGTTCAACCCCATGGCGCTTATGCAGCCTCTGGGCTGGGTGGCGCAGAGATGGATGAAGGGGGTGCGCGTTTATCCGTCATGATGGACGTTGCGACGCATGAGCTTAGTTTTGGGCCATCAACGACCCAAAACACCTATGTGCTTGCGCAGGCCTTTAGGGCTTTTTTGGCAAAAGACGATGCGATTATTGTAACCAATCAGGATCATGAAGCCAGTCAAGGGGCGTGGCGGCGGCTTGAGGATACGAGCATAATTGTCAAAGAATGGGGTTTAAAGGCGTTACCGGCCAATTGGATATTGCAGATTTAGAGAGGCTGTTGAACCGAGACGTGAAATTGGTGTGTTTTCCGCATTGCTTAAATGTGGTGGGGCAAGTGAACCCGGTTGCGCAGATTGTTTCTTTGATACGTGCAAATGGATCTTTTGCCTGCGTATACGGGTTGAGCTATGCGCCGCATGGCCTGCCAACTCTTGCCGAGTTGGAGGCAGATATCTATCTGTTTTCTTTTTGTAAAACCTATGGTCCGCATCAGGTTACTATGGTGGTGCGCGAAGCGTTGGCGCAGCAATTTTCCAATCAGGGGCATTTTTTCAATTCGAATTATCTGAATAAACGGTTTACGCCGGCAGGGCCTGATCATGCGCAAATAGCCGCTTGCGTGGGTATGGCAGATTATATTGATGCGCTGAGGCGGTTCATGATTTGATGCGGGCGTATTAGCAAAGCTTGCTACAGCTTGTGCTTTACCTTTTGCGTGCGAAAAACGCTGTGCAGCTGCTTGGGTCTGACAAAGCTGAAAATCGCGCGCCAACCGTTACGATTGATCTGGGGTTTCGGCGCGGCCCATGGCCAAAGCTCTCGCGGCGCGCGGCATCATGACAGGTGATGGGGATTGTTATGTCAATCGGCCGTTGCGCGCGATGGGCGTTGATCTTGATCAAGGCGTATTGCGGCTGAGCTTTGTTTATTATAAGGACCAAGCCGAAATTGATAAACTGCTGAATGCGTTAGATGATTTACTTTGATCCAGATCGGGTTGCTGCATCGTAATAGTCAAAAATATGCGAGGAAATGTGCAGCAAGACGCTCCGATTATTTACTGGGTTCGCCGCGACTTACGTCTGAGTGACAATCCAGCACTTCATGCTGCGGCTGAGCAAGGCAGACCGGTGCTGCCAGTCTTTATTCGAGATACGGCTATAGATTGTTTGGGGGCGGCCCCGAAATGGCGCATTGGGCTAGGTTTGGAGCAGTTCGATCAGGCGCTGCAGGGGATTGGAAGTCGGCTGACGTTTCGATCTGGCGCAGCGCTGGAAACCTTACACGCGTTGATCAAAGAAAGCGGCGCTGATGCCGTATTTTGGGCGCGTGAATATGACCCTAAATCGGTGCAGCGCGATAGCGATATAAAAATAAAGCTGAAAGACCTTGGGATTAATGTGCGCAGCTTTGGTGGTAAATTGCTGCATGAGCCGTGGAGCGTAGAAACCAAAACAGGCGGATATTATAAGGTTTATACGCCCTTTTGGAATGCGGTTAAAAATCGTGAAATTACCGCGCCGCTGCCAGCAGTAACAAAACTTCAAGCGCCGGCAAATTTTCCATCTTCAGAAAACCTGTCTGGCTGGTTGCTTGGATCTGCGATGCAACGGGGTGCGGCGGTTGTACGCCCGTATGTAAGGCTGGGTGAAGAGGCAGCTCAAACGCGTTTGGCTGATTTTTGTCAGTCTGATATTGCCTCATATGATCGGTCGAGAGACGTACCAGCTGTTCTGGGCACCTCCGGTCTTTCGGAAAATCTGGCGGTTGGGGAAATCAGCCCCTATCAATGTTGGCATGCCGGCCTGCGGGCATTGCAGGATGGCAAAGATGAAGCTGAGACCTTTTTGAAAGAGATTGTTTGGCGCGAGTTCGGCTATCATCTGATGAAGCATACGCCGCATATTTTGGATCAAAATTGGAAACCGGGCTGGGATAGGTTTCCTTGGAACAAAGATGAACAGGATCCGGCAGTGTTGGCGTGGAAACAAGGCCGCACAGGCGTGCCTTTTGTGGACGCTGCAATGCGCGAGATGTATGTCACAGGGCGCATGCATAACCGTGGACGAATGATCGTGGCCTCCTTTCTTACAAAACATCTGATGACCGATTGGCGTATCGGGTTGCGATGGTTTGAGTCGTGTTTGATCGATTGGGACGCAGCCAGCAACGCGATGGGTTGGCAATGGTCGGCAGGGTCGGGGCCGGACGCCACTCCATATTTTCGGGTGTTTAACCCTGAGACGCAATTGGCCAAATTTGATCCAAAAACCCTGTATCAACGCCAATGGCTGGCCGAGAGGTTTTCTGCGCCAAGCCGCACCGCTTCACTTTATTTTAAGGCCATACCAAAAAGCTGGAATTTATCTGCTGATTTGGCATATCCTAGCCCCGTTATTTCGCTGACTGAGGGACGCCAGCGTGCGTTAGATAACTATAAGAACCGTGATTTTTAAGAGGTAGTGATGCTGTTTACGTCGACCCAAAATCAAAAGAATTTGCCACGCTATTTTTCAAGAGTGTTCGATATGGCATGCAATATGAATTTTGGCCAGTTGGACTTTGCTCTAAGCGATGGGCGCGTGTTTCGGGCGATTGGCAAAAATCAGGGCCCGCTGGCGCAGTTAAACATTCACAACCCTGATATCTTTGCACGCCTAATCCGAGAGGGGGATTTGGGGTTTTGTGATGCTTATCTGGATCAATGGTGGAGCACACCAGATTTGCAGGCGTTTATGGATTTGATCCACGCAGACAATGACGATTTGTATAATGGATTTCCGGGGGTGGCGTTGGTGCGGTTCTATGAAAAGTTTCGATTTTGGCTGCAACGCAACTCAAAAAAACAAGTCTTGAAAAATATCAGCTACCACTATGATTTGGGCAATGATTTTTATCAGCTTTGGCTTGATGAGACGATGACCTATTCCTCTGCCTTGTTCAAAACCGGACAAGAAAGCTTAGAAAATGCGCAATTGGCAAAATACGCCTCGATGGTCGAACAAATGGATGTGCAACCGGGAGATCATATTTTAGAAATTGGCTGCGGGTGGGGTGGATTTGCCGAATATGCTGCCAAAGAGCATGGATTAAAGGTAACCGGTCTTACCCTGAGCAACGAGCAGCTTGTATTTGCCCGCGAGCGTATTGAAGCCTTGGACCTGTCTGGTTTGGTAGAGTTCAAGCTGCAAGATTATCGGGATGAAACCGGGCGATATGACGGGATTGCAAGCATCGAAATGTTTGAAGCAGTGGGACAAAAATATTGGCCGTCGTATTTTAAAGTTTTGCACGATTGCTTGAAGCCAGGGCGACATGCGACGCTTCAGATTATAACGGTACAAGATGCGCGCTGGGACGTTTATCAAAGAGGCGTGGATTTCATTCAGAAATATATTTTTCCCGGCGGAATGCTGCCCAGCCGGAGCGCTTTGAGAGCCGAGATTGAAACAGCCGGTCTGAACGTGGTCCGGTCACTAGAATTTGGCGAAAGCTATGCGCAAACCTTGCGCCGCTGGCATGATGTGTTTAATGGGAAATGGGATCAAGTCGCCGCTTTGGGATTTGATGAGCGCTTTCGTCGCATGTGGAATTTTTATCTGACATCTTGCGCGGCAACGTTTTCGACCAGAAATTGTGACGTCACGCAGATTACTGTGACCAACCAGTAGCGACTTTTTGGGCGCAGAATGGGGCATGATCTTTATCTTCAACTTTCAACCGATGTGTCTGATCCATAATCTATAAAACATACCCCAACCTCACAAAATTGTACTAGTGACGTGGGGCTTTCGCTTGAGTTATGTGCTCAGAGCCACTAAGGGGTTTGCAATCACGGTCGAATTGAAAGGGGTTTCATGCAATATGTGCCTACCTTAGAGCATTTGGTTGGTAATACGCCACTGATCAAGCTGCAAAATGCCAGCAAGGAAACCGGATGCATGATTTTAGGAAAGGCTGAATTTTGCAATCCAGGCCAATCTGTCAAGGATCGCGCAGCTTTGTTCATTATCCAAGATGCAATTGCAAAAGGCATGCTTTGCCCCGGCGGTGTTATCGTTGAAGGAACCGCAGGCAATACTGGGATTGGGTTGGCCGTGGTTGGCGCCTCAATGGGTTTTAAAACGGTGATTGTAATTCCCGATACCCAAAGTCAGGAAAAGAAAGACGCGTTGCGTCTGCTTGGCGCGCGGTTGGTCGAAGTGCCCGCCGTCCCGTATAAAAATCCAAATAATTATGTGCGCTATTCTGGCCGCTTGGCGGCTGAAATCGCAAAAACCATTCCAAATAGTACGATTTGGGCCAATCAATTCGATAATACTGCCAATAGTCAGGCACATATTGAAACCACGGGTCCTGAAATTTGGCAGCAAACCGAAGGTAAGGTAGATGGGTTCATCTGTGCTGTCGGTTCTGGGGGAACCTTGTCTGGCGTTGCGGCGGCCTTACAGCCAAAAGGCGTTAAAATAGGCTTGGCTGATCCGATGGGGTCTGCGCTTTATTCTTATTACACCGAGGGCGTATTTAAATCTGAAGGCGGATCTATTTCGGAAGGTATCGGGCAGGGACGTGTGACTGCAAACTTAGAAGGGTTTCAGCCGGATTTTGCCTGTCAGATCAGTGATCACGAGGCATTGCTGATCGTTTTTGATCTGATGCAGCATGAGGGCTTATGTTTGGGAGGATCGTCAGGGATCAACGTGGCGGGCGCGATGCGCATGGCCCGCGAATTGGGCCCAGGACATACAATTGTCACAATTTTATGTGATTCTGGCGCGCGTTATCAGTCAAAGCTGTTTAATCGCAAGTTTTTACGTGAGAAGGGCCTGCCTGTCCCTGATTGGCTCAAAGAGGCTACGAGCGCCGTACCAGAAGTTTACGAAACCCCGTGAAGGCGGTTGCTGAGTTATGTGCGTGGAGCATGCTGTGGTTCATTTTGACGGGGCTCAACCTAGCTGCTTTCGCCCAATCGAGCCTTCCGGATTATACGCGGTGGAGCTCTGATTCTGCTTATGTAGAACGACAAATTTTGCAACAGAATGTTTCGGAAAGCCTGCGCGGTTTGGTTGCGAACTGGCGGGATCAGTTTATGCAAGCGAGCGATGTGAATTCGGGCCGTATTGCGACATTACAGGAACAAATATCAGCGCTTGGCGCTCCGCCAGCGGATGGGCAGAGCGATCCTTTGGCGCAGCGTCGAAAGGCGTTGAACGCGGATTTGGCAAATCTGCAAGTGCCTGTTGCGCAAGCGCAAGAAGCGTTGAGTAAGACGCAGGGGCTGATAAAGGAAATAGATCAATTGATCCGAGCTGAACAAAAATCAGCACTGTTCGAATTGTCAAAAAGCCCACTTTCGATTGTGACTTGGCCCAAGGCTTTGCTTGAGATCAGCGATATTCTGGGCGGCTTACTGGGGGAAACGGTTGAAACCATACCGCTTGCGCTGACGCTGCTGGCGAGAAAGCAGCTTCTTGCTTCTTTCGTGTTAAGCCTTCTTATCGCGCTGCTATTGCTGCTTGCCGCGCCGCGCATAGTGCAGCGGCTCAGTAGAGAAGTAATTTATCAACGCCAAAGTTTTGTGTCCAGCACGGGGTTTTTAAGCACGCTGGTGATCGCAGTGGTGAAAGCGTCGGGGTTGCATTTTCTTTTATTGACGCTGTTGGAAAACGGTTTTCTGGGATTTCAAGGCACGTTGCTGATCGAACAGGCGCTTGATCACTATTGGGCGGTTTGGATTTTTGGTGCGTTTTGGTTAGGGCAACGCTTATTCGTAGGGGAAACAGCGGTTCTAACCTCCGATGGCAAGCAGACCGATGAGCGTAATGCCAGATTGGTTGGTGCTTTGGCCGTTGTTTTTATCGTTCATGCGATGCTCGAACTGGTCGCGCATTATGAAGCCAGCTCACAGCATGTTCTGGTGATTTGGACCTTTCCCCTTTTAATTTTAACAACGTTGATTTTGATGCGCTTTGCGCAACAACCGGTTGAAAACGCTAAGGAGGCGGTTGTACTTAGCGCGTCTGCAGAGAAAACAGCGCCGCTTTACCAGACGATGATGTGGTTGCTTAGACGCGTTTCTCGCTTCGTGGCGATCATTGCCACTTTGGCTGGTGCGCTGGGCTATATGAACGCGGCCAATGCCTTGCTGTACCCGTTTGTGCTCACGCTTGGTTTGTTGGCCTCAATTTTGGTCTTGCAGCGCCTGGTGAGCGATACATATGAAGTTTTCATAGGCAAGGTAGGAGCAGGCAAGGATGCGTTGCTGCCGATTTTGATTGGGTTTTCGTTTCTTATATTGGCGCTTCCGGTTTTCGCGCTTATTTGGGGCGCGCGGGCGGTTGATCTGATAGAGCTATGGAGCCTGTTGTTAAGCGGTGTTCAAATTGGTGAGACGCGCCTGTCGCCGAGTGAGTTTTTGACATTTGTCATCATTTTTACCGCGGGCTATATGGCCACCCGTTTTGTTCAATCGGCGTTAAAAGGCTCTGTGCTGCCCAAAACATCGATTGATACCGGCGCGCAAACAGCCCTGGTATCGGGAATTGGATATATCGGCATCTTCCTGGCCTCGCTGGTTGCGATTTCTTCGATTGGGATCGATCTGTCATCTTTGGCCATCGTTGCAGGTGCGTTATCGGTTGGTATCGGCTTTGGGTTGCAAAATATCGTGTCAAATTTTGTATCCGGCATTATTTTATTGATCGAGCGCCCAGTGAGCGAGGGCGACTGGATCGAGGTGGGTGGAAAAATGGGCTATGTGCGCAACATTTCTGTCCGCTCCACGCGGATCGAAACCTTTGATCGCAGCGATATTATTGTTCCAAATGCGGATCTTGTTGCTGGGGTGGTCACAAATTACACCCGCGGCAACACTTTGGGCCGGGTCATTGTTCCGGTTGGCGTGGCCTATGGAACGGATACCAAACATGTGGAAAGGCTATTGTTGGAGATCGCAGGAAAACATCCTCTAGTGATGGGTGATCCTGCCCCATATGTGGTTTTTAGCGCCTTTGGTGATAGCAGTTTGAATTTTGAAATCAGAGCTATTTTGCGCGATGTGAATGCGATGTTGCGCGTGAAAACAGATTTAAACCATAAGATCGCGGCGGCGTTCCAAGCCGAAGGGATTGAGATGCCCTTTGTTCAACGCGATATTTGGCTCCGAAACCCAGAAGCGCTTACAGATGGTGCAAATAGCTCAAAAAGCGGCTGATTATTCACGTTTAACGGCTCAACGGCTCCGAGACTTGAAAATGATATGCGGTGTCTAAAATATAGATCGAAGCTGAACGCATAAGACCAGTATATCGCCTTTGATAGGCGATGTGCCTGTTAAGAGTAAACCCGTATCGATTGCTGGTGTCCATCCGTGTTAGGAGGGCTGTGGCAAACAGGTTGAACAAGCTAAGTGCGGTATGCAGAAGGTTTGTTCTTATAAATAACTAATAAGATCTAGCAGCCTTGCATTTTCTCGCTTTGCCGGCGCTGATATAAGACCTCTTGCAAATCACTCAATGGTTGGGCTAAGCTCTACATTCGGACAGGTGGCCGAGTGGTTTAAGGCGCACGCCTGGAAAGTGTGTAGGCGGGAGATCGTCTCCAGGGTTCGAATCCCTGTCTGTCCGCCATCTAATCTTATTAAGCGATTGATTTCAAAGAGTTAAATTTAGATTTTTGCGGTATAACGTACACTTTGACGTACACAGCGCTATGCCAGCTGTGATTGCCATTAAGTTGACCTCCGATTTTATTTGGTTAGGTTGCCGCGAATGAAAAAGCGTAAAAGTCCATGTATCGACATTTGTGATTTTACCGGTCCAAATAACTGGTGCATTGGGTGTGGCCGTACCCGCCCTGAATGTGTCAAGTGGAAAAAGATGAAGCCTTACGAGGCAAATAAAATCGAAAATGAACTAAAGCAACGCATGGCTAAAATGGCAAAAACACCACCTAGTTTTGAAGCACGAAACTAACCAACTTTTTAAGTTTGCTTAAAGTGAGTTGGTTTAGGTAAATACATTAATGTTGACTTTTGTTCGGAACGCTCATTCAAACGCAAGCTAAACATTTCGCCGTATTAGACATATAATATATTGAAACGATAGTTTCATTTTTCCTCCCTGTTATCTCGCCGGGGGCTGTAGTTTCTGCGCCCCTCGGCTTTTTTATCTCACACAAAAATTAACCCCCCACGCGTTTGCGCAGGGGGCAGCACAGCACCGAAGCTGAGCTTGAGAGCGGCATGTGAAGCCCAAGGGGTCCGCTCTATTCCAATCGTTCAACAAGCGCTTTGGCATTGGGAAGCATCACCAGCACAGGCACTCCCAATTCGGCGGCAAGCTCTTCATCGCAGATTAAACCGCTGCCCTCTGGCGTCAGGCAAACCATCTCCGACCGTCCAGATTGCCAAATCTCTCGAGCGCGCTCGCTGACCATAAGCGTGCTTCGCTTGCCTATACGGCGCTTCCTAGGCATGGGCGACCCTGTTTGAAACTAATGCTGGCGGGCGGCTGGCATATTCACGTCCAGATCAAGCTCACGAAGCAACCGGGCAAACGATATCGCGCTATCCCTTTGAATGGCGACTTCAGGCCGGGGTTTGGGCTGGCCAAACCGGTCAACAAACACTTTTCCCTGATTTTGCAATACTTTGCGTGCTTCTTGAGCGGCGTCAAAAGCTTCGCAGGCTAGGGTTAACAGCCTAATATGATGCTCTTCTAGCTCAAACTCTTCCATCACTGTGCGCCACCATGCGGCTGTCTCAGAGGTAAGGTGAATGGGAGGTTTCATGAACTTTTCCTTTTTTTGTTTGAACGGGGTACAGACACGAAAAATGACGGTTACGCTCGCCGGTTCGCAATCAGGGGCGGATCGTTTTCGACCCGCCCCCCGCTTAATTTTAGCCGGTTATCCCGCTTATCTTGTGAAAGCTGGCGGCGTGGGAAATAGCCACATCAAACCTGCTATGGGCGATAAACGCATACTCATTCGTGTCGGCATAACGTTCCCTCAGGACCTCGATGCGGATATCGTTACGCACGCCGATCATCAAACTGGAAAAGTTGCCAACATATATATTGCTTTCATCATTTCCGGAGCCCGCATCAACTTGGATCGACGACGTGGTAAGCATTGGTATCCCACTGATAGCCGGTGGCACATTCAGAGGTTGGCCGGTCGTATCCGTCAAGCCCGCGAGCGTTCCCGCATCCCGAGGGTGCGCGATGATGGCATTCACGGGCCCACCGTTTGCCGTTAGTATCCCGGTTTGCGTACCTAATAAAGGTGCATAGCTTGTTAAAGCCGCGTTGAGAGCAGTGTTCCCAATGCCAGACTGTAGCCGTAGACCTGTCGGCTGCGGCGCGACGCCAGTGCCTTCCAAAGCCACACGATCCATTTCTGCGGCCATGGCCGACGTAATCATGTTGGGCAAAGCTGAACCAATGTTCAAAGAGTCATCGAGCAATTCGCGGCTAACTTTCACCATCACCATGAGTGAGCGAGGAGTAAAAGTGACTGCGCTAAAACTAGGATCACTTTCAGCAACAGCCGCTGCCTCATTTCTGAACGCTGGCGCTGGATCGCTGGCGACTTTTGCAATGCTCTGATTATCACTCGTCAACGGCACCGTTTGAGCACCGGCTTGCTGCACGACGCTTGCAGCACGTAAAGCGTCTATCAGCTGACTTGATAAAATGGTTGGAACTGTGAAGCCCCCGGCACTGTCTGTGCCCTCGCTCAAAGCCCGGCGCTCGGTATCAGTTTTGGCACCAATGGCCATCGAACGAAAGTAACGGCCCAGCGATAGTTCAGAATAATCCTCTGCACCACGCGCCTGAGCCCAGGTTGTCATTTTTTCATCACTTCGCAAAGCAAATGCATCTTCCTTTGCCACGCTTGTTGAACTCCAGGTTATGCCGTCCGCCGCCAGCTTTGACGTTTGCCCAATGGCGTCGTTTGAATAGGGGTCGGAGCGCTTTTGGCGATCGCCAATTTCATCGCGATAATTCATTTCAGATTCCACGTTCTTTGTGAGTTCATTTACTATGTCAAAAGCTGACTCAATTTCGGCTGCGCGCGCTTCGGTTGCATCATCCGCCACGCCTTCTAGCAGGCCAGCGCAAGCGCGCGTTGCTTCTCTTTTAAGCTTGGCAAGTTCGCCCCATTCCAGCTCGTGTGGCGCGATTTTTGTCAGGTATTTGACGCCAGCGTCGCGGTGCAACTTTTGGTTAAGTTTGCGCGCGTGCAACAGCTTCTTACGGTCCACGCGAGGATCAATTTCAAATTTAGGCATAAAGATGCCCTCCAAATTTTAAGGTTTTTGAGAGGCTCGGCGTTCGTCATGGACGTCGCGTTTTGAGCGATTTTCGCATTCCACCATGGGTGCAAATGTTGACAAAAACGTAACAGAAAACTTGTTAAAAAACAAGAATTTGCTAATGTGATTTGCGCCTTTTTTCGGCAAGGTCTCGCTTTTTCTTTGCTTCAATTCTGGCGCAAACAAATCGGCCTAATGTCTCGCTATCGCCGCCATGTACCTCAAGCCAAAGGTCAAGAGAGCCGCCCAAGAGATGGCTCGAAGCAATCTGAACGAAGGCATCGTATTGATCACCCGAATACCCAAATTCGGAAAGCGTTTTAATGAGCCGAGAGTAATTTTCTCGGACTACCATTTCTGCTTCATCCTTTATGATTTTCGCTTCATCTTTGTTCATTTCCGTTTCCTTTCAAATTTTTAGACTTGCAGTCGCGTCGCCAGCGCAGGGTTTGTCCTTGGCGACTGCTTAGCCAAAGTCGCCACCAGTCGCCTTGTCGCCAAGGGTGAAATAATCACAATCACAATCGATTAAGCGTTTGTTTTGCAATGAGTTTCTTGCTCTTGCAAAGACATCATTCTTTGACTTGTAGTTGTCGCCTGAGTGTCGCCTGTGAAAAATCTTGCGCCAATCTTCCAAATGAAGGCGACAGCTCTTTTTTGGCGTACCAGTCGCCAATTTCGGCTCGATTCCCTCAAAAAACGCATCCATTGCTATCTGTTGAATGTCGCTGAGTTTTGCGCGATCGTTTCTTTTAGTTACTGCAACTGGCTCAAGAACCATGCTGTTCAGCGTAGGCATTTTGATAAATTGCATGGTTTCAAATTCCGGCGCGTCCTTTTGCTTGGTACACGACATTTGAATATCATTTTCATCAACAGCTTTGACTGTGATTTCCGTGTCCAAAGCTGCATAAAAACTAGAGTGGCCGCGCGCGCCAGCTGATTGATCTTTCCCCATGTGATGCACTACGCAAACCGTGCAGTTGAAATGATCTATTAGCTCATCGCAGGATGTGATGAATTGGTCCATATCGCTGGCCTCGTTTTCGTTTCCACCGCCATAATTTCGATTTAGCGTGTCTATAACGATCAGGCGCAAATCTGAAACTGTATCGATCAAAGTTTTGATCGATGCGATCAACGCGGGGTCGCGCATGTTGAGACCGGTTTTAGACAAGATAAATGGTAGCGCTGCGTCGTCTTTTCCATTTGCTGCGCGCCACGCGTCAACGCGACTGAGCAGCCCCGATCGGCCCTCTGCTGCGATGTAAACAACGCTCCCTTGTTTTACAGGTTGGCCATGAAAATCGATGCCAGCAGCTATGCAGCAGCATAAGTCAATGGCGGCGAGCGATTTGCCCGCATAGGAGGCGCCGACAATTGCCGTCAATGTGTCGGCTGTGATTATTTCGTCGACAATCCATTCAGGCAGCGTCAGCTCGATATCAGCTATGAAATCAAAGTGAGGATGCAGTCCCGGACGGTCAGAAGTTTGCAAACGTGGCACCGTGTTCGCGGCATCGAAGCCTTTTGCGCGCGCGCCGTCGATCATCCGCTGAATCTCTGCTTGAGTTTGTTCATAGCTGTAACCCGGTAACGTGTGGCTGGCAGAAAGTTTTTGTATTTCTGCGTCGTTCAGACCTTTTGCGACCCAACTGCCGGTGAGTGCCAACATGTTGATGTGCCATTGCTGCCCAGCCATCGCAGCTTCCGACACAACCGTTCTGTCAAGCGGCACATACGGGTCAAAATTTCGCCCTTCTGGAGGTTGCGGGGGTAGGAATTCATCCCACTGCTAAATATTTCTGAGTCCCATCAGCTCGGTGCCATTTTTAGAATAGTGAGTTCGGGAATGTAGCCGCGCGCTAGTTTTTTTGAGTTGGGATAGGCGATAGTTCCGGCTAAGCGCATCAATCTGCTTGGATTTGACACCGCCGCGTCTGTGCCAAACTGTTGCGCTATTTGGGATTGTTTCTGACGCCACATGACAAGATCGTGACACGGCTCAAAAAGGCGCCAATAGCTATGATATCTCCGCCATGGCGTTGTTCCTGTTCGAACTACCATATCGGGCTTTATTAGCGCCGCTAACTCTTTTACACCATTTAAGCCTTGTTCATCGTCCGCGTCTGCGAAACTAAAATGCGCACGTTTTACTTCGGCGTCCGTAGCCGCTTTGCCGGAATTGCCAGATGCGCTATTGATTGGGTTAATGGTCATGTAAACGTTCAAGCCGAGGTCATTCATCTTGACGGCTAGATCAATCGCATCGCCAATCGCATGCGGCGCAAAGCGTTGCGTAACAGGGGTTCGATTTTCACTAATGCAACGAATTTCAAACTCGTCATTCTGTTCCGATTCTTTTGGCCAATCTTGTGTGATGGCAATCAGAAACTTCTCAATATTTTGCCTGTTAGGGGTAAGGTTTTGTATCATTATTTTGCCTCAAGTGATTGCTCGAAGCTACTGATTGTGCTAATAAAATTGTAGTTTTAGTATCAGCTTTTCCCGTCGGGCAGTCAGTGGCTCGGCGGGGAATATGGTGATATTAAAACCATCATTAACATAACAAAATCAGTGGCCTTCGGCAACAAGCTAAGGCAAAATAATGATACAAAACCTACAACCAAATCCAAAAGCAGTAAAAGAGTTTTTTGGACATTTAACCCAAAATTTCGATGCGGACGAAGTTATTGAAATTCGCTGCTTGAAGGACGGCTTTACCCCCAACACGGCACGATTTGCGCCGCATGCGATTGGCGATGCGATTGAGCACGTCACGCAGATGAACAAAACGCACAACGTTTATTGCGTTGTCAATCCTGTGCCGCAGGAAGCCCCCAAAGCAGCTAAAGACCTAGACATCAAGCGAGCATTTTTCGCGTTTGTTGATGCGGACGAAAATGGCGCTGCCAATAGGGCACGATCATGCGATTTGTTTTCAAGTGAATTTGAAGTGGTCACCGGCCTAAAGCCGCACTTCCGAAACCACGTATATTATAAATTTGATGAACCCATGACGGTTATGAGGGAGTGGACCGAGCTTCAAAAGCTGCTTGGCCGATCGCTTGGTACTGACCTCACGATCCACAATCCGAGCCGCATTATGCGCGTAGCTGGAACAGTGAGTTACCCGCCAAAACGAAAACTAGAGCGCGGCTATAAAACGGAACTCACGCGCCTGATCGTGGGAGGCAATTATGTCGAATGACCCTAAAAAGATGCTGAGCACATTGAGAGGTAAGTCAGCAAAAACTGCCAAATGGGCCTCTGAAAGTCAAAACGATGGCAAATGGAATGAAAGCCTGTTGAAGGTGACGCTAAATGAAGTGCGACAAGGCAAGAGTGATGCGGAAATACACGATCTTACTGACAACCTGACAACGGACGGCTTCAGCGTTAAAGACACCCGCAAACAGGTGCAAAAAATGCTCGATGGCGCTCGCAACTTAATCCCTGCCACTGTGATCGAAGCCGAAAGAGAAATCGAGAACATTAGCCGCTTGGGAGACGTTAGCTATCAGCTTCAACGCAAAGACGTTGCCAAACGGCTTGGAATAACCGTTTCCGCAATCGATAGGCTACGAAAGCAAAAGCAACAGGAGCAATCTGAAACGGTCACGCTTGATATTGTTGAACCGGTCTCGCCCTGGCCTGATCCCGTAAATGCGGTGAAAATGGCCGATTACATCGAGCTGACAATTCAAAAACACATTGCTTTGCGGCACTCAGAATACGCTACGGCGATCACGCTGTGGACCCTCTCAACTTGGCTTATCGATGCATGGAAGATCATGCCTCATTTGTTTTTTCGTAGCCTTACAAAAGGCTCCGGTAAGACAACTGCATTACATATTGTGGAAGCTCTTGCCGCGCGTTCCTACGTTGCAGCCAATATCACGCCCGCGGCTCTCTTTCGTGTAATCGAGCAGCACAGCCCAACCCTCTTGCTCGATGAAGTTGACAGATACTTGGCACAAGATGAAGTCTTAAACGGGATTATGAACGCAGGCCACACGCGCCGCACCGCAACCGTGACGCGATTAGAAGAAGTGGACGGCGATTACGTGCCCCGCAAATTCAACGTGTTTGGCGGTAAATGCATGGCTGGTATTGGGAAGCAACTTGATACCTGCATGGACAGGTCGATCATCGTCAAAATGGAGAAACGGCTCTCAAACGAACGGGTCACAAAGCTGCCCCTGATGTTTTTCGAAAATCACTTCGAAGCTAGGAGCAAGATTGCACGGTTTGCTGAAGATAATGCGCTGAGGGCAATGGAGCTTGAGCCGAATATTCCGAACCTTGGAAACGATAGAGCACAGGATAATTGGACACCCCTTTTTATCATCGCGAAGCTTATTGGCGCCGAGTGGCCAAGCAGATGCTTAGCGGCTTACACGAAGATTGAGGCGCTAAGCGCGGAAGATGCGAAAGACCAAGAAACCGTCGTTGTCCGCATTCTGAGAGAGTTGGCGCCCAAGCTTGAAAATAGAGTGGGCCATTGGGTGCCATCAGATGAATTGCGATCCATGCTGATATCTGATCCAGACTCAGAATTTTGTGAATGGCACGTTGGGAATCCAATCAGTGCAAAATCTATCAAAAAGCACCTACGCGACGCCGGAGTAGAACACCGCCGAGACAAACAAGGCTCACATTACAACCTTGGTGACCTCTCAGAGCTGATCAAAAGGTATGTGCACCAGTGCCCCTAAAAACCTGCCACTGCTGCAATACGCTACACCAGCTTACACCTCGGTGGCAGCAGTGGCAGGTTTTCAGGGGCTAGCGACGGATACGCAACACACATCAAAAAGGGTAATTAAAATGAACAAAGCAGAAGCCGAAATCATAAAAAACGAAGCGGAAATGGTAGTGCGCGAGAACTGTTCTCGCCTCATAAAAACGCTTTCCGAATTTGGGTATTCAGGTAGTCAGTGCGACGCGTTCGTTCAGATTGCTTCCAGTCATCTCTTAGGCGGCTCTCTTGACCTTTGGCTTGAAGTCCACGGCGGCGACACAGAGACATTAGGTCGCTTTGTTTGCGCCAGAATAGAAGCTAAGAAAAAGCGAGACGCCGCTGAAAAAAGGCGCAAATCGCATTAGCAAACGCTTGGTTTTTAACTCGTTTTCTGCTATGTTTCTCTCAACATTCGCGCCCATGGTGGGATGCCAAAATTGCTCACAACGCGACGTCCATGGCGAACGCTGAGCCTCTCAAAAATCACTAATATATGGAGGGCATCTTTATGCCTAAATTTGAAATTGATCCTCGCGTGGACCGCAAAAAATTGCTTCATGCGCGCAAACTTACGCAAAGATTTCACCGTGACCTCGGCGTTAAATTTCTAACTGAAATTAAACCGCATAAGCTCGACTGGAGCGAGCTAGCTAAAGCCAAACGCGACGCCACGAAACAGTGTGCAGAATTACTCGATTTGGTAGCGGATGATGCCAGCGAAAGCCGCGCCGCAGAAATTGAAGATGCTTTCGATATCATCAACGAAATCACAAAAAAATTGGAAATGGAAATGAACCACAGAGATGAAATGGGCGATCGCCAAAAGCGCGCCGATCCTTATGCAAGTGACGCCATCGGAGAAACCTCAAAGCTGGCAGCCGACGGGATAACTTGGACATTCGCGGACGTTGCAAAGGAAGATGAATTTGCTTTGCGCTCCGATCAGAAAATGACCACTTGGGCGCAAGCGCGCGGTGCGGGTGATTACGCTGATCTTTCGTTAGGTCGTTACCTAAGATCAATGGCAATCGGCGCGAAAACGGACACGGAAAGGCGCGCCTTGTCTGAGGGCACCGACAGTGCCGGGGGCTTTACCGTTCCCACAATTCTGTCGAGCCAGCTCATTGATGCGCTTCGTGCTGCAAGCGTCGTGCAGCGAGCCGGTGCTCAAACGGTGCCGCTCACCAGCGATAGTCAATCAATCGCCAAGGTGGCCAGCGATCCTGCCCCGGCATTTAGAAATGAGGCTGCTGCCGTGGCTGAAAGCGACCCAACGTTTAGCGCAGTTACATTCACGCCACGATCGTTGATGGTGCTGGTCAAGGTAAGCCGCGAGCTGCTCGACGACAGCCTAAACATCGGATCGGCTTTGCCGAATATGATCACGGCGGCAATGGCTGCTGAGATGGACAGGGTCGCACTAGAAGGTACCGGAGTTGCGCCGCAGCCAACCGGCCTAAGATTGCAGTCGGGGATTGGTAACACGGCCTTAAACGCGGCGCTGACCAGTTATGCGCCTTTATTGGGCGCGCAAACGGGCATATTAACTGCTAATGGCGGCCCCGTTAACGCGATCATCGCGCACCCGCGTGATGCAGGTACTCTGGCAGGTCTTACTGACACAACTGGACAACCGTTAAATGTGCCGCCAGCGATTTCAGGTGTTCCGATGCTAACAACGTCATCAATTCAGGTTGATGCTGGCTCCGGAAATGACGAGTCAAACATTTATGTCGGAAACTTTACGAACCTGATGATCGGCATGCGAAATGAAATTAGGATTGAGGTTCTCAGGGAACGGTATGCCGACACGAATGAGTACGCGTTTATCGCCCATAGTCGTTTCGATATTGCAATCGCTCATGCTGCTTCATTTCATAAAATCAGCGGGATAACCGGCTAAAATAAAGCGGGGGGCGGGTCAAAGACGATCTGCCCCTGATTGCGAACCGGCGGGCGTAACCGTCATTTTTCGTGTCTGTACCCCGTTCAAACAAAAAAAGGAAAAGTTCATGAAACCCCCTCTACACCTTACCCCTGAGACGGCCAACTGGTGGCGTACAGTGATGGAAGAGTTTGAACTCGAAGAACACCATATACGCCTTTTAACCTTAGCCTGTGAGGCTTACGACGCCGCTCAAGAAGCGCGCGAAGTCTTGCAAAATGAGGGGAAAGTTTTTGTCGACAGGTTTGGGCAGCCTAAACCCAGGCCGGAGGTCGCCATACAACGCGATAGCGCCATATCGTTTGCCCGGTTGCTTCGTGAACTCGATCTCGATGTAAACATGCCCGCCGAACGCAGCCGCCCGCCAGCGCTCGTTTCAAACAGGGTGGCAAATGCCTAGGAAGCGCAGAAATGGCAAGCGAAGCACGCTAATGGTCAGCGAGAGGGCTCGTCAGATTTGGCGATCTGGTCGGTCGGAGATGGTTTGCCTGACGCCAGAGGGTAGCGGTTTAATCTGTGATGAAGAGCTTGCCGCTGAACTTGGCGTGCCTGTGCTGGTGATGTTGCCAAACGCCAAAGCGTTGGTTGAACGATTAGATTAGAGCGGACCTTTTTTGGGGCTTCATTCGCTCTCAAGCTCAGCTTAAGTGCTGTGCTGCTCCTTGCGAGAAATCGTGAGGGGTTAATATCCACATTTCTCATAGTTGCTGTTCATGCAAACTCTAGCCATGGCCTGAGCTTTTGAAACGTCCTCAGATGTCATGTTTTTTGCTACAATTTCTCTGCTTTTAGCGGCGGGTTCATTATCATTAGCGCCTGATATATTAAACCACATGTGCGCTATAATAAAATCGGCGAGAACGCCTTCGCCTCTAAAGTACATCCCCCCAAGGTTAGCTTGTGCTTTGGCCATCCCTTTTTGGGCAGCTAGCGTGTACCATTTTACCGCTTCTTTGTAATCCTGAGGAACGCCTTCGCCATTTCTATACAAGTAACCAAGGTTATATTGCGCTGAGGCGTGCCCTTGTTCGGCAGCTAGAGTGTACCATTTTGTTGCTTCTGTATAGTCCTGAGAAACGCCGTTGCCTATGTCATACAACACACCTATGTTGAATTGCGCGGAGCTTAAGCCAGCATCAGCGAGAGGTTTCCACTCCTTGAAAGCCGTCTTAAAATCACCAATGTTTGCAGCTGCTATTCCCTTATTGAAGTCTTGCGCAGATATTGGTGCAGCAAGCGTCATCAGGAAACACGACAGTGCTATAATGGATCTGTGCATCATATCCTCCGGCAATTTGCCCTAGGATAATGTGTTGCAGAAATATGTGAAGAAATTAATTTGAGATTTGGCTGGCATAGCGCTGTGTACGTCAAAGTGTACGTTATACCGCAAAAATCTAAATTTATCTATTTAAAATCAATAACTTAGTGAGATTAAATGGCGGACAGACAGGAGTTCATATCCTGTTGCATCCACCAGTACTCAGCTAACTCTCTGGTTTTATTGGATACAGCATACCTTAGTTCATCACAATAAGGCGCATAATGGTCAGTAATCAGGATAGGCCTCTGCAAGTGCCACCCCACCCCCTAGGGATATCGTATATGACCGTTCTCCAATATTAGGATGTCGATATAGTAAACCTACGCACCCTAATTACTGGCCGCTTCTGCTAACTTGACTGTTTCGATTACAGCAGGGGTAGCCTGCACTGAGCATGTTTTATTGCGGTTTAGGGATTCACACCGATCACTGGATGTTATATGATCTAAGTCCTACCAGTGTGGGGAAGAGCCTCTTCAGAGGGACCTGACCACTAGCCGCTGTATTAAAGGGAATAAGTATTGAAAGAAGCCATATCTAAGCCTGTCATCTTAAAGCAAACAAATGACTTAAACCTATCTTGTAGGGATAAGCGATATCATCGGTTCTATACAGTGGTAGATCGTCTAGTGGATGAACTATAGGAACATGTCTGGATTAAAATAGGTAAGCCTAAACGAAGGTTAAAAGGGGATGGCTTAGAGAAGCTGCATTATTCAGTGGAGTGTTTGGTTACTAAGCCGCTGTTTCAAACTCAGATACAACCTCAGCCTGCCTTAAGACCATCTCAACTGCATCCTTTGATGGACGATAAAGTCCAGCATCTCACCTCCTGTTTGGTGTTCAAAATCATACCAGCTATTTTGAGCAAGGCTGACGCTCAGTGAGCCTTTTTTGCCAAACCTAAGCTCGTGCTTCGAATTGAAGCTTGGCTCCAAATTAAGCAGTTTGATAATCTGCTCCATCGTACAATCTATTGTCATATTTCTGCCTCTCACTTGAGGCACACGACCTGTTCAGGTATATTGATGCAGCAATTCCTACGTTACGCATCAGCATTGCCCACGGTCATCGCGCCGTGGGTTTTCTATTTCTGGTGATACTCGGAGATGAAATCGGGCAAGGCTTCCAATACTGCAGTTGCAGCAGTGTCTGCGAGCAATCCTAAGCTTGAACAAGTCGCTATTAACGCTTTTCGGGTGCGCAGTAACACTTGCCCAACCACTTGCCTTTATTCAAGTGTTTTGATGATCGCTTTTGTACAATCCATTGAATGCGATCCTTGCAAGTAATTACCCTCCATCTCGGAGCCAGATGCACTATGATATCGTATAGTGATCGCTTGTTTCATGGTGTGTGCGGTTCGCTGTGACATCTACCCCCGTGATATTTCGGGGGTGGGTGGGGGTCGAGACGTCATTCATCTGAAGATGCCTCCTGCTGCTGTTCTAGCCATTGAGCTGTTTCGTCTGCGCGCCACCCAACAGCTCGCCTGCCAATTTTCATTGGCCGCGGAAACTCGCCGTCATCCATCATTTTGTATATTGAGCTGCGTGTTAGTCCCAGACGCTCTTCCAATTGTGAGCGCCGCATCAGATGTGGAATAGTCATATTTATCCTCGTTACTAAGTTGTTCTGAGGAAATCCTGCCAGCTCTATTGAGTCTATATAAGGCAACGAGTTGTGGGCGCTCGTTAACCTATTTTAGAGGAATACCATGCTCTTTAAAGAGTTCGACGAAGTGGCGTCTATGCTTTTTATGTGCGTTTTTCACTGATTGGACAGAAATCGACTCCTCCTCTGCTACTTGTTCTGCTG
>JACLAD010001428.1_pt1 | contig 35101 bp, 36 predicted proteins | sample 8027901 | NCBI WGS metagenome assembly JACLAD01 (sample SAMN15725071, study PRJNA655200) | protist metagenome | isolation source: fluorescence activated cell sorting (FACS) single amplified genomes of... | place: Spain: Blaines Bay Microbial Observatory, Mediterranean Sea | collected 2016-07-05 | reverse complement strand
CAGCCTTCAGGACCTAAAGGATTACTACAACAGTTACGTGGCTCCAAATGTTTCGACCTATTTGATCGTGGGAGATATTGATCGGGATGAGACCGCTATGGCAGTTCTTGACCTCGTGCAGGATTGGGAAACAAAAGAAGTTCAATTCCCTGAACTTCCAACCCCACAGATCCCAGAAGAACCGAAGGTTTATTTTTATGATGTACCGGGAGCAAAGCAGTCGGTTGTACAATTGGGATATCCTGCCCTGGCAGAAACAGACCATGATTTTTATCCGGCTACCATCATGAATTACCGGTTAGGGGGTGGCGGATTCGCTTCTCAGCTAACCCAGGAATTGCGTGAAGGAAAAGGATACACCTACGGAATAAGGTCTTCTTTTCATGGCAGCACCCTTACCGGCCCTTTTAGTATTTCAACAGGAGTGCGCACCAATGTTACTTTTGAAGCAGTGAGCCTTATCAAGGAAATCCTGGAAAAATATCCAGAAGATTTTAGTGAAGAAGACCTGGAAGTCACCAAAGGTTTTATGATTAAAAGCAACGCCCGAGAGTTTGAGACTTTAGGCTCAAAACTCAATATGCTGCGGAACGTAAGTAATTACGACTGGGCAAACGATTATGTGAAACAACAGGAAGAAAGCGTAAATAATATCACTGTTGAGCAAATAAGGGAACTGGCAAAAAAGTATCTCGACCCAAACAACATGTATTACGTGATTGTGGGAGATGCAGAAACCCAACTGGAGAGGCTGAAAGAATTAGGCCTTGGGGATCCGGTTTTACTAAATGATTGATATAAATATTGATTATAAAAAGGACTGTCTAAAAACCTGGTTTATGTCCATCTGAATTTGAAGATTAAAAAGTTAATCTAGCAGAGGGAAGTGACGGATAATTTCTGTTATGAGAGGAAATTGTTGTACGGTTCTTCTTTTTTGCAAGTGTATGTGCTTCCCCGGCGTCAAGAATTTTTGAAGCCTTGGAAAAATTTCGCCGGGGAAGCACGGTTCTATTTTTGCGGCAGCAAAATTAAGAAACACCTACAAAAAAGTGGCCTTTTTTTGGTTCGTTTTTTCCTGCATCCGACGAGCACAGCGAGAGGAATGCATGCAAAAAAAGAACAATTTCAAAAATAACAACAACTCCCCATCGACCATAGGGAGTTTTTACGCGTTAATAGAATTACGTCAATGTCAATTATTTCAGATCTTATTGTCTTGATTTCATTAATCACAAGAACCTGAAACTCCCGACGCTTCGGGACAGGTTCTTATAAACCAGGCTTTTTAGACAGCCAATTTTTTATACCGGGCTCGACGAACTAACCCTTTTTCGAACTCTTCTTTTTCCGGTGTTTTAAAACTTCGGCTTCCCGGAAGAAGATAATTTCTTCAGCAATATTGGTGACCAAATCACCAATCCTTTCCAGTTTCTTGATCACTGTAAAAAGCAATAAAAACTGATCGATAGTTTTTGGATCCTTTTGCACCTCTTCAGAAATTATTTTAAAAGATTCGATGTTGATCTTGTTCAGTATCTTGTCTTTCTTAAAAACCTTTCTGGCTTTTTTGGTATCTTCCTCGCTGTACGCTTCTGTAATATCATCCAGCATCGATAAGGCACAGTCATACATTTCTTCAAACCGGAGTTTTTCCAGTTGCCCCGGAGCTATGGGAGTATCCACCTCCACGATATATTTGGAAATTCCGTAGGCATGATCTCCTACTCTTTCCAGGTCAAAATTGATCTTTCTCAACGCCAGCACAAATCTTAAATCACTTGCCACAGGATTGTGCAAAGCAATAAAGCGTTCACAATCCCTGTCAATTTTAAGATCCAGGGCATTCACCCGGTTTTCGGTATGCAACACCTCTTCAGCAAGTTCGCTGTCATGGTTGAGAAAGGCTTCCCTTGCATTTTCCAGTTGTTTTTTACACAGACTGAACATCTCCAGCCCCGCCTGATTCAAAGTTTCTTTATGTTGTTCCAGATTTATCATAATTGTACGATTTTATCCGAACCTACCGGTAATGTAGTTCTCGGTTTGTTGTTTTTCAGGATTGGTAAATATCTTTTTGGTCTGGTCGTATTCTATTAATTCTCCCAGGTAGAAAAATGCCGTATAATCACTCACCCTGCTCGCCTGCTGCATATTGTGGGTCACAATGACGATGGTATATTCCTTTTTCAGCTCGTAAATGAGCTCTTCAATCTTCGCCGTAGAAAGCGGATCCAGCGCGGAGGTTGGTTCATCCATCAGGATGATGGAAGGCTCTACGGCCAGCGTCCGGGCGATACACAACCGTTGCTGCTGCCCTCCGGAAAGTGCCAGTGCAGATTTATTCAATCCGTCTTTTACCTCATCCCAAAGTGCTACCTGCTTTAATGACTCCTCTACTTTCTCCTGAAGGAATTTCTTATCCTTGATCCCCTGAATTTTGAGTCCGTAGGCAACGTTTTCAAAGATTGACTTCGGAAATGGATTCGGCTTCTGAAAAACCATTCCTACCTGTTTCCGAAGTTGTTCCACATTGATCTTTTTCTTATAGATATTTTCTCCATCAATGGTGATCTTACCTTCCATCCTGAAGCCATCTACATAATCATTCATCCGGTTAAACAACCTTAAAAAAGTTGATTTTCCACACCCAGAAGGTCCAATAAAAGCAGTAACCTTGTTGGCTTTGATGCTCATGTCTATTCCTTTGATCGCCATGAAATCATCATAAAACACCTTCACACCTTCTGCCTGAAGTTTATATTTCCGTTTGATATCGCTATCAATGATACTTTCTTTTTTCAATTTGCTCATTTTCAAAAAAGCTGAATTATTTTAATTTTTTCTGCCATTTATTTCTGAAATAAACGGCAATTCCATTCATCAAAAATGTGATGGACAACAGCACAATAATTGCCGCCGCTGCATTTACTTCAAATCCGTGTTGTGGCCTGGAAATCCAGTTAAAGATCTGTATAGGCAGGACCGAAAATTCATCCATTGGGGACGAAGGCGCAAAAGGGACATAGGTCAATGCACCAATTACGATCAAGGGAGCCGTCTCGCCCACCGCTCTTGATAAAGCAAGGATTATGCCTGTTAGGATCCCCCCGAAAGAAGCCGGCAACAGTTGTCTCGACACTGTTTGCCATTTTGAAGCACCCAAAGCAAAGGAAGCATCCCTTACCGATTTCGGCACCGCTTTAATGGCTTCCCTAGTAGAAACAATGACAATTGGCAGAATTAGTAAGGCAAGTGTAAAACTACCTGCCAGTACACTGGCACCCATCTGCATGATACGTGCAAAAATCTCAAGCCCCAGTAATCCATAAATAATGGACGGAACTCCTGCAAGATTCGAAATATTTACTTCCAGGAGCGAGGACAACCGGTTTTTCTTTGCATATTCTTCGAGGTAGATTGCCGCGGCAATTCCCACCGGAAGCGCAATAATAGTAGTTAAAACCAGCACCCAAACACTGCCCATTAATGCGGTGAAAATTCCTGCTCGTTCAGCTTTTCTTGAGGGAAGGCTGGTAATAAAGTCCCAGTCTATTCTTTGTATTCCGTCGACAATGACAGAACCAATAAAAATCGTCAACAATACCAGACCAAGTAAGGTACAGGCAATACCCCAGACTTTAAAAGCCTGATCTTTCCATCTGTTCTTTCTGATATTATTCATATTTCTCCTGGAATTTCTTTCTTATCCTGTAACTTAAGGTGTTCAGCAAAAATGTGAAAACAAAGAGGGTAATCCCTGCTGCAAAAATGGTTCGGTATTCCAGACTTCCATGCTGCACATCCCCCAGACTTACCTGTACGATATAGGCTGTGATCGTTTCCACCGGAACCGTGGGATCTAAGGTCAGTCTTGGCTGCTGCCCCGCGGCAATTGCCACGATCATGGTTTCCCCGATCGCTCTCGAAATTGCCAGGATAATGGATACTATAATTCCCGAAGAAGCTGCAGGCACCATTACTTTAAAGGCATTCTGCAATTTAGTGGAACCCATCCCATAAGCTGCCTCCCGTAAAGAATGTGGGACGGCATGCAAAGCATCCTCACTTAAGGAGGAGATAAAAGGAATGATCATAATCCCCATTACCAATCCCGCGGAAAGTGCATTAAAACCTGATAGCCCCGGAATAAAGGATTGCAAAAACGGCGTTACTACTGTCAATGCAAAAAAACCATAAACTACTGTTGGAACTGCCGCAAGGAGTTCTAAAGCCGGTTTAACAGTCCTCCTGAAACTCTTCGGCGCATATTCACTTATGTAAATACTAATGGACAATCCCACCGGCACTGCAAAGGCTATTGCAATAAAAGAAGTGAGCAGTGTGCCTGAGAGTAAGGGTAAAATTCCAAAATGCTTATCGGCAAACAGCGGTGTCCATTGAGTATCTGTAAAGAAGTCTATGATAGAAACTTCACTAAAGAAGGCGATTGCTTCAATAGACAACACCAGGATTATACCAACGGTTACCGCAATGGTGATGAGGGCACTTGACATAAGCGCCTTCTCGATCACCATTTCTTTTATTCTTCGCATAGGTTTTTTATTAGAATCAATTCAGTAAATCACCTATTCTTCAGGCTGCTGATTCTTCTCTACAAAATCCGAAAATTTCTGCTTTTCTCTCTGGTATTCCTCATCTGTTAAAGGCACATAACCTACGTCTCCTAATATTTCCGGAGCTTCATCAAGATAAAAATCCACAAAATCTGCCACTACGGGATTCTGCAGTGAAGAACTGTTCACATAAACAAACAGGGGCCTTGACAGCGGACTGTAGGTACCGTTACTTACTGTCTCCATATTAGGTTCCACACAGCCTTCTCCTCCATCAACACCAACTATTTTAAGCTTATTTGCATTTTCTTCATAATATGCTAAACCGAAGAAACCTAGTCCGTATTTATCACCTGCAACTCCCTGCACGAGAATATTATCGTCTTCACTGGCGGTATAATCCCCTCTGCTGGAACCGCTTTCTCCCACCACCGCTTCGGTGAAATAGTCAAAAGTACCTGAGGCAACTCCGGGTCCAAAAAGGTGGATTTCCTCATCAGGCCATGCAGGATTCACCTGGTTCCATCTTGTAATGGTTCCCTGGGCTGCAGGCTCCCATATCTTTCTCAATTCTTCCACCGTAATACAGTCCAGCCAGTCATTTTCAGGATTCACCACAACTGCGAGTCCGTCGTATGCCACTTCCAGCTCCACAAAATCAATATTGTTGCTTTCCGCAATAGCTTTTTCGTCTTCCTTTATTGGTCGGGAAGCATTTGCCAAATCAATCTCTCCCCTTCCGAATTTCTGAAATCCGCCCCCGGTTCCAGACACCCCAATGGTAATATCCACATCGGGCTCTACCGTACGGAATTCTTCGGCCATTGCTTCAGTAACAGGATAGACTGTACTTGAACCATCAATGGTAATGTTTTGCTTATCTTTTTTATTATTTCCGCAGGAAAGCATCAAACCTGAAAGTGCGGTGATAAAAATTAATTTTTTCATGAATTTTAGTTTTAAAAATGAATGTCAAATTGTAATCTGTACATTAATCCGTTATCCTGATTATCCTCATAATCATTAAGGCTTAAGTCTGTCTGAATTTTTAGTTTATGTCCTACAAAGTATTTCGAAAGTCCTACTGTATATTGTGTTTCAACCCCTAAACCGGAGATTCCTTCATCCAGAGCAATAGTTGTATAGCGGCTCACCACCTCGTAATTGTTCTTAAATAGATATCCTGCCTGTAGGTTCAATCCGTTCCCTGCATTAACAACATCTCCTGTTGGGGTACCATCACTATTCAATGCTATGGCCTCCCCTGCTGTTCTGTTGGCAAACTCTCCCATAAAAGAGAAGCCTTTGTATTTGAACATGGCATCCAGGAAAAATGTGTTGATATCTGTTTCAAAGAATCCGGTGTCATTGACCATATAAGTACCGGAATTTGACCTTGTTCTTACAGCGCCCGAATTGTGATCATAGCTGGCACCTATCGCCAGTTTTGGAGTTTGGTGCCGCTTAAGGTCTGACCCTACATAAGCATCAAAATCACCAAAGGGAAATATTTCTGCCCTACCGGTGAATTGATAGCCTCCTAAATTTCCTGAGGTGACATTTCTGCCTTCTCCCTGCGAAAAAGCAAAAGCTTCCCTGATGAGAAATTCATTTCCAACCACAAAAAAGTGATGTAACTGAACTCCCATATCACGGTCTACATTAAAACGGCTGTTCACCAGGGAACGATCTACTGTTTGCATATTGGCCGAAGAAACCACTCTCTCCCTGTTCCCCGGAAGCTTGGTTTGGCCTGCCCACAGCTCAAAATTCTCATGGAAATTCCATTTTACGACAGCATCCAAAATCATTCTTGGTGCATTGCTTGTGTAAATAGAAGTACCTGATAAATCTCTGTTTGATAATCCAAGCTCGAGTTTATATTTTAATTTTGGGGTATAAGCAAATCCATCAAATTTTAATCGCGCCCTGCGAATTAGGAAGTTTGATTCCCCTGATGCAAATTCTTCATATTCCGGAAATTCCCATTGAGAAGTATACAATGACTGGAAACGTGCCGCAAAACGCATACTGTATGAGCTATCTTTAGCCACAATATTTATAAGGCCTTTTCCAAAAGTGTTTTCAGTTACATCCTGGGCGTACATGTTCATTGCAGTTACCAGCAAAAATGCAGGCACCAGGAACCATTTAATATTCATATCTGTTAGTTTTTGTCACTGCAAATAACCAACTTCAATGTTAATTTAATGTTACTCCCAAATTATGTTTATAAAAAGAAAAAAGGCTGCCTGGCCACGGCAACCTTTCCATACATCAAAATCGACAAAAACTAAGATGATATGAATTTCCTTAATGACATTAAGTAATTCAAAGATGATGGTTTTTTATTATTTTCAGGTAAAATTAAGTTTACCGAATGTTTACTTAATAGTAAGCAGCATGAGTTTACGGGTTCATTCCAAAAAGGAACTTTAAGAAAGCGACAACAGTTTAGACTCTAAAAAAGCTATATTTTGGGGATACTTTAAAAAGACAATTCTAAACCACAGATACGTATCAAAGCATTTATCCAGAAATATCTTTCTTTTATCCTTAGCGGAATTGTTATTCTGGGGCTGGTAATTGCTTATTTCACCTATACTCCTTTTCAGGAATTTGCCGATCAAACATGGCAAATACTTATGAGTGAAGACCATGACAGGATACAGAAGTATTTTAAAGATTTTGGTTTTTGGGGACCGTTGGCGATCATTCTGTTTATTATCCTGCAAATGTTCCTGCTTGTTTTTCCTTCCTGGCTGCCTATTATTGTTGCAGTACTTGCCTACGGGTTCTGGTCAGGAGTACTTATTAATCTTGTAGGAATAGGAATTGCTTCTAGTTTAGGCTACTATATAGGAGAGAAACTCGAAGACACCTTTTTTGGAAAATTTATGAGTAAAGAAAAATCTGAAAAGATGAAATTCTGGATCTCCAATTACGGTTTTGGAACCGTAGTTCTATTCAGGATCTCTCCCTTCTTTTCCAATGACAGCATTAGTTTTATTGCCGGGATTTTCAATATGAACTACAAAAAATTCATGGCGGCTACGTATGCGGGAATGATCCCTTTATCTCTGGCCGTAGGTTATTTCTCGCAGGATTTTGAGCGAATGGAAGAAGGTTTGTACTGGGTTGGAGGTGTTGGATTTCTGCTGTATGCCATCTATGTGTATATGGATTATAAAAAGAGAAAAAAGAAAAATATATGAAAGCTTTCCCTATAGAACAGGTTCGGACGTCCTTTCCCGCACTTCAGATAAAAGATAAGGAGCAAGTCTTCCCGATCTATTTTGACGGACCCGGCGGAACCCAAATGGCGCAGCCGGCATTAGATCGTATGATCGAATATATTAGTACAGGCATGGCAAACCTTCATGCCACTTTTCCCACCAGCATCAGGACCGATGAATTACTTGCCGAAGCAAAATCGGCAGTGGCAGACCTTCTGAATTGTAAAGCTGAAGAAGTGGCTTTCGGGCAGAACATGACCAGCCTTGCATTTCAGGTTTCCAACAGCCTGAAATCTTTCATTCAGAAGGGCGATGAGATTGTGGTGACACAACTGGACCACCGGGCAAATGTGGATCCGTGGATCAGCCTGGCAAAAGAAACCGAGGCTACTGTAAAATTCATTCCTGTAGATAAGGAAACCCTTACCCTTGACCTTTCAGGACTTGATAAGATCATTACTTCAAAAACTGCTCTGGTCGCCGCCGGAATGTCTTCCAATTTAACCGGAACCATTTCAGAAGTTGAAAAGATCATCAAAAGGGCGAAAGAGGTTAATGCCTTTACAGTACTGGATGCCGTACATGCAGTGCCTCATTTTAAGGTAGATTTCAAACAACTGCATTGTGATATGTTGTTTTGCTCTGCCTACAAATTCTTTGGCCCACATCTGGGAATTGCAGTCATAAAAGCAGATCTCTTTCGAAAACTTCCTGTACAAAAACTGAAACCTGCTCCCGATGAAATCCCTTACCGCCTGGAAACCGGAACTCAAAATCACGAAGGAATTGCAGGATTATGTGGTGCCATAGCGTTTATCGAAAGCCTTGGGGAAGGGGAAAACCGGAAGGAGCGTCTTGCCTCGGGTATGGCAAATATTGAAGCGCATGAACAATCCCTGATTGCAGAAATGGAAACATTTTTGACAGAAATTCCTGAAGTGACACTATACCGTGCCCCGGAAAATGTTGCAAAAACGCCCACTTTTGCGTTTAAAATAGATTATATTCATTCCAGGGATGCTACCCGCTTCTTTGCCGAAAAATACAATCTTTGCATTGGTGACGGACATTTCTATGCATCAACCATGACCGAAGTATTTGATGTAATGGAAACCGGAGGCTGGATTCGTGTAGGATTCGCACCTTACAATACGCTCGAAGAGATCGATATCTTCAAAAAAGCATTACAGGAATGTATCCAGTTTTTTATTTCCGCTTAAATAAGAGGTATGGGTAATAAATACGCTGTAACATTTACAGCAAAACCTTAGAAACACTAAAAAATGAAGGCTGCAGACATTGGCATAAAAGTTATGGAATTTTTAGCCAAAGCCCTGCTGTCTTTTTTGCTGGTGATGCTGCTGTATTTTGTTGCAGCCGTTATTGGTTCTGTGATTCCGGTAAATACAACCCAGCCTGAAGACGGGAATATCACCATGTATCTAAGGACCAACGGCATCCATACCGATTTTATTTTTCCGGTAGAAAACGAGATCATGGACTGGAAGGAAGTTATTCCTTTGGAAACTATCCCTTCAGAAACAACAACTTACGGATACATTTCTTTTGGCTGGGGCGATCTCAAATTTTACAGGGAAACAGTAGAATGGTCAGACCTTCGTTTTCCGGTTGCTTTTCAGGCAGTTTTTCTTGAAAATCCATCTGCCCTCCATGTGACACTTGAACCAACGATAAGGAGGGAAAAGTCTGTTGTTGCGATAGATATTACAGAAGAACAGTATAAAAAACTTGTAGAATATGTGCATGCTACTTTTAAGACGGATAACGCAGGAAATGTAAATCCTGTAGAGGGTCTGCACTATAATCGACACGATGCTTTTTTCCATGCGAATGGTTCGCTGCACTTTTTCTACACCTGCAACACCTGGGTCAACGACGGACTTAAATATACAAACCTAAGGGCTTGTCTATGGACACCCCTTGACGAAGGCATCTTTTACCAATACAGATGATTTTATCATTTTTTTACAATTCCTTTTTTAACTCCTTTATTACAAAACACTTATCTTAATAGAGAAAGATATGGAGTTCAATTATCACTTCGGAAAATGATAGACTAAACTAATTAAATGATATTCTATGACAACCATTGATAAGATTACTGAAGTATTAGGGGCTGATGCTTCCTTACTGGAGTACAAAAGTGAAAAAATAAGCAAAGACAGACTGATGATTCCCGGACCGCACACGGTAGATACTTTCGCCGACAGTGACCGGAGTCCGCAGGTATTGAAGAGCCTGGCGCAACTCTACAACCACGGAGCACTTGGCGGAACGGGATATGTAAATATCCTTCCTGTCGATCAGGGAATTGAACACAGCGCCGCTTTTTCGTTTTACAAGAATCAGGATTATTTTGATCCGGAAAATATTATCAAGCTGGCCATGGAAGCCGGTTGCAACGGCGTCGCCTCCACTTTTGGCGGACTCGCACTGCACGCCCGAAAATATGCTCATAAAATTCCCTTTATCGTTAAGATCAATCACAATGAACTCCTCACCTACCCAAATAAGTACGACCAGATTCCCTTCGGAAGCGTTCGCGAAGCCTGGGATATGGGCGCGACTGCAATTGGGGCAACGATCTATTTCGGTTCTGAAGAAAGCACCCGGCAAATCCAGGAGATAGCGGCCGCCTTTGAAGAAGCCCACCAGCTGGGAATGGCCACTATTTTATGGTGCTATACGAGAAACAGTCAGTTTAAAACAGACCAGGAAGATTATCACGCCGCCGCCGATCTTACCGGACAGGCGAACCATATTGGCGTTACGATAAAAGCCGATATTATCAAACAAAAATTACCAACCACAAACTATGGATACAGGGAAATCGGCTTCGGAAAACAGGACGATGAAATGTACCAAAGCCTAGCTACAGACCATCCAATCGATCTATGCAGGCTTCAGGTTGCCAACTGCTATATGGGAAAAATTGGGTTGATCAATTCCGGTGGAGGTTCTAAAGGAGAATCTGATGTGAAGGAAGCGGTGAAAACAGCTGTGATCAACAAACGCGCCGGCGGCAGCGGACTCATCATGGGAAGAAAAGCCTTTCAGCGGCCATTTTCCGACGGAGTGGATATTTTAAGAAGTGTTCAGGAAGTTTATTTGGAAGAGGGAATTACAGTAGCGTAATTTTGAAGTTGACAAGATGCAGTGAATTAGTTGGCAGTTGAAAAGCCAGGATTTCACGAAAAGTCGCCAATCTTTAAAACGCAAAGATCGCTAAGCATTTTCCGGAATCTGACCTGCAAGGTTTTGGAACCTTGTAGGTCTTTTTATGTATGCTCTAACCCTAACAGGCTTTATTTTGTACGTCACCCTAAATTTGTTTCAGGGTCCTAACATGAGATGCTGAAATGAACTAAACATGACGTCAGTCAGGAAAATAATCAGGCATAAAAAAGCCACGGATTCACCAATAATATTTAACTGTGAATTCGTGGCAGTACTATACCGGAAGAACTTTATACAGTTCTTACTTTTAATTCTTTTCGTTTAGGTTTTTCGGTGGTGACATTGATGGCGTCCCCGTACAGGTCGAAGTCGGCTGCATCGGTGATTTTTACGTCATAATATTCGGCTGTTTTCAGGTATACTGAAGTTGCATCGATCAGGACTTCGTTATCAACATCGGGGGAATCGAATTCTGTTCTTCCCACGAAATAATTTCCTTCTTTTCTATCAATTACTACTCTGAAAACCTTTCCGATCTTCTGCTGATTCAGTTCCCAGGAGATCTGCGACTGAATTTCCATAATTTCATTTGCGCGCTCCTGCTTTACTTCCTGAGGCACATCGTCTTCAAGATTGTAAGCGTGCGTATTTTCCTCATGAGAATAGGTAAAACAACCAAGACGCTCAAAACGCATCTCTTTTACCCATTCTTTCAACTCATGAAAATGAGCTTCGGTTTCACCGGGATAACCCACAATAAGGGTGGTCCTGATAGCCATTTCCGGCACTCTGTTCCTGAATTCCTTCAGGAGATTGGTGGTTTTTTCGTGCGTAGTTCCGCGGCGCATGGATTTCAGAAGATCATCTGAAATGTGCTGCAACGGAATATCAATATAGTTACAAACCTTTGGCTCCCGCTTCATTACATCAAGCACATCCAACGGAAAGCCTGTCGGGAATGCATAATGCAATCTTATCCATTCAATACCTTCCACCTTTACCAGGTTTTCAAGAAGTTCGGCCAGATTTCGCTTTTTGTAAAGGTCGAGTCCGTAGTAGGTTAGATCCTGTGCGATCAGGATTAATTCTTTTACTCCGTTGGCAGCAAGATTTTTCGCTTCCTTCACCAAATCCTCAATAGGTGTAGACCTGTGTTTCCCACGCATCAGAGGAATCGCACAAAAAGAACACGGCCGGTCACAACCTTCGGCTATTTTCAGATAAGCGTAGTTTTTTGGAGTAGTCGTTAAACGCTCCCCGAGAAGTTCGTGCTTGTAGTTGGCATCAAGAGCTTCCAGTAACCCCGGAAGTTCAGTCGTTCCGAAATATTGATCAACATCAGGAATTTCCTTGATAAGATCGGGTTTGTAACGTTCACTTAAACATCCGGTAACAAAAACTTTGTCCACCTCGCCCTGATTCTTGCGTTCCACATATTCCAAAATAGTGTTTACCGACTGCTCTTTTGCATTATCAATAAAGCCGCAGGTATTGATCACCACGATATTTCCTTCCTGCTCATGCACTACCTCCTTGTCATTTGCCTTGAGTTGCCCCATCAGCACCTCACTGTCATAGACGTTCTTGCTACAACCAAGGGTCACTACATTTATTTTATTCTTCTTTAATGTCTTCGTTCTCATACACCTGCTTCTTTTTTCTTCAATCTCATTAGACCTCACAGGTTTTAAAAACCTGTGAGGTCTTTTTATCTCAAAGCGGGTGCAAAGATACAATCTAAAATCAGAACTACCTTAACAACTTAAGCTTGTTTAATTTAGAAAAGTTTCAGAAAATAATTTAAATTCCGGATTATTAGAAAATTCGACCATGAAAATCAGCCGGTTCCTTTGTTTCGCAATATGTCTATTAATCAGTTTTCATGGTAAAAGTCAGGAACGGGCGCGGGAGCTGGGAATTGACATTGGCGTGATTCCTACAGGACGGCTGAATGCCATTACTGATGTCTCGGGAGTGAAAGTCGGTCATACGACTCTGGTGAAAGGAGATTCTGTGAGAACCGGAGTGACTGCAATTCTGCCACACCGCGGAAATATTTTTCAGGATAAAGTTCCGGCAGCAGTTTATGTTGGAAATGGCTTCGGAAAACTGGCCGGTACCACACAGGTTGTGGAGCTGGGAAACCTGGAGACTCCAATCATCCTGACGAACACGCTCAGCGTTTCGACCGCCATGAACGCAGTCATTAAATATACGCTACAGCTCAAAGGAAATGAAAATGTACGTTCGGTGAATGCCGTGGTGGGAGAAACGAACGACGGATATTTAAATGACATCCGCGGGCAACATGTGGAGACGGAAGATGTTATTTTGGCAATCGAAAATGCTTCAGAAGAGAATATCGAAGAAGGCAGTGTAGGAGCCGGAACCGGTACCATTGCCTTCGGATTCAAAGGCGGAATCGGAACTTCCTCCCGACTGCTTCCTGAAAAGCTGGGCGGTTATACGGTAGGCGTTCTGGTACAAACCAACTTTGGCGGTGTATTACAAATCGACGGCGTAAATGTGGGAAAAGGACTGAAGCATTTCAGTTTTAGCAATAAACTGCTAAACAATGTCGACGGTTCCTGTATGATCGTGGTAGCAACCGATGCGCCTCTGGACAGCAGAAACCTGGAACGGCTGGCAAAACGTGCTTTTATGGGACTTGCAAAAACCGGTGGCATCGCTTCCAACGGCAGCGGAGATTACGTCATTGCATTTTCTACTGCTGAAGGAGTCAGGATTCCCTACAGGATAGAATCTGATCTCCTACAACAGGAAGTTGTTCCCAATGATTTGATGTCTCCGATTTTTATGGCAGCCATCGAAGCTACAGAAGAGGCTATCATCAATTCCCTTTTTATGGCAGAGACCATGACGGGGGTTGAAGGGAGGACGATTGAGCCGTTGCCGGTTGAGCAAGTTCTTTCTCTACTAAAGAAATAAAAATTACAAATTCAAGCACCAAATTCCAAAAAGGTTGCGGGTTGCAGGTTGAAACTTCCGTCAGGAGCGGAGTCGAGACCTACTTCGCCTCTCCCCTGCTCATTGATCATTTATTTCTCGTTCTCTTCACAAACTCCTCCTGAAGCCTTGCCGCAATCGCTCCTTTTTGAGCGGCAAAAACCTCTTTCCCTTCTATAGTCACAGAAGATACAGGAGCGATCTGAGTGGTGGTGCCGGTTAGGAAGATCTCGTCTACTTCTGAAAGTCCAGCGACGGGAAAAGCCTCTTCTTTTACCGGAATGTCCATGTCGCGGCAGAGTTCCAGAACCACCTCTCTGGTGATGCCGGAGAGGATCTGCCGGCTTTCGGGATGGGTGTAAACAGTATTGTTCTTGACGAAAAAGATCGTGGTGTGTGAGCCTTCGGTGAAATAGCCGTTCCGGAATAACAGGTTTTCATCAAATCCGGCAGAAAGGGCAGCATCATTAGCCATGGTATTTGCCAAAAGTGCAGTCGATTTAATGTCACACCTGCGCCATCGGAGATCTTCTGAAGCCATTACTTTCCAATACTTATCCTCAAAATTGGCGAGGTTCACCTGGAAAGCATACAGCAAAAGTGTTGGTTTTAAATTTTCGGGAATAAAATGGGAACGTGGCGCCGTACCACGGGAGATTTGCAGATAAACTGCTGCGTCTTCTTTAGAAAATGCAGCACGTTCCACCGCTTCCAGCATGAGCCCCTCCAGGATAGAAGCATCAAAATCTATGTTCATTTCCTGCAGGCAATACTTCACCCGGGCCACATGATCCTGCAGCCGGAAAGGTTTTCCGTTGTAAAATGGTGTTACCTCGTAGATTCCGTCTGCAAACATAAAAGAACGATCAAAAACAGAAACGGTGGCTTCCTGAGGTGGCATCCATTGGCCGTTCAGGTAAACTTCCGCGGGATAGGTTTTTTTGTTTTTCATTAGTGGTTGGAAGGAACTTTATAATGGTATTTTTAGATTGTTTTCGATTTGAAGGAATATAAATTTTAATCCTGCAACCATTTTTTGGATGCTCTTCAAATATACATTTTCGGATAGGATCGAAATTATATTTTCCGGATTTTATGTCGAAGATCGGTTATTCGACCCCCATGGGTCGTGTGTTTTTAATAATTTATTTTATAAACATGGGACCCCTTCGGGGTCTTTCTATCTTTTCCATTGTTGTTTGGAATTCAAAATTAATTTCATTCGTTCGATTCTAATTGAACGAAAAAAGCCTTCCGAAGGCTACGGAAGGCTTTATCAAAGAAGAATAAAAAATGCTAATATGCCATTTTTACAATCTCCAAAACATCATCTGGGGTAAGGGACTGGTGTTCTCCAAGGCCGTTCCAGCCTCTTTCTTTGAATCGTTTTGAGATCTCTTCTGCTGTGCCGTGGTAATCACTGGTGTAAGCAGATAATTTAGTGTCGATGCCCATCTGATTAAAAAACTCTTCTGTCTTCTCAATAGCCGCGGACGCTTTGTGATCCAGCGAACCTTCGGTGATGTTCCAGACTCTTTCTGCATACTGCGCCAGTTTCTCTTTCTTGGCTTCGAAATTGAACTTGTAATGGCTCGGCGTGATTACTGCGAGGGTTCTGGCGTGGTCGATTCCGTAAAGGGCAGTTAACTCATGCCCCATCGCATGCACCGCCCAGTCTGTCGGCACCCCTTTTTGAATGAGTCCGTTGAGGGCCATGGTGCAACTCCACATGAAGTTGGAAGCCGCAACATGATCTGTAGGATCATTCAGGACTTTAGGTCCGACTTCGATGAGGGTCTGAAGGATGCTTTCGGCAAACCTGTCCTGCAAAATGGCTCCGCTGGGATAGGTCATGTACTGTTCCAGCACGTGGGTGAAAGCATCGGTTATTCCGTTGACCAGTTGTCGGGAAGGAATGGACTGAATCACCTGCGGATCTAATATAGAAAACAACGGAAATAATCCAGGGCCGCCCATTCCTAGTTTTTCTTTGGTTTCGGCGCGGGTAATTACTGCCCCGGAATTCATTTCTGATCCGGTTGCTGGCAGCGTAAGCACCGTTCCGAAAGGCATGGCTTTGGTGGTTGGTATTTTCTGTGCGAGAATATCCCACGGAGTTTCCCCTTCATATTCGACGGCAGAGGCTAAGAATTTGGTTCCGTCAATGACAGATCCTCCTCCTACCGCCAGCAGAAACGTAATGTTTTCGTCCCTGATAACCTTTAGCGCCTTCATTAAAACGGAATATTCAGGGTTGGCAGGAATTCCGCCGAACTCCACCACTTCATTTCCTGAAAGAGCCTCTTTTACCTGCTCATAAATGCCATTCCGCATAATGCTTCCGCCTCCATATAACATCAGGATTTTGGCATTTTCGGGAATTTCCTGGCTCAGCTTTTTTATTTGTTCTTTTCCAAAAATAATTTTGGTGGGATTTTTAAATTCAAAATTCTTCATAAAATACTATTAGTCGATTACAGTTATCAGGTCTTCTTTGCTTTTTCTAACCTTTACAAGTCCCGCCAGCCAGTCATTTTCGGTATCGCGGTAACCAAGCGGAAGGATCACACAGCTCTTCAGTCTTTTTTCCTTAAGGTTCAGGATCTCATCCAGGGCAGCTTCGTCAAAACCTTCCATCGGAGTGCTGTCCACTCCTTCAAAAGCAGCGGCAGCAATGGCCTGTGAAAAAGCAATATATGCCTGCCTTGCAGCATGGTTGAAATTCTCTTCAGCTTCGCGCTGCGGATAATGGCTCAATAATTTCTGACGATAATTTTCAAAACCTTCACTTTTAAAGCCTCTCTTTTCATTGGTCAAATCGAACACCTTGTTGATACGTTCTTCGGTATACGTATCCCAGGCCGCAAAAACCAGCAGATGCGAACAATCGGTCACTACAGACTGGTCCCATGCAATGGCCCTGATCTTTTTCTTGATCTCCGGATTGGTGACTACCAAAATCTCGAAGGGTTGTAATCCACTGGAAGTTGGAGCCAGCGAAGCCGCTTCTAAAATGGTGTCGATCTTTTCCTGTGGCACTTTTTCGCCGTTCATGGCTTTGGTGGCGTAACGCCAGTTGAGTTTATCTAATAATTCCATAGTTCTGATATTAAATATTAATGAATGTTCATTCTTTTTATAGAGAAAAAAATTTTCTTTTGAAATGATTCTAAAAATTAAAGTTTTATGCTGTCCCAGGCAGCCACGTAAGCTTTTTCCAGCGCTTGTTCATCCACCTTACACAATCCCCCGTTTTCAATGTTCATGAGGAAGGTGATCGGGTAAATCGTAAAGGCATATAATACATATGGGGATAGAGGTTTTAAGATTCCTTCTTTTTTTCCGCGCTCCCAGAGTTCCACGAGTGGCTCCAGGTGTTTTAAACCCTGCTGCCGGCTTTCTTCATCGATCATGGGTGTATTGTCACATTGGGAAAGGAACAACGCATGGTCCACCTCCCTAAGCTTGAAAGTGGCGATATTCATCCATATCTTCTGAAAACCTTCTTCCACGCTCATCCCAGGATCGTAATCTTTGAAAGCAAAACTGCTGAATTCTGCTTTCACCTCCATATATACCTGATTCGCCAAATCCTGTTTGTTCTTAAAATACAAGTAAATGGTAGCTGGGGAAACATTGGCCATTTTGGCGATTTTAGACATGGGAGTAGCATGGAAACCATTATTGTTTACCAGGCATATCGTTGCTTTAACTAAAGCATTCCTCTTTATCTGACTTTTGGAAATCGCGTTCATGAATCTAATTGAAGCGCAAAGATATGAAAAAAGAATGAACGTTCATTTTTATAAATGATTAATTAGTTTCATGCCACCATCAAGGAATGTTATCACCTCCTGTCAGCGATAACTGATGTAGCTCTTATGTTTGAAAAATCCGGACTGAACACCTCGTGTCTTAAAGGAAAATCACTCGTGAGGAACAGAATAGCATTTTGTGAATTTTTTTCTTTTTAAAATACATCACAGAATCCCTTTTTATATGATTCTCAGTGAGTACAAATATCTCGAAGGAGTTGAACTGCTCTCCCAAATCTGGTTTAGCAGCTGAAAAAAATGACAGCTTCTGACTCTTTTTAAATTTTAGGATTGGAACTACAGGTCGATTGACCAGGTTTATCTTTCTCCTGAAGATGGTGGTTCCAAAAAAGAATTTTCCATTATAAAGTTTATCACCTTTTTTATCAGTCCTTTTGTACTATCAAATAAGTTGAGGGCCTCATCAATTTTGTTGGAACTATAAAGCCGCTAACCTCCTGTTCAGCACAGTTCTAATTTGAGAGTAATCCCACTTTAATGTAAAAGCAAAAATTCTATTTGGACGGGCATCTTTAGTACAATAGGGTTTTAACGCATCCCATAAAAAAACTTGAATCCAAGGCCATCTGTTTCTAATAACTCAAGGTCTTTAATAAGTTCAGAGATAAAAGCATAACTTGCTTTTGGATCATTGCCGGTTATACTTTGTTCATCCACCTTATCAACTAAAATGTAAACTGTAGAAATTCCCAATCGACTAAGAAATTCTTTAAGGTTAAGAAAGTTATCTTTATGAGACATTTGAAGCTTTTTATCTAATTCAATTTTTTAAATGTCAATTTCTGCCCCTTTTGCCTTAGATACGGATTTGATTACATCAGCAATGGGTTTTTTAAATTTCCACCAGATATCAAGAGTATAATCTTCCATGGTTTTAAGTGCATTTATAGCTTGCTTTGGGAAAGAAGCTGGAGTTTCAAAATAAATAGATCCGGCATAACTTGTATAAAAATTGTCTTTCAGAGAAATCAAATTCATACATGTAACGTAAGTCTTCCATAGAATGTAATCTATTGAAAAAAGAAAGGAGAAGAAGTCTATTAAGATATTCTAAGTGATATGAAAGACCAATTTCGTCTATAGAACTAAATCCCGAAAGATCATGATCGGTATATGTAATCGTTAGTATTTGATCCTCACTTGCAGCTCTTTTTTCTATCATTAATCTCTCAGCAGTTTTTCCGCCGCCTCTTGGTGCATATACTAGAGACTGGAACTTCTGGATCTCCCCAAACGTCTTCAAAATAATCTGGATAAATAAAGTACTGATTTCCGGAAAGCCGTAAAGAAACCAACAGCTTAATCAACAAAATGCTAGAAATAAAGGATCTAAAAATAAATCCTAAGAAAATTTTATAGACAGGATATAGTTTCAACTATGAAACAATCGACAGGAAAGGTGCCACAAAAGAAAAAGCAGCCTGAATACCTGAACCGCTTATTATTTCTAACTTCTATTTTTTTCTGCTCTAAGACCCCACCTGCTGCTGTAACCAATAAACCCACTGCGTTTCGTAGATGCGCATCAGGATAATGACGGCTGCACCAACGGCCACAAAAAACCAGGAATAGTTTTCCTTTTTCACCATAATTCCGGAGATAATGGCGAGGATAAAAAAAGGCAAGGCAATCAATAAATTCGGGATTGGCCAGCCCCCACTAAATACTACAAACAGCTTTAATCCTACAAAAAAGATGCTGTAGAACAGGATGATCTTTGTAATGATGATCAGGTTTCTTTGGGACATAGGTTAGTTGTAGTTTCCAGGAGCTATTCTTTGGCGTGATGCTTTTTCAAAGGCAGCACCAAGCTGAAGCAGTTTATCTTCTTCAAAAGGCTTGGCGATGAAAGTAGCATTTTTAGGTTCTCCTGTAGCCTGGTAACCCATAGGTACTGTCAAGGCAGGATATTTTGCCACGGCAGCATAACCGGCGTGATAGTTATTGATGGAAAGCACCACGTCCAGCTTATGTTCTTTCATAGGCTCATCAAAAAACCTTCTTCCGTTTTCCTGAAGCCTGGTTTTTAACGCCTCCAGTTCTTCTACGGTCGTGGTGTCACTTACAATTCCTTCAAAAAGTGCCTGCCCGTATGGAGCACGTGTTATACTGTCTTCGAGGTTAAAACTAACGATCTCCTTTACATCCCGCACTTCAAGATCCTTATCTCCTGCGGTAGCAATATAATCTGGCAGATCCTGTTTCATATCCACATCGAGCAGGGTGGTAAAACCTTCCATAGACACCTGCGGCGGATCAAATTCGATCACGGTCGCTCCTGCAGTCTGCATTTGCTCCACGGCTGCAAGGTACAGGGAATCCTGAAGCAAATCTTTGATTACCCCTACTCTTTTCCCTTCCAGACTCGCATTTTGAAGTCCGGCAAAATAATCTTTTTCACTGGCTACAGAGGCTTTATCTTGCTTGTCCTCACCAATCATTGCCTGCAGCAAAATAGCATTGTCGATCACCGATTTTGTCATTGGGCCCGGAGTATCCAGGGTGCTGGAAATGGGCACAATTCCCGATCTACTTAACAAGCCAATGGTAGGCTTTAAACCTACCACAGAATTTTGACTGGAAGGAGAGATGATAGAGCCCGAAGTTTCGGTTCCCACAGCAGCTACCGCATAATTTGCAGCCACGGCTACACCACTTCCGGAACTGGAACCTCCGGTTTCAAATTCTTTTCTTCCGTACGGATTCAGGGTTTGTCCGCCAACAGCACTGTAGCCAAGCGGGCAGCCACTACAGAAATAATAGGCCCATTCACTCAGGTTTACTTTTCCGAGGATAAGCGCCTTGTTCTGCTGCAGTTTATCTACAATAAAAGCGTTTGCCTGCGGCTGATTTTCAGCAAAAGCAATGGCTCCGGCTGTAGTGTTCATTCCGGAAACATCAATATTATCTTTTAGCAGCACCGGCATTCCGTAGATGGAATACACGTCTGTGTCTTCACTTCCTTTTTCATCTAACGCTCTCGCCTGGTCTACCACTTCAGGATTCAAAGCAATTACGGCATTCAACGAAAGATCGTTGTCACTTTCAAACTTCCGGATGCGGTAAATGTAAAACAGGGTAAGATCTGTATAGGTAAGATTTCCGTCCTTGATATGTTGTTGTAGCGCAGGAATATCCTGTTCCAGGATGAAAGGCTTCAGCTGTTGGTATTTTTCTTCAGAAAATTCGGCTAAATCGGCTTCAAAAGAATTCCAGATGGCATTCTTATCCAGGAATTTTGAGTTGATCAATTTAAACTGAAGCCGTTCATTTTCATTCAATGCCTGTTCTTCCAGTTCGGCAGTTTCATCGTAAGGTTCCCAGACTACGGCCGGCTCCAATGGTTTTTCTTCCGAAGTTTTACAGGATACTATCAACAAACAGATAACGGGAAGGAGGAAAAATCTCTTCATGAACGGAAACAGAATTTAATTTGCTTTAAAGAAGGAATCTACAAATTCGTATTTATTGAATACCTGAAGGTCTTCAATGCCCTCACCAACGCCTATATATTTCACCGGCACCTGGAACTGATCACTGATCCCGATCACTACACCACCTTTGGCGGTTCCGTCGAGTTTGGTCACTGCAAGGGAAGTTACTTCGGTAGCCGCAGTAAACTGCTTTGCCTGTTCAAAAGCATTTTGTCCTGTAGAGCCGTCCAGCACCAATAAAACTTCGTGAGGTGCATCATCCACCACTTTTTGCATTACCCGCTTGATCTTTGTAAGCTCGTTCATTAGGTTCACCTTGTTGTGAAGGCGCCCGGCAGTATCGATGATCACCACATCTGCATCCTGTTTTACGGCACTCTGAATACTGTCAAAAGCCACAGAAGCAGGATCACTACCCATTTGCTGTTTTACGATGGGAACATCTACCCTATCTGCCCAAACCTGAAGCTGATCTATGGCTGCCGCCCTAAAAGTATCGGCTGCACCAAGAACCACTTTTTTACCATTTTTCTTAAACTGGTACGCCAATTTTCCAATGGTGGTCGTTTTCCCAACCCCATTGACACCCACGACCATGATCACGTACGGCTTTTTATCAGCCGGCACATAAAAGTCGGTAGCCTCTCCCGAATTAGTTTCGGCTAACAGCGCTGCAATCTCTTCCCGCAGGATTTTATTCAGTTCGTCGGTACCCAGGAAGCGGTCTTTTGCCACCCTGGTTTCGATTCGGTTTATAATTTTTACGGTGGTAGTAACGCCTACGTCACTTGCCACCAGTACATTTTCCAGATCATCAAGAACTTCATCATCTACTTTCGACTTTCCGGCAACTGCTTTACCCAGTTCTGAAAAGAAATTCTTTTTAGACTTTTCTAATCCCTTGTCCAAAGTCTCCTTTTTCTCTTTGGAAAAAATTTTCTTGAATAAACTCATTTTCTAATTGCTATTGAAATTGATCAAAACTTGAGAAGCTATTGTGTAGCTCTTGCGCGTGTAAATATACACAAAAAGAAAAAGCCGTCCCGATTTGTCATCGAGACGGCTCAATATAATATATCGAAATAACTTATTTCTTGTTCAAAAAGTCATTTACCTCTTCTGGAGCCATAATTTGTTCCACAAAAGTATAGGCGCCGCTCTTAGGAGATTTTACCATTTTGATAGCTTTGGTTAACCTCTTTGATCCTGTCTGTAATGATGCTACTGATTTCTTTGCCATGACTTATTATTTTATTTCTTTATGAACCGTCATTTTCTTTAGGATAGGGTTGAATTTCTTCAACTCCATTCTATCTGGCGTGTTCTTTTTATTTTTTGTAGTGATGTATCTTGATGTACCAGGTTTTCCAGTCGCTTTATGCTCTGTACATTCTAAAATTACCTGAACTCTATTACCTTTCTTTGCCATTTTACCGCGTCTTTATTGTGAGGATTATTACTTGTTCAAAAATCCTTTTTCTCTTGCTTCCTTGATAACAGCAGAGATTCCTTTTTTATTGATGTTCTTAATTGCAGAAGTAGAAACTTTTAAAGTTACCCATCTATCTTCTTCAGGAATATAAAAACGTTTCTTCACCAAGTTGGCGTCAAATTTACGCTTTGTTTTGTTCATTGCGTGGGAAACATTGTTTCCTACCATCGCTTTTTTACCTGTAAGTTCACAAACTCTTGACATTGCTCTATACTTTAACTCGTTATTTCAAAACAGGCTGCAAATTAACGATTATTTTACCTAATTGCCAACACTCTGGTAAAAATATTTTTTCATAGCAGCATTTTTTTTCCGGAAGCCTGCTCCCCCTGTAAACAAAAGCTTTTCAAGAAGCATAGTGCCTGCAAGTCGCTATCATAAGTACTTCCCCAAAAAATTTATTTTTAATTTTCTTCTGAAAAAAACAGCAACTTTCTAAAAAGCAGGGATTAAAAGGAGGGTTTTTGGTGGACGGTTGTGGGTTTTCCTCTGTTTTCGGTTCTCGGTTGTGGGTTCCTGGTTTTCTGCTACAGGTTGCAGGTTTGGTGTTTTTAGTTTGTAGTTTCAGCGCAGCGGTCTTGATTCTTGTTTCTTGCAGCGAAATGTGTCTTAGCTCTTTTCTTCTGAAGTAATCTCCCGCAGGATCATTTCGAAGGCCTTATAAACCGAATCCTTCACTACCTGATCCCGCTGATTTCCGAAGCGGAATTTTTTAGAGATCACTTTTTCGGGAGTTGCGAGGCCTATGTAAACCGTACCAACCTCGGCATCACTCTCTCCTTTTGTGGGGCCTGCGTTTCCGGTGGTTGATAAGGCATAGTCGGTTTTAAACAGTTCCCTTGCGTTCTTCGCCATGGCTTCAGCAACCTCAGCACTTACCACGCTATGCTTTTCGATCAACTCTTCCGGAACCTTTAAAACCTCCTTTTTAATTTGTGTAGAGTAACATACCAGCCCCCCCTTAAAACAGGAAGAAGCCCCGGGATGTGTGGTAAATTCTGCTGCGAGGGCACCACCCGTACAACTTTCTGCCGCCGAAAGGAATTGTTTCCGGGAGGTAAGGATCTTGCTTATCTGTACGGCGATCTTTTCATCCTCCTCCTGCTCATCTGCAATCACATCGCCCAGGATATCATACAGCTTCTCAAATTCCCGCTCTACGGCCGATTTAAGTTCATCTTCGTTTTCCCCTTTGGCCGACAGTCGCAACCGAACCGTTCCAAGATCGGGTAAATAGGCAAATTTCAGAAAAGAAGGCAGGTCGTTTTCCCAGTTTTCCAGCTTATCTGCAATCGCGCTTTCCCCCATTCCTTTGGTAAGAATGGTTTTATGGTAAATAAAAGGACGTTTATATTTTTCCTGAAGTTGCGGGATCACCAGTTTTTCCATGAGTGCCTTCATTTCATGGGGCACACCCGGCATGGCGACATATACTTTCCCATCCTTCTCCATCCACAAGCCCGGCGCAGTTCCAAATTCATTGTACAGTACTGTTGCCTTAGACGGCACCATGGCCTGTTCCTTATTAAGTTCGGAAAGCGGGGAATCTACATATTTTTCGAAAATCTTTTCTACCTGCTTCAGGACCTTGTCATTCCGTACCAGCTCATCTTCAAAATATTCGCAAAAGGTATATTTCGTAACATCATCTTTGGTAGGGCCCAGTCCGCCGGTAAGAAGGATAATATCTGCCCTTTCAGAAGCCTCCTTTAAAGCATTTAAAATATGCTGCCGGTCATCCTGAACCGAGGTGATCTGATACACCGAAATCCCGATCTCGTTCAGCTCTTTTGCCATAAAGGCAGAATTGCTGTCCACGATTTGCCCAATAAGGATCTCATCCCCAATGGTGATAATTTCTGCTGTCATTCCAGGTCGAAATCAATTTTTAGTTCCTGCTCGGCCGTCAAAACTTTCGTGGTAATAATTTGCGCAGCTTCGCCTACCTCCTCTTTAGATTTGCCAGATTTTGCCCAGGCCTCAATGATCTTAATTTCCGGCATCAATTCAAGTCCGAACATTTGCAGGTTCGGTTTCATTTTATGCGCGTATTGATAAGCCACTGCAGGGTTGTTTTCGGCCACAGCTTCATTCATGGATTTAAGATCTGGTGGGATCTCTTCTATAAAAGTCTGCACCACGATCTTCACGAAATCCTGGTCTCCTCCGGCCATTTCTATGACACTTTCTAAATTGTAACTGCTCATCTATTTTACCTGTATTGAAAAGATTTGTTGGTCTTCTATAAAACCTGTGAGTTCATCATTTATGCTAACCTTACCCACTCCTGCAGGGGTTCCGGTAAAGATCACATCTCCTATTTTCAGGGTGAAATAGGTAGAGATATATGCTATTAATTCATCGATTTTCCAGAGCATATGGGAGGTGTTGCCCCGCTGTACCTGCTCCTGATTCTTGTTTAGGGCAAAATTTATGTTCTGTAAATCCCGAAAATTTTCTTTTTTCAACCATTTTTCCCCAATCACTGCGGCCCCATCAAAAGATTTGGCTTTTTCCCAGGGCAGTCCCTTTTCCTTTAATTTCTTCTGAAGGTCGCGTGCTGTGAAATCTATGCCCAGTCCAATTTCTTCATAGTATTTTTGGGCAAATTTCTGCTGAATATGTTTTCCTACCCTGTTAATACGAACGAGCAACTCCACTTCGTAGTGCACGTCTTCGGAAAAAGGCGGAATAAAGAAAGGTTGCTTTTTAAGTAAAACGGAAGTATCGGGCTTTAGAAAAACCACCGGATCTTCGGGTTTTTCGTTTTTAAGCTCCGCAATATGCTCGGTATAATTTCTGCCAATACAGATTATTTTCATAATTCCGAATCAGGGATTTATTTCAACTTGTTGTTTAGTTTTCTCAGTTTGATTGCCGTAAGCACCTTTTTGGTGTACAATGGAAAATCTGAATTTTGGATCCACCCAAAATAGCCGGGTTCCTGTTCCAGGATCTCTTCCACACATTTACCTTTATGCTTTCCGAAGGAGAAGATCTCGCGTCCGCTTTTATCAAAAGAGATGAATCCGGCGAAATCTGCACAGTTCTTCCTGGCACTGAATTCAGATAAAAATTTGGTGTCGTTTTCCAGATCCTCTGAATACCGGTCCAACTGAGATTTCAGCACTTCGTAGGTCGCCATCGTATCGGCTTCGGCCCCGTGTGCTCCTTCGAGTTCTTTTCCGCAGTAGAATTTATAGGCTGCAGAAAGGGTTCGCTGTTCCATTTTATGAAAGATCGTCTGTACGTCTACCGCCAGCATATTCTTCATATCAAAATCAACATCTGCCCGCAACATTTCCTCTGCCAGAAGCGGAATATCAAATCTGTTGGAATTATAACCTGCCAGGTCACAGCCTTTGATCATATCATAAATAGCAGCAGAAAGCTGTTTAAAAGTAGGCTCATTGGCCACTTTTTCATTGCTGATGCCGTGAATTGCCACCACCTCTTTCGGGATGGGCATTTCAGGATTCACCAGCCAGGTTTTGCTTTCCCTGTTGCCGTTTGGAAATACTTTTAAAATAGAAATTTCCACGATCCTGTCCTTCGCCACATTGGTTCCGGTAGTTTCCAGATCGAAAAAACAGATGGGTTTCTTGAGGTTTAATTCCATGGATTCTTGAACATTTATTTGTAAAGATAGAATAATTTATCAGCTTAAAAAGCGATGCCTTTCCTGCCGTTGTTTCTTTTTACCTGAAAATCATAAAAGCCATAAATCTATTTCAAAAAATAGATTTATGGCTCTTAAAGACCCCGGAACATTTAATCTTTAAATATTCCTGTCTTTGTCAAAATTTTCGAGGTATTGTGCCACTCTTTGCACAAACTGTCCTCCCAAAGCACCATTTACCACACGATGGTCGTAACTATGGGAAAGGATCATTTTATACCTGATTCCTATAAAATCGCCGTCGGGCGTTTCAATGACCGAAGGCATTTTTCTTATCGCCCCCAGCGCAAGGATTGCAACCTGCGGCTGATTAATTATAGGGGTTCCCATGATACTTCCAAACGTCCCCACATTGGTGACCGTGTAGGTTCCTCCCTGGATATCATCGGGCTTTAATTTATTGTTTCGGGCGCGGCTTGCAAGATCGTTTACGGCTTTTGCCATGCCTACCAGGTTTAACTGATCTGCATTTTTGATCACCGGAACGATCAGGTTACCATCAGGTAAAGCTGCTGCCATCCCTAGGTTAATATTTTTCCTTTTAATGATCTTTTCGCCATCAAAGGATATGTTGATAAGCGGAAAATCCTTAATAGCCTTGGCCACTGCTTCCATAAATATTGGAGTGAAAGTTAATTTCTCACCCTCACGTTTTGCAAAAGCATCTTTATTTTTATGTCTCCAGTTCCAGATGTTGGTCACATCCACCTCAATAAATGACTGAACATGCGGGGAAGTCTGCACACTCTCCACCATATGGTGAGCGATCATTTTACCCATTCTGCTCATCTCAATGATCTCATCTTCGCCACCAACGCTTATTGTTTTTGGTGCTTTTGGCGCAGCCTGTGGTTGCGTTGCCTGTTGGGCGGGTTTTTCCGCAGCAGGTTTTTGAGCTGCTGCTTTCGGCTGGGAAGACCTAGTCTCCAGGTAACCTAAAATATCATTTTTAGTCACTCTTCCATCTTTACCACTTCCTTCTATCTTCTCCAGTTCATCAAACGAAACACCTTCTTCTTTCGCAATATTTTTTACCAACGGAGAGTAAAAACGATTACTGTCTGAAAAATCCTGAGTAGTGATTTGCTTCGCTTCAGACACCTGTTTTTCTACTTCCTCTACCGCTTCCTGAACTTCTTCGGAAGGAATCTCTTCCTCTGAATCTGTCCCTGCGGGAGCCTCATCTCCTTCAATTTCAATAATAGCAATGGTCTGGCCTACCTGCACTACATCATCCACTTCAAAAAGCTTTTCGACTAAAACGCCATCAACTTCACTTGGAACTTCGCTATCTACTTTATCTGTAGCGATCTCCAGCACCGGCTCATCGGCCTCAATAGTTTCTCCTACTTCTTTTAACCAACTGGTAATGGTTGCTTCCGCAACACTCTCTCCCATCTTGGGTAATTTTAGTTCGTATTTTGCCATATTCTTATTTAGAAGGTGTTTTATTATATCCTGACTGCGAATTTACTAAAAATTCGGCTCTTTGAATAAAAAATATTTATTCAACTACTTTTTTCGGTATCTCAGCTTCTTCAGCCGTAGCCTTTCAATCCTCGTAAAATTACAATTTCACAGCTTTAATCGAAAAGTATTAAGATGGTTTTTTGAATCTGTCGCTTCAGAAAAGATTTATTTTTCAGAAGGAATTCTAGCTTTTCATGGAATTTTCGAACGGGATCCTGTTGGTAATACTTCGCCCAAGAGTCACCTCATCGGCATACTCCAGCTCGTCCCCAACCGAAATTCCGCGGGCAATGGTACTGGTTTTAATTTCCATTCCCTCCAGCTGTTTAAAAATATAGAAATTGGTGGTGTCCCCTTCCAGAGTGCTGCTAAGGGCAAAAATAATTTCTTCGATTTTCCCTGCCCTGGCTTTTTCAACCAGAGATCTTATGGTAAGCTGGGAAGGTCCAATTCCGTCCATCGGACTTATTTTTCCGCCCAAAACATGATAAAGCCCCCTGTACTGGCTGGTATTTTCTATCGCCATCACATCTCGAATATCTTCGACCACACACACCATTTCACTCTGCCGGTTTGGATTTGCACATATTTCACATAATTCTGTATCACTAATATTATGGCAGTTTTTACAGAATTTCACTTCGGTTTTAAGATCGACCAAAGACTTTGACAAAGCCACCGTTTGAGATTCCGGCTGCTTGAGCAGGTGCAAAACCAGCCGCAAGGCAGTCCGCTTTCCAATGCCGGGAAGCTGAGACATTTCATTCACGGCCTGTTCCAATAATTTTGACGAAAAATCCATATCGCAAAAGTACAATTTTTGAAGAGCAATGTTTAAACAATTTAATAGTTTAGCGGACAGATAATGCGGAGGACTAAATTCTCCGACTTCAACTGAACCTGAATGGAACCCATCTTTATACTTCTCCTGATCGCTGCTTATTTTAGCGTACTTTTATTGATCTCCTACTTCACGGGAAAAAATGCCAGTAACGAAACTTTTTTTAAGGCCAACAAGGAATCTCCCTGGTATGTTGTAGCATTCGGGATGGTGGGCGCATCTCTTTCGGGAGTAACTTTTATTTCGGTGCCGGGCTGGGTGAGGGATTCCCAGTTTAGTTATATGCAGGTGGTGCTGGGATATCTTGCCGGTTACATGGTCATCACATTTATCCTGCTTCCCATCTATTACCGGCTCAACGTTACCTCCATCTATCAATATTTACAACAGCGGTTTGGGGATGTAAGTTACAGGACCGGCGCCTTTTTCTTCTTTATTTCCCGTGTTCTGGGAGCTTCCTTCAGGTTATTTCTGGTAGCAACCGTACTTCAGTATTTCGTCTTTGACGCCTGGAATATTCCTTTTGTAGTAACCGTCACCATTTCTATCCTGCTGATATGGCTTTATACGGCACGCGCCGGAATCAAAACCATTGTTTGGACAGATACGCTGCAAACCTTATTCATGCTGGGTTCTGTAGGGGTAGCCATTTATTTTGTTTCTGATGAACTGAACTGGGGATTCACCGATTTTTTCACCGCGCCCGAATTGCAGCCATACACCAAAACATTTTTCACCGACAGTGTCCTGAATAAAAACTTTTTCTGGAAGGCCTTTTTTGGCGGGATGTTCATTACCATTTGTATGACGGGGCTGGATCAGGATATGATGCAGAAAAACCTGACCTGTAAAAACCTTTGGGATGCGCAAAAGAATATGCTTTCCTACAGTTTCGTTTTTATTCCGGTGAATTTACTGTTCCTGTTCCTGGGAGCGCTGTTATTCATTTATGCTGAACAAACCGGAATCTCTGTCCCCGTAATGGATGGAAGTGAAAAAACAGATCTGCTTTTTCCTGAAATCGCTCTTAACGGAAGCATGGGAATTGGTTTGCCCGTTATTTTTATCCTCGGGCTCATTGCTGCAGCCTATTCCAGCGCCGACAGTGCACTAACTTCCCTCACCACCAGTTTTTGCGTTGATTTCCTGAACATCGAGAAGCGCCAGCTCTCCCTGCAAAAAGGATTGAGACAGCGAGTGCATGTGGGAATCAGTTTACTGCTTATTGTCGTGATCATTGCTTTCAGGTATTTGCTTGACAGCAACGTAATCGACCTGCTGCTCACTGCAGCCACCTACACCTATGGCCCTCTTTTAGGTCTCTTTACCTTCGGGATATTTACCAAAATGCAGATCAAAGACCGCTGGGTGTGGATCATTGCTATTCTATCGGTGATTATCACCTATATCATTGGAAACTTACCTCCATCTTACCTGGGAGGCTATGTTTTCAATTATGAACTATTGATCCTGAACGGTGCACTTACATTTTTAGGTTTAGTATTGATTCGTAGAAAGTAGCACCAGCGTACAGGCTACTTCTACTTCTATATTTTCCCGCTGAAGCAATCTGTAAAACTCCGGATTCTCAGTGCCGGGATTGAAGATCACCCTTTTTGGGCGCAGGGAAACGATATAATCGTAATACTCTTCCTGCCTTGGAGGCCCCAGGTACAGTGTTACAGTGTCTACATCTTCAAAAGGAACCTTCTCCTTTTGAATAGGCACTCCTGCAACAGAGCCTTCTCTTAATCCTATGGCCACTACTGGTTGTTTATAAGCAGTGAGCCGGTTGATCGCTATATTTGAATATCTTGAAGGGTTTTCGGAAGCTCCAAGAACTAATGTTTTCTTCTTCATTTTTTTATTTCTTCAGGTGTAACAAATTTAAAATTTCCGAGTCATTAAGATAAGAAATATTTCCCGCATTACAGTTTCTACGTTCATTGATGGTTAGTGTCTATGGAGCTGTGGTGTAAGGCCCACCCTTAAAAAGTGGGCCTTTTTTTAATATTTCTTTCTTTTTACTGTAACATTAGCGTTTTTAAGGCGTCTTTATAATAGAGTACCTTTTAATTTCGGGAAATCATCACTCCTGGAATTATGTATAACAAGGTATTATGTTATAATATTCATTAAATCAATCAAAAAATGAAACAGTTTATTTTATTCTTTTTTATGGCTGCGAGTCCGCTTATCTCATCAAATTCTTCGATTGATCCCGATTTTGGATCGATAACAGGAACGGTCATGGACAGCGAATTCAAGGAGCCGATTCCGTATGCCACCATTTCCATTAAAACTGCGAAAGGGGAGCTGGTCTCAGGAACAGTGAGTACTATTGACGGTACTTTTCAAATCGAGAAGATTAAAAATGGAAGTTATGTTTTTGAGATCCAGTTTATGGGCTACAAAAGTTTTTCTAAAGAAGTAGAGATCTCCGGAAGCAACAACAAAATTGATATCGGAACCATTTTCCTCGAGGCTGAAGTAGCCCAGCTGGATGACGTGGAAGTAGTCGCGGAACGTTCTACCATTGAACAGCGTATTGACCGTAAAGTAATCAATGTAGGGAAGGACCTAACTACTATGGGAGCCACTGCAAGTGACATCATGAACAACGTGCCATCTGTAAGTGTGGACCAGGACGGAAATATCGCTTTGCGTGGAAATCCAAATGTAAAAATTCTGCTCGACGGCAAACCTACCAATGTAGATGCCGCCACTCTTTTAAGGCAGATCCCCTCCACCTCTATTAAACAAATAGAGCTTATTACCAATCCCTCAGCCAAGCATGATCCGGAAGGAATGAGTGGAATCATTAATATCATCCTTCATAAGAACTCTAATCTTGGTTTCAACGGAGATTTTAGCGGCGGACTTACCTTTGGAAGGGAAGTGAGCGGAAATTCAAACCTCAACCTCAACTATCGTGAAGGAAAAGTCAATCTTTACGCCAACCTTGGCGCAAACCGTCGCAGAAGCGAATTCAGGGGTGAAATTTTCAACCACGAACTGGAGTCCGGGGAACATTTAAATTTTCTTGGTGGCAATGACAGTTACCTTCTTAAAACCGGACTCGATTACTACCTTAACGACCGCAACACCCTATCCTTTTTTTCCCGGCAAAATTTATTCTATGAATATGATAATGGCAGCCTTGGCGTAAGATACCCAGAGGAGCCATCAGCGAATTTCACCCAGTTTTCAGACACCGATGAAGAAAACCTCTCCTCTACCTATAATGTGGTTTACCGCCATACCTTCCCAAAAGAAGGTCATAGGCTGGAGTTCGAGATAGATCACAACCGTTACAGTAACGATGAAATCACAGATTTCACCTACTCAGGGTCTACAGACGCCCAGGCCTATACAGATGATGTAGACAAGACCCGTCACCAGACCATTGCAAATATAGATTACGTACTACCTCTTTCTGAAAGTATGAAGATTGAGGTGGGCGGGGAAAGCAGAATTCTTCGCAGTGAAAACAGCTATTTATCCACCAATCCGGGGTTGGATGATGTATTATTCGATTACGACCGGGACATCTATTCGTTTTACACCACATTTGGTCAGAATTTTGAAAAATGGGCGTATCAAATGGGAGCCCGGCTGGAACAATTCAATGTAGAAGGAGTGCAGGAAGGAGGCAGCGGTTATAAAGATGATTATCTCACGCTCTATCCATCTGCTTTTCTCTCTTACACCCCTGGAGAAAAAAACAGTTTTCAGCTAAGCTACAGCCGCAGGGTAGACCGACCCTCATTTAATCAGGTAAATCCAGTACGCCAGATTTCAACTCCCAGATTGTCCATTGTAGGAAATCCGGAACTGGAGCCGCAGTTCACCAATTCTGTTGAACTGAACTACACCCGGAAAATGGGAAAAAACTCCCTTACCGCCGGTGTTTTTCATAGAATGATCAATGAAAACATCACTCAGGTAATGGAGCAGGATCCATTGAACCCTGAAAGGATCATTCTGAGCTTTGATAATACCGGAAAAAGCGAATCTTCGGGAGTTGAAGTTTCAGCAAACCTAAAACCTACCGGTTTTTGGGATTTCAGTGCCAACTTCAATTTATATAGTCAGGTGCTGGAAGGTTATCTTGGCACCACCTATATTGAAGAAGATAACACCAATTACAGAATCCAGACCAACCATTCCTTCAAACTAACCAAAAGCCTGAGGTTTCAGTTATTCGGAATGTATGTGGGGCCACAAAAAACCCTGCAGTTTGATATTGAAGAATTCTATTTTATGAATGCCGGGGCACGATATTCCTTCCTGAAGGACAAAGCTTCCATAAGCATCAACTTCAATGATATTTTCAAAACCAATGAGCAGCATATTTCTACAGATCGTCCTGTTCAACAGACTGCCTATTTCAATCCCGATTCCCAACAAATAAATGCGGCTTTTTCCTATCGCTTTGGCGGAGGAAAGGACAGAGCCCTTGAAAGAAAACAACGTGATGATAATACTGCCAATGGTGGCGGCATGTTCTAATAGTTTGTTTGTTTTAGCCAAAAAACCCGCAACGAGAGCCGTTGCGGGTTTTTATTTTTCTTACAGAAGGATTACCTTTTATTCATCTTGTCAAGAAAGTCTTCGAACATACCTTCATTTTCTATTGCCTCTTTAAATCCTTTTTTTTGAAAGTCCATGGATCAGTTTTTTGTCTCCTGTCCAATTTTACATTTAAGAAAAAGAGAAAATGCTATAAAGGACGTGTCATCAAAATCTACGTCTTCACAAAGTTCCAGGGCTTGTTCATATTTAAAATTGGGTACGACAGCATGGTTTAACAATCGAACATTTTTGAGAACCAGTTCATAAACTTCTATGAATTGATCATCATCGAATTTTCCTATCTTCTTAACTTTATCCCGGTGATCCCATAGTTCATTTCTCAAATATTTAGGTGCGTAAAAATCATAAAAGCCAGTACCATTTAATAAAACCTGACCTATTCGATTAATTACATTTAGAATCGCACTAAAAATAAAATTGGAATCCACGATAATTTTAGTCATCCAAACCTATTTCTTCTTTTATTTTTCCCCAACGACCCTGCTTTGCTTCATTTACTAAGGCTTCTACATCTTTCTAGGTTGCTTTAGATTTCGACGTAAATTCCTCATATCTTAAATAATCCAATATTGATTGAATTTTAGAGGCTTTTGTACCTGCCGTAATCTCACCCATATTTAGCCTCCTTGCCTTTTAACTATTGTAATATTTTTACTCAAAGTTATTTATAAATTTCTCATTTTCAGCGATGGCCATATAAGTATCAGTACACGTTTTAAATTTTTCTCTTCTCTCTCAGCGAATCGGTCTTTGCTCCATAGGAAGCGTAAATGATCTCTACCATTTTATCACCGCACTTGCCCAGGTAAATCCACTACCAAAAGCTGCCAATACAATGGTATCACCTTCTTTAATCTTACCGTTTTCCCAGGCTTCTGTCAATGCAATTGGGATAGATGCTGCAGTAGTGTTTCCATACTTCTGAATATTATTATAAACCTGATCGTCGTTCAGCTTAAATTTCTGCTGAATAAACTGGGAAATCCTCAAATTCGCCTGATGCGGGATCAACATATCAATATCCTTCACTTCGAGTCCGTTGGCTTCCAATCCTTCCATAATCACTTCAGAAAAACGGGCCACAGCATTTTTAAATACAAATTGTCCGTTCATATAAGGGTAATAAGGAATATCATCTCCCTGCGGATTTTCAGCTATAATCTCCGGAACCCAATGCATGGTGCTTGGCCCTTTCAGAGAAAGTTCCAGCGCATGTTTTCCTTCAGAATGAAGGTGAGTGGAAAGTATCCCCTGCCCGTTATGGTCGCTTCGGGTTAAAACAGCAGCTCCGGCTCCGTCACCAAAGATAACAGAAACGCCCCTTCCCCTTGTGGTAAAATCGAGTCCGCCGCTATGGTTCTCACTTCCAATTACCAGCACGTTCTTATACATCCCTGTTTTAATGAACTGATCGGCTACCGAAAGCCCGTAGATAAATCCGCTACACTGGTTTCGCACATCCAGAGCAGGGCAGGTATGAATATCCAGCATTTCCTGCACCTGTACCCCACACCCCGGAAAATAATAATCGGGACTTAGCGTCGCAAACACAATAAGATCAATGTCCTCCTTGGAAATTCCCGATCGCTCCAAAGCTACTTTTGCAGCTTTCATCCCCATCACGGCTGTAGAATTGCCATCCCCTTTTTTGATATGCCTGCGTTCTTTTATACCAGTACGTTCCTGGATCCAGGCATCATTGGTATCCATTACTTTAGAAAGATCTTCGTTAGTAACCACATTTTCGGGAACATAACTGCCAAGTCCGGCTATTT